>Ga0224558_1004077_pt1 | contig 11605 bp, 10 predicted proteins | sample 714S32024metaG_FD_180682 | JGI IMG/M metagenome (GOLD analysis project Ga0224558, IMG submission 180682) | Peat soil microbial communities from Stordalen Mire, Sweden - 717 S3 20-24 | ecosystem: Environmental > Terrestrial > Soil > Wetlands > Peat | place: Sweden: Norrbotten County, Stordalen... | reverse complement strand
TTCGTTCAAGACATTGGCCATGCCCACGGAGCCTACAAGCCCCTGCGGGAATCAATGTCCCGGACGCTATTCTCATTGGCCGGTTTTCAGGTGATACTCATTGGCCGGTTTTGGGTGATCGCTGAGGGCTTGTTCCATGGAGCGAGATCAAGGTGCGAAGGAAGAAGGGCTGGGTGTTCGAGTACGTGATATTCACGATGGGGCACGAGTTGGCAGTTCCTTTGCGAATTCGCGAGAAGCTAGGGGCGAAGCTGCGAGAGTCGGCTGGAAACTGCTGGCCAGTTGAGGAGGCGTAAGAGAGACTGGGCTTAGTGGCCGGTCTCCTTTTGGCATCTGGTACTCTTCGGCGCACTCACTCCATTGTTTCTCATGTTTGGTACTCGCCCGTGAATGTGTACAATCCTGTTGTTCGTTAGAGGCCTATGTTCTGGCGCATTCTGCTGGAAGTGCTCTTCGTAGTGATTCTCGTCTTTGCTGGTGGGCCATTCTGGTCGTGTCTTAAAGCGCCGAAGCACCTCCGCAGCATGCTTGCCGATCCTGCGGAGTTAAGGCGCCTGATTGACCATTTCGGTTATGACAAGCTTCTTGCAGACGCAAAACAAATCAAGGCCCCCCCATTCGGCACCTTTGGCGACACCATCATCATCTGGGACAGTGCTCACTATAAATCTCTGTCATGGACTCGCAATCGTCTGCTGTTTGTCGTGCTCGTAATTCTAGTCGCCAGTTGGTGGTTGGGTACGTGGTACTTCGTAGTGAGCCTGTTTGTGTTCCTTTTGCTCGGGATCGATGAACTTCCAGCCGTCGCCAAGAACTTGGGATCGAGGCTCACCGACGCGTCCAATATGGAGGAGTTTGTGTGATTGCAGCCTACCTCTTGATAGGATCGCCAGTCTCGCGTTGTATTTTCCGTATGCAGAACAGGCTTCTCGTCTTCGGCATTGCTTAGAGCGATATATGCGTCGTCATTTGTGCTGCACGGTTTCGCTACGCCGCTATGGTCCTCATCCAGCGCCACAGCTTTATCGCAGTTTCGTGTTCCACTCAACCTGTCGACGACCAACACTCCTTTGGTCGTCTTACGTTCATACGTGCAGTACCGCGGAATTCCGAACTGTGCGCCGTTCCACTCAGTTTCAATATTCTGTAAATAGGTATTCGAGTCTCCGGGGAACATCTGCTGCAAATCGGGATCATCGTTCAGCGCGTGCCCAATGCGGGCGATAGCTGATCCTTCCTCGGGTGTTGAGAGGAAATAAATGAACCTGACCTTCGCCGCTAGTTCGTGATGCGTCAAAAGGAGCCGCTGCACAACGAGGCCGCCGAGGCTGTGGGCCACAAAAACAACTTCGTTATGTTTGCTGAACACACCGTCAGCTTCCAGCCGGCTCATTAGATTACTCACCTGGTCATCGATCGACATCAGGTTCTTTGCGAAATGTGTCGGATATTGGGCAACATAAACATCGGTATTCGAGAACTTTGGATCGCCTATCAATAGTTTCGGCCACGTTACGCCTGTCTTCGCGCAGGTCCAGGTCGCGGCAGCGCTGCCATATATTCCGTGGACGAATACGATCACGCGTTCCTTGCCGTCGTTTCGCTCGTAATGGGATTGCCCTTGCTCCTCGGGCTTCCCGGCGCCCCCTCCGGCGGCTTCGCCGCTGGGCGTGAGGGGAGTAGGTTTCACAGGATCACATCCCTTGCAAGACGCCAGAATTATCAGGAATAGAAAACAAGAGACGGTGAGATATCTCGAACGACGGGTGAGTTTGCGCAGTTCAGAAACGGGGGCCCAATCACTCATAAGAACCCTCCAGCCTGGAATTTCAGAATTGTATCTCGTTTCAGTCAGTCGGTTGATTCGCATCAGACGCTCCGACTCAAACAACAAGAAAACGTTGGAGGCAGGCAACGGGACCGCTTATCCATTCTTACCCATTTTCACCCGATTCCGTACGCGGTCGGTTTTGTGCCTACGGCGTTTTGCAGGAGTCATCCGCGCCTCCTGCCGATGAACACGCAATATCTCGACGTTGGCATTGTCAGAGCCCAATCACAACGCCTCCATATAGGGGCGAATGACATTACTAACCCGGCAGACTTGGGCGTAACGGTAGATTTCGTTGATGCTGGCCCTTTTCTGGCGAAGACAATCCTTTAGGGCTTCGATTGCGATATCGAGTCCGATTTTGTTCCTGAACTTAAAACAGTCGGCGACAGTTTTCGCAGCCGAATAGACGCGGACGGGGACGCCGTCGACCTGATGGTTTTCAATTCCCATAGTCAGCGATAGGCCGGACAGTCGTACGATCCTGAGTGCAGGCGAAGGGAGGGCAGGCGTTCTTGCCCCTTTGCGGAGAGCGATCCAAACCGAGGCAGGACTCTGAGTCGTTATCGTGTGAAAGGCGAGCGCAGAAAGCAGACAAATAACCGATTCCGGCACACGCTTCGCCACTTCGGCGTAAGAGTGGCGTTCGGTCACGTTTGCGTCTGGAAGTGTGTAGATTCCACGCCCAGGCCGATTGAGCTTGCCTTGCCGGTGGAGACGAACGAGGTACTCCCGCGGAAGACCGATGGCCTCAATATCGCGGGGCCTAACGATCCCGTGTTGGCCGACGTACTGCATAATCTTTTGAAGAGGCTTTGCCATAGCGTATGTCTCAATACGTCATTACTTAATAATATCTAATGACGGTTTGCAACACACTATGGTATTACCTCAAATACCCTGTCCCAGACTGAGATCCGTCATCGCGTTAGCTGTCGAGTGAGAAAACTCAACAGCAGAACTCTTGGAAACCTCGCCACTCAGCCTTTGCCCAAGATCGGTGGCGTCATTGGTGTAGATCTTAGCGTCGAGGCTGGCGCGCGAGATGGAGACGTAAGCGAAGCGGGAGTTGAGCAGATCCGGGTGGACGCTGGTATCGGCGTGAACTAGGACGCGTTCGGAGGTGAGGCCCTGGGAACTGTGACTCGTGACGGCATAGCCGTGGTCGAAATGACGATGCTCGGTGGCGTTGAACTGGATCTGGCGGTTGTTGTCAAGGCGGGCGGAGATGTGGCCATCGGGATGGATAGCCTCCATCGCGGCCATGTCGCGATTCGCAACGCCGAGCGATTTGTCGGGCGCAGTGAATTGGATGCGGTCGCCTACTGAGAACTCGCGTTCGATTTCTCGGTAGACGCTGACGCCTGTGAGGCGGCGGGGATCATAGGTGGCAAGTTCTTGGTTCACTTTCTCGACCGTGAGCAGGTTTGCGGCTGGGTCGATCGCGACGACCGATGCGTAGGCGGTAGCTTCGATTCCGACGGCTTTGCTGCCACGTGTGTAGCGAACTACGTCGTTGATCTCGTAGTGGCTTGCCCAAGATCGCTCGGCTCCCGTCATGTCCTGACGCTGAACCAGCACGCGGAAGGTATGATCTTCCGGGGCAACGAGTCCCATGGCTTTCAACTCTTGGCGAACAGCTACGTTTAGCTCGCGGCGGGAAGCATTGTCCGGTGAGACGATGAGAGTGTTCTCAGGGGATTCGACGTAGCTCTTGGCGATGGTGCGGACGCGCTCTTCCGCGTTGGGAATTTCCTTCACGCGACCCTGCTGTTGGAGTACGTCGAGGGCAGCGGAGACTTGGCCGGTGGCCAGCAGTTCGACGACTGTTTTCAGGGCCGGGTCTTTCTGGCGAACGATCTGATCGAGCGTGGCTGTGCGCATTCCGGCTTCCTGCAGTTGCTCGAAAGGGCGGCCCGCTTCGACGCCCTGATGCTGGCGGGTATCGCCGATCAGAAGCACGCGGTCATTGGGACCAAGCCGCGTAAGGAACTCGCGCATTTGGTTCGTGCTGGCAAGACTCGATTCATCCACAAGGTAGAAGTGCTTTTGCTCCCGCAGACCTGGGCGCACGGCGCGGGCGAGGAAGCTTTGCAAGGTTCCAGCTTCGATGCCTGCCTCATTCAGTTGGCGCGCGGCGCGGGATGTCGGGGCGAAGCCCTCGACCTGATAGCCCTGCATTTCCCCGGCGCTGCGGATGACTGTGAGCGTGGTTGTCTTGCCCGCTCCGGCAAAGCCTTGGATTCCTTGGATGCGGTCCGGCGAACTGAGCACATCCTCTACCACGCTCTTTTGTGCTGGGTTGAGATGCGGGTGTTGGTCGGCAACAGCGATGGAGTGCGGACGCGAAAGAACCGGCTCGGCATGGTTTTGTCCCTCACGCATTCTGCGGACAATTTCATGTTCCGCTTCGATGGTTTTCGCGGTGGTGAACTGGCGGCCCGGAACACCAAGAGGCCGGTCAACGATTTGAAATTCCCCGGAAGCCAAGCGGGCGTCAAGATTGGCGCGGACCTGGGCATGGGTGATCTCGCCCATTCCGCGACGAAGCCCGTCGCGGATCAGCGTACGTTCATCCACAACCGCCTCGCGCTCGAAGTTCTTGTCGCGGGAAAAGGTGAGAGATTCTCGAACACGGTCAAACGAGTTGACCGGCTTCTCTTGATGTTGAGACCGTTCCCGCGCTGCCCGTACGACCGCCTCGGCTTGGTGTCCAAAGTCTGCAGCCAGCCTCCGGTGCGCGGCCATTACTTCTCCCGGCGAATGAATTTCTTTGCGGTCACGCGTGGAGTGCGCAGCGATCTCAGCAGCTTCCTTCCCGGAGCGCCCGGTGCGTTCGAGGTAGTCACGAATCTGTTGGCTGCGGGGACTTGATGCGTCGAGATATTCCTGAGTATAGCCTTTGATTTCCGGCGCGCCGCTCCTGCCTGTCGTAATTTCGTATCCGAGTTGCCGCAGTTTGTAGGTCAACTCGGATTGATAGATGGCCGTGGCAAATTGCTGCGAGGCGAAAAGGCTCTGCGGCTGGATGGCGCGAGGCTGGCCCCTGTCGCGCTCGGTGACGTTGAAGACCACCGCATGGGTATGGAGTTGTGGCGCGACATAGCCATTGACCGGGCGGGCGGTGTCGTGCTCGAACTTGGCGGAGATAAACCTGCCCGTGGTCTCGGGCGGATGATTGCCGCCGATGCGGGCTTGCGTGTAGTGTTCGAGCTGGTCGAGGGCAACGCGGACGCTCTCCCGGTGCGCTTCGCGGACAGGCTCATCGCCGCCGACAAGCGCGGTGAGCGAGACAGATTTGGGCGCGGAAAAGGTTGCATCCCACCCTGCGCGGTGCTCCATCGTCTTGATGGTCTTGCCGTCGGCATCCTGATATTCGTACGACGCTCGCTGTCGGACAAGCTGCACCCCGGTCTGTGGATGCTGGCCCTGGCTAAGTTTCGCGAAGTCCTCGGCAGATACGGTTCCGACGAGGCCAAACTGCCCGGCGAGGCGGCCTTGCCACTCGCCCGCAATCACGCCGCGTTGCGACCAATAATTCTGCTCCTTCGCGGTGAACTCTTTCTGGTGGTAGCTCTGCGCCTGGCCTGCGGAGAGTGGCTTTGAGATGGTGAGCATGACCGCCTACTCCACTTGGTTTCCGAGAGGTTGAAGCGCATATTCGGGGCTGAGAAGATTGCCCTGTATCTCTTCTGGTTCTGCGGGGAGCGGTGTGCTCGGCATAATCAAGTCGTCCATCTTTCGCTCATCGAAACCGGGACTCTTCTCTTCGAGAGCAATGAACGGAAATGAGAAGCGCGCGACATGGTTGCCGTATTTGAGAAAGCCTCGCAGATCGTCGAGACCGGAAACCTCAGAAGGCAGAACCAGCGGTTCGGTCTGCCGGTCGAGCGCGAAGTTGCGTCCCGCGCGTGAACCCTCGTAATGGGTTTCGCGTAGCCGCTCAATCTCAATCTCGCCGATCGCCTCGCTGACCCATTTGGCAGCCCGAGGTTCGGTGGTTCGGAGGAAAATCTTGGTGGCGGGCTGCGAGAGCATGGCCTCGGCGTCCTCACCGTAGCGAGCCTGCATCTGGCTCCGTCCCTGAAAGCCAAGAATGACTGGATTCTGCGATTTGCGATTCTCCGTGATGGCCGTATGAAGCTGCGGCAGTCGCTGCAGGCTGGCCAACTCGTCGATGACGAACCAGACAGGTTTCTGGTCAGGCATAGGCTCGTTCAAGAGGCGCAGAACGAGCGTGTCAATCCATAGACTGATGAGCGGGCGAAGCGCCTCGCGCATGGTTGGGCGCGAGGTGATGAAGATCCAACCGCGACGCGTCTCTGCCCAGTTTGTCGCTGTCCATCCTGAGGTTGTCTCGTCCTGCTTGGGCAGAAGCCGGAAGCTGTCCGCGCTCATATTGAGAGAACCGAGAACTCCTGTCCGCTGTTGCGGAGCCTTCGGATCGATCAGCATCCAGTACTCGGTTCCTTTGACGCGGCGGTCGATCTCGTCAGGATCGGACATCCACCGCACGAGTTCCTCCGGCGTCGGAAGGAAGGTAAGCAGGTGCGCAAAAATCTTCTGCGGGGCTTCGACGAAGAAGCGATTCGTCACACCCTCCGGCTGGTAGAGGGAGACGGCCAAAGCCTTGGCCTCGGCCTTGCGCCGGAGTTCCTTCGAAGGGTTCCAATAGGGCATTCGGGCGTCGAGCGGATTGAGAACGATGTCGCCGCGGCGTTCGTTATAGAACTGTTTCACAAACTCGCAGGCGGGATCATAGACGATCGCGCTGTCGCCGCGAGCGTCCACCTGATAGAGCATCTGGCGGATGATGCTCGACTTCCCCGAGCCGGTGTCGCCCACAATCAGAAAGTGCTTGTTCTCGGCATCGCGCGGAATACGCAACGGGAGCTTTGCATCGTTGGTCGCGATGCCGATGCCATTGCCGCTGACGGCTTTGGTAAAGTCCTTGGCGTTCACAAGAACGGGTCCTTTGAGGCGGCGTCCGTAGCGAAGTCCCTTGATGCGCCGGATGTCCCGGCGGATGGAAAATGGAAGTTGCAAGGCGAAGGCCACGAGGCCGAAGACGAGTTGCATGGTGAAGATCTTGGAGACAGGAACGTCCGCATAGACCCAGTGCTCGATCCATGTGTGAAGAGCCTTGTTCGAGTAGCTGCGAGGCTGTTCGCGGAACAGCAAGAGGAAACCGTTCTGTAGGGCTTGCGACGAAACTGCGAGCGGCAATGGCTTGCCCGTGAATTGCGGTGTCAACCCTGGCTCCACGTCCGCCTCTAGCGCGACTCGCGCCCGCGATTTGCCGTCGGAGACGTAGAGCAGTTGATAAGCGCTGGCAGGATGCGTGAGGACTGCCGTCTCGGTGCGGAGGTAGTACGGGAGGTAGTAGCGTTCGAGCGGTGAAAGGCCGTACTGAAAGCGGACGTAAATAAAGAATCCGGTCACGACGAGCGAGAGGAAGAGGGCGCCGAGCGTGTAGAGATAGCGGCCTGGCGGCCAGATAATCGACTCCTTGCGGCCCCATTGTTGGACGGCGGGCATGGCTATTTCTCCTTGTTCTGACCGCGCTTGGCGAGGAGTTCCTGCGCCCTCGTGGCCTTGGTTGTCTGGACTTGGCGAAAGAGGATGGTGAGCTGCTCCTGCGCAATCTTGTCACCACGCAGCAGCGGTTCCAGCGTGTTCATAAGAAGCATCTGAATGCCGACGAGTTCGGTGAAAATGTGCATCTCCATCGGTGTATGACTGCCGACAACAACACCGCGCAGCAATAGATCACGCGCCCATTCGCTCGGTGTTTTCCCGGCGCGCGATGCAGCCTCTTCGACTGCCTTCGCCTCGTTTGTTGTGAGCTTGGTACTGAGGTTGCGAGAGCGCCGGTCACGTCCTCGCAGCTTCTCGGAAGTTCGTTCCTCGATCCTGTCAACCTGACCCATAGGGAGCCTCGATTGCTTGCTAATGTCGGTATCTGTCGAGATACCGCTTGATTCCAAGACTGTGTGTTTTCAGTGGTATCTGCCGAGATACCAAAGTATCTGGGCAGTTCCCTATCAGGGGTGGAGTGTCCAAATTCTTCCGGTGCGAAGCACCGTTCTTGCTCCGGCACGAAAGTGAATGTTGGATCATGCTTTCAAACCCCGCACAGAAGCCGTGGACTCCACCCCGGCAGCCTGCTTCTTTGCAGGCTGCTCCGCTTCATCCTTCGCATCCTTATTTGGGCCTCTACGGACACGCAAAGTGGAAGGAACCTGCTTGGCTTGGGGCGTCTTCAGAAAGTCCTGAAAGTCGCGGTCTTTCGAGAAGACATAGTTGAGCGCCTTGTCCACGACATCGTCGGCGGGTGCGTGGACGAAAGCGGCGTACTGATCGACCTGCTCAGCGGTGGATTCATCCAGCCGAACAGAAGCACTGATGTAGCGGCTTTGGTTGATTTCAAGTAATGGCATGTTTTCTCCTTATTTGGTGTTGAATCAAGCAACCTTTCTCCGGGCGATCATCCGCTGCGCCGTCAGCGCAATCTCCCGCGCACGAGCAGAGCAAAGTGCGGTGGGAATCTCGAAGCGGCGGCGGACCACAAGCATCGTGACAACGTCGTCTATCGGGACGCCTTCGATGAGCCAAAGTCGGGCCGATGCGACATCCACTGTTCGCTGCGCGTAGTAGAGCGGATTGGGCTTATCGGCGCGGCGCGAAGCCAGCTTTCTCGTGAGCTTCGCGGCATCCTTTCCAAGGGCGAGTTCGTGCAGAACCCAGACCCAATCGTGTTCGGAATTGGTGTGGTTAGCGGGGTGCTTTCGCGGTGTGATTGACCGGGCCGAAAGGATGGCATCCGCCGCAAGAATATCCAGCCGGAAGTCGTCGGAATTCCAAGTGGAATCGCCGGGGTATTCGACGGTGATGCGATACGGCGGATCGTACTTGCAATTCAGGAATCCGGGCAACCGGAGGACGCGGTTGCAGTCTGTGCAGGCGGGATCGCCGCCAAAGGTGATCGCGAGCAATTTCAGGGCGCTTTCCTGCTGTTCGAGAGTAAAGCCGTCAACCCGCCAGAGGATCTGGTACTTACCGAACGATGTCGAGAGGACTGCATTCGGTGGGGGAACCGCATCGGAGGCCCGGAGAGAAGTGAGGCGGGCTTCTCCATCGGTATCTAAATCGAGATACAGATGCCGTACTGCGGCGATGGACTCCTTGGTGCGTTTGCGGCTGCCAGAGTGCAACGGATTGGCAGCCACATAGATGTTCGCGCCGATGGAGTTCTCGTGCGCGAGCCAGCCGAGATAACGAGGCGCAAGCGCACGCTCCAGAGGGACGATTCGCTGAAGAATCCCGGCAGGATACTCGCGTCGAAGAAACAACGCAATCGTCTCACCCGGAGCGAAGCAACGGGTGAGGAAGTCGGCAGCGATATTCGCCGCATTCTGTGTCCTATGCTGTGGCATGTTTCACCTCAAATACGGGTTCGATCAGGAAGCGTTTCGCGTCTCGGTCGTAGCCGCGAAGGGCGAGCACTTCGCGAATGATGCGGCGGCCTGGTTGACGCTCGACGTGGACGACGAAGTCGACCGCTTCTCCGATCTCCGCTTCGGTGTCGGAGAAGGTGGTCTGCGCGTGGTTGCGCATGACCAGATTGGCGAAACGGTGAAGAGCTTTCTCCGCCGAATTAGCGTGGATCGTTGCGAGCGATCCGGCGTGGCCGGTGTTGAAGGAATCGAGCAGCGTGCGCGCCTCGATTCCGCGTACTTCGCCCAGAATGATCCGGTCCGGTCTCCAGCGGAGAGCGGACTTTAGAAGGTCGTCGAAAGTGATGTTGGCTTTGAACGTATCGGTCTGGCATTCGACGGCCAGTATGTTCGGCTTCTGGATTTGCAGTTCCGAAGTATCTTCGATCAAGACGAGGCGTTCCTGTTCTGGAATGAAGTCAGCCAATATCCGCAAAAGCGTCGTCTTGCCGGTGCCGGTTCCGCCGCTGATAAGCAGCGTTTTGCCGCTGCGGATCTGCTCGGCCAAGAAGTCTGCAAGTGGGCGCGTCAGCGTACCGCGAGCAATGAGGTCCTCGACTGTGTAGTGGCGGCTGGTGAACTTTCGAATAATGAGTGCTGGCGTAAGCCGTACAACCGGCGGAATCACCGCCGCCAAGCGGCTCCCATCCGGGAGTTGTGCGTGGAGTATGGGGTTGTCTTCGTCGAGCCGTTTGCCGAGTTGGTTGGCAATGACTTCGAGGCCAGTTCGGAGTTTGCCGGCGGCGAAGGAAATAGTCTTTTCGCGGTGAATGATTCCGTCGCGTTCGTACCACCATGAAGCGTCGGGATTGCCCATGATCTCGCTGATGCTTTCGTCCAGCAGTAGCGGCTCGATTGGCCGAAGGAATGGGAGGATCAATTCAAAACTCATAGCGTGGATCTCCGAACGATGGAAGCCCAGCGTTTAGCCGGGCTTCCAAGAGTGAAAAGCAATGGCTTATGCGGCCGTTTCTTCTGCGGGCGTGTCATCGTGCTCCCGATCTTCCGGGGCAGCCTTTTCAGCGCGGTCCAGCTTCAGGATCGAAGCGACCCGGATTTCCCATACGCGCTGCTTCGAGTCCGTCTTCTTGCTGTCGTATTCCCGGCTGCGCAGCTCGCCTTCCACCTGGATATGCGCGCCCTTGGTGAGCGTCTTGGCGAACTCCGCGAGCTTGCCGAAGACGACGCAACGGTGCCATTCGGCGTGCGAGATGTATTTGCCATCCTTCTTATAGGAGGACTTGGTTGCCAGCGAGAGAGTGGTCAGGCTGCGATTGTCGTTAGTGCGAACTTCTGGGTTGCTGCCGACAAAGCCGATGAGGGTTACTTTGTTCTGGTACATAATCGTGTCTCCGTTTGTTGAAATTCCCGTTGTTGCTCGGGTCACACTGGGCGAAGCCTTGCGAGTGGGCCCGGCTCCCAAGTGCCGAAGGTCTGCTTTCTGGGAGGGGCCCGAAAGAAGTTTGCGCGGCGTTTTTTGCCGCCGATTGCAAACTTGTTTTGGGAGGAACCGAGACCCCGAAGGGGCGCGGAAATCGGGGACCCTGGCAAGCGCGGTGTTCGCTTGCTGGGGTGAGGATGCGAAGCAGAAGACCGAGCGCCGCCGGGCGCCGGAAAGGCCCCGAAGCGGTGACCGAGCGAAAGACGGGATACATAACGGCAGACACGCTCCAGAGCAAAGTTGTCATCGGCACCTTGGCTGCCGAAGCTCGCCGTAATTGCAGCCCCATACGAGCAGGCATGTCCGTCGCAAGAAGGGCGCAATTCGCCACCGCCGTTGCGCGTGGAAAGACCCGCGATAGCCCGCTCGACAAGGCGCGGGGACAGATGGGAAAAGCCAGTCGGATTGGCAGCAAGAAACGACATGGATAAGCCTCTGGTGGTGTCGGTTCGTCCTCATCTTTAGCTGAACGCCTGGTCGACCCGGAAGCGCACGATGGTCAAGCCGAGTGGGTTCACGGCAAGCTCATTGTTCTTCACGTTCTCGCGGAAGACATAGGTGACGCTGGCTGTCCATCGTTCCCGCTTGAGTTCGGTATGATCCGCCGGATTGGTGTACACCTTCTCGAACTCGATGCGCGCCGAATACGGCGACTGCCGCAGGTCGTCAAGGATGACGTTCTTGATCTCTACATCGACATAGGGAAGGGTGCTGTCTTTGATGTAAGTCTGAATAATGTTGTCCCGGCGTTCCTGGTCGATTACGGCGCGCTGCACGTCGCTATTCAGGAAGTAAAGCGAGTCGGTTTGGTCGCGCTCGACGGTGAAGCGGTTGCGG
>Ga0224558_1004075_pt1 | contig 11608 bp, 14 predicted proteins | sample 714S32024metaG_FD_180682 | JGI IMG/M metagenome (GOLD analysis project Ga0224558, IMG submission 180682) | Peat soil microbial communities from Stordalen Mire, Sweden - 717 S3 20-24 | ecosystem: Environmental > Terrestrial > Soil > Wetlands > Peat | place: Sweden: Norrbotten County, Stordalen... | reverse complement strand
CGAGGTGCACGGCGCCCGGCGCCGGATGGGCCAGCTGCTGGCCACCCAGGCCCCCGTGCCGGCCGACCTGGTGATGGGCGTGCCCGACTCGGGCGTCCCGGCCGCCGAGGGGTACGCGGTGGCCTCCGGGATCCCCTACGGGCAGGGCCTGGTCAAGAACCGGTACATCGGCCGCACCTTCATCGCCCCGACCCAGGCCGAGCGGGCCAACGGGGTCCGTCGCAAGCTCAACCCGCTGCGCGAGAACATCGCCGGCAAGCGGGTGGTCGTGGTGGACGACTCGATCGTCCGGGGCACCACCACCCGGGCCATGGTGACCATGCTGCGGGAGGCGGGCGCCACCGAGGTGCACCTTCGCATCTCCTCCCCCCCGTTCCGCTGGCCGTGCTACTACGGGATCGACACCCCCGACCGCAACGAGCTGTTGGCCTCGATCAAGACCCTCGACGAGATCGTCGAGTTCCTCGACGTCGACTCCCTCGAGTACCTGACCCTCGAGCATCTGGTGGAGGCCATCGACGCCCCCGGGGCCGGGTTCTGCGACGCCTGCCTGACCGGCAACTACCCGGTGCCGGTGGCGGTGGAGCTCTCGGGGCGGGCAGCGCTGACCGGCGCCGCCGGCGGGACCCGGGCGTGACCGGATCCCTCTCGGATCCCCACCCGGCATCGCCCGACCCCTCCACCGGCGCTCCGGCCCGACCGGACCCTGCCACCTACGCCTCCGCCGGCGTGGACATCGACGCCGGCGAGCGTGCCGTCGACCTGATCAAGCCCCTGGTGGCCTCCACGCTGCGCCCCGAGGTGATCGGCGGCCTCGGCGACTTCGGCGGCCTCTTCGCACTGGACACCGACCGGTACCGCCGGCCGGTCCTGGTGGCCGGCACCGACGGCGTGGGCACCAAGGCGCTGGTGGCCCAGGCCGCCGGCCGCTACGACACCATCGGCATCGACCTCGTGGCCATGTGCGTGGACGACCTGGTGTGCCAGGGGGCCGAGCCCCTGTTCCTCCTCGACTACATCTCGTCGGGTGCGGTCGACCCCTCCCGGATGGCCGAGCTGGTCGGCGGCGTGGCCGACGGGTGCCGACAGGTCGGGGCCGCCCTCCTCGGGGGCGAGATGGCCGAGCACGCCGGCGTCATGAAGCCCGGCGAATTCGACCTGGTCGGTTTCGCCGTCGGCGTCGTCGAGCGCGACGAGGCGCTCGGGTCGGCCCGGGTGGAGGTGGGCGACGTGCTCGTCGGGCTCCCGTCGCCCGGCCTGCGATGCAACGGCTACACGCTGGCCCGCCACGTCCTGCTGGAGCGGGCGGGCCTCACCCTGGACGGGCCGGCATGGCCGGGAGCCACCCACTCCCTGGCCGACGAGCTGCTGCGGCCGTCGGTGATCTACACGCCGGCGGTCCGGGCCGCCATCGCCGCCTCCGAGGTCCACGCCATCGCCCACATCACGGGCGGCGGGTTCGAGGGCAACGTGCCCCGTTCGCTCCCTGAGGGGTCGCGGGCCGTGCTCGACCGGGGCACCTGGGTGGTGCCGCCGATCTTCGGGGAGGTCCACCACCTCGGGCAGGTGGCCGACGACGAGATGGCCCGGGTGTTCAACCTCGGCCTGGGCATGGTCCTCACGGTGGCCGCCGACCGGGCCGGCGACGCTCTCGACGCGCTGGCCGGCAGCGGCGTGGAGGCTGCGGTCGTCGGACGGGTGGAGGCGGGCCCGCACGGCGTGGAGCTCGCCGGTCCCGAGTTCTGGGCGGACGGGCGCGACCCGGCTCCACCGGCGTGAGCGGGCCGCTGCCGGCCACCGAGTTCGGCGCACTGCGCGACCATCTGCTGGAGCACTCGGTGAAGCGGGGCCACTTCACGCTCAAGTCGGGCCGCACCAGCAGCTGGTTCATCGACTCCAAACAGACGGTGTGCCGGCCCGAGGCCATGGTGCTGGTGGCCGACGGGATCCTTTCGGTGATTCCCGACGAGGCGACCGCCATCGGCGGTCTCACCATGGGTGCCGACCCGGTGGCCTTCGTGACCGCCGGCGTGGCGGCCACCCGGGGGCGCATGCTCAAGGCGTTCAGTGTGCGCAAGGAGGCGAAGGACCACGGCGGCGGCGGACGGATCGCCGGGGCCCTCGATCCGGGCGACAGGGTGGTGGTGGCCGAGGACACGGTCACCCGGGGGACCTCGTTGCTGGAGGCGGCTGACGCCATCGAGGCGGCCGGGGGCGTCGTCGCCCTGCTGGTGGCGGTGGTGGACCGCGGCGGCACGGCCGAGGGCCTGGCGGCAGCCGAGGGATTCCCCTTCCGGGCGTTGCTGACCGCACCCGACCTCGGCTTCGACTTCGAGGGCGCTTAGCGTCGGGAGGTGCCGCTCGGCTCGGGACTGCGGTCCGTTCGGACCAGTCGGGTCAGCGTAGGCGGGCCAGGTTCGACCGCCTGCTCGGGGCGGGCCGCCACACACAGCCCACAGGCCCGGCAGCCGTCGGCGTTGGGTGCCGGCGGTCATCATCCGGTGGGCCCGGACCTTCAGGCGCGAGACCGGGCCGAGTGACGGGAAGTCGGCATCGTCGATGCGGCGGACCTCGAAGACGTCGTTGCCAGACGTTGACGCACTCCCGCGCGCCCTCGCAGCGGGCGTGGTCGATGACCGACAGGTAGGTGGCGGCCGGCACCGCACACCCGGGCGCTCCGGGTGTGCGGTGGCACCGCACTTCTGTTCGAGGCTGGCGGCATCCGGTGTTACGCGGTGGCGCCCGGCTCCGGCCCGGTCGGTGCGGCGGTCTCGCCACTCCCGTCGGCCAGCACCAGGTAGATGCGCCTCCGGGTTTCGGTCAGGATCTCCCCGACGGCTTTGACCTGTCGCTCGCTGCCGGCCCGGCCCACCTGCATGATGGCCGCGCCCACTTCGAACATGAGGCCGCGGAGGTCGACCAGCGAGCGGTCGGCGCCGCGTGCGGCGTCCTCCCACGGTGCCGGCCCGTCGCCCGCCGCCTCGGCGGCTGCCCGGCCCTCGTCGGTGAGGCTGAACACCCGGCGGCCCTCCGACTTGCTGGCCGTGACCAGTCCCTGGTCCTCCATGGCCTGCAGGGTGGGATAGACCGATCCGGGACTCGGGCGCCAGACCCCCCCACTGCGTTCGGTGATCTCGGTGATGATCTGGTACCCGTGCATCGGCTCCTCGGCGAGGAGGGCGATGACCGCCGCCCGCACGTCGCCGCGACCCCGCTTGGGGCCCCGTCCGAACATCGGGGGGCCGAATCCGGGGCCGAATCCCCCGTGCCGTCCGAAGCCGTCCGGGCGCCCCCGGCCCCGGCCCCCACCCCGACCGCGGGAGACGTCGCCGAAGCGGTCCCCGTGGCGGCCGGGTCGGTCGGGAATGCCCCGCCCGGTGTCGGTTCCGTCGTCTACCGGCTGGGTGAATCTCTTGTGTCCGTGCATCAGTTGGTTCTCCTCGGCTGTCGGCGGACCGGCCCGTCTGGCCGGTCCTGTTCATCTCTCGGCGATCTAGTAGGACCGCTCACATAAAGTAACGATATATCGCAATACAACAGCTGTCAAGGGGTAGGACGTCTCCCGGCGGTCCGATGGGGGGTCGGAACCGGTGATCGCCGGTGCGGAGCCGCAGGGGCCCGGGAGCGGGCGGTTCAGTCGAGGGCCCGGAAGGCGGCCACGATGGGCGCGAGCTCGGCCGGCGTGGCCCCGTGCATGATGACTCCGTCGCAGCCGAGGTCGAGCTGGCCTCGCACGGCGGCGGCGCACTGTTCGGGGGTGCCGGTCGCGCTGGCGGCCAGCCAGTCACCGGGGATGAGTTCGGCAATGTGCTCGAGCTGTTCGGTGGTGGCGTTCGAGTCGATCCCGCCGAGGAAGCCCGAGACCGTCTTGTCGGCCCGGAACCGCTCGAGCACCGCCGGATCCCATCGGTTGGTGCGGACCATCAGGTCGCCGTAGCCCTGCAGGTAGGTGGCGAGACGCCCGACCGACTTCACGAGGCGACGGTCCTAGTCGATGTGGTCGGCGACGGTGGCGAAGCACGACCACACCCGCACCCGGTCGGGGTCCCGGCCCGCCCGCTCCGCCGCCCGCCGGACCGTCTCGACGCACCGACGGGTCGTCTCCTCGGTGAAGAAGGTGTGCAGGATCACCTCGTCGAAACAGCGGCCGCCCAATGCCAGTGAGTGGGGCCCGAAGGCCACCAGGCCGAGCGGCAGCTCCTCGTCGGTCGCCGCCAGGTAGAGGACCGGGTAGGAACCGGCCGGGCCGTCGTGGCCGACGATCGCCTCACCGCGGAAGAGGCGGCGCATGATCCCGACGAAGTCCTCGAGCTGGGCGGTGGTGATCCGGTCGATGCCGTAGGTGTCCTGGATGACCGGGATCCCCCGGCCCAGGCCCAGCACGAAGCGGCCGCCGGTCAGGCTTTGCATGGTGCGGGCGATGCCCGCCGTGATCATCGGGTGGCGCGTGTTGTGGTTGGTCGCCGCGGTCACGATGGTCATCCGCTCGCTCACCGCGCCGGCCGCCCCGGACAGGACCGCGGCCTCCTTCTTGTCGAACCGCTCGGAGATGAACGCCGACCCGAGGCCGAGCTGCTCGGCCAGCCGGACCTCGTCGACGAGGTCGCGGGACGAGTCAGCGTGGCCGGCAAGGGTGTAGAAGCCGAGTTCGTCGAGGACGGGGTCGGGTCCGGGGGAGGCCGCAGCGTCGGGTGTCACGTCGCCTCCGTGGGGTCGGGCGTCGGCTCGAAGGGTAGCAACGGCGCCGACCGGACGACATGGTGGGGAGCTCACCCGTCGCCGGGACCCCCGAGGCCGACGGCGGCCACCGTCCGGTAGATCGAACCTCCCGGGGCGAGCGTCGACGCGTAGAGCACGGCCTGGTGCACAGCGAACGTCGCGGTGAACGGTGCACCGGCGAGCTCGGCCGGCCCGGGGTCCCGGCCCCGGGCGCGGGCCAGGGTGAGATGGCCGCGGAAGTCCGGCTGCTCAGGTGCCCACGCGGTGGTGACCTCCCACACCCGGGCGGCCAACCGGTCCAGTCCGTCCACCCGGACCTGCAGCACGCGGCCACCCGGGAACCAGGCGGTCGACGGTCCCATCCGGGCCACGACGGCGTCGGCGCCCGGGTGGTCGGCGAGGGCGTCGAGGGCGTCGACGACGGGAGCCGGGTCGGCCACCTCGCCGAGGAAACGGAGGGTGACGTGCCACTGGTCCGGAGTCGTCCAGCGCACGTCCCGGCGCGCCGGCCTCGGGAGGGAGCTCAGGCGTGCCTTCACCGGGGGTGGTGGGTCGACGGCGACGAACAGGCGCACCGGTCCAGTGTGCACGAGACGGGACGCGGAGGACGACGGGCCCCGCTGGTCGGGCCCCGGTTGCCCGGCCCGCCCGGCGCTTCAGATGTAGGTGTCGTCGGGACGGACGACGTTCCCCCGTCCGTCGTCCACGACGGTGCGCTGGCGTCGGAAGCAGGTACCTGCCAGACCGATGAACCACAGCACTGCTCGGAGGAGCCCACGATCATCAGGATCACACCCACCATGCGGATGTCGAAGCCGTGCCGGTACGGGCTGGCCGTGATCGCGAAGTCCAACACGGCTCCGACGGTGAAGGCGATGATGCTGACTACTGGTCCTCCGACCAGGTCCTGACCTCCTGGCCCGTTGACGAGGGCGGTTCGGTCCTACTCGGCCGGCCGGGTCGGGATACGTGCACACTGATCAGGTCGGGTCACGCCATGTCCTCGGCCGCGGTGGCCAGCAGGCGCTGGAGGTGCAGACCACGGTGGACGTCGAGGGGGTGCGGACGATGCCGTTCCACGGTGTCGACGAACTCGTCGACGATCCGGGTGGTGGTCCGGTCGTCGAGGGACAGCGAGGTGTCCACGTCGATGGCACCGTCCTCGGTGTACACCTCGACACCGGCCCGGCCCGGCTCGAGCTGTGCACGGGCCGAGTTCGACGCCTCGCTCGGCAACCGGGTCTCGTGCTCGAGGAAGAGTCCGATTCACCGATGCCGGTCCCTGTGGGTCCGGATCCCGACCACGGTGCCGAGTGAGGCGTCGAGGAGGTCGACGACTTGGGGCCGAGGTCCAGCAGGGGCCCGCGTTCGAGGCGCCACGGGGTGGAGAAGATACCCCCGAGGGGGCCACCGCTGATGAACCGGCCGCGCCCCCCGATGGGTTCGGCGTTGCCGACCCGTTCGAGGAACGATCGCACGGCACTCGTGTATCGCCACGTGAGCACCACCTGGGTCGGCACGCCGGCCTCGGAGACGGTATCGGTGAGACGCACCGCGTGGTCCAGTTCGAGGGCGATCGGCTTCCCGAGGAGGAGCGCCTTACCGGCCTGGGCGCCCGAGATGGCCATCTGGGCCTGCACCTCGGGCGGTACGGCGAACGACAGCGCGTCGCAGTCGTCCAGCGTCTCGGCGAATGACGAGTACGCCGCCGCGCCGTTGGCCGCGGCGACCTCCTCGGCCGCCTGGGCCCGGCGTGCCGACACCCCGGCGGTCAGCGGGGCGCCCCGAGGACGTGGCGAAGTCCCCGTGACAGGACCAGGGGCGCCACGGTGACGTGGAACTCGTCGGGGAAGACGACACCGGTCAGCTCCAGACCCGGGTACCGCCGCGTTTCCAGCCGGTCGACCATCCGCTGCATGTCGGCGACCAGGTCGATGGGTACCGACGCGGTGAGGGCCCGCTGGTCGGGAGATTCCCGTGCCGCCTCCCGGATCCTGCCCGAGTGGGTCTCGTCGGCGCCGACCCCGAAGAAGACGCATGCCTCGAGGTCGTCGTGGGCCGCCGCGTACTCCTCCTCGATCCGGAACAGGAGGCCGTCGTCCCACCACAGCGAAGGGCTGCCCAGGATGTAGCGCCGAAACGAGTAGAGCTGGTCGAACAGGGCCCACGTCCCGAAGAGACCACCGAAGGAATGGCCGAAGTAGGTGGTGTCGCCCGGCTCGACGTCATAGGTCGACCCTACCCACGGCATCAGCTCCTCGCGGATGAAGGCCAGCAGGGCTCGGGCCCCGCCCATCACGGACTGATCCGGGGCCAGCTCGCCGAAGGCGGGGAACTCGGTGGGCGTGAGGTCCCGGGTACGCTGCGCCAGGGTGTCCGCGATGCCGCCTCGCCGGTAGCCGATCCCCACCACCAGCAGCGGCGGCAGGTGCCGTGAGAGCTGCATGCCCCGGATCAGGTCGACGGCGACCCCGAAGAGGCCGTTGGCGTCGGTCAGACAGAGGACGCCCGGACGGCGTGACCGGTCACCGGGGCAGTGACCGACGAAGATCTTGAACTCCCCGTTCACGTTCTCGGAGGCCAGGTAGTGGACATCGGTGCCGGCCAGTGGGGAACGGTCGTCGTCCATGGCAGTCCCTCGCGCCGGATTCGTGATGCGGGTGCATCGTCAGGCCACCAGTCTGCCGGACCGGTCAGGGTCGGGGCGTCGGGTCCCGGCCGCCCTGAGTGGCCGCCTCGATGAATCCGAGGAGCATGCGTTCGAGCAGTGCAAAGTCGTCATCGAGCTGGCGGGCCGAGTGGTTGGCGAATCGCCCGGACACCTCGCTGGCGACGAAGCCGAGTATCGCGGTGCTGACCAGCCGCTCGACCTGCGCTACCCGCCCGGCGCCGACCCCGGACCCCTCGAGCCCCCGGTTGATTTCGTCCCTGACCTGACGCGCTCCAGGGGTCGTTGCCGGTCGCTTCAACAGCAGGGGGAAGACCGCCGGATGCCGGTGGGCGGTCGCCCGGACGGCACGGGCCAGCGATCCGAGCCGGTCCTGCCAGGCGAGACCGGGTGGAGGGAGGGGGAACTCGGTCAGCAACAACTCCACCAGCCCGTCGAGGAGGTCGGCCTTGGTCCCGACATGCCGGTACAGCGCCATCGGCGTCACGCCGAGCCGTTCCGCCACCGCCTGCATGGTGACGGCGTCGAGGCCGCCCGTGTCGGCGATGGCCATCCCGGCCTCGAGGATCGCCGGCCTGCTGATGAGCGACGGGCGGCCCATCCCATTAAGTATAGACTCAATACTTATGCGGGTCTTGCTCACGGACGGCTCAGGGCTCACGGCGCGCCAGGTCGCCACCCGGCTGTCGGCGTCCGGCCACACGGTCGACGTCCTGTCCCCCGACCCGTTGTGTCTCTGCCGCTACACCCGCCACGTGCACCGGGTCCGACGGGTCCCCGCCTTCGGGCCAGATCCGATCGGGTGGCTCGACGCCGCGCTCGACGCCTACCGGAGCGGCCACTTCGACGTGCTGTTCCCCACCCAGGAGCAGGTCGCCGTGCTGGCCGCCTTTCCGGAGCGCCTCCGCGAGGCAGGGGTGGCGACCGCGGTGCCGAGCTTCGCCGCCCTGGCCGCGGTGCAGGACAAGATCTCGGCGTTCGCCACCATGCGGCGTCTCGGAATCCCGCAGCCCGAGACCGCGGTCGGCCCCGCCGGGTGGGAGACCTTCCCCGCCTTCGTGAAGACGCCGATCGGTACCGCATCGGAAGGGGTGCGGAGGGTCGACTCCCCCGAAGCACTGGACGGCGCGACGGCCGGGCGCGGGCCCGTGCTGGTGCAGGCGGCCGCCGACGGCCCGCTCGCCATGTGCCAGGCGGTGTTCGACCGCGGGACGATGGTGGCCTTCCATGCCTGCCTCCGGACCGGAGAGGGGGCGAACGGCGGTGCGAGCCACAAGCGCAGCACCGACCAGCCGGAGGCACGGGCCTGGATCGACAGACTCGGCACGGACCTCGGCTGGCACGGAGCGCTGTCCGCCGACGTGATCGTGACGCCGACGGGCCCCCTCTTCATCGACATCAACCCTCGACTGGTCGAGCCGGAGAACGCCTGGAGGGCGGGGGTGGATCTGGTAAGCGCCCTGGTGGCACTGGCCCTCGGTGGGCACCCGGCTCCGACTCCCGGCTCACGGACCGATGTCCGGACCCACCAACTGCTGCTCGGCCTGCTCGGCATGGCCCAGCGCAGCGGCAGCCGGACTGCCGTGCTCCGCGAGCTGCTGGCGGCGATGCTCGGGCGCGGGGTGTACGCCGACAGCAGGGAAGAGCTCACTCCCGTGTGGGGCGACCTGTTCGCCGTCACTCCCCTGGTGCTGGCGGCGGCCTCGATGCTGGTGCGGCCACGCTCCTGGCGGTGGTTCACCAGCGGGAGCGTGGACAACTACGCCCTGTCCGGCGACGGATGGGAAGAGATCAGTGCTCGTGCCGGCGGTGACGCGGCGGTGACCCCCGGGGTTTCGTGAAGGCGGGGTACCGGTTTCCGCCCGACCCCGCCGTGGTCAGGCGCGCGACGCCCTGACCAGCACCTCTCTGGTGGTCGGGACCGGCGTCGATCCGGTGACCTCACGCTTTTCAGGCGCGCGCTCTACCAACTGAGCTACCCGACCTCGACTCGGCGAACCGAGGTGGCGGACCTGACGGGATTTGAACCCGCGACCTCCGGCTTGACAGGCCGGCGTGCACTCCAAACTGCACCACAGGTCCCCAACCAGCTACAACGCGCTGGGGCGTACGGCACCCCCAACGGGATTCGAACCCGTGTTACCGCCTTGAAAGGGCGGCGTCCTGGGCCGCTAGACGATGGGGGCTCAAACCCGATCAGGGCTTTTGGAGATTAGCAGAGGGATCAGAGCGTCCCTTCGGGACGGCCCTCTTCGGGCAGCTGGGCGGCGAGCACCTCGATCATCAGGTACTGCAGCTGGCCCAGCAGCTCGTAGAGGGCGTACTCCGGTGCAGACGGGTCGTCGGGGTCCGGGGCGTCCATCTCCTCGCTCACGTCGAGCCGGGTCCCGAGCACCAGGCGCAGGGACCCGACGGCCGACAGCCAGTCGGTCAGCTCGGACTCGGAGAGGGTGTCGGCCTGGGCCGTCTCGGCCATCACCGCGAAGGCCTGGCGGTGGCGGTTGACCAGCGCACCGTCGACCAGCGACCGGTACTCCTGCTCGGCACCGGCCTGCTCCTCGGCCGGGTAGGCCGGCGGGAAGAGGCGGCGGGTCATCGGCTCGTCGGGGCTCAGGATCGGCGCCAGCTGCTCGGCCATGGTCACCAGCACGGCCCGCACGCCCGGATCGAGCTTGACCGCGTACCGGCCGTCCCGCCGTCGCCGGATGGGCATGCTCACGTGGACTGCTCCATGGTGGCCCACAGACCATGCTCGTGGAGGCGGTAGACGTCCAGCTCGGCGCGCTCGCGGGTACCGGACGAGACCACCGCCCTCCCCTTGTGGTGCACGTCGAGCATCAGCTTGGTGGCCTTCTCCTTCGAGTAGCCGAACAGCTTCTGGAACACGAAGGTGACGAAGGACATCAGGTTGATCGGGTCGTTCCACACGATCACCAACCACGGCCGGTCGGTGCTCCGCGACTCGTCGAGGTCGGGGTGCTCGACCTCGACGGGAGCAGTTCCCGCCTGGCGGGAGCTGAGCGGCGGCAGGTGCCGGGCCCGGGGTCTCACACCGGCCCTGCCAGCGCGTCCGCCGACCGGTCGGAGACGGTCGGCAGGTCGACGTCCGCTCCGTCCACTCCGGCCCCCGGCACCGGCCGGTCGGGCGCCTCGGACAGATGGTCCGACAGGCCGTGGTGGAACCACAGCACCGTGGACCAGACCGTGGCCGCACCGAACACGTGGAACCCGACCAGGACCGCTGGGAGGTGGGTGAAGAACTGGGTGTACCCGATGATCCCCTGGACGACCATGACGGCGAGGAGGACCCGGCCCGAGTCCTGGATGCGGGCCGGGGCGTTCGACCGCCACAGCACCCACAGCAGGACCAGCAGCACCGCCCCGGTGGTCAGGACGATCTCGGCGTGGATGCGGGTCATGTCCTCCAGCCCGAGGGGGATCCGCTTGGCCCCCTTCCCTCCGGCGTGGGGACCGGTCCCGGTGGTGGCCGCACCGGCGGCGAGGACCGCCACGGTGAGCCCGACCAGGATGCGCGCCAACCACAGCGCTTCCGGGCTGACGGCCACCGTCCCCCGACCGGGCCCGTGGTCGGCCCGCAGGGTGAGGACCACGGCCACGGCCAGCAGGCCCATCCCGACCATGAAGTGGACCATCACGACGTAGGCGTTGAGCTTCGAATACACGACGAAGGCGCCGAGGACCGCCTCGCCGACGACCCCGAGGATGAGGCCTCCGGACAGCCACCGGAGGTCCTTGCGGGTCGGTCGGCGCAGGAACGAGGCGACCACGGTGACGGCACAGGCCACCACCAGTACGAAGACCACCAGGCGGTTGCCGAACTCGACCACGGCGTGGAGCCGGAGGGGCGGGGTCAGGTGGTGCTGGGAACACGTCGGCCAGTCGGGGCACCCGAGCCCCGAGTCGGACAGCCGGACGGCGGCGCCGGTCACCACGTTGAGCACGATGGTGGCCAGCGTGAACCGGCAGAGGAAACGGAACGGGCGTGGGCCGATACGCAGGGAGGACACCGTTTCCTCATGGTATCGGGCCGCCCGGGCCGAAATGTCCGGTCCCGGCCCGGGACACTAGTGTTCGTCGGATGGCACTCCCCGCGGTGGCGCTGCCCCGCCGACTGTCCCTCGGGTCGAGGGTCGGCGCCTACGTCGCGCTCACCAAGCCCCGCATCATCGAGCTGCTGCTCATCACCACCCTGCCCACGAT
>Ga0224558_1004074_pt1 | contig 11611 bp, 6 predicted proteins | sample 714S32024metaG_FD_180682 | JGI IMG/M metagenome (GOLD analysis project Ga0224558, IMG submission 180682) | Peat soil microbial communities from Stordalen Mire, Sweden - 717 S3 20-24 | ecosystem: Environmental > Terrestrial > Soil > Wetlands > Peat | place: Sweden: Norrbotten County, Stordalen... | reverse complement strand
CCCGTTGGTCACCGACCAGGTGTAGGGGCCGGTGGTGCCCGAGACCGACGGGGTGGCGCTGTAGGCCACGCCGACTTCCCCGTCACCGAAGGCGGGCGAGGTGATGGAGGGGCCGGCGACCACGCCCACCGACTCCGTCTGGGTGGACGTGCCACCCAGGGCGTCGGTGGCCACCAGGGTGAAGGGGTACGTGCCGATGGCGCTCGGCGTCCCGGTGATCGCTCCGGTGGCCGGGTTGATGGTCAGCCCGGTGGGCAGGGACCCGTTGGTCACCGACCAGGTGTAGGGGCCGGTCCCGCCGGAGACCGTGGGCGTGGCGTCATAGGGCACGTTGACCTCACCGCCGGCCAGGAAGGACGAGGTGATGCTCGGGCCCGACGGGGTGACCGGACCGGAAGGAGCGCTGGTGGCGCCGGTCCCCTGCGAGTTCACCGCGGCGACCTTGAAGGTGTACGCCGTGCCGTTGGTGAGCCCGGTGACCGTGGCCGATGTGGCCGTCGAGGCCGAGTGGGTGAAGGCTACGTAGGACCCTCCCGAGGAGTACGAGATGACGTAGTTGGTGATCGCGCTCTCTCCGGTGCTCCCCGGGGTCCACGACAGGGACACCTGCCCGTCGCCGGGGGTTCCCGTCACGTTCGAGACCGCTCCGGGGTCGATGGAGGGCGTGGCCGCCACGAAGGGCGACGAGCGGCCACTCCAGTTCACCGCGTTGTCCGACTGGGTGGAGACGTAGTAAGTGGTGCCGTTGACCAGACCGGTGATCGTGCACGACGTGGTGTCGCCGACCACCAGGTTGGTGGTGGTCGTGCAGGTCCCGTCCTGGACGCCGCCGGAGGGCAGGCTGAACGCGGTCGCCTGGGCCTCGGTGATCGGGGATCCCCCGTCCGCGGGAACGGTCCAGCTCACGGCGATCTGGCCGTTCTCGCCGTTGGCCGTGACCGTGGCGGCGTTCACCGTGTTCGGATACGTGGCCGGCGTGCCGGTCTCGGTGTTGGTCGACGTGGCGCCCGGGCCGGCCGCGCTCACGGCCCGCACCGAGACCGTGTAGCTCGTCCCGTCCACCAGCCCGTCGATGAGCAACGGGCTGGTGGTACCCGCGGCGGTGACCCAGGTGGTGCCCCCGTTGAGCGAGTACTGGTACGAGGAGATCGGGTCGCCGCCGGGAGACCCGGCCGTAAAGGAGACCGAAAGGTAGGAGTCACCCGAGGTGACGCCGGTGAGCGTCGGCGCCCCGGGGCGCGCCAGGGGCGTCACCGACTGCCGCGGGTTCGAGACCGGGCTCGAGCCGGCGGCGTTGGTCGCCACCACGCCGATGTAGTACGTGGTGCCGTTCGTCAATCCGGTGACGGTGCACGCCAACGTGGTCGTGGTGCACGCGGTCCCGGCGGTCGTGGTCCCGGCGGACGAGGTGTAGGCGGTGGCGGTGTAGCCCGTGATGGGCGAACCACCGTTCGTAGCCGGGGCGGTCCAGGAGATGTCGGCCGACGCCGCGTCTTCGGCGGCAAGGACGGCAACCGGGGCACCGGGGACCGTGATCGGTGTGGCGCTCGCCGGCGCCGACGCCGTCCCCGGCCCGATCGCATTGTCGGCCCGGACCGAGACGCTGTCGCTGATCCCGTTGGTGAGGCCGGGGATGGTGAACGAGGAGCCCGTGGTCCCGGTGGAGACGAAGGGACCACCGTTGAGCGAGTAGTCGATGCCGGTGACCGGCGACCCCCCGTTGTTGGTGACGGTGACGCCGACCGCGATGACACCGTTGCCCGGGGTGAGGGCCACCGTGGGCGCGCCGGGGACGGTGGCCGGGGACACGTTGACCGACGACGAGGCCTGCGAGTCGCCGATGGCGTTGACGGCCCTGATCTCCACCGGGTAGTCGGTGCCGTTGGCGATGGCCGTCACGCCGTCGGTGGAGAGCGCCGTGATCACCAGAGGACTGGCGGTCGCGGTGGCGGTGGACCAGGTGGCGCCGCCGTCGGTCGAGTACTGGTACGACAGGATCGGGCTGCCGCCGCTGGACGGCGCGGAGAAGGCGACGGTGATCGTCTGGTTGCCCCGGGTCGTGGTGGTGATGCTCGGCTGTCCGGGCACCGTGGCCGGTGTCCCGGGCGCGGCGACCGACGGAGCGGAGGTCCCCGCCCCGTTCACCGCTTCGACGGTGACCGAATAGCTCGTCCCGTTGGTCAGGCCGCCGATGGTGAAGCTGGGCGACAGTGAGCCCGTCATCGTCCACGTGCCGCCGCCGTCGGTCGAGTACTGGTACGACGTGATCGCCGCACCACCGTTCGAGCCGGGCGTGAAGGCGACCCCGAGGGCCCCGTCCTCGGGCGTCACGGAGGTGATGACCGGTGCGTCGGGGACGTTGACCGGGATACCGGTCGCCACGGCCGATCCCGGTCCGTTGCCGGCGGCGTTCACGGCCCGGAGCTCGACGCTGTAGGTGGTGCCGTTGCTCAACGGCGTCGCCCCGTCGGCCGAGAGCACCGAGATCGTCATGGTCGTCGCGGTGGCGGACTGCCCGTCGGTGCGGTTCAGCCAGGTGGCGCCGGCGTCGGTGGAGTACTGGTACCCCGTCACCGCCGACCCGCCGTCGCTGGCGGGGGCGGTGAAGGAGACGCTCAGGGTCTGATCGGCCGGAATCATGCCGCTGGCACCGGTGGTGACGGCCGGCGCGCCGGGCGTGGTGTACGGGGTGCCCGACTGCGGGGCGGAGGCGACTCCTGTTCCCACCGCGTTGATTGCACGCAACTCGACGGGATAGGTGGTGCCGTTGGTCAGCGCGGTGGCGCCGTCCGTCGACAGCGCGGCGACCTCGCAGGTCTCCGCGGAACCGGCGCCACTCTGGCACGGCGTCCCGAAGGCGCTCTCCGAGAACCACGACGTCCCACCGTCGGTCGACCACTCGTAGTCGCTGATCGGCGAGCCGTTGCTGGCGGGCGCCGTGAAGGTCACGGAGAGAGCCTCGTTCTGCGACGTGATGGAGGAGATGACCGGGGCCGCGGGCGCGGACGGCGTGGTGAACGAGGTCGTCGTCGGCGCGCCGGCGCCGCTCCCGTTGACCGCCTCGAGCTCGAGGGTGATGTTCGCCCCGTTGGCCAACCCGGTCAGGGACAGGGGACTCGCCGTGGACGTCGGAGTCCAGTTGGTGCCACCGTTGGTGCTGTACTGATACCCGGTGATCGCGCTCCCGCCGTTACTCCCCGGCGTGAAGGCGACGGACGCGCTGCCGGCACCGACCTGCACCGACGTGATGGTCGGCGCCCCGGGCACGGCCACCGGCGTCTGGCTCTCCGAGTTGGAGGGCGCGCCGGTCCCGCTTCCGTTCACCGCCTCGATCTCCACCGAGTACGCCGTGCCGTCCGTCAGGCCCGAAATGGTGAGCGGGCTGGAGGTGGACGTGGCCGCCAGCCACGGTCCCGACCCGTTGAGCTGGTAGAGGTACCCGGTGAACGGCGCCCCCGAGCTCGGCGCCGTGAAGTGCACCTGCAGCGCGCCGTCCTGGGCGGTGAGGGAGGTGATGGTCGGCGCCCCCGGGGGGCCCGTCGGGGTCAGCGTCCCGGTCGGCGCGGAGAACGGCCCGTCGCCGATCGAGTTGACCGCTTCGACCTCGACGATGTAGCCCGTCCCGTTGGTCAACCCGGAGATGGTGGCCGACGTCGCGGTCGAGCCGGTGTCGTCGGTCACCCACTGGGCTCCGCCGTCGCTCGAGTACTGGACGATGTAGTCGCTGATCGGGGCGTCGCCGGGCGAGCTGGGCGCAGCCCACTGGACGGCGAGACTGCCGTTGCCCGGGGTGCCGGCCACTGCGGTCGGGGCGGCCGGGACACCGGTCGAGTAGGTGATCGTCACCGACCCGTCGAACGCCGCCCCCGGATCGGCGAAGGTGTCGGTCCCGGTGGGTGCACCGGTGTCCGTGTCGGCGTAGTAGGCGTAAATGGCATTCAGGCCGGAGAGTCCGCCGGTGGAGTTCTCCCCGGGGCTTCCACCCTGTCCGTACCATTCGTCGGAGGAACCCGAACCGAACTCGTCGTTGCCCGCCGAACCCCCGGCGGCCCCGCCGCCACCGCCGGCGCCACCGCCGCCGTCACAGCCGGCTTCGCTGTTCGGCGCACTGGTGGTGAAGAACTGGTCCGCGTTCGACCCCGTGGTGTCCCCGCCGCACTGGGTGAACACGGCGATCCCGGGCTGTCCCTGGGTGGGATCGGTCGGGAGTGACGTCGGGCTCTCGATGGTGTTGTGGGACGTGCAGGCCGTCGTGCAGCCGGCCGGTATGCCGTAGGTGATCGGCGTGGGTGTCGTCTGGGGTACGTAGGACGCCAGGCCGATCTGACCGCGCACCAACACGTACTGCCCCGATCCCCCGTCGCCGCCACCCCCGCCCGCCACAATGGTGCCGACGCTCGTCGGTGCACTGGCCGAACTCCCGACCTCGATGGCGGTCGCCGCCCCGCCGGCGCCCCCGTAACCCGAACAACCGTTGTAGCCCGGCGCGCCGCCCATGCCACCGTCGTACTGGCTGAGCGGGTTCACGCCCGCCGCGGCGTCGTAGGCGTCGACCGGCGACGTCTCGTCCCGTCCCGCCGTACAGCCGGTGTCGACCGGCTCGTCCGCTCCCGCGCCGACGCCGATCGTGAGGTAGTCACCCGGGGTCACCGAGATGGTCCCTGACACCTGTCCCTGATACCCACCCGCGGGCGGGTTGCCGGAAGAGTCAGCGCCGCCCCAGCCACCTTGCCCGCCCGTTGCGGTGATCGTGAGTGAGGTGACGTCGGGCGGAACCGTGAAGTTCTGCAATGCGTCGCTGTCGAAACCGAACGTCTGCGTCACCGTTGTCGTGGTCGCACTCGCCGGCGTCGCGACGAACGCGGGAGCGACGAGGCTGCCCGCCCCCACGATCGAAACGATGCCAAAAATGCTGAAAATTCGCTTAACCCCTATTTGCACGTCGGAAAGCGTATAAGAGGGATCCTGAAAAATAGGGGTTCCCGTGGGCAATTGGGTGACCGTTGAGTCGCCGTCGGGTTAAGCGGATTTTGCAGTACAAACGTTGTTCCGCTGTTGTCTTGTTCCTCAGCGTTGCCCGTGGACGCGTCCCGCAATCGGAGCTAACGAGTGGAGCGTGATCGGCTCGCGTTGATGCGCACGCTAGGTACGACGTTCCTCGACGTAGCGGTGCGCGGCAATGGCTGCGGTGGCCCCATCGCTGGCGACGTTCACCAACTGTCTCGGCGAGTCGCGACGGATGTCACCGGCCGCGAACAGGCCGGGGGCACTGGTCTCCATCCACGGCGAGGTAGGCACGTATCCGTTGTGGTCCAGATCGACGAGCGGAGCCAGCAGGCCGGTGTTGGGCTCGAGACCGATGAAGATGAAGACCCCCTCCACCGCGAGGTCGGACTCCTCATCGTCGCGCATGTGGCGCAACCGCAGGCCCGACACCACCGAGCCCCCGAGTATCTCCAGAGTTTCGCACTGCGTCTGTATGTGGATTCGCTCGTGGCGCCGCATCCTGGCTCGCGTCGAAGCGGCCGCATGGAGCTCAGGCTCCCGGATCACGACGACGACCTCCGCGGCGTGCTCCGCCACGACCAGGGCTTCATCGGCGGCCGAATCACCCCCGCCGATGACGGCGACCCGGCGCCCGGCGAACATGGCGGCGTCACATGACCCGCAGTAGGAGACGCCGTGGCCCTCCAGACGGTCCTCTCCGGGTACGCCGAGCCGCCGCAGGGTGGACCCCGTGGCCACAATGACCGCGGGCGCCGCCAGGTCACCCGCGCTGCCCGACACCGTGAGCACCGATCCGCCGATCGTGATCGACTGCGCCTGGTCGAAGACGAACTCCGCCCCGGCCGCGGTGGCTTGCTGCTCGACGAGTGCCCCGAAATCGGCCCCCGAGATCGAATCGGGGAAGCCGGGGAAGTTGCCGATCTCGTCCACGTTCAGAATCTGGCCGCCGATCAGCACATCGGCCACGACCACCGTCTGCAGGCCGAGACGGGCGGCGAACGTGGCCGCCGTCAGTGCCGCCACGCCTCCGCCCACGACGACTACGTCGACCTCGCGCACCAGCGGTTCACCCCTTCAGTCATTCTTCCGAGCGGGCAGAGTGTGCCCAGGGACGTTACGAGGCCTGGCGCGCTCCGAGGTCGGCCAGCATCAGATCGACCTGCGCCGAATCGGTGAGGTCGTCGACGCCGAGGATCGACAGGACCTGCGGGAGAGCCTCTCGGGCCCGCTCACGGATCTCGTCCGGCCCCAGGCTGGACACCGGGTGCTCCACCATCACGAACCGGTAGCCCTCGAAGCCCTGGCGGGCCGCCATGGCCTGACTCGACTTGAGGAACGGCTTGGTGCAGATGGCCACGGCGGGGACGCCCCGACGCTCGAAGTCGATCGCCACGTGGAGGCTGCATGCACTGCACGAGCCGCAGTCGCCGAGTCCGGAGAGAACGACGTCGCACTTGGCCGCCAGGTCGTCCAGCTGCGCCACGCTCGGCAACATGATGCCTTCGGACCGGACGGGGGCGACGACCTCCTTGATGGAGAACCGCTCGCACAACAGGTCGGCGATCGCGCTCATGAGCTCGCGCCCATTCGGCTTGCAGTTGTGCATGATGCCGACCGTCGCGCCGTCGAGCCCCGATGGACGCTCAGCTGCGTGCGACAAACCGACGACGTCGCTCGGAACCGGCACAAACGAAGTGAACGTCACGTGGCCCTCCCAGGAACGGGCGAAATTTACCCCGATCCCGCGACCTGCGTCAACGTCACTCAGGAGAGGCGGTCTTCCCTGGTGCGATGGGCGTCACGATGTACTGGCCCAGGGGAATGTGGTGCGACCACTGGGTGATGACCGAGGAGACCCCGGCGTTGTTCCCTCCCGCCACCACCAACAAGATGTCCTCGGGACCCCGGCACCCGCGCAGGTAGTCCACGCCGTCGATGGTGAACGTTCTCGGGCTGCCGGGAGGGATGACCATCCCGGCCCGGGCGAAGTCGGTGAGCGGCCGCTTGAAATTCTCGTAGAGGAAGAGCTTCACGTCCTGCTTGGTCCAGCCGTGACGGCCGATGATCCCGGCATGTTCCGGCCCCATCACGACCGTGGTGGTGCCGCTCATGCCCATCATCGCTCCGAGCCTCGACATGGTGTCGGCGATGGAGTACAGGATCCCCTCGGGTTTGCCGCTCACCCTGTTCTCCACCGGCTCGGGGCCGCGCGCGCTGAACGTGGTGACCGTACTCGTGTCGGCCGAGAACCCCCGCTCCACGTGGAGGGGCTCCCACGGACTCTCCTCCTCGTTCTCGGCAATACAGAAGGAGTACTTTCCCGGATGCCCCTGGCTGGCATGATCGAGGATGCCGGGGGCGATGCCGAGGGCGTTGATGATGATCAGGCGCATGGCCCGGCCGATGGTGGCGTTGGCCCGATTGCCCGGCCCGTAGAGGTTGACGCCGGAGTTGATACCCAGCTCGTGCCGGACCGGTCCGTTCACAATGAGCAGCTGCCCACCGCCGCCCGTACTCGCATTGCTTATGTAGAAGTACGTGCGGTCCCCATCGCCCCACCGTTCGTCCGCCCAACCCTCGAGCGCGGCCAGGACGACCGGGAAGTACGCCGGCAGGCACCCGGCCATGACCGCGTTGATGGCGGCCAGCCCGACCGTCACCTCACGCCGGTTCTCCGACACCCGCAGGATTACCTCAGCGGGATCCCGACCGGCCACGTCCAAGAAGGCACGCACCCGCTCTTCGGTCGGCGGAATGATGGGCAGACCATCCGTCCACCGCTTCTCCGCAAAGAGCTCCACCGCCTCCATGGCGTCTGCGGTGGTCACTACCGGTTGATCGAGCATCGCCCCCCTCGGGATTCCCCGGGCATCGGCCGGAGTCATGCTGAACCTTCGGCTCGACATTAGCCCCGTCACAACCGGATCCCCCCGGTCAGAGCGGGCGCGGTATGCCGCCGATCGCCCACGCGACCTTGTAGCTTGGCCAGCGCTTCCTCGTCGAAAGGGGCCGCGGTGACCGATCCTGCCGGTAGCACATCCGTCGATGGAGCGACCATCGATCCTGCAAAGACCTACGGCTACGCGCGCACGCCGCAACGGCAGGAGGAGTTCGACCAGGCGGCGTCCCAGCTGCTGCGTGCCGACGGGTGGCCGTCGTCGTCGTCGGGTCCGAACGAACTCGTGGCGGACCTGGCTCTCGAGGGTGGTGGGGTCAAGGGGATCGGAATCGTGGGCGCGGTGTCGGTGCTGGCCGAGGCGGGTTACCGCTTTCAGCGCGTCGCCGGCACCAGCGCCGGCGCGATCGCCGCCACGCTGATCGCCGCCTTATCAGCGGCCGGCAAGCCCATGTCGTCGTTGAAGGGCTACCTGGACGGCCTCTCGTTCAAGAAGTTCATGCCCGAGGGGAAGATCCACCTCTTCCTCGACCATCACCTGGGCAAGGCGGGAGGCGCCCTCTCCGACGCCGAGATCCTCTCCCGTCGCATGGGCCTCTATCCCGGTGACTATCTGGCCGAATGGCTCGGGCCGATCCTGCAGGACGACCTCGGGGTCCGCACCTTTGCGGACTTGAAAATCACGCTCGAGGAGGACCCGGGCATGAGCCTGCCCGAGAGCCGGCGCTACCGATTGGTGGTGCACACCTCGGATATCACGCGGGGCGAGCTCGCCCGCCTGCCCTGGGACTACAACTACTACGGGCACGACCGCGACGCCGAAGAGGTGGTGCCCGCCGTGCGCGCCTCCATGTCGATCCCCTTCTTCTTCGAGCCGGTGACCTTCGACGCCCTGGCGGCCGATGTGGATGTCCCCCTTCCCGGCGGAGGTTCCATCACCACGCACTACGACCCCGGCACCGTCACCTGGGTCGACGGCGGCATGTTGCGGAACTTCCCCATCGATGCCTTCGTGCGGATGGACGGCGCGCCACCGCGCTGGCCCACCATCGGGATCAAGCTGTCGTCCCTGCAGACGTCGTTCGGCGCCACCAAGGCCGCCGCCACCGCCTTCCACGTGGCCCGGAGTTGCCTCAGCACCATGATGAACGAATGGGATGCGTACAACGTCGACGAATCGACGGCCGGGCGGACGATCTTCGTCGCCAATGCCGGACTCACCGCAACCGATTTCGACCTCACGACGGCGCAGCAGAATCAACTGTTCCTCAACGGCGTCGACGCCGCCACGGCATTCGTGATCGAAATGGCCGGGCGCGGTGGTGTGCCGCGTACCGCGCAGGAGTCGCGGGAATTTCTCTCTGCCACTCCCTGACGCGACGGGCTCCCGTTGCTACGACGGGAACTGCACCGCCTCCGCCTGGGCCAGCAGCGCGCTGCGGTCCGCGGCCAGGACGTAGCCGCCCTTGATCGCCTTGTTCAGAGTTGCGGTGTACCGGGCCAGGTAGTTGCTCTTGCTCTGGTAGAGGCTGACCAGCGTGGCCGGACTGAACGCGAGGGTCTGTCCGAAGAGGGAGCAGATGGCGTTGGCCCCGGGTGCCGGCACCCCGGTGAGGGTCGACACCGGGACGTCGACGGCCGGGGTGCGCACGCCGCCGATGACGTTGCCGTGGGCGTCGAGGGCCAGCGTGGGTGGAGTGGAGCTGGCGAATGTGAACCGCGGCGGGCTCCGCGGCGGCACCCCGTCGTCCACCCACTTGCTAAACGCGGCGAACGCCGCCTGGACGACGATGTGTTGGGGGCCGCTGTTCACCGGAGTGCTGCACCCGAGAACGGACGCGGCGGCGCCGACGAGGTAGGCGTCGGCGTGCGAGGTGCCCGCAACCTCCCAGGTGCGGATCCGATCGGTGTTGGGCTGCTGCGCCGGCGCGTACCCGAGGAGGATGAGGTCCGTCTGGGTCTCGAACATGAAGACCGGCACCCGCAGATCGGTGCGGATCCGCAGGTCCGTCGGACCCTGGGCGGAGGTGATGGCGGACCCGCTGAGGGAGGCGCCGCTACCCCCGCGGCTGTGGATGAAGATGCCGTCGAACGTGTCGGTCAGTGGTTGGATGGCATCGGCGAACGTCGTCAGGTAGTACGCCGACTGTGATTCGCCCACGGCCACGTAGTGCTTCGGGTGGAGGCCGCGCAGCGCCACGTTCTCGTTGTTCTTCAGGGCGTTGCCGATCTGGGCGTATATGTCCAGGGCGTACGTGTCGCCGGGGTGATGGAGCGTGCCGTAGCGGGCCGGCTCCTGCTCAATGAGTCCCCCACTGGGCGCGCCCTTCACCGAGCCGAGGATCGCCGTGCCCCCCTCGACCCCGAGGGCCTGGGCCGACACCCCGACCCAGGCGTAGCCGTCCCGCATCAGTTCGGGATTGAGGTAGTCCCAGTCCGGGGCCGACTCCCCGGCCGATTCGTTCATCCATTCGACGACCACCGTGCCGTTGAACTTCGCGGCGTCCTTGGGCCGGCGCACGATCAACCGGGTGCGGTAGGAGGCGGTGGACGCCGGCGTGACCGACCACTTGCCGTCGCTCGGCTCGGAGGTCGCCCGGAACGCCGTCGCGGTGCCGGAGGCGAAGTACTCGTTCTCCTCGTAGCCGTAGGTCGAAAGCTGGGACGGCAGGCCGGTCTCGGGCTCAATGATGTGACCCGTCGTGATGGGGCCGCTGAGCACGGCCGCGGCATCGTAGGTCCCCTTGCCGGCGGTCGCCGCCCCCGCCGGCGCCGCTCCGATGAGGCCTCCGGTCACGCCGGCCGCACAGCCCACAACCAGCATCAAGAGCGCACGACACCTGCGGGCTCTCAGCGCACCCTGTCGTCGTAGACCCACTCGGTCCCCCCTGCGCTCACCCGGCCCATCCTCCAACGGCCATCGCCGGAGCCATGATGCTACCGATGGCGGGAGGCCGGGCCCAGGTAACCCCGGCAGGCGGGGTCGGTACCATGAACGTCCCGGCGGCAATCCGCGCGGCGGTCCCGCCCGTAGTGCAGTACGGCGACACGCCACACCGAAGACCCTGAGGAGATGAGCGAGATGGACCAGCCAACGCGGCACCGGATGACGACCCTTGGAGGCCCGGTCGGGCGCCTCGCCGTTGCGGCCCTCGCGCTGGGCGGACTGTCCGCGACGCTCCTCGGGATGGACACGGCCGGCGCCACCACCGACGGCGCCAAGAGTGTGGTCGTCTCGACGGCCAAGAGCGCGAAGTTCGGCACGATCCTCGTGAGCGGCACGACGCTGTACACCCTCAAGCCGAGCAAGACGGCCTGTACCGCCGCCTGTCTGAAGGTGTGGCCTGCACTCGTGCTGCCCAAGGGCCAGACGAAGGCGACGGCGGGTTCGGGGGTGAGCGCCTCGAAACTGGGCACGGTGACCCGTTCCGGGGGAGTCCGCCAGGTGACGTACAACGGCAAGGCGCTCTACTGGTTCTCCGGGGACAGCGGAGCCGGACAGGTCAACGGCAACCTGACCGACGAATGGGGCAAGTGGGCCGACGTGGTGACCAAGAAGGGATCATCGTCGGGCTCGAGCACGGCGACGACCGCCGGTTCGGGCGGCACCGCCTTCTAGCCCGCGCGATCGGAACCTAACCTCATCGCCATGGTGTCCGTCCTCAGTGCCGGCGCTCGTTCCGCCGCCCCGGCGCAGCCATCGGCCCG
>Ga0224558_1004072_pt1 | contig 11618 bp, 10 predicted proteins | sample 714S32024metaG_FD_180682 | JGI IMG/M metagenome (GOLD analysis project Ga0224558, IMG submission 180682) | Peat soil microbial communities from Stordalen Mire, Sweden - 717 S3 20-24 | ecosystem: Environmental > Terrestrial > Soil > Wetlands > Peat | place: Sweden: Norrbotten County, Stordalen... | reverse complement strand
AATTTGAAGTTCTTGTACGGATCGAAGCGTGTCGGATTGGTGGGGAATTCTGTCATGCGAGGAAGCATATCACCGGAAATGGCCTCCGGGTTAGCGAATTCCGCAAACAAAGAGCCGCAACCCTTGCAGCCCGGGCTCTTGCAGCGTTCGCCGGTGATGCCGCCGATTCCCGGCACGGCGAAGGCGGCTTGGCGGCAGAAGGTAATTATCTGCAAAAATTCAGGCCCACGAAAAAATATATATAGGGGGTAGGCAGTGGACAGTGGTCAGTGAGGCCCCGCTCTCCTGACTTCTTCTATTGTGCGCCGGCAGAGGGTAATTTTCTGCATTCAGCGGCGGGAGAGGTTCCTGGTTTCCCAAGTCCAAAAATGGGGACCTGGAGTACCTCGCCACAGATGGTCAAGCCGTTGCTAAACGCATCCCGTGCTGAGACTCGGCGACGTACACTTCGCTTTCAATAACCTCTCGCACATTATCCTTCGTTTCTTCCAGATGTACTAATCCTAAGAAGGCCAAGGTTTTCATGACGAAGAAAAGTGACACGAACAATAACGAACTCAATACCATGTAGACGATCACCGCGGTATGAACGCCCTTCAGTATCTCAAGTATCTTTTTTTGAGTACCGGGTTGCAGGCGCGACACCTTCAATGAGATTTGGGCTGCTACATTTACATAGTCCTTCTCTTTTTGCGCGCGCGAAATCGCTCTAGCCGAAAAGAAGTAAGTCAAAAACGAGATTCGGTGCCCGAAGCGTAGTAGGCCGCTAAGAAGAGTCTCAAGAGCACGATATGCTTCACTTTCAAATGACAGTTCACCACTCATGCCCAAACGGAACAATTCAAAGCGAAGCTCGAAAATCCTTTCGCGCATCATGTCGAGGAAGAACTTTCTTATCCCCAATGTCCACAGAAAATAGGCCGCGCACAGGGAACCAACAGCACTCAGAAGGTACAAAGGGCTCTGCATTTCAGAAATCCTCCGGGCTGGTTTCGCCGTCCTTGCTTAGTTGGCTGGATCGTCTACCTGGATCAAACTGCTTCTGCATCTCAGAACACTCGCTGGAAACTCGCTTGATGTGTCTCTTCCGAAGCCACGCTTGGCCGACGGCCAAAGCGCTTGTTCCCGCTGCCAAGCCCCAAGGAAGTACGAGACCAAACCACCGGTTCGCCTTGAGATCGGCAATAGCCCTGAACCTTATATCGGCAAGCGTTTGCTTCCCGGCAAGTTCGCGGATGCAATAGTATGCACAAACGCAAAAAACAACTACACAGCCGAACCTCATTAACCCTTGCCATCCTAATGAGATGGCCTGTACCAGTCGCATCCTGAACTGGTGATCGAGTTCCTTGTCCCTTCGACTTGCCATCCTCAGAATTGTACACGCTTGCCTAACAATTGGTGCATTTTCAAGATGAGGGGCTACCGGAAAGGCAACCCCTCAGCTTACTTGCCCTACAGTCCATGGATGTAAATACTGTCGGAGTCCACAGCCTGTCGAAGGCCCATGGCTGCGGCCCCTTGCGGAGGATATTCAGCCGGACTGGCTACTCAACCGACTTACATCTCCTTGACGCCTTCCACAAACGCCTTCAGCTTGCGGCTGCGCGACGGGTGGCGCAGCTTGCGCAGGGCCTTGGCTTCGATCTGGCGGATGCGTTCGCGAGTCACCTGGAAGCTTTGGCCGACTTCTTCCAGGGTGTGCTCGGAGCCGTCTTCCAGGCCGAAGCGCATCTTGATGACCCGCTCTTCGCGCGGCGTGAGCGTGCGCAGAACCTGCGAGGTGTACTCCTTGAGGTTGACGCTGATGACCGCTTCGGAGGGCGAGACCGCCTGACGATCCTCGATGAAGTCGCCCAAGTGAGAGTCTTCCTCTTCGCCGATGGGCGTCTCGAGCGAGATAGGCTCCTGCGCGATCTTGAGCACCTTGCGCACCTTGGCCACGGGAATATCCATGCGGCGGGCAATCTCTTCGCTCGAAGGCTCGCGGCCCAGCTCCTGGACAAGCTGGCGGCTGGTGCGGATGAGCTTGTTGATGGTCTCGATCATGTGCACCGGGATGCGGATGGTCCGGGCCTGGTCCGCAATGGCGCGGGTGATGGCCTGGCGAATCCACCAGGTTGCGTAGGTCGAGAACTTGTAACCGCGGCGGTATTCAAACTTGTCCACGGCTTTCATCAGGCCGATGTTGCCCTCCTGAATCAGGTCGAGGAACTGGAGGCCGCGGTTGGTGTACTTTTTGGCGATGGAGACCACCAGGCGCAGGTTGGCTTCGATCAGTTCGCGCTTGGCCTGGTCCGCGTCCATGTCGCCTTGGATCATCTCGCGCTGGGTGCGCTTCAACTCAACGATGGAGACGCCCGCGTCGGCCTCGATCTTTTCGAGATCGGTCTTGCAGTTTTTCTGCTGCCGGCGGTACTCCTTCTTCAGCTCTTCGCTACGGCTGGCCTCGTGCTTCTGGTCGAGTGAGCGAATCTGCCGCTCCAGCGTGCGCATGGTGTCCACGGTCTTGTTGACCTTGTCCAGCAGGCGCTTGCGCTCCATCGGCGTGTATTTGAGCTCACGCACAATCCGCGAAACTAAAACCTTCTCGCGGGCGATGAGCCAGCGCGTTTTGCGCGCGGCAGAGGCCTTGGCCTTGGTGGCGCCGGAAGCGGCCTGTTTCTCCTCCAGCGTGGCAATCTTCTTCTGGTGCTTCACCAACGCGTCGATGCGGGCCACGGTCGCCTTGACGCGCGCCACCACCACCTCTTCGGTGAGTTCTTCTTCGTCGAAGATTACGACCTCTTTGATGTTGCGCACGCCGCGCTTCAGGTCCTCGCCCAGGGCCACAACCTCGCGAATCACAATGGGCGAACGCGAAATGGCCTTCAGCACGCGCATCTGGCCGCGCTCGATGCGCTTGGCAATCTCCACTTCGCCTTCGCGCGTCAGCAGCGGCACCGTGCCCATCTCGCGCAGGTACATGCGCACCGGGTCATTGGTCTTTTCCAGCGTGCCGGGCGTCAGATCCAGCTCGACGTCTTCGCCCTCTTCCAGATCGAAGTCCTTGTGGCCGCCAAACTTGGGGCTGTCCAGCAGGTCGATGCCCTGAGTGCCGATGGTGGTGATCAGGTCGTCCAGATCATCGGGCGAAGAAGCTATCTCATCCGGCAACATCTCGTTCACGTCGCCGTATGTCAGATAGCCCTTTTCCTTGCCGACTTCAATCAGCGTGTCAATATCGTGATCGTGTTCGTGATCGTGATCATGATCATGTTCGAATTTGTCGTCGCTCGCCAAAATACTCCTACTCTCCAGCGCAAGGCAGATTCAGCACCGTCTTGCGCGACGGTGCGCAGGTTCCAGCCTGGTTTGGTCTTGAGCGCCCGAAAAGAGAATTCCCGTGGGAAACCGGGAAAAACGGCGCGTACGAACATAAACCTGCGGTCACCCGCATAAATGATGCGGTTTCTTGTGGTTGCTCGGAACAGGATGACAAGCGCTTCAGGTTTCACCTGGGTCGCCCGCGAGCCGCGGCTCATAGTTGGGGCAAAGGGGCGCGCATCTGCACAGAGATCAATAGATTACCACCTCGTGGCCCTCTCTGCCAAGCCAAAATTCAGGGCATCGCGAGGGGCTATTTCCGACGATCTCGCAGGCGAGCCGGGCGGTTTTGCCTTCCATCTGCTCCACTCCCTATCTATTTGACGCTGGAATTGGCGATTCGACGCAGGAATTGGTGCCTACTGCTCAGGCGGCCTGTGGTTATGCAACTGTCGCAGCGCCCGGTCGAGATCGAGCTTTTGCTGGGTCAAAACTGCCAGCTCGGCTTGGTCGCCGCGCCGTTCGGCCTCGGCGATCTGCGCGCGCATGTCACGCAGCCGACGCTCGATGGCCCGCTCGTGAATCTCCTGAATGGCGCTCTGCACCTCGCTTTCCTCGGGTGGTTTGGTCTCGGCCAGCAGCGTCTCGGCCAGCAAGGCCCGCTGCGTCTCGTCCTCGATCACGTCCATGGGGTCGCGAGCCTGGCGCCCGGAAAGCGCCTGCAAGGCCGCGAACGCGCCAAGATGTTCAAACCATGTCGGCTCTTCGGCCAACGCTTGGACAGCAAGTCTCCGCGACCGCTCGAAATCGGGATCGTCGATGGCCAAGGCCCTTAACAGGATTTTTTCAACCCCGGACAGATTGTTTTTTCCTGGATGTTGTGCGTCACGTACACCTTCTCGGATCGCGGCTGAGGCTGAAACTGATAGCGATCGAGCTTTTTCACGATCATTGCCGTATATCGAAGAAATCCAGCTTGATGGAATCGAAACCCTTTCTGAAGGATTTGTCGGATGTATCTCAGTGCGGTCCCTTTTTTTCAGTGCGATTTGGTACAGTTCATCCCGAAGCACGGCAGAATCAATGTCCAGCTTTTGCGCAGCTTCACGAGCAAACTGGACGCGCGTCTGCATTTCCGGCATCCGCGATATGTGAGGCTTCAGGTAATCCAACGCCTGAACTTTCTGCTCCGAGCTGGCCCCTGGAAACATCATTCGTGCCCGCTCGATCAGGAAATCGGTTTGGCTCCGTGCTCCTTTCACCGCCTGGATATACGCCTCCACGCCTCGCTCGCGAATATAGCGGTCAGGGTCAAGCCCGCCGTCGAGGGTGACGATCTTGATGTTGAAGCCCTCCTCTGTGAGCAGGGCAATCGTCTTTGCGGCAGCGCTGTTGCCAGCCTCATCTGGATCGAAGTTAGCGACTATTTGAGGTCTGCGGCCAGGCTTTGCGGTGTGCCGCTTGAGAATCGCAACCTGCTGCTCGGTAAAGGCCGTTCCGCTGGTGGCAATCACATTCTGAATTCCGCGCAGGTAAACCGAGATGCAGTCCATCTGGCCCTCGACCAGCAGCGCAAACTCGTGCTGGCGAATCGAGGCGCGGGCTTTATCGAGATTGAAGAGGACGAGACTCTTGGAATAGAGCGGCGTCTCCGGCGAGTTGATATATTTTGCGCCCGCTTTCTCGCTCGTCTCCAGTGTGCGCGCCGTGAAGGCGATTACCCGCCCGCTCTCGTTGGAAATCGGAAACATGACCCGCTTGCGGAAGCGGTCATAGATCGGCCCCTGGCTGCCGTCGCCCTGCTCCTTGGATGCAAACAGGCCGCTGGCGCGCAGCGTTTCGTTGTCAGCCATGCCGCTCAGGCGGTCGCGTAGGGCGTTGAAGCTGTCGGGCGCGTAGCCGATGCGGAATGTCTTTATTCCTTCGGGGGTCAGCCCGCGACCGGCAAGATACTCGCGCGCCACAGCGCCTTCCGGCCCGCGCAACTGCTCCTCAAACCACGCGGTTGCCGTCTCGTGCAACTCAAGCAGTTTCCCCCGCAGCCGCGCTCCGGCAGCCTCTTCCGGCGAGGAAAACTCCCGTTTGGGCAACGGAATGCCGCACTTGCCCGCCACAATCCGCACCGCCTCGGGAAAGCCCACATTCTCTATCTTGGCCACGAAGCTGAACACGTCTCCCGAAGCCTGGCAGCCGAAACAGTGGTAAAACTGGCGCACCGCATGAACGGAAAACGACGGCGATTTTTCCTTGTGAAACGGGCAAAGCCCCTGGTAGTTTTGCGCGCCGGATTTGCGCAGGCGGATGTAGCCCTCGATCACCTTGACGATGTCGGCCTGCTGCTTCACGGTCTGGGCAAAATCGCTCATGGGAGTTCCTTCTTGAGAATAAGCCTTCAGCATCCGCCAGCACCTTTGGAAAACGCGCCTGAATCTCTCCGCCGTGACAACCATAGAGGCAGTCGACTAAAATTCCACGCAACCAAATTAGCGGCCAATGGGATGCAGTGAAGCGGAGTGTCCCGTGCGGGGCAAGGAGGATTCCTGCCGGTCTCAGCCGTCCGGCGTGCTTTGCTTCGCAGAAAGCAGGAGAACGTATATGCGAATTATTGCTGTGATCTTGGCGGGGGTTTTGGCCTCCGCTACCGCGCTGGCGCAACAGAGCGTGCCGCCTCCGCCTCAACCTGCTGTTGATGCACCGGCAAACGCCGAGGTTATGAAGTTGTTGCGGTCAGGAATGTCGGAGAGAGTGATCCTGCATCTCATTTCCGCAACCCCCGGCAAGTTCGATACCTCTCCCGATGCGCTGACCGCGCTCAAACAGTCCGGCGCCAGCGAAGCCGAACTCAGCGCAATACTGGCCCAGGGCGCGGCGCCCACCTATCCGCCTGCTGCCGGCGCGCCAACCACCAACGGCCCGACGCTCGAAGTCACCATGAAGTTCATTCAGGACAAGCTCGGCGAGGTGGGCACGGTGAACTTCGCCGGATACGTCCATGACTCGGCCGACAACACAGATGGGGTGCAAAAGTTCCGTTCCACGACCAGCGACATCGTCGCCAATCCGGGCGCTTGCTCCCTCAGCTACCATCGCCTCGTCTTCAATAACGGCAGAAAAGAACACAACGAGAATGTCCTCATCAACCTGCGAGACGTGCAAAGCGTCGCTGTGCTGCCCGATGAGCAGGACTGGCAGATGTACCTGGTGAAAACCGGGGACACCACCAAAACAGTCAAGGACGTTCCGGATATTTATGTCTTGAACATCAAGCTGCCCAGGGGCGTTGACTACTCCATTCGCTTCTATGAGCAGGGGATGGCCGACCGCGTAGCCAAGGCGTTGGTTCATGCGGTGGAGTTATGCGGAGGCGGCAGCAGCAGCCAGCAAGAACCCTTTTGAAATCAAGCGATTCTAAGCACCACCAGATGACCAAATGGACAGGAAATCTTTCAAAAGCTGGACCTGTCGAAAAATACCTGTTGCAACGAATATCTCCCTCGTGCATCCAATCTACTGTAAGGCACAAGGAGGTTCCCTATGTCGCTTCGCCCCGTGAAGCAGATTCTTTCCACCAAACCCACCCTCGAAGGAGCGGGTGTGCGCTTGCAGCGCGCCTTCGGCTTTGGAAAAACCGCGGAGTTCGATCCTTTCCTGTTGCTGGACGATTTCCGCAGCGACAATCCGGCCGATTACTTGGCCGGTTTTCCCTGGCATCCCCACCGGGGAATTGAAACTATCACTTACGTGCTGGCCGGCGAGGTATCCCATGGCGACAGCCTGGGCAACAAGGGCCGCATGACCGCCGGCGATGTGCAATGGATGACCGCCGGCAGCGGGATATTACATCAGGAGATGCCCGCAGGTGACGCGCAGGGCCGCATGCACGGCTTTCAGCTCTGGGCGAATCTGCCCGCCTCGCTGAAGATGACCGACCCGCGCTACCAGGACATTCCGTCGAGCGCCATTCCGGAAGTGACCGAAGATGACGGGAGCAAAGCGCGCGTCATTTGCGGCGAATTCTGGGGCAAGCGAGGGCCGGTAGATGGCGTTGCGGCCGAGCCTCGCTATGTAGACATTTCTGTTCCGCCCGGCAAGCGCAAGCGCATCAATGTGGAGACCACGCGCAACGCCTTCGCATACGTCTTCGCGGGCGCGGGCACGTTCAGCGACGCGTCAGAGCCGCGCGCGGTGCTGACCGAGTCGGCTGTTGATCCCAATGCGCCGCCAGCCTACGACGCAAAGAACCACTCGCTCGTACTTTTCGATCGCGGCGACGAGATCGTGGTCCAGGCCGGGCCGGAAGGCATTCGCTTTCTGCTGGTCTCCGGTCAGCCGCTGGAAGAGCCGGTGGCATGGCAGGGGCCGATTGTGATGAACACGGAGGCCGAACTGCGTCAGGCGCGGAGTGAGTTGCAGAGGGGCACATTTATCCGCCACAGGTAAGCTGAGCGCGCGGCCAGAAGCTGGAAGGTTCCATCACTCTGCAGGCAACTCAGCCGCAAGAACCTGCTGCGGTGTAACTCCGCGCTCGCGCAGAACGCGCAGGCTGAGCGCGTCGTGGCGCTTGGCCAGGCGGCGGCCATGCGCATCTACCACCATGCGGCAGTGAAACCAATCGGGAATTTCGAGCCCCAGGGCGCGGTAGAGCAGAATCTGCCGCGCCGTGGACTTGAGCAGGTCTTCGCCGCGCACCACTTCAGTGATTTTCATGGCCGCGTCGTCGGCTACGCAGGCAAGCTGGTAACTCGGGCCGCCGTCGCGCCGCCACACCACAAAGTCGCCAAAATCCACACCGGCCACAAAGCGCTGTGGACCGAGGTTTCCATCCACAAACTCAACTGCGTCGCCGTCGGGAACGCGGAAGCGCCAGTTGAAATTACCCGGATCCTCAATCTCGCTCGCCAAGGAATCGAGCGCCAGCGGAATGTTGCTCTGAGATGGTCGACAAGTTCCTGGATAGACAGGCTCATCGTCCAGCGGCTCTTGTTGCTCTCCATTACTTTGAGAATCGCTCTCGTGGGGTGCGCTGAGCGCAGCGGCCAGATCTTTGCGCGAGCAGCGACAGGGGAAAAGAAGTCCGCCGCGCAGCAGCTTGCGCCACGCTTCGAGATAAAAATCCCGGCGGCCGCTCTGCGCGTATGGCGCATAAGGCCCTCCCATCTCTGGGCCTTCCTTCCAGCGAATTCCCAGCCAGAGCAGGTCTTCAATGGCAGCCGCGGCGTACTCGGCGCGGCTGCGTTCGGCGTCCAGGTCTTCCATGCGCATGACGAGCGCGCCGCCCGCGTCGCGCGCCCTCTCGAAAGCCATCCAGAAAGTGCGCGCGTGACCCACATGCAGATAGCCCGTGGGCGACGGCGCAAGACGCCCGCGATAACTCGACGGTGGTGATGGGTGCAAGCTGGACATACTGTCCATTAGTGTAGCCATCTGCGCTGGGGCAGCCGCGCTCGCGCGCATGAGGTTCGTGGTCTCTCAGGTCCGAGAATCCGGACCTCCACCCCATGGACGAAGACCTGTCCATGGGGCCCCCGGACCTGGGGCACCCATATCAAGACAATTTGGTTCCCGCAGGATTCAGTAGACGAAAATTCCTAATTCGCATCGTTTCCATCGCCATCAGCGTGAGGATTGTGATGCTCATAATTTCCGATCTGGTCGTTCAGATGCCGGGGATCGACCGAGACTTGCACTACATCCATCTCGCTTCCGTCCAGATCCACCACAAACATTCCCATCCGCTCGCCTTCGGGATGGACGAAGATCAACGTCTGTTCTTTACCCTTACGGCTGGTCTCGCGGATCATCCGCTCCCATCCCGCCCCCAGCTTCTCCTCGACCATGCGGTTCAGTTCGTCGCCATCCACCGGCGCTGAGAAGTTCTCAATCTCGGCCACATGCACGTCGCTAACGCCTTCATGCGAGGCCCTCTGCGCAACCATGCTGACGAGTCCCATGAATGGAATACGCGTGGCGCGCACATGATAGCGGCTCTCGATCGAGCTCACCACACCGTCAAAGCCACTGCCACCGCCGGCCAGCACAGCCACCGGAATCAGCAGGGCGACAAACACAACAGGAACAACCCAGAAACGTCTCATGGCTTGGCTCCCTTCTTGTCCTTCTCCATGTCCTTCTCCATCTTCTCTTTGGCCTTCGCGTCCTTCTCCACGTCGCCCAGCACGCTGAGTCCGCCAAGGCCTTTCAGCTTGCCCAGGTCTTCCATGCGCACCGGCCCCAGAATCAGTACGATGGTCAGCTCTTTGGGCTCGGCCGTGAGAACGAAAAGGCCGTGAGCTTCACCGTTCACCAGCTTTACCATTACGTCGGTGGTCTCGCCGCTTTTGCGTTCTCGCTCGCGCACCATCGGCGACCACTCGCTTGTCTCAAAATACTTGCGCAGTTGCTCGACCTCGTCCATCGAGTACTGCCCTTCCTTGTCGAACTCGTAACTGCGAACGTAGATGCCGTCGAGCCCTTCGATCAGTTGGCGCGTCGCCGCGTCGTCCTTGTCCTTGCCGTTCATGAATTTGGCCGCAAAGGCCAGCATGTTCTTGCCCAGCGTGACCTCGGTGACGTCAGACGCGCGCGCGGCCAGTTCCTTTTCAACCGCTGGAGACAAGGGCAGCGGCGTACTCTGCGCAAGAACTGGTGAGGCCAGCGCAACCGCTCCCAGCACGATTGTCATGATTCTGTTTTTCATCGTCGAATCTCCTTACCTTTGCGCGCGCCCGTGGGCCGCGAGTTGCGTATTCATCTGGTTGAGTGCGTGATTGGTAATGCGCAGTGCGGTCAGCACCTGTTGGCGAACGGCCTCGCCCCTGCGCTGTTCATCTCGCTGACGCAGTGCGACTCCGCCGCCCAGCACGGCTGTGAGAAGAATGGCAGCGGCCAGCCGTTGCCAGTGGAAGGCATGGCTTTGCGGCTGACGCACGCGCCTGCTCTCCATCAGCCTGCGTTTCAGGCTGGGCGGCGCAGGCCGTCGCTCGAACGCCTGCCGCAACTCCTGCTCAAACTCTTCCATTGGTTCAAACTCCACGCGCGTACTCCTTTCCGCGGACGTACTCCTTCAAATGGTTTGCGGCTTTGGCCCTGAGCAGCTTCAGTCCCCGCTGCAAATTGCTCTTCACCGTGGCCACGGGCGCCTGGAGAGTCGCGGCAATTTCTTCCGGCGTCAGGTCCTCCTGGTAGCGGAGAATCAGGACAGCGCGCTGCGACTCCGGCAAGGTGGCCAGCAGTTGTTCGAGCCGCGCCCCCAACGGCGATGCGCGCTCCACAACGCTTATGCCGTGATGCTCTTCCATCTCCACCCACAGGTCCAGGCCGCGCACCACACGTCGCCGGAGCGCATCCGCCGACCGGCTCATCGCCACACGGCGCAACCAGAAGCAGGCGTGTGCGGCGGACTCTATCTTGCCCAGATGCCTGTCCAACTCTAGAAAAACATCCTGCGCAATCTCTTCGGCCAGCCCTCGGTCGCCGGTCATGCGCCATGCCAGCGAGAAGACCATCGACTGGTGCTCATCCACGAGTTGTTCAAAATCCGGCTGCCAGTCGTGGGCCATGGGTTTCGCTTCTACTCTCTAATCCGCAGAAATTGCCGCGCGCGGATGCAGAGAGTTACGCGTTTGGGCGAAAAAAGTTCAGGTCGTGGATCAGTGCGGATCAGACGCAGCTCGTAAAGACGGCTGATTCTCTGCCGGGAGAGTGCTCGGCTGCGCCATCTGTGGTTCCCGGGGAAAATTGATCTTCTTCACCAACGCTTTGTACTTTGGCTCATCCCTCAGCGTGCGTAGGTCCGGTTGCGACAAGCACGAGAGGACATTCGATTCATGGCGGTTATAAGCCTCTTCCAGCAGTTGCAGTGCTTCCTGCTTCTTTCCCATCAGGATGCAGGTTTTCGCCAGAGCGGTTCCCCATAGTTTACCCGCCTGGTAATACTCCTTTTGCCTAGCGTACAGATCGTTCAACAGTCCGCGCTCACCATCCCGCTCGTATCCCGCCCGTGCCGATGCGACGATGTCCTTCAGCACTGGATCATTCTCAGCCTCCGCTGTCTTCTTACCTTCCTCCAGGTAGGACGGATAGTCCCTAAGCTCCAGGCTGATGATCATGAGGTAGTAGTGGGGCGAGAGAAACTCCTGGGCGGAGCGCTCCACTTGCTTGAGAAGTGCGATTGCCTCCTCCTTTCTCCCCGCATTGAACAGCATCAAGCCTCTGTCGGCAAGGATCGAATGCGAAGTAGGATCGAGTTCCTGAGCCTTGTTGTTCTCCTCCAGGCCTTCGGGAAATCGCCCTTGTACCGCAAGCACATTGGC
>Ga0224558_1004071_pt1 | contig 11619 bp, 18 predicted proteins | sample 714S32024metaG_FD_180682 | JGI IMG/M metagenome (GOLD analysis project Ga0224558, IMG submission 180682) | Peat soil microbial communities from Stordalen Mire, Sweden - 717 S3 20-24 | ecosystem: Environmental > Terrestrial > Soil > Wetlands > Peat | place: Sweden: Norrbotten County, Stordalen... | reverse complement strand
AAACACTTTCCCATAGCCGCATCTTAAGCCGAAGTACCCTCTGGAAAAACTATGATGTTTGGTGCCCCTGGAGAATCTATTCCCGACAGACTCCTAGGCTCACAGTGTAGAACCTGTGTGTACCGGGCTTCGTGTGCGTCCCTGTGTACTTCAGGAATTCGTTGGCGAAGGCGCGGAAGATCGGCGGGCCGCTCACAGCGGGTTTCGGCCAAGGGTCATTGTGGTGAACCTGCCCGAGAGAGAGCGCTCGCCTGTGCTCTCTTTCAACGTCCTTCGCATCGGCGCGGTTGCGAACCTTCGCCGGACGCCGAATCATGTAGTTCTCGCTGCTTCCGTCTGCGTTTTTGACTCGCCAGCGGAACTTATACCAAAGCGACTTTCCCCGCTTGAATATCATCTGACTCCCTTCCTTTCCGTGGTCTTGGGTTTCGTAACCTTCGGTTTGTTCTTGCTGCCCTTGGGCCTTCCGCCTAGCTTGCCATTCTCGCGGGACGTTGCCGCCTTGCGCTCACTTGTCACTGATCCGCGACACACAGGGCAGTAACAGACAAGCTCGACCTTGTGAATCGGACACTTCATGCCGAGCATAATACCTAACGTGCTAGGTTTATGCAAGAGAATTCTTCCGACAATACAGTGTCCCACTATAGGCGCTCCGTTTCTCGCTGTCCCGCTAAACCAATAGTGGGGTTGATAGTGGGGCACCCTGGCCTAGTGGGACATTCGGGCTTAGTAGGACACTCATTGAAGACATACAGGGCCGCTCTCTTGTGCGGGATGTAGCGCTCCGTTGGGCGCAGCCATCCTTCGCGCACGGCCCGCTTTCGCCACCGCCGGGCCTGAGTCCAATCGCACCCCATCAGGCTGCCAATGCGCTCAAGCGGGAGAGCGATTGAGAGTCCTGGCCGTGCTAGTTGAAGATTCCGGGCAATGGCAATGAACTGCTCATATCCGCGCGGGTGCGTTTCCTTGAGAACTGCCGTCCATGCGGTTTCCAGTGGGTCAGGGCCGCCCACCGGGTAACGCGCAATGCTCGCTGCGATTCTGCGAACCTCTGTTTCCTCCAATGGCGGTTGGCAGCGGCGAGCATTGTCAGCGAGTAGCTTCTCTTCCAACTCTGGCAGCTCTGCTCCCTTCCGCCGTAACCAGCCTGCGTATCGGGTCAGCCGATCGTTACGCTCGCCCTTAACGAGAACGTCCATTCGCGCAGCGGGCGGATTGCAGTTCTTTCGCGTCTCACCACTCAGCAGATCGAGAAACCAGCTTGGCGCATCCACAATGGATTGCTCCGGGTCTGCCCATTGATAAGCTCGCCCGGTTTCATGGATGGACGGCGGAACAATCACATATCCGCCAGCGGCGCGAACGTCCAAACCTTCGCCCAGCTTGCCAGCGCTGCCGCGTATTTCGCGGTCCGCCGGGTAATTGAACCATCGGTGTTCCCCGCCGTCACCGCGTCCGGTAAGGGAAACGAGCGTGACGGGCAGCGGCCCGTGTTGCGCCTCTAACGCGGCCACTGAATCCTTGCCCGCTTCGCCATCCACATCGAGCACGAGTACACCGGACTCCGGCCCCGTTGCCACACCCCAATTGCATTTTGGATTCTTTGCGGACCACTCTTCGATAGCTGCAAGATCGGATGACGCCAGTGCGGGCCAGCGCTTGAGCAAAGGCGTCTTGCCGCCCGCAACGCACGGAAGCAATCGCCAACCCCGCCGTGCCAAGCGCTCAAGCTCTTGCATCGCGCCCGCCGTGCTCACCGCGATTCGATGGCCGCCGGAGTGCTTAGACGGGCCTCAATCCAACTATCTAAGTCAGTTTTGCGATACCTAACCAATTTCTCTCCGGCCTTGTAGTAACGCGGTCCCTTGCCCTGCGCACGCCACAGGCGCAAAACTGCGTCACTCACCCCGATGTATCGCGCCGCTTGCGGCGGTGCGTATGTGTGTTCCTGCTCCATAAGCTGTGCTTGTCCCTCCTTGGCGTTCTCACAGGCCAAATATCGCGCACTACTCCGCGCGTGTCACGAGGACAAAATGGATGGGAGATTATGTCCGGGACAGAATCAATCGCTGGATTCTGTCCGGGTGAGTGAACGCCTCAAGAGTTTGCGTATTGCGTCGGGCGTGGTCTGCCTTTCGCTCGGAAGTGTCTTGTTCAACGCCGCCGCAATCTGCGGGAAGTTCATGCCGCGTTGCTGCAACTCGGCTGCTTCTTGCGCCAGGGCCTCCTTTCGGGGTCTCCCCGGATCTCCGTGCGGCATCGGCACGAACGAATCTGCGCTTGCGTTTCGCGCTGCTTTCGCGTTGTTGCAGTATCGCTTCCACTTGGCACGGTTGCAGCGCCGAAGAATCTGCTCGAATCTGGGTCGCAGTTCTTCGGCGGTGCGTGGATACCTTTCAGGCTGCCAGCCGATAGTCGCCCTGAACTCTTGGAGTTGTTCGGCGGTGTATGGATTTGTCGAGTCCATCCACTCAACCCACTCCAGATCGGTCATGGATGAATGGTCATGCCAGAGAATCTTCTGAAGCCACTGGGGCAGCGGAGCCATGAACTCCGCAAGTTCATCTTCCGGGCTTTGGGCCACGGCGTCACCTCCCGCGTGAGAATCCCGAATGCTGAAAGAATCGGCAAGGCGGGTCGGGATGCGCCCGCCATTCGGTGCGTCCACCTAGCCGACGATGGAAGGATAGCGCAAGCTCTGATTGAGGGGGCTGCGAAGGCCGCTAGGGCGCGTTGGAAAAAACGCTGATCAGTTGCCTTGTAGAGCAACGTAGCAATCATGCGCTTCCGGACAAGAAATTCCCGCCACTGTCCCTAATCCATACCCAGAAATGGCTTCCCAATCGCCGGATACTGTAACGTGAACTACGCGAGACGCTGAGGCTGCTTTTACGGAACGATTACAGAAATGACCAGCACAGAACCCGATAACCGCAGCGAGTGTTGCTACAGCGATAGTTTTGTTCATCTCATCCTCCGTGAACTGTGATTTAATCTGAAAATAGAAAAGCCACGGTGCCAGCCGTGGCCGTTATTTCTCCATCCTCAAGCGCATATTAGCGCGGAGGTTACTCCTATGTCTAATGAGATTGATGCACGGGACACACGAGTCCGCGAACTTGCGGATGCTATCGTTGGCTTGATGCGTGAACACAAAGATCGGGCAGAGGCGATTGATGCCTACGATATGGCCCGCATCGCGTTCCGCAAACCAACTAGCTCGCGTCCTTATCCTCAACTGCCCGCAGAATATCTCCAAGAGAGGTCTTAATCGCTTGGAATCCGTCGCTTACGGTGTTGTGAAGAGCGGTCACTTCATTTCTCAGAGCCGACACTTCATCCTGTAAATCACCGAGCGGGTCAGGTTCTGGCGGGCGTTGAATAAGTTTCCGTTTCATAGGCACAGTGTCCCCCCACGGTATCGTGAAAAAGAGAGCCGAGCGGTAAAGTGTCCATCGGACTACCCACGATTGCGCCCAAAGAGGCTCGCCAGGCCGGGCACGGGAAGAAGGCCTGCCATCTGAAAAAACAGCCGCCGATCTTCGTAGCCCCCCGGCGTCAGGGCGCGCTCAATCATCACCTTGACCGCATCCATGCAAGCCAAAGCTCCCGCCACCCGATATTGCTCCGCGCTGATACAGCCCAAGATGCGATGTACGTCCGCGCGCGCCGCCAGGACGAGATAATCAATGGTCACGGCTTTACGCTCCGTTGCATTCAGCCGGTGATAAAGAGCTACGATCTGCTGTGCCTGCTCATCGCTGGAAACTCCAAGGTAGCAGATCGCCGTCTCGCCCAAACCCGCTTTGCGCAGGAACCGAGCGAGATTCGTCTTGGGCCGGGCATCCACTCCCAAACCGAGTGACAGGCAGGCACGGCGCAGCGGGGAAAGCTCGCGTTTTGGGCAGAACCGGGAACCATTCATGTCCGACATCATAAACCCGGCGTGATTTTCTGGCGTCTATTCCCGGATGCGGGCAGAAATTGTCCAAAGATACTGGATTGTTGAAGTTAACCAGATGACGCACGGAACCACACCCCAAAAATCAGAATCACGCGCAACGCAATGAGGCTTAGACGCGTTTCAGCTCTGCCATTGAACGCACGAAATCACGATAATCAGCAAGGTTTTCAACAAAAATGTTGAATGACCGTTTTCATCGGCGAGTATTCTTGTCATTCGTGGCACAGAACGGGCCGGGGGGAGTAGGCAGAAATTGGGCGCTTCTGGTCACTGCGGCTTGGCCGGGTGATCCTCGAACCATTTCCGTGCCCGTTCCTGTACACGGGAGAGTACACGCGATAAATCGGATGGTTTCAGGTCGGCGTTCAGGTCGGCGGTGACATCGTTTATGCTCGTTAAGACATTTTCCTGCTTGACCCCTTCAATCTTCTGGCTCGATGCTGCAAGGGTAATCCAGAAATACGCTTCTGTTTTGTCCTGCGGGACACCTTTGCCGATCGAGTGCGACAAGCCAAGATAGAACTGCGCAGTGGCGTAGTTTTGCTCTGCGGCCTTGCGCCACCAAAACGCTGCCTGTGCGTCATCGTGCGGCACGCCCTGACCATGGGAGTAGAAGACACCCAAGGCGTATTGCGCAACGGCATATCCTTGCTCTGCTGCTTTGCGATACCAGACTGCTGCCTGTGCATAGTCCTGCGGCACACCGTGGCCGCCATCGTACAACACGCCAAGGTTGTTTTGCGCAACGGCATATCCTTGCTCGGCTGCCTTGCGATACCAGACTGCTGCCTGTGCATAGTCCTGCGGCACACCCTGTCCATGGGCGTACAACCCGCCAAGGTTGTTTTGCGCAACGGCATCGCCTTGCTCTGCTGCCTTGCGATACCAATACGCTGCCTGAGCGTCGTCCTGCGGCACACCCTGGGCACTCTTGTCAGGCAGGGCGCTCGCCTGTGGCACCTCCTGACCGCGCTTATCAGGCAGGGTGCTCGCCTTGGGCAGAGTGTCTCTGGCAGCCACATTCCAGCAGTTGCTTTCCGGGTTGTCAATGTTTTGATCATGCCATTCGCCAGTGGTTTTAGTGTGTCGCTGTAGCGCCTTTATTAGTTGCAGACCGTTTGACCCCAGGTCGTATTCATATCTGAAATACAGGGGGAAACCCCCCGCGATTGTGAGATAGGCCATGGATGCGCCGCTCTGCCGGAACCTCCGCTCCGCTGATTCAGGCACCCAATGGTCTAGCTTGATTGTGAACTCTATGTATCCTAGGTATGGGGCGCGAACCGAGTTCCCTGCCACAACATCCCAGACAACATTCGCAGGGGTTTGGTAGTAGTACCTTCCGATCTCGTCTGCCTTTCTTCCCCAGTTGCCTTCATAGAACAATATCTTCGGGCACTCCTCAATCCGTTTCGCAATCATCCGCAATGTTTCCACAGCGGGCTTACTATCTTCGCTTATCGGCACATGTGTTTGAGGGGCCACTACAGGGCTGACGGGAGCAGCTTGGACAGTATTTTCGTTCGCTTGCTTTGGGGAGACAAGTTCTGGCGCGGGGGCCGGGCGAGTCCGGTCTTTGTTTGTGTCTACAGCGCCACTGTCAGGCACGCAAATCCAAGTCCAATAGCTTTGACCGTTGCTGTCGCTAACACACTGCGGAGTGAGGTCCTTGCAGCCAAGCGGAGGGATGGGTTTGATCGGCTTTATCGCACACTGAGCAGAAGCAAATTCAAGAGTAGAGAACGTGAACAGCAGAGAGGCAAGCACGGTGAAGGGAATCCTTCTGGGCAACGGCATAGCGCCACCTTTCACACCCAAAAGAGTGTGTGCGCTAAATATAGCGCAAAGGCTAACCCGATCATGAACGCATGGCAAAGGACATCTGCGTGGCGACGGGCGAGCGCATCAGGAAACTGCGCTGGCGGCATTCGCCCCGTGGGGGGATTGCTCCATTAGAGTTACTAAGTAGTAATGTCCGTGTCTGGACTACCACCACCAGCTTCCGACACTTTCTCCCGGCCTGTGAATTCGGGCAAAAGGCGTCACGGCCTGTCGGGGCGTCCCTCCCAAGACAACTAACTGCCCCGCCGCGTGAGCGCCAGAGCGGAGTCGTCTTGGGAGCGGAGCGAGTTCCCAGCGGACTGTGCCACAGGATGTGCCACAGATTCCGCGTTTTCTGCCGTTAGCACCCGCTGGACGGATTTTCGAGCAAAAAGAAAACCCGCTGATTTAGCGGGTCTTAGCGGATGATAGCTGGTAGCGCTACCGGGAATCGAACCCGGGTTTGAAGATTGAGAATCTTCCGTCCTAACCCCTAGACGATAGCGCCAAACATTGATTCTATTGACTTTATCTACGTTTACCCTTCAACGCGGGCAGTGAGTTTACCTTATCTTTACCCATTCGAAGGCTTGCCGTCTCCCATTTCTGCATTGCAGTCGTCAGGTCCGCCGTTGAAGTTACAGCGTATCTGTCGAACACGGAGCGAGTTTTCCAGCCGCCAATTTTCATGATGACTGTCTCTGGCACACCAGCCTGTAGCAGATTACGAGCTGCTGAGCGTCGCAGGTCATGCAAAGTGAGCCCTTCATAACGTGCGTCGTACTTGCCTTCGACCTCGATAATACGACCCAGCCCGCAAGCAGCACAAGCCTTTGCCCACTCTTTCCGCAAGTTCGTTGTATCGAATACACGCCCCGTCTTCGGTTCAATCTCTGTGAGCAGCATTACGAGCACCGCGGGCAGTGGCACTGTTCGGGCTTCGCTATTCTTGGTCTGGTCGTCTTCCAAACGGATCAGCCGTGAACGTAGGTCTACCTGTGGCCATTCGATTAGTTTTGCTTCGCCGCTGCGTCCGCCGCAGTGATAAAGGAACGTGACGTAGCCCCGCAGATGCGTTGGCAGCATCTTGGTCAGCATTTCGAAACTGTTTAGTTCCACGAAGCCCTTACGTGCAAGCGGTTCCTTCAAGAAGTTAATCTTTGGCATCGTAGGGATTTTGTTTTCGTTGAACGCGATTCGAAGCATACGACGTAGGCAGGCTAGCGAACGATTGATGACGGCATTGCCGACGCCTTCAGCCTGACGTTGGCGCACAAACGCCCGTGCAGTGTCAGTGCCTATATCGAGAACAGACGGACCCGGATTAGTGTCACTGTTCTCAGGCTTGTACCCAAAGAAGGTATCGAGTTGTGACAGACCCATGACAGACTCTTCGCCGTCGGCGCGGGTACTGCATACCAGCGGCGGGCTATTGCAACTTCGCGTACTCGACCTTGGCTTCCTCTAGGATGGGGATGTCGGGGTCGGCATTCTCGCAGATTCGAGCCTAGGCAGCGGCTGCCGATACCCGCTCACTTGACTGCTTCGCCGGAGCCAACGCGATCAAGACAACACCGATAACGACGAGCGCAGCCGACCCGATCAGTTCGCCCCGTGCAATGAAGTTGCGGAATGCTTGGAGCGACATGACGGCAGCGTGTGCAAAGCTCGACCACGCCGTGAAAGTGATCAGGCTCCGATTCGCAGACGGGTTTCGGGCTGCCAGTATCAAGAAAATGCCGAGCGTGACATAAAGGCTCATCATCATCGCCAATGCGGGCTCCTGCTTCACGAACAGCACCATGGGATAGACCAATGCGGTAAACAGCAATCCCACCAATACAAGCACGACCTTCAGCGCACGTTCTCGACGCATGGTGCCTCCCATGTTTCCACCGCTATTCTTCTAGTTCGCTTTCCTCTGGCAGATCGGTTGGGCTTTCGAAGTCAATGCGGTAGCCGTCAGGATCGGTGAGGGGCACTACCCAGAGATGGTTGCCGACGAATGGACGTTGCCGCGTCCGAATTCCATGTGATTTGAACTCGCGATAGAGTGCCAGCGCGTCTTCGCACATGAAACAGACCGATGTCCCAGTGCCCAGCTTCTCCTTCGGTTGCCGTTCCGGCAAGAACTCCTGAAGCATGATTACGGCTTCGCCAAACTCAAGCCAGCACCAACGAATCCTACTGTCTGGCTTGTCCTCCTCACGATTCGGAATCCACCAGTGCTTCATTTTGAAGCCAAGTCCGTCAACATAGAATCGCAGCGAGGCTTCCATGTTGGTCACGCCGAAAAAGGGCACCGCCTGCTTGACGTTAACGCTCGTAGTGGATGTGACGGTCATGTTCCTCTCCCCAACGATCAATGCCTATCGTAGCAATACAAGGTCTGTCGCTCTCGGATTGCTCGGAAGCCAGCCAGAATCAGACAGGCTTGCGGCGGCTCCGCGATGGCGAACGGCGTGCCGCGTCGGCGGTCACAAACTTGTGAGCCATACCGAGCAAGTCCCGCAGGACATCGGGTGTGATGCGGGACAGGCGAACCAGCACCGCACTGTAGCCGAGATAGTGGTCGGTGACGTAGTAAACGTCGGGAGCGGCTGCGAGCAGTTCGGCGCGGTCGTCGAAGTTCACGGGAACCATAAGCGAACCCGGCTCAGCCGAACGATGAGCAGGCACACACGCCAAGAGTTTTCCGCGAACCTTGAGCGCGGGTGACCCGTACGCAGTGCTCTCTTTCACGCCGGGCAACGCCAAGCCGATCTTCCGCACGGTGTCGAAGTTAATTGTGCTTCTTGGCATGGGCGAGTGCGATTATCCGCAAGAACAGCGAACTTTTCAAGACAGGCTGTTGGGGCAAATCTCCAGTCGCCGAGAGCGGGATACGCGCGTTCCGAGGTGTGGGCGAACAAACGCGCAAGCTTGTGCTAACTGCTTTCGTCAGTTATCAGTAACACTGCTCTTTGCCATCTAGCCCATACGCGCAACGCTGATTCTCAGCGCGGTATCCAAGTCCGGCTTTTGGGTCATAGCAGAATCCAAGACAAACATCCCTGACCACGTCGTCCGAGCTTGCGGCGATTGAAGGAGCTTTTTCGACCTCGCTGAAGAAGTCCAGTAATTCCGCAGGAGGCGGTATTACATTCTCTGTTGTGAACGCAGTAATGGCAAAGCTCCCCATCTCCGTATACCAACCCTCTCCGTGTCTGGCTCCCAGTGCTCTCGGCGACCTGACCATCGTCCGCTTGAGTTCGGGCAGGCCCTGTACGATCTTCAATTTGTTACGAAGGTCGTCCGTTAAGACTCCTGCATGTGCAGACTCCTTGAAGCTGTAGCGGAGTAATTGACGGTCGTTTCTCACCACGTAATACCTGCCATCGCGGTAAACAGTGATGCGAGTCTCATGAAAGGTGAGTCCGTCCTTTTTAACGTGTAAGATGCTTAGTTCTGGGGCCACGGCATCAACGATTATCGGTTGTCGATAAGGAAACACGAACGTCGCGAACCAGCACACAATGCATATTAAAGTGATCGTGATTGCAGGCCACACTCGCTGGTTCACCGGGCAGCTTCGAAGTTGCCAGTTAGAAGGAAGCAATCGCGTTATGGCCCACATCAGCGTCATCAACAAGAGGGCGACCGAAACAACCCTGAGTTGGAAATAGCGGATGTAGCGAAATAAATCAGGATCATTCCACGAGGCATTCATGGCAATCCACGAGTTTTCATACGCACGCGATTCAGTCATGAAAATCCACGGTAGCGGTAACAGCGCTCCGATGGCTGCAACCATGTAGCCGAGGCGGGTGCCTTTGCGCACCACGAGAGCGCTGCCCAACAGGACGAATGGGGCTAGGAGGACGGCGAACCAGCCAATGCTCTTATCTGACAGGGTGCCTTGTCCGATGAGGACATAACTAACGAACATCCATGCGACGGCTGTCGCCGAACAAACCGGAAGAAGCATAGTTTTTCGAGTCGGCTTGCGTTGCAGGTTTTCTTTCATTGGAATATTAGACACCAATCACTACCTCGACGAGCAGTGTCAAGCGGGGCGGGATCGGCTGTCATGGTGGTGGCGGTGTGTTCAGCAGTTGCAGATCGTCCTCGAATACTTCAGAATCTCTGCGATGAAGTCATGGCAAATCTTTGTCATGGGGGTAGGCGTACTCGTCGCTGCTCTGCTTCTGCCCGCCTATGAATCCGTCTTGGCTGGCTTGGCGGCTGTGGTTATGGTCGCAGCGGTGGTGGTAGGGTTCCTTTTCCGCCCGCGCAAAGACATGTTCTACTTGCGCACAACGCTCGTCGTCCCCGAGCCTGACTATCCGCTCTCGGTGGAACATGACCGGATCGCCGTGCGAGTCGAACTGGCGAGACTATGGCTGTTGTTCCTGCCGACATTCGCGGCAGTCGCATTCCTCATTGTTACCTCTGCCAAGGGCACGACGTGGGATTTCAGTCTCCTAGACCAGTTCGGGGAGACAGGTTCGTATCCTGTGTATCTCGGCATTCGGGCATTTCAAATCATTGTTGTCGGGCTTCTTTCTACTTGGGTCAGCGAGCGATGGGTGCTGCGGGATGCCGAAGCTTGTAGTGCTAACTCCGTATCGATGAAGACGGGTACTCTGCTGTACAGCTTCAAAGACCGTCTAGGTGAATACTATGGAGGCGAGGGATTTCCATTCGCCCTAGTCCGCTCCCCGAAGTTGGCGAGGATTGTCTTCTATCGAGCCTCCAAACCACAAGTGAACAAGATCGCCATGGGATGCTTGTTTCATAGCCTCGTGATCGTAGGACGCGGACTGACGGATTTGGATGAGGCAACCGTGTCCGCTCACGCCGCTGAAGTCCAGCCTGCCTCGCACCCCCTTTGAAGTTTGCCGCGCCAAACCCAAGAGAATCAATGCTGGTCAAAAAGGCTTGCGCCACAGCACCCGCAACATGTTTCTTTTCAGTAGCCGGATTCTCGCACGAGGCTGGTTCGCCCGGTATACCTTGTGGAACGCGCAGGATCGCACGGCACTAACGAAGTCTGGGCGAGTTTTCATTGCAGCTTGGCGTACTCGGCTTTGGCTTCCTTCAGGATGGGGATGTCGGTGTCGGCGTCTTTCCAGAGACTGAGGAAGTCTTTGTAGGCGGCGAGCGCCCGAGTGCGGGCGGCATCGGCGTCCGCTCCCTGCGAGGTTCTCGACTGCAAGGCGTTGGCACGAGCCACTCCCAGATGCGCCAAGGCTCCCGTCCAGCAGTTCCAGACGATCCCGCTGTGGTCGAGAATCTTCTGAAACTCGGCGGCAGCAGCACTGCCCTGTCCGGCTGCCAAGTATGCCTCTCCCCGGACATAAACGTCGTAGAGGCAGGAAGTATTGTTGCCGAGCGGGATGTTGCCTAACTCAATGGGTGACGCAGCTTGCAAGGCATTCAGGGCGACAGCCGGGTTCTTTCTGTCCAGCGCCAATTGCGCCTGAATCGCGGGCAGCCAAAGCGACTGCATCTGCGTGTCCAGTGGAAAGCGTCTCCCTAAGTCTTGGGCCAAGGATTCGGCTCGTGCCGTGTCGCCCGCCATGGCAAACGCAAGCGAGGCTTCGCTCTCGACGCCCTGACTCGTGGGAGCCAGCTTCAAAGCCTCTGCCGTTCTCTGCCGCGCTTCCGCAGCGTAGCCGTAAGCCGCTTCCCGCTGAGCAGCAATCACCTGCCATATTGCCCCGCTTTCCTTGCTATCCGCTCGAATGGCGGATTCCACAGCCCGCTTGGTCAGTTCCCGCGCTTTCCGGAGATGACCGCCATACGCCTCGGTGTCGGATGCGAGCGCCAGTCCAAAGTTCTCGTAATCG
>Ga0224558_1004070_pt1 | contig 11619 bp, 7 predicted proteins | sample 714S32024metaG_FD_180682 | JGI IMG/M metagenome (GOLD analysis project Ga0224558, IMG submission 180682) | Peat soil microbial communities from Stordalen Mire, Sweden - 717 S3 20-24 | ecosystem: Environmental > Terrestrial > Soil > Wetlands > Peat | place: Sweden: Norrbotten County, Stordalen... | reverse complement strand
GACCGTCCCTAGGGACGGTCTCAGCCAGACCTTATGGCACGTTGATTACGGTGTTCACCATCGTGGTCGACGCATTCAAAGCCAGTACTCTGCCGTTGATTGTCGTTACCGTCGCCGACGTGGACTGTCCGGGACTTGAAACCGTGATTCCCGGTTGAGAGATGATGGTTCCGACCATTATCCCGCCTCCGCCGTAATTGATGACCGCGCCCGGCAGGCCTCCAACCGCCCAGTAGACATTGCCGGCCTGGGCGCCGTTAGTCAGGGTTACACTCTCAGAGGATGTCGGTGTGCCTACCGTCAGAGACGACCCGATCTGAAAAACCCAGGTTGCATTGGGATCGCCCCGTGCGTCAAGAGTAAGATTTCCAAGCGTTATGCCAACTGAGCTGGCGTTCTTATAGACGCCAGGGTAAATGGTCGTACCGCCCAGTTCCGCCGCCAGAGTGCCGGTTGAGGGAAGGCCTTGGAGGGTGACGTAAGCGGTTTGAGCTTCAAGTTCGGCTTCGGTGGCGACAGCCATGGTATGCGCGGTTCCCTCATCGGCGCAATTAACGGTAGGTGGCGGCGGAGCGGTATCAATTACCCCATTCACCTGCCCCACATTCAGTGTTGTTTCCGTATACGTGCATGGCCATACCACGCCAACAATCGGAAGGGTAGTGTCGTGGAACCCGGTTATCAGCGTCGAGGCGCCCGTCGTCGCGATCCCTCCGTTGTTGATCACCGTGTGGATTCCCTGGTTGGTTATCCCCGCTCCGCCGCCCAGTGCGCCAAATAGCGAGATAGTTGGCCCCAGGACGACGGGCGGCGTAACCACTCCCGTTCCGGTGGTAAAGGTCCAGGGATTCGGTGGCGGCCCGATGTTCACCAGCAGAGGATTGCCGTTCAGATCTTTGGCTCCGGTGGTCACCGTTACGGTGTAGACAGTGCTGGCAGTCAGCAAGGCCGTGGGCTTGAGCGTGGCAATGAAGTTGATCGGATCATAGGTGATCGTTGCCGGAATCGGAGTTCCGCTCAGCGACGAACCTTGATAAAGCAGGAAGGTCGTCGTCGTGAGGGTCAGTGGATTCATCGCCTCGGTGAAGGTTGCGCTGATTGCCTGATTCAGAGGCACGCTTGTAGCCAGGTTTGCCGGGATTGTCTTGACCAGCCCTGGCTGGGTAAAGCTGCCGGCCGCGCCGGTCTTGAAGGTCCAGGCGTAGAGACTGGCCAGTGCAACGCCAGCCTGGCTCTCAACTCCGGTGGTGATCGTGGCTGTATACGTGGCGCCAGCCGCGAGGCTCACTGACGGCTGGAACACCACCGCATTTCCACTAGCTGCGTATTCAACCTGACCGGCCACGGGAGTCTCGCTACCCAGTTCCATCAGTGTAAAGTTTGTCGTGCCGGCGATCGTGGCAGAGCTCATCGGCTCACTGAACGTGGCGCTGACAACCTGATTGAGCGGCACAGTCACGTTCTCGGGTGAAGTTACAGGCAGGGTTGAAATGACTGTCGGCGCTGGGGTAAGCGCAGGCTGCGTGGCAATAGTGGTAAAAGTCCAGATGTAGTTGGTAATCAGATGAGCGCCGCCGGGGCTCGTAGCTCCGGTAGTGATCGTTGCCGTGTAGATGGTTCCGTATGCCAGAAAGGCACTCGGCGTAAACGTCGCAACGGTGCCGGAGTACGTGACGGCTCCCGCCACGGCAGCGCCGCCCGGGCCGGCAACCGTGAAGGTTGTGGTGTTAATCGAGGCTGCGCTCATCGCCTGGCTGAAGGTCGCGGTGACGGTCGCATTGATGATCACGTCGGTAGTTCCCAGAGCGGGGGTTACAGACACTACGCTGGGAACTATTACCGTTTCTTGACCACAACCGGCCACAAAGGCGACCAGCAAAGTCGCCAGGAAGCACACGAATCCAGTCTTGTATTTGCGCATTTGTAACCTCTCGTCCAACTGTGGTTGCATGGTGTCCAACGAGTGCCGCCTAGCAGGGCCGGCGTAAGTGTCGGCACAACTTAACTCTGCAAAAATAACAAGTGAAAAGTTGAGAGGTCTGTATAAATATGCTCACCAGACGCAAGTGTGAGCAGCAAGAATTTCGCATTTATGAGCAGAATTGGACACTCCCGAGAACAACCCAGGCTGATTTATTCATTGCAGTCCCGGTTCAACCGGCAGCTCCTGTGTGCCACACAGGCATACCTTATGGCATGGCCGGATCGGGAAGATCCGGCCGTTTATTTTACTGAGCTTAGCGGGCTGGCTTTCAGACTCCTTTTGTCACTGAGCTGATGCGCTTGTGGGCGTCGTAAAGGGCGCGGCGCTGGTCGTGGGGTGAGCGGTCGATCTTCTCGGTGCTGGCGAGGATCTGCTGTAGGGTCTGACGGATTTCGTATACGGCGTTGAGGGCTGAGATCTGGCCGCGGCTGGCAGCATACAGCAGGGCGGCCAGCGCAACACTAACAATCTCGCGGTTCAAAAGATCGGGCAGGCCTTGACGATCATTTGATGCGCAGTCCCTTCATTCTGGGCGTCGCTTGTCTGCCGGCACGAAACGTGTTGAGACGTTGCCGGAAATCGAAACCGTGAGGGTCTTGGAGTTGGTGATTGCATCCAGACCCACTGCGGTTACATGCACGTCGTATTCGCCTGGGTGAGTATATGCGTGCTGCACCTTCATGCCATCCAGACTCGACCCATCTCCGAAGTCCCAGTGACATGAAAGCACTGGCGCTTCCGGGAGCGATGCCGCCGCCCCGAATGTTAAGGTCTCCCCCGCCTTTCCGCTGGTCGCCAAGTGTATTTCAATTGGAGGCTGGATTGCGGGGACGGAATTATCGATCAACTTTAACATGCGGACAGAATGGGGTTGTTGAACCAGATTGATCGTGTCAGAAGAACTGCTGCAGCAGCTTTGATCGCCGAACACATCTACTATTTGATACTTGCCTGGTTCCTTCAATCCAAGACTTGTAAGAGTTATAGCGCGCGTACGCTCCTCGTCTGTCCAGTTGAAGATGGTGAGAATCGACTGGCGTGCAGTTTCTTTCAGCAGAAAGACACTCGGCTGCCGATCACTTGGCGCATATGTCATCAGATCAATGGGTGTGGATGCGCGACCGAGACGGGCCATGTCAAGCAGGTTCGTGTTCTTAACCAGAGACAGCCGTTCCGGGGAAGTTCCCAAGGTGGGAAGATCGTCTCCAATCTCGAACATACCCCCTGATACCGCAGCGAGCGCTATTGACACTTTTGCCTCGTCCAAGGTGAGCGGGCGCTGTCCTCCGTGCCAGGACTGGTCATCCACGGTCTGCGTAGAGACGGTGAACGCGTCCGGGTCTGCGACAAAGAAATTGCGATTCATAAAGTAGCGCGCGGCTACGCCGGATGCAGCGTCCCTGGTGGCTTCGAAGGTATGCCCCGTGTCCTGGGAGACGCGCCCCGCATCCACGATCCCAACAGGGTTGAGCATGGGACTACCGTCCTTATCAAGAACCACATCTTCGCCAACGCTGCTTCGGATGATTCCCAGGCCGATCCGCTGTGCCTCCAAGGCTGTCGTGTTGGGGCGATAGTAAGAACCTTCGACGGCCGTGTCGTCCATAAAATCCATTTTGATAAAGCGAACGCCCCAGTTGTAAAGCGTGCTGTACGTCTGTCTCAGGTAGTTCTGGGCGCCGGGGTTGGTTGTGTCCAGCACATACAGGGGATCGTTCTGCTCAGTGACGTGGCCAATGTGAATAAGCTGCCCAGCGGCGTTATGCAACAGCCACTCTTTATGATTCTGAAACACCCACGCGCGCTCAGACACTTCAAATGGCGCCGTCCAGACCCCAAATGTAAGGCCATTGCGGCGCACTTCGTCTCCTACGTACCCCATTCCGCGAGGAAATAGGTTCGCATCGGGTGTTGAGTATTCACCGCGCGCATATTGGTATCCCTCATCGATCTGAAAGTAGTTGTACCCAATTTGTTTTAAATTCTCCGACAGCCACTCCGCATTCGTAACGGCCGCTCCTTCGTTGAGTCCAAAGTAATAAGCAGTCCAGCTCCACCACCCGATTGGAGTGGGAGTATTTACCCGGGCTTTATGCAGCAGCCCGACTGCGCGGCCATACTGCTCAAGTTGGGCATGGTAGTCGGTTCCTACAGCGAACATCAGGCGCTCAGACGAAAGGCTATCGCCGGGCTTCACGTTTAGGCTTAATTCCACCTGTTCGGATGCGGACGATTCCTTGAGCGATTCGCCTTTCATGATCTCGGTCGTGCCAGTTGCGACGGCTTCGTAAGAAAGGATCTGCGCGTCAGAACCCGAAGGTTGCTCTTTGAGATGAAAGATCGTCAACAACCGGTCGGATGTGAGAGCGCCGAGGAAAAGACTTTCGCCGCTCTGGCGGTTATAGATAAGCTGGCTTCCCACGGCGCGGTGCATTCCTTCTGGAGCTGCGCCCAAATCGCGAATCGCAAGCTGGGGCCTATCCTCACTATAGCTATCAGACAAAATGCGGTCCGCGGAAGCCGGCCCATTCAGGCTTATAACCGGAGCATCCGTTGCATGAATGCTCCGGATCGCCTGAACGTATATCGTTCGATCCGTTGAATTCACCACCTTAACTTCTATATCGCCCCACGATTGGTCTTTGTACAGTCGTAGAGTGCAAACCAGATTCGGCGTATCTGAAAGGCCGGTGTGAGTTATGACTAGCTTCGTTCCTGAACCGAATTCATCTTTAAACTCAGATTGCACTGTATGATGTTGCGGGTATGCCGAGGAGCGCAGGACATGCGAGTCTACGTCGGCTTCTACATCGGAACGCACCACGATACCCGGGATGCCAGGTGACGCGATGGAGTAAGATCCGTCGGAGTAGACGGCCACCGACAAGGATTCTCCCTGTACCGAGCTGAGAACGGGTATCTTATCGTTCGGCGCCACGGGGGCTTGCTGACTCGCGAACGCAGTGTTTCCGCAGACAGCCAATGCCGCCGTCAGCGCAGTGTACACGCTCCATAAACACAATTGCTTCATCTCAACTCCTTTGTTCCGGTGTGGCATAACTCAAAACCCACATAGTTGCGGCCCGGCCAGCACTCTGAACCGGGCCGAAAGCGGTATGCGTTCTCAATAGTAGAATTTCGCGGCAAATCGAACAAGTTTGGGGGCCAGTGAACTTGTCAGGTGGCCTTTCACCATTACCTGGCGATGCCCGTACTTAGTCGGCACCGAGTAGTCGTTGATGCGATAGTGGACCAGCGAGACCGAACTGAAGGGCCTGAGCCGTCTGTCTTATCGCGTTCGAAGGTGAGAGAGAGCGCCGGAGCCCTTGAAAGCGACCTTCTGGCCTGGGTACATACAGGAGAAATGGAATGCGTTGCCTCTCAAAACGTCTACCGGTTCTCAGACGGAAGTCGTATAGCCGCGCGCTTCGAAATGGGCTTCAATTTCTTCCAGCGTTTTGCCCTTGGTCTCCGGCAAGAAGAACGCCGCAACGATGAAGTAGACCACCGTGAAACTGGCGAAGAGGAAGAAGATCGACGAGTAGCCGTGTTTGCTGACGAAGGGCAGGAAGATGCCGGCCAGCGTGGTTGAGGCTAACTGGTTGAGGACCAGCGCGATGCTCATACCGTTGGAACGAATGCGCGTGGGCATCAGCTCGGAGAGGGCCAGCCAGACGCACACGCCCGGCCCCAGCGCGAAGAATCCCATGAACAGAAACAGACCCAGAGCCACCAGCCAGCCGTGGCTCGCGTCGGGCACCTGGCCGATCAGGGCTTTCTCGATCTTCAGCGGCGCGGTCTGCGCGGCCTTCAGATTGCCCAGCGGATTTTTGAAGAAGGCCACAACCTTGTTGGCGGGCACGCAACTGGCGCGGGTGATTTCAATGGGCTGGGCGGCGGGGTCGTCGGAGCGCACAAAGCTGGTGGTGGAGGTGAAATCGCCATAGGAATAGATGATGGCCAGCGATGCGCGTCCTGCCTCGATCCGTTTGCCCGCGTCGCCCTGGGCCGCCAGCAGTTGTGCGGCCTGGTCGCGGTCGAAGTGCAGCGTCATCTCCTGGTTCGGAATTACCATGCCCTGCACCTGGGCGCGCGCGTCGAGGCTGACCTTCTCAGTGCGCAGAAACAGAATGCCCACGCCTACAAGCGAGAGAATGATGCCGCTCGTGCCGAGGATAAGCAGGAACTTGCGGCCCTTGCGATCAACCAGTGCCATGCCCACGATGGTCAGTAGAAAGTTCATCGAGGTAAAGACGACATAGCCCCAGTGGGCGTGCAGATCGGAGAGTCCGCCTTGCAGCAGGATGCTGGTGTTATAGCCAATGATCGAATTGACGCCTGTCGTCTGGGTGCAGAAGAGAACGAGGCAGGCCAGCACGAACGGCACCACATACTTGCGGCGCAAGAGCGACTCTTGAATCTTCTCGCCGGTCGAGCTGGTCGTCGAGGCATTGCGCGCCGACTCTTCCATCTCCTGTAATTCGAGTTTGGCTTGTTGCTCTGCGCGTGAGCGCAGCAGGACCGCGTATGCCTGTTCCTTCTTACCGCGCTTGAAGAGCCAGCGCGGCGATTCAGACACCATCAGGCTGCCCAGCAAAAACAGAATGCCCGGAGGCAGCGCAACCCAGAAAAGATTGCGCCATGCATGATCCTTGTAGGCGAACAGGGCCGAGGCGTCGCCGGTTTTGGCCACGGCCGCAACGTGATAACTGAAGTAGATGCCGATCAGGGCCGCGAAGACCATCGACGAGGTGGGCAGCCACTGAAATACGGCCGTGCCCTTGCCCCGCTCCGATGCCGTTAGACACTCGGCCAGATACAAGGGGATCACGACGCCGATTAATCCGGCGCTGACGCCTTCCAATAGACGGCCGAAGAATAACGGCGCATAGCCATGTGAAAGGGCGATGACCGGAATGCTGACGACAAAGGCGATGCCGCAGAGGATCATCAGCGGCTTGCGTCCCATCCACTCGGCAAGCATCCCGGCGAACAGCGTGGAGACGACGCCGCCCAGCATCATAGCCGCCACGATGACGGAGAGCTCTGCAGTATTCAGGCGCGAGGTGGCCGCCAGATAGGGCAGCGCGCCGCCGATGATGCCGATGTCCATCCCGTAGAGCAGGCCGCCCAGCCCCGCGACCACAAGGAGAAAAAGGTTGTAGCCGCGCTTGTCGGAAGAATCAACGGATACGGAATTGGCCGTTGAAGAGTTTGTGATTACCATCACGATTGGGACTCCCTTCATTTATTCTGCTTCCGTTTGTGCAGCCAGGAAGTAACCGGCCTGAGAAAAGCCGTCTCCAGGCATCCAGGAACACCCTCCGGTGTCCCACAAACGATTTTGCGCAAACCACTGCTTATGGGAAAAATCTGACGCACACATTTCCTCCGCCATACCACCCAACTCTCGCAGCCCACTGTGGCCCTTTGTTCCTCTGGCGCGCATATGCGTTTGTCACGCTTTGGGCTGTATTCTCGGAACAAATCTGACAATATTTCCTCCCCAAGGGACACGCCCCATATAAAGAGGATCGATTTACGCAGAGGTTCGCCACCTAACAGCCCGACGAGAATTTCGAGTCGGATACATATTAGCATCTCAGGCGTGTGTTTTGTTGTGTTGTGCTTCCTTTTTATATGCTATTATTTCTTTTAGCTGCAAAATAACGCAGAAAACTCTTGCTAATGCGGAAGAATACAAAACTTCGGGAGGCATTGATTTTCTCTGTCCCCCGCCCAATACTGACGCTGACTGAATGGAGCCACGATGGAACACGGAGCAACGACACTACGCGAAATCTACAGCCAGCCCGAAGTCTGGCGCAACTGTCTGCATACATTAGACAAACTCGAACTGGAGCCGCTTGTCGGCGACAAAGATCCGCGCGCTCATGAATGGATCTTCGTGGGCTGCGGTACCAGTTACTATCTGGCGCAGGCCGCCGCGGCCACATTCACGACCTTAATTGCCGGCACTGCGCGCGCTATGCCTGCCTCTGAAATACTTTTGTTTCCCAAGCTTGTATTTCCGAACGAACGGACCGCCATCTTCCCTGTTCTGATCTCCCGTTCAGGACATACCTCCGAAGTCCTTCAGGTAGCTGAACTCCTCAGACAGCGCGGCGTCGAATTCTTATCGGTTACCTGCGACGGTAACGAACTGACGCGCCTCAGTATGCGCACGCTGAAACTACCGGTGACGGAGGAGAGCACAGTGATGACCTCTTCGTTCACCTCTATGCTGATAGCGCTTCAATATATTGCGGCGCGGTTCGCCAAGCAGAATGAGTTTGTAGACGCGCTGCACTCGCTGCCCACAGCCCTGGCTGAACTACTCCCCATCTACGGTCCACAGGTGGAACAATTTGCTCAACAATCGTTTGATGACGTGGCTTTTCTCGCGCAAGGCGCGCTATACCCCATAGCGTCCGAAACTGCGCTCAAGATTATGGAGTCTTCGTCAAGCTATTCTCAGTTCTTTCACACTCTTGAGTTCCGGCATGGACCCAAGTCTATTGTGTCGGAGAAGGTTCTGGTGGGGGCGTTGCTCTCCGAGACGGGTTATACGGAAGAGAGCGCGGTTTTGCTGGAGATGAAGGATCTCGGGGGATGCACTTTGGCCATTGCAAATCAGTTATCGCCCGAGGTGCGGCGCTCTGCTGATCTGGCCATCGAACTCGCTCTACCGGTGCCCGAACTTGCCCGGCTTGTCGTCTATCTCGTATGGGGGCAGTTGCTCGGCAGTCATCTTGGCTTGCGGAAAGGACTCAATCCCGACTCCCCTCGTCATCTTAGCCGCGTTGTCACGCTAGCAGGCAGGGCGATATGAAGAAGCGCTTCGATATAACGATTGCGGGTGAGATCAATCTGGACCTCATACTCTATGGACTCCCTGAAGTGATGCCGCTGGAACGGGAATTACTGGCCAGCGACTTTCGGTTGACCTTGGGTAGTTCCTCGGCAATTCTCGCGCACAACCTCGCGGCGCTTGGTGTTTCAGTCGGCTTCATCACCCGGCTTGGGGATGACGCACTCGGCAGCATTGCCCTGGAACGGCTGGCGGAAAAAGGGGTCGACCTCACTCGCGTCAAGCGCATCTCCGGCAGCACATCCACGGGCGTCACGATCCTGCTGAACCATGATGGCAAGCGCCATATTCTTACCTATCCAGGAACCATGTTCGAGATGGCCGCCGCGGACCTCGATATGGCTTACCTGGCCTCGGGTCGGCACTTCCATCTCTCCTCGCTCTATCTCCATAAGACGCTTCAGCCCGACCTGCCCAGGATATGCAGACAACTGAAGTCCGAGGGTCTCACTCTTTCCCTCGATACCAATGACGATCCTGACGACAGGTGGGGCGGAGCGCTCGACGAACTGCTGGGCATCGTCGATATCTTCCTGCCCAATGAGGATGAGGCTTGCCGCATCAGCGGAAAAGCAAATGCCGAAAGCGCCATCGAAACTCTGGCAAAGCGCGTTCCGCTCGTTGCCGTTAAGTGTGGCAAGCGGGGTGCACTCGTACAGACGGGAAACCAGCACTGGCACGTTCCCACAGAAGTCGTCACTCCCATCGATACAATTGGCGCAGGTGATAGCTTTAATGCCGGATTCCTGGCCGCCTACCTGCGCGGCGAGGCACCTGATGCCTGCGCAGCTTTCGGCAATCGCACCGCGGCCCTCTCAACCCTGCGCCCAGGGGGCACCGAGTCTTTCCGCGATCCCAGCCTGGTCCAGGACCTACTGGCTGACGCCCGCTGAGAGGATGACCACGATCCATGCGCTTCACGGGCGATCTATCGACTTCTGGCATTACGCTCCACAACGATCGCCTGCGTGTGCATATATTGCCTGAGGAAGGTGGCAGGATCACATCGTTTTTCGATATGAGATCGAGAATCGAATTTCTTCTTCAACCTTCAGAACCCTATGGCCAGCCAGGACCGCTCGACCCGTGGGATTGCTTCGAGAACTCCGCCTGCGCCGGCATCGACGACTGCCTTCCCAGCGTTGGCGCCTGCGGCCCTGAAACTCCTGGCGGTCCGGTTCCCGACCATGGGGACTTCTGGCGCCTCCGCTGGAATGTTGTGAGCACATCTGAGAGCGATTCCGTATCGATGGCGGCCACCGGTTACAGCAGGCCACTGCTCTTTGAAAAGCAGCTGGTCCTTCATGACTCGTCTTTGGAAATTCGCTACCGCATCCGGAATATGGAGGATACGCCAGTCCCTTTCCTATATGCTTTGCATCCTCTTTTCGCTATTGATCCGGGAGATCGCATCGCCTTGCCTCCCGAGGTTTCCACCGTACAGGTCGAGTCTTCCCGGCTTGGCCGTGTTGGTGTTCCCCGCTCGGTGATTGACTGGCCGAAGCCCGGCGGCGCAGGTTCCTCGCTCGACCTGAGCCGCACGGAAGCAATCTCAGCGTCCACTGCGGAGATGCTTTACACTGGCCGACTTCGGACTGGATGCTGCGGTCTCTATCGCGCACAGAGTGGGCAGGGCATTGCAGTGCGGTTCGATGCCGAGCAGCTTCCCTATCTTGGCCTTTGGCTCTGTTATGGAGGCTGGCCTGAGGACGCAGCGCTGCCGCGTCAATACGCAGTGGCCTTTGAGCCTACCGTCGCTCCTCAGGGAACGCTAGCCGCTGCTTTGAAGCACGGGCAGGCACCGGTGATCGGTGCCTATGCTTCCTTCGAGTTTTCTATCGTCCTCGATCGAATTGGGATTGACCCAGTGGACTTTGATACATTCGCCGCACAGTGCTGCGAGAATGCCTGCTTCTGAAGAGTTGTTTCCTGCTTCACGCTTATTCAGAACAGTAAATGCCCACCACACGGTGGGCATTCATGTTTGGCGACCGCTTATTCTAGTAGCGGTAATGTCAATAAGCCGTGAGAATATCGAGCAACAAAATGGGGCATGTCGAAGCGGTTTTCGCTTCAACATGCCCCAATGCAACTGTCCAACAAGTTATCCGACTCCCGCGCCACGATTACTCTGCGAGGTAGCGAGAACCTGACCGCCAGCAATCGAACTCAATGATGGCTGGCGGACCTGCGTGCGGTTAGAAGACGAACTTCAGAGCAGCCTGCAAATCACGAGGTTTAGCGGCGCTTGTAATCGTACCAAACAACGCTCCTGCACCTATACTGTTATTGGGCTGGCCCAGGTTCGGGTGATTGAAAAGGTTAAATGCCTCGAAGCGGAAATCCAGCCTCTGCTTTTCGCGGAACGGCCCGAAGGGCAGCGCGAAAGACTTGATCAAGGCAGCGTCTACATTCACAAACTTCGGCCCGCGCAGCATATTCCGCGCAGAATTACCGTTCGAGTTCGTCGGTTCCGCAAAGGCCTTGGTATTGAACCATTCCGAGATGGTCGAACCCCCTGTTACGGCTGGATCACCCACCAGGTTCGCGCGGCTCAAATTATCACCGTCCCCGTTGGGAGCGCCGGAGCCCATGATCGAGAATGGGAATCCGTCATGCCGGTCAAGAATCCCACTTACCGACCAGCCTCCCAGAACCTCCCGGCCAGCAATGCCAAGCGAATTGAACTTGGGGGTCTGCCAGACACCGGCCATCTTGAACTGCTGCGCCAGGTCGGAGTCGCAGATGCCGCGGTCCAGGCTAG
>Ga0224558_1004068_pt1 | contig 11621 bp, 12 predicted proteins | sample 714S32024metaG_FD_180682 | JGI IMG/M metagenome (GOLD analysis project Ga0224558, IMG submission 180682) | Peat soil microbial communities from Stordalen Mire, Sweden - 717 S3 20-24 | ecosystem: Environmental > Terrestrial > Soil > Wetlands > Peat | place: Sweden: Norrbotten County, Stordalen... | reverse complement strand
TGGTGGCCGTCACCAGCGCCGTGATGCTCGCGTCGGTCGGCGGCGTTGCCGGATTGCAGCCCAGATTGCTGCCGGTCGGAACCGTGATGGTCGGCGCCGTGGTGTTGGTATAGGTGATGGATTGGACGCAGGTGGAGGAGTTGCCAGAGGCATCGGTGGCCTTCCACGTGCGATTAATGCCGGGGATGCCAGTACAACTGACCGGGCCGGCAGCGTCGGTGAACGTTACTACCGGATTGGGATCGCAGGTATCGGTGGCGGTGGCCGTGCCGGTGATGCTGGGGTCAGTCGACTGGCTGCACGTCACCGTGACATTCGACGGGCAGGAAATCGTGGGGGGCATTGTGTCCTGCACGATCACATCGAACGTGCACTGGTTGGTGTTGCCGCTGCAGTCACTGGCAGTATAGACGATCACGTTCGTGCCGAGGGGCAGCACGCTGCCGTTGGTCGGGACGCAGGAGATCGTCAAGTTCGGACAGTTGCCGTAGGCCGTCGGCTCTTGGAAACTAACCGCCCCACCCGCGGGCGTACTGGCCGTGCACTCCACAACCTGGTTGCTGCAGTTCTGGATGACGGGAGGCTGAGTGTTCACAACGTACACAATGCAAATGCAGTTCGTGGTGTTGCCGTCCACATCGTTCGCCACACTGGTGATCACGTTGGAGCCGGTACACGTGACCGGGAAATGGCCGGTCATGGTGCCGTTGCCGTTGTTCATGAGTGGAATAATGACGGCGGTATACTCGTCCATAGCCGACACCGTGACGGTGGTGTCATTCGTGCAACATTCGTCGTAGGCTGTCGGTATCGGGAACGTGAAGGTGGCCGAGCACTGGCCGGGATCATTCGTCAGCACGAATGGCTCCAGCTGGCATGGGCCGATGATGGGGTTGGCGACATTGAGGACTGGCGATGAATTGTCCTCGACGGTGACGGTAAATGAGCAAGAGTTCGAGTTGCCAGAGGCGTCGATGGCCGTCAGGGTTACCGTGTAATTCGTAGTTTCGTCGGTGGGCTCCAGCGCAAAGAAGCTGCCCGATGGCGGCGTGTAAACGAACGTGAGGTTCGTATCGCAGTTGTCCGAGCCTACCGGCGGCGGGTACGTGACGTATGCGCCTCCGCCATTGCACTCGACATTCGTTGAAGCGGGGCAGATGACGGTGGGCGGGATAAGATCTTCGAGCCCGACGGTGCCTTTCGCCTGGCCGTGAAAATTCGTGGTGAAACTGCCGATGAACGTGGATGTTTCACTGACCAGCGTAATCCCAACATGGTCACATGTGTAAAACGGCTGCAACAAGCCGCCGGTAGGCGTGAATCGCAGATCGAAGTCGGCCACGCCGCCGCCGATATAGCCATAGCCGAACGCCGTGACTTGGCCCGTCAGCAACAGGCCAAAATAAACATTGGTCGTCGTGCCAACAACCCGGGTCACCTTGCCCGTAATCACCAGGTCGGGCCCGGGCCCGACACTGCCGACAAGCGCGCCGGTGTGATCCACCTTCACGCTGATTGTCATGCTGCGCGGGGGTGCCACCGTCAGCGTCGGCTCCGTCGAACCGAACTGGATTGTGACGTCCGGTGCAACCACCGAGAATACCTGTGAGACCGGGTTGTAGCTTGTTGCCGTTGTGACGGCACTGAGATAACTGATGACCGGCGGGGTAACACTCACTCCCAACAAAACAGCTCGCGCGACACTAATCAAGGCCACTAATGACAACACGACACCGGCAGACAGAAATAGACGTTTCTTCATGATGGCTTCTCCCGCTTTCCACGCCAACTCGTTGGCGTTTGGTCTCTTTTACTGCAGTTTTGCTGCGCAGCCCGGCGTCGGAACGCCTAGCCCTTGCGCAGTGGTGCGCGCCACCGTGCTGCCCGACACAGCCCGAGCACCGACAAAGACAGAACTACCAATAACTGTGGCTCCGGCTCGGGAACCATCATCAAAGTATCCGCAACACCCGACCCACCGTTGCTGAAGCTGGTAGTGAAACTACCACCAAATGAATTATCCCCGGTATCCATGACCGTGCCCGCTTTCGATCCATAAACACTGGCCAACGATCCGCCAGTCACGTTAAACTCGACGTCGAACTGGCTCCGATTGTCACCGGATGCACCTTCAAATCCGAAAGCTGTTAGATCTCCTTGCAGTAACGTCCCGGGACCAATGATCGGGGTCGGGTCGTAGCCCGGGTCGTAAACCCCGGATGCACAGGCAAGCGTCACCGTGCCGCTCACCAAGGTACCGCTGGTGGTAACGGTCGCAGACAAACTAAACGTCCCGGTAAGAAAGCCAGCGTAGTCGTCCAGCACAAAGTTGTCATTCAAATCTGGGTCAATATAGTCCGAAGTGGCCCCCGTTACGGTGAACAGTTGGCTGCCCGCATCGTACGAAATCGTCAAGCCCGGCGAATACAAATTCGGGACGTTTGGCCACGTGTTAGGGTCACTACCGACTCCCAGCAAGGTTGCTTGGGCATGAAAAGTCATGCAAAATAAAAAGCTACCGAGCAAAACAAGACTACGAAGAGTCTTCACACTTATCGTCACCCCGTGAACTCGCTTCATATCCGAACCTCCCGATGCCAGCGAGGCACCGTCACCTCAGTAAGAATTAAAGACGTTAGAAATCTCACCCACCACATCTTCCATACTCGCATCTCACAACGGCACACTAACTCGTCGGGCGGGAGGGTAGCTGGTGACCTGATAAAAGGCAAGACAATTCCTCGGGAGAAAACAGCCCCAGAACCCGGCAAGAGTCTGCCCGTTGCGGCACGGACCGAACCAAGACTGCCGTGCGACTCCGTCCGCTTAAACTCAACAGGCACAACCGGTTGCGGGCCGCTTGAGGCGGTAACTTGAGTGCGACACCTTCCATTTTTGAGGTTATTAGCCAGCTGGAATACCCGCTGCGGTGAGCTTGGTTATCCAATGCGCCAGTCGGGTTACCGCACCGATTTGACGGCGAGTAAGTTGCTTTGACGGCGAGTAAGTTGCTTGGACGGCGAGTAAGTTGCTTGGACAGTTTCCGACTTTATTGTTTTACGCATGCGAGGCGGTCCGCAAAGCCAACGGCAGCGAAGACAAGCGCGGGCACGAAGGCAGCGGCAGTTGCGAATGGACGCAGATACGAAGCGTCAGCGTTCCTCACCACGAAGATCACGAAGGGCACGAAGTTCGGCGAAGTTCGTGGCGACCGCCGAACAAAGCAAGGGGAAGCGACGATACATGGTCGTGCCATATATTATGCGTGACGAGGGAAGCATGAAGCCCTGGCTGAAGTGGGACGCGCTGAGCCAGCGCCACGCCCCGGCTAGCCCCTCGCCGCTCGGTTTGACTTTTATGGTGTTCGGACTCAAGATATTAGGCGCAATTTAGCGCAATGATATGAGCTTGGAAGAGATCAGGCGGTGGCTGGGCGGTTCGGGCGCGACGGAAGGCGTGCCGCGGGTGGCGTTTCCGTCGGATGCGGAGGAGCGGCGTCGATGGGTGATGGGGGGCGTGGGCTTGGCGCTGATTTTCTACGCATATTTTGTGAGCAAGACGTGCGCGTCGGGGGTGCATCCGCTGTCGCTGTTCGCGTGGTTATGGGTGTATTGGGGGCGGGGCTCCGACTATGCCCATGGATATGTGGTGCCGGTGATCGCGGCGGGATTGTTTGTGTGGAAGTGGCGGAAGGGTCTGCGTCGGGTGCCGTTGAGCACGGCGAACAGCGGGCTGGCGGTGATCCTGCTGGCGGTGGCGCTGTATTGGGCGGGCGTGAAGGCAGCGAATGCGCGATTGGTCGCCGGGTCGCTGGTGGTGCTGATTTTTGGGTTGGTGCTGTATCTGGCGGGATGGGCATGGGCGAAGGAGCTGTGGTTCCCGTGCGCGTTCTTGTTTTTCATGATCCCGCTGAACTTTTTGGATGCCTATGTGTCGTTCCCGCTGCGACTGTTTGTGGCGCATGTGGCGACGGTGACGCTGAACCTGATCGGGGTGGAGGTGTACCAGCAGGGGACGGGGATTTACTCGAAGCTGAACCGGTTCATGCCGCTGGAGGTGGCCGACCCGTGCAGCGGGATACGGTCGCTGGTGGCGCTGGTCGCGCTGACGTCGCTGTATGGGTATGTGACGATGAACGGCACATGGAAGAAATGGGTGCTATTCGTGTCGAGCATACCGTTGGCGGTGGTGGGGAATCTGGCGCGGATCACAACGGTAGCGCTTGTGGCGCAGGGGTTTGGGCAGGATTTGGCGATGAAGGTGTACCACGATTATTCGGGGTACATCGTGTTCAGCCTGGCGATTCTGTGCATGATCGGGCTTGGTGCGACGCTGAACGTTAATTATCAGGACATGCTTCACCATTGGACGCAGGAAGACGTCCGGCCCACGCCGCCGCCACGCCCTGCGAGAAGGCGGTAACCGAATTTTGGTAACCGCAGGCCTGCAATTACATAGGCAGGCAGGCCTTTTTTAATTTACAGTGTTGGCGGCCCCGCATACGATGGGCACGGTTGATGCAACACACGTTCGCCGCATCGTGTAACAGGGAATGAGACCGCACCATAGACTTCTGAGGAGTGTTGCACTCGTTTCCCTGACCTGGTCGGTGATCGGGCCGGGTGGCGCGTCCATGGCCCAGAACTTCAAATGGGGCCCAGTCCAAATGACGGGAGGCGTTACGGCCGGCGCGGATTTCCGCGATAACGCGAACACCAGCCCGAATCATCCAAAGAGTGACGTGTTGCTGACGCTGGGGCCGACCCTCAACGGAGGCGTCTACCTGCCGTTTGCTGGCGGGGAGCAATTCACGTTGACCATGTCGGCGACGTACACCAAGTCCCTCACGGGGGTAACATCGGACAGTTTCGGGGCGCCGTTGACCGCCTCGTTGACGCTGCCGATGTACGTGGCGGAATGGACCGTGCTCGTGTTCGACACGTTCAATTTCACCAATGATCCGTTGGAGAACACGTTTGCCGTCAACCGCTCCCGGATCGAGGAGTACATGAACCTGGTAGGCGGGAGCGCTACCCGACAATTTGGGAAGTTCGCGACGACGTTCGCGGTTCAGCGCACCGACTACATCTATCCGAGCGACTCGACCCAGGAGGAAACGGATTATCAATTTTCGTTCACGCCATCGTTCATGCTGGCGCAAGGTTATTCCGTGTTCCTGCGCAATTCCTATGGGTTGACCTATCTGGCCGACCCGACCCTGCGGGATTCCACCGGTTACTCGCTCGATGCCGGCGTCAATGGCCAGATCACGCCGAGTCTCAACGGCACGATCAGCCTGGGCTGGACGCATGAGGAGTTGGCGGCCACCAAGACCAACGGCGTGCAGCACATTGACGGCGTGGACTCGAACGTCACGCTGAGTTACACCCATCCGCTCCGTCCGAACACGACGCACAGCCTCTCGTTTTACCGCAACCCCGGCGTTGCGCTCTTGCTCAAGAGTTCCAGCATCACGCAAGCCACCGGCGTCAACTACATCATTTCGCATCGTCTGAACCGATACCTCACGCTTTCGCCCCAGATCGGTTGGACCCATCTGGAGTCCCTGAGTGGAAGCAAAGAAACCGCCGACCTCATCCAGGTCGGTTTCGGTTTGCAGCGGACGTTTACCAAACATCTGACCGGGTCGTTCTCCTACCTGTATCAAACGCGAGGGTCGAATATCCCGGGCAACACCTACGACGTAAACGACGTGTCGGTCAGCGCGAACTACACGTTTTAGCGGTTCCTCTTGACCATGAAAGCTGTGAATCGGTAGTCGGTCGCTATGATCGCTTTCTGGCAACAATCACTGCGTTCATCCCCTCGTCGTGCCACAGCACCCTGGCTCCGACGAAGCCCGCCGCTTTCAGGTCGTCCCGCAATTCCTCGAAGGCAAACGTCCCTCCGCCCTCCGTTCCCACCAGCATGTTGACGGCGAACAGCGCCCCCGAGGTCATGCCCTGTGGTGAAGTTAAAGGTGACTGGCTACAACTGTCCGAAAGTCAGCCCGTCGCAAGGGAGCTTCCGTGCCGTCAGGCGAGCAACCGGCTTGAAGTCAATGTCGGACGTGGCATACTCGCGACCAGACAGGCTGAAAACGCCAACGCTAGTCGTGGGCCTCGGTCAACGTGGCTTTATGAATGGTGAGGCGGTGAGGGCGTCTACACTTTAGGGAAGGAGGAATGCGTTGACCGCGTTAGCTGCATCCACTATCGTGGCGGCGTTGGAACTTGCATTTGCCAACAAGGCGCTTCGTAAGCTCTGTGAGAATGAGGCCAGAGCGAAAGCCGAATTAGGAGCGCCGGTTGCTGAGAAGCTCAAACGGCGGCTGGCGGACTTAGTATGCAATGAAGCCAACGTCGTCGGTTCCGGCTAGGTACCACAAAAGTTCACCTATGCAACTGAATATTGTGCCCTTCGTTTCGGTGCGACTGAGTCGCGCCCTTGGATTCCTGATTTTGAGCAAGACGCCGGTCATCTCCGTCGCCTCTCCGCGACTTGGCTTGACGTGGTTCTTGGTGCTAAGGAGCTTCTCAAGGACGCGCATCAGGAGATCGTCAAGCGTTTCGGCAGAAATGTACACATTTCACCTGCTGGCATGTTCTGGGGGCGGGCCGATTGGTCGGACGAAACGGGTCATTTTCGACCTCTGTCTGGATTTGGTTCTCATTTGAGCACCCGCTACTTAGTTTCAGTCTACAAGCGGGTGATTTGCGACGCAAGCGCGGCGTGGGGGTTGGTACAGATCAACGCTTAACGTCCAACGTTCAACGCGGAACGTTCAAGGGGGCCAGAATGATAACAGGCGGGACGCCTGTTCAACGGGGGCGGCGTTGGCGGCGGGTGCCACGTGATGACCGAGCGCCTTCGGCCAAACGTGGGCTATGCCGGTAGGTGGTTAAGGATTCGCGGGATGGGAACGACGAACGACAGGCGGCCACGACGGAGCGTGGCCCTCCAAACGACCGACGGTCGCAGACCGGGTGCGAACCCAAGCCGTCACTTCATTCAACCTTGCCTTTGGCCGCGCCACGCGTTTTGGCAGGCGCCTTCTGGTTCTCCTGTTCGCGGGCCCGACCGCGCTGCGCGACGCCGGCCGCATGGGCGCGATCCTGCGGTTTCAAGCGTGAGCGCAATTGGTTGCCATGGCGCGGTTGCGGGCCAAGAATACTGTTGAAACGGTTTGGGGCTCTGTTATACTGACTACGCTCACGGAGAGTGGGGAACATGGCAGCATTTGCAAACCGCTATTCTGACAACGTGCCCGGGAAGTTCTATGTGGACGACCAGTGCATCGATTGTGATCTGTGCCGTGAGACGGCACCGGACAATTTCACGCGCAATGAAGACGGCGGCTACAGCTTCGTCTACAAACAACCGACGTCGCCGGAGGAGGACACACTCTGCAAGGAAGCCATGGAGGGTTGTCCTGTCGAAGCCATTGGCCATGACGGCGCGCAAGTTTCCGCTGAAGCGGCCGCCGCCCCCGCACAACCAACTCCGCAACCGCGGGCCCGATGACGCCTGCGTTGCGAGCCCGCGTGCTTCGCGAATGGCAGCCGTTCGGCGCCAGTCCGGACATCCCCACTGGCAGCCCCGCCAGCCAACTCGTCCCGCAGGTAATGAAAAAGCTGGGACTCGAACAACGCCTCCAGCAATCACAGGTATTCTTCCTTTGGTCGGAGATCGTCGGCTCGGATATCGCGCGGCATGCCCAGCCCGTCAGCCTGCGCAACGGGCTGCTCGTGGTGACGGTCGATCATCCGGTCTGGTTGCAGGAACTGTCGCGGTACCACAAACCGCTCATGTTGCAGAAAGTCCAGGAGCGCGTCGGCAAGAAAGCCGTCCGCGACATATGTTTCCGCATCGGATGATGCGCCACGCCGTTCTCCTGCTCCTGTGTGCGTTCGTTTGCATTCCTCGCGTTGCACTCGCCGGCGATGATGTCCTCAAGGTCCCCTTCATCGCGCAGAAACCGAACTATTGCGGGCCGGCGGCGTTGGCGATGTTGGCGAACTATTACGGCCATCCCGTGTCGCAGGACGAAATCGCCGGCGCGATCTATCTGCCGGATGTCGGTGGCACGCTCACAAGCGAGCTGGGTGACTATGCGCGCCGGTTCCATCTGTGGGTGCGGCAGTATCACGGGTCGCTCGACGATCTCCGGGAAAAGCTGGCGGCGGGGGTGCCGCTGCTGGTGCTCGGCCGGTTCGGCGAGCAGCCGCACTACTTCGTGGTGCTGGGTTGGGACAGTTTTCGCCAGATCGTGACCGTGCATTCGGACGCGCGCGCGCGCTTCGAGATGCGGCTGGAGGATTTTCAGCGGCATTGGGACCGGGCCGGCAACTGGACGCTGCTGGTCTGTCCGCCGGAGAAAGCGACGTGGCATTTGTCGGCGGAGGAACACAACGATCTCGGCGTGTTCTTCGAACGGGCGGGCGAACTTGCATCGGCGACGCAGCAGTACATCGCCGCCACGCAGATGCGTCCCGAGAACTCATATTTTCGGATGAATCTCGGCAACGCGCTGCTCAAGGAGCATCGCCTGGCCGGGGCGGCGAAGGCGTTTGCGCGCGCGGTCGAAATCGATCCGCAAAATGCCGACGCCATGAACAATCTGGCGTACACGTATTGTGAGATGGGAGAGAACCTCGATGCGGCGGTGAAGTTGTGCGAGCGGGCGGTGGAATTGTTCCCGGCCCGCAAGGCGTATTTTTTCGACACACTCGGAACTGTCTACCTCAAACAAGGCAAGCGCAAAGAAGCTGTCGCGGCGTTCGGGTCCGCCCTGGCCGCAACTACCGACCGCGAACAATCCCTGCGCGCCGCCATCCGGGAGCATCTCTCCGTCATCCGCTCACGTTGACCCGCCGCCGCAAGAAGCGACGCCTGTGGAGTGAGCGCGGGAAGTTTCTTTGTCGTGGAATGATTGGACAAAGCATGTTTCTGTCGTAGATTCACGTCGGCGAATTCAGAATTCAGGAGGAAGATCATGCATAATACCAAAGGCTATGCGGCGTTGAGCGCGACCACGCCGCTGGTTCCGTTTTCATTTCACCGTCGCGATCCCGACCCGGAAGAAATTGAAATCCAAATCCAGTACTGCGGGGTGTGCCACTCCGACGTGCATCAGGCGCGGGACGAATGGGCGGGCACGACGTTCCCGTGCGTGCCCGGGCACGAAATCGTCGGGCGCGTGGCGAAGGCGGGCTCGCGCGTGCGCAAGTTCAAGGAAGGCGAGCTGGCGGCGGTGGGATGCATGGTGGATTCGTGCCGTGTTTGCGAACCGTGCAAATCGGGTGAGGAACAACTTTGCGACCTCGGTCCGGTGTGGACGTACAACGGCCAGGACCGGCGGCACGGCGGCGCCACGTATGGCGGCTATTCCGAGAGTATCGTGGTGGACGAATCGTTTGCGTTGCGGTTGCCCAAGAGGCTCGATCTGGCGGCGTCGGCGCCGTTGCTGTGCGCGGGGATCACGACGTATTCGCCGTTGCGCCATTGGAAGGTGGGCAATGGGCAGAAGGTGGGCATTGTCGGCCTCGGCGGGCTGGGACACATGGGGGTGAAACTGGCGAATGCGTTCGGCGCGCGGGTCGTGTTGTTCACGACGTCGCCGGGCAAGGTGAAGGATGCCATCCGGCTCGGGGCGAAGGAAGTGGTGATTTCGAAGAACGAGTCCGAGATGAAGAAACACGCGAACAGTTTTGATTTCATTCTCGACACGGTGGCCGCGCCGCACGACGTCAACGCCTACCTGGAATTGTTGAAGCACGACGCCACGATGACGCTGGTGGGCATACCTGACAAACCGCACGCGGTGGCGCCGTTCAGCCTCGTCGCCAAACGTCGTCAACTGGCCGGGTCGCTGATCGGCGGGATACGCGAGACGCAGGAGATGCTGGATTTTTGCGGCGAACACGGCATCACGTCGGACATCGAACTGATTCCGATCCAAAAGATCAACGAGGCCTACGACCGTGTGGTCAAGAGCGACGTCAAATACCGGTTCGTGATCGACATGAAATCGCTGGTGTGAGGCGGGAACTGGGGTGAGGGGCGCGGCGGGCAACTGGTCGAGCTTGGTCCGCACCCACTCGCCTGCACAGGGGCGAGAGACGAACTTCTTACGAAGCGATCAGTGCTTCCGTCCGAACCGCCCGGCCATCAGCAATACTCCGCTGAGCACCAAGAGGGAGAGAGCGCTGGGTTCGGGCAGAATGATCGGTGTTACTGAAAGACCCTCGGCTTTTTTGGCAATATACGCGGTGGTATTGGCTTCGCTGGCGGTTGCCAGGGAGTTATCCATCTCGAACGCCACCTGGGTTGCATGACCTGGAATGCCGTCTCCCGCGAGGATCGTCGACAAGTCCACTGTCAGCGCGCCGTTCCACGAATGTGCGTTGAGCGGCCCATTTGCAAGAGTCCACTGGCCGCTTTCGCTCATCGTCATGTTGAGGTCTATCCACTCCGGGACAGATAAATCCACATTATCGACTTGGAGAATCTGTAGAAAGACGCTGGTGCCAACGCTGGAGTATGTTGCGGAAGTGCCCGTGCCGGTCAGAGTCGTGTCTCCAACTTCCTGAAGGGTGAGTTTGTCGATGTAATAGCCGGGATTGCCCACGGATTGAATGGTTGCGTCCAGTTGGCCATCCGTAGTGTCACTTGCCCCATTGGTCGCGTAGGAGCTGAAAGTCATGTGGCTGAAGATCAGAGAATTCCCCGACAACTTCGGAGTGCCGAAAAGCGGAGCGGTGTCAGTCCCGGAACTTTCCTGAACACCAAGAAATTCCGTCTTGGTTCCAATCAGATCGCCGTAGCTGACTGTGTTGGCGTTGACCAAGGCGGGCGGTAACAACACCAGAACCGCAAGTACCCAAGCGGGCAGACTTCGCGTATACATTCCTTATTTACCCCAAGTCCTACAATTAAAAGTGTGATGATTAGAAAAACCGATTTGAATGCTTCTAATCTTCTCCACTCGCATCAATAACTGCTTACGACGCGCTCCCTTATGGGGTTTTTTGTGGGAAATGTCAATGATAAAGACTCAAGGGGGCTTGTAGCCGCCAGATCAGGCTGCGGCTGTATGGTTCGGGAAAAAGGACAGTTCTCATGGTGTTTGTAGCTGATACTGAACAATGAGTCTTTTTGTCGCGTATCCGCTCATTTTCTCGGTTCCAGCCGTCCGCCGAACGGCTCACGCGGTGGCGACACCAAAGTCTTCATCTACAGAGCAGGCGTTGAAGCGGTTGGAACTCGGATCTTCGCCAACAGAAATCAAGGCGTGATGCCGAACCGATAAAACCGTTGCGCTTGAGAGGCCGCGCCGAAGTCGGTCAAAGTCAGTGAGCCGCCGATGCTATTGCTGACGCATGCGTCCGCAACATTGGACCAGTCGCCGTCAACCAACGACTCGCGAGACTGTAACTGATATATTTCGCCAGCGATGGACGGGATGGTTATGACAATGTTCGTGCCGTCCAACCAGATTCCAGAGATTTGATTGGGTGGGGGGCTGAGCGGAACGATCAACCTGAACACCGTGCCGTCGGAGGCCGCCCCGCCGAAGCGGGTGGTCCCATAGAAAGCGCCGTCGATGCCTTGCACCAACC
>Ga0224558_1004067_pt1 | contig 11621 bp, 9 predicted proteins | sample 714S32024metaG_FD_180682 | JGI IMG/M metagenome (GOLD analysis project Ga0224558, IMG submission 180682) | Peat soil microbial communities from Stordalen Mire, Sweden - 717 S3 20-24 | ecosystem: Environmental > Terrestrial > Soil > Wetlands > Peat | place: Sweden: Norrbotten County, Stordalen... | reverse complement strand
AGCAACGCCAAGGCGCTTTTCAGCCTCGGCCAACAGCTTGTCGGACCCTTTGATGAAGCAGGCCGTACCGGTGCAAATCGTCATCGTGTGCTTGCCCGGTGGTTTCAGGCTAAAGTAGTGATAAAAGGTCACTACGCCATAGGCTTGGCTCAACGGCACACGCAGGGATTGGGCCACAAAACGAATTGCGTTGTCATCCAGATAGCCGAAAGAGGACTGCACGGTGTGGAGGGTTTCAATCAGCGCGTGGCGGGCAAAGCCATTCTTGCGCATGGTACCATTGACAATTTTCCAGCGCTTGTCGTCGCTTGGCAGCGGCGGTGGTGTGAATGCAGGCACAATTCCTCCGTTCACGGAACCAGGATACGCAGCGATCAGACGGCTGCATCGCGTTCCATGTCTCACTTTCTTTTACGGCTTTGGACCTATCGGCATCGGTGACAACCATCACTTGGAATGGTGGATAAATTACGCTGCCGTCTCTCCTGAGAGTTGTCTCTTTCAAAGGTCTTCCAGGCCGAAAATAACGCTGGACGAGACCAGTGCTCGGTGGATCACCTGGATTCTATGGTGAGTACATGCCGATGCGCTATGCTGGTCTCCGATGTGAGGCTCTCTTTTGACTGACAAGGCACAGCCCGAATTAGAACCGTGCCAAGAGCCGGTCAGAAGGCAGATGCAGGTCCGCGGAGTGGTGCAAGGGGTTGGTTTTAGGCCCTTTGTGTACCGTCTGGCCTGCGAAGAAGGACTCGCGGGGTTTGTCAGTAACGATACCGGCGGGGTGACGATTGAGGTCGAGGGACCCAGGGCGCAGGTGGAGGCGTTTCTTGTCTGTCTGCGCACCCAGACGCCGCCTTTGGCGCGCATTGACTCCGTTGTTGTCAGGGATTTAGCCACGACCGGCGACGCGGACTTCCAGATCCTGGCTAGCGAGCGGTTGGGCCGGGTGAGCACCGGGATTCCCGCAGATGCGGCCACCTGCCCGGATTGTCTGCGGGAGTTGCTGGACCCTAAAGACCGCCGCTATCGCTATCCGTTTCTGAATTGCACCAACTGCGGACCGCGGTTCACCATTACCCGGCGGATTCCCTACGACCGGCCGCAGACCTCGATGGCGAAGTTTCCCATGTGTCCGGCCTGTCAGCGCGAGTACGACGATCCGATGAACCGGCGCTTCCATGCGCAGCCGAATGCCTGTTGGGAGTGCGGACCGCGGGTTTGGCTGGTTGGCGTCGATGGCGCGGAAATTGCGGCGGACGATCCGATTGTTACCTGTATTGACCGCTTGGTTGCAGGCCAGATTATGGCCATCAAGGGGATTGGCGGCTTTCACCTGAGCGTGGATGCCACCAATCAGGCTGCGGTGACGCGCCTTCGAGAACGCAAGCGCCGCTATGGAAAGCCGCTGGCGGTGATGGTGCGCGATCTCGATGCGGCGCGAACGGTCTGCGCGTTGACCGCTGAGGAAGAGGCTCTGCTGAGCACTTCTGCGCGGCCGATTGTGTTGGCGCGTCAGCGCGTGGGTTGCGGCATCGCAGACAATGTTGCACCCGGGATTCCATGGCTTGGAGTCTTCCTGCCTTACGCGCCGCTGCAACATCTGCTCTTTGCCGATTCGCGCGTTCGGGCTCTGGTGATGACCTCCGCGAATCTAAGCGAGGAGCCAATCGCCATCGACAACGACGAAGCTCTATCGCGGCTGAGCGGCATTGCCGATGCGTTTCTTCTGCATAACCGCGAGATTTTGCAGCGTTGTGACGATTCGGTGGCCGCTGTGGTGGATGGAACGCCGCAACTTGTCCGCCGGGCGCGAGGCTTTGTGCCGCTGGGGGTTGAATTGCCGCTCGATGCGCCGCCTCTGCTGGCCGTGGGCGGACATTTGAAAAACGTCTTTGCTCTGGCGCGGGGACGATTCGCCTACCAGAGCCAGCATTTGGGCGATTTGGAAAACCTGGCGGGTCTTGAGTTTTTTAAAGAGTCCTTGGATCACCTGATGCGCACTTTCGAGATTGAGCCGCAAACGGTGGTGCGCGACTTGCACCCAGGCTACCTCTCGACCGAATGGGCCAAGGAGTGGGCGCGTGAACGCGGACTGGCGCTGATCGCCGTGCAACATCATCATGCGCACGTGGCCGGCTGTATGGCCGAGCACGGCCTCACTGGCCCGGTCATTGGCCTTGCGCTGGATGGCACCGGCTATGGTACGGATGGCCGCATCTGGGGCGGGGAAGTTTTGATCTGCCGTCTGCAGAGCTTTGAGCGGTATGCACACCTTGAATACGTGCCCCTGCCCGGCGGTGAGGCTGCGATTCGAGAGCCATGGAGAATGGCGCTCGGAGCCCTGAGCGTGGCGGGGTACGACGTTGTATCTGCGGAGACGCGGTCGCTGATCGGCGCGACAGAGAAAGAGGCGCGGGTACTTGCGCGGATGATTGAGCGCTGCGTGAATGCTCCGCTGACATCCAGTTTGGGACGGCTTTTTGATGCTGTGGCTGCGGTTGTTTTAGAGCGGCGCACAGTGGATTACGAAGCGCAGGCGGCCATCGAGTTGGAAGGCATCGCCGTCGATGAGCCGGATGACGAGCCAGGCTATGCAATGGATTTCATAGGCGGGGATTGGGCCGCACGCCAGCCGGTGAGGATCAGTGCCGCGCCGTTGTGGCGCGAATTGCTGGGTGACTTGCAAGCGGGAGTAAGCAAGACGCGCATTGCGGTGCGTTTCCATGCCGGTGTGGCTGCCAACTTTGTGCATGCTGTGGAGTCAGCAAGGACTGCCACGGGAATTAGCCAAGTCGCGCTGAGCGGCGGCTGTATGCATAACCGCCGATTGGCGCGGCTGTTGCGGGTGAAGTTAGAAGCCGCGGGCTTCCAGGTCTTCCAGCACGTCCAAGTTAGTCCTGGGGATGGCGGGCTGAGTTATGGCCAAGTGGCCGTGGCGGCGGCGATTTTAGCTAAACAGAGTAAGTGAATCAGATAGAAGAGACGATGATTATAGGATAGTTCTGAATAAGCCGATGTTCAGTCAGGATTTGTAGAATAGATGACTTCTGCTGCATCTGATGCATCTGACTTCGCGCATTATCTCGGCTGGCGCAAGGATTGACCTACAGTATCGACGAGCGCCTTTCCAGTAGCAGTACATCTCGCCAAACACCATTTAATTGTCCAAGCCGTTCACGGCAGCCAACTTCTCGAAAACCATGCTTGCGTTGTAAAGTCAGGCTACCGTGATTTTCTGGAAAGACTCCTGATTGTAGTGTCCAGATTCCTTCCTTCTCCGACGCAATTATTAGTTCGCTCATCAGGGCTGTTCCAACACCGATATTCCGATGTTTGTCGCCAACGTATATGCTGACCTCAGCCACACCTTGATAAACACAGCGACTCGACACTGGACTCAAAGCTGCCCAACCCGCAATTTCTCCATTTTTCTCTGCCACTAGGCGACATTTCGAGAGATGGCCTTTGTCCCAATCCCCCCACGCAGGTGCTGCAGTCTGGAACGTAGCATTGCCTGTTGCAATGCCCTCCATGTAAATACGCTGAACTGAGTTCCAGTCGTCCGCCTTCATGGCCCGAATGATGATGTTCATCGAATATGTTCCCTTGATTGCAAACTATGAGTTAAGCAAACCTTGCATTCAACTATAGCTCAGCATTCGCTGGAGCGGTTCTCCAATAGCTGTAGACCGAAGCCAGTAAGCTGAGTGGCTTTTTCCTTAAGAAAAAGTCGCCTTCGATGAAGTGAATCAGGCTATACCAATTGGAGAACCGCTCTAATCCAATCAACGCAGGAATCTGGATAAGCGCTTCACGATACCAAAACGCTTTGCAGAAGTTAGCTGGTAAGGTGGACTAACTGCTCGGCTTCCTCGCGGGGTCCAAGAATGGAAACGCGTGGAATGCGACCGCGCACCATGGAGACTTCGTCGCAGCGTTGCAGACGCGGGCAGTTTTGGCAATCCTTGAAAATCTTGTCGGGCAGTTCAGCCTTGTCTTCAACAGAGCGAAAGCCGTACTTGAAAAAGAAGGTGGGAATGCGCGTGAACAGGCAGACGGATTGAATGCCGTGTTCTTCAGCCTCATCGAGCAGCGAGGTGAGAATGCGGCCGCCTGCGCCCTGACTCTTGGCTTCGGGTCTGACCACGATGGAGCGCACCTCACAGAGATGCGGTCCGTAAAAGTGCAGAGCGCCGCAGCCAAGAAAAACGCCGCCATCGGATTCAGCGACCGTGAAATCGCGGATGTCTTCGCAAATCTCGGCGAAAGCGCGCCTTAGCAGCGTGCCGTCGGTGGAGAGCGAGTTCACCAGATCGTAGATGTTGGAAGCGTCCTTGACCAGCGCCTTACGCACCAGCATAAGTGGTCTCCTGTGTTAGTGCTGCGATGCGCGCGGACGCGGCAGCCAGTGCTTGATGCACACGCGCGTGGGCAGTTCCTCCCGCCACGTCGTGGCAGTCGAGCGTTGCCTTCAGTGTAACGGCTGCGAAAAAGTCCTGCTGGAACTCCTCGCCAAACTGATGCAGTTCATCCAGCGTAAGCGCGTTCAGTTCGACGCCTTTTTCAATGGCAAAACGCACGGCATGGCCGATTTTTTCGTGCGCCGTGCGGAAGGGAACTCCCTTGCGAACGAGATACGTAGCCGCGGCCATGGCATTCAAGTAGCCCGCCTGCGCCGCATCACTCATGCGCTTGCGATTGAATTGGATGGCGGAGGTGAAGCGCGCCACCAAGGCGATCATTTGCGGCACAAATTCGACGGAAAAGGCCGGCTCCTGAGTCTCCTGCATGTCTTTATTGTAAGCCAAAGGCAGCCCTTTAAGCAGAAGCGTCACGGCTTCAGCCGCTCCGTGGATGCGGCCAACCTTGGAGCGTATCAGCTCGGTAAAGTCTGGATTCTTCTTCTGCGGCATGGCGCTGGAGCCTGTCGAAAAGGCCTCGGGAAGAGTAATAAACCCAAATTCCGCTGTGGCGAAGAGGGTAATTTCCTCGGCAAAGCGGCTCAAATGCAGGCCGACAAAGGTAAGCACTTGCAGGTACTCCAAAACAAAGTCGCGGTCGCTGGTGGCGTCGATGGAGTTGGCCGTGGGCGCCGTGAACCCCAACTCGCTCGCGACCAGGTTGCGGTCAAGGACAAGCGTTGCGCCAGCTACCGCGCCGGAGCCGAGCGGGCAATAGTTGAGTCTTGCGGCGCAGTCGCGCAGCCGCGCAGCATCCCGCAGCGCCATTTCAACGTAAGCCAAAAGCCAATGCGCCACCAGAACCGGCTCGGCGCGCTGCATGTGTGTGTAACTGGGCATGACCGCATCGCCGGCGGCGCTAGCCTGCCCGACCAAAGCATTGGCCCATGCGGCCAGAGATTGCGTTACCAGATTGATTTGTTTGCGCACGTAGAGGCGAAGATCCGTGGCGATCTGCTCGTTGCGGCTGCGGCCGGTGTGCAACTTCAAGCCGAGCGAACCAATGCGCTCAACCAGGCTGAGTTCAACAAAATGATGAATATCTTCGGCCGACGCGTGGTCGCGCACCTGTGCTTTGCCCGCCTCGGATGCGTGCTCCGCTGCAATCGCATCAAGCGCCGCGCGCGTCTTTGCGCCTTCATCCTGGGTGAGGATGCCGGCGGCGATAAGGGCGGATGCGTGTGCCTTGCTGGCGGCTATCTCTTCTGCGAGAAGTCGCCAGTCAAACACAATGGAACGCTGCCAGGATTCAAACTCGGCATCCAGCGGCTCGCGAAATCTGCCGGACCACATCTTCACTTGGCAGTCTCCTTCTGCTGAAAGCTGGCTACGTTTTTCAGGCCGCCGAGCAGCAGCAGCAGCAGAGCTTTCTCCGCGTGCAGGCGGTTTTCAGCCTGATCGAAGACGATGGACTGAGGACCGTCCAGAACTTCGTCGGTAACTTCAGCATTGCGGCGCGCTGGCAGGCAGTGCATGAATACCGCACTGGGTTGGGCTTCCTTCATCAACGTCTCGTTGACCTGGAAGGGCCGGAAGATGGGCTCGCGCTTGGTTGATTCGTGCTCCATGCCCATGCTGACGCAGACATCGGTGTAGATGGCGTCGGCGTTCTCGGCGGCAGTGTGCGGGTCCTGGAAGAGGTTAATCTCGCAGTGATTGACCTCTGCGATCTCCCTTGCCCTGGTCACAATTTCGATGTCCGGCGAGTAGCCGCGCGGGGTGGCGATGGTGACGTTGGCGCCCAGTTGCGCGCCGGTCAGCATCAGCGAGTGGCACACGTTATTGCCGTCGCCCACATACGTGAAGTTGATACCCTTGGTTGTCCCGAAGTGCTCTTCGATGGCCATGAAGTCGGCCAGCGCCTGACAGGGATGCTCGAAGTCGGAGAGAGCATTGACGACCGGCACGCGCGAGTTGGCGGCCATTTCGGTGATGGTGTCGTGTGCGTAGGTGCGCAGCACGATCACATCCACCCAGCGCTCCACATTGCGCGCTACGTCGGCAATCGATTCGCGCTCACCGAGAGGCGAACTGGTCTGATCCACGAAGATGGCGTTGCCGCCGGTGGTGTTGATGGAGGTCTCGAAACTCAGCCGGGTGCGCAGGCTGGCCTTCTCAAACATCAGCACCATCTGCTTGGCGTCCAGTGCGTGGCGATACTTGGCGGGATCGCGCTTGACGTCGTGGCCGAGCTTGAGAACGGCGCGCACTTCGGCGCTCGATAGATCGGCAATCGAGCAGAGATCCTCGCCGTTCAGCCTTTCGGCGGCGGCAAGAATATCGGGGTCATTTTCGACGGGAACGGCGGGCTCCCGGTTTTCCTTGGGTGCAATGCTAACCACGGCTTTGTCCTCCTGCTACCTGTGCGTCACACAGAGCGGCTTGTTGGGTAAGAATTTCATCCAGTGCCTGGATGGCGGTGTCCACGTCTTCGCGCTTCAGAATAAACGGCGGCAGGAAGCGCAAAACCGTGTCGCTGGTGCAGTTGATGAGTATATGCCGCTTGAGCATTTCGGCCACAAGAAGCTTGGCCAGATCGGCGGAATCGACCTCCGCCGCGACCATCAGGCCGATGCCGCGCACATTGATGATCGCGCTGTGGCGCTTGGCAAGAAGACGCAGTTGCGACTGGAAGTAATCGCCGACTTCGGTGGCGTTGGCCAGCAGATGGTCTTTCTCAATGGCGTCAATGACGGCGCAGGCCACCGCGCAGACCAGCGGTCCGCCGCCGAAGGTTGTGCCGTGCATCCCGGGGTGAAAGGCGCGCGCAACCTCTTCGGTGCAGAGCGTTGCGCCCATGGGCAGGCCTCCGGCCAGGGGCTTGGCCAGCGTGGTGATGTCTGGATGGACGTTGTAATTCTGGTACGCGCACCACTTGCCGGTGCGGCCCATGCCGCATTGAATCTCATCGGCAATCAGCAAAGCCCCCGTCGACAAGGTGAGCGCGCGGGCTTCGCCGATGAACTCCTGCGTGATCGGGCATACGCCGCCCTCGCCCTGAACCGCCTCGATCAGAATCGCGCAGACCTCATTCGAGAACTTGGCGCGCAGGTCGGCGACATCGTTGAATTTCACAAACTCCACGCCGGGCATGACGGGCGCGAAGGGTTCGCGGTACTTCGTCTTGTGGGTGGTTGCCATGGACCCGAAGGTGCGTCCATGAAAGCCATGATCCATCGCAAGAAACTTCATGCCGATTTGCTTGCCTTCGCCGCGCAGCAGACCGGCGTGCGCGCGCGCCAGCTTCAGCGCGCATTCCCATGCCTCGGTACCCGAGTTGCAGAAAAAAGCGCGATCCATGCCGGTGCGTTTGGTCAGCCGTAGCGCAAGCTCCGCTTGCCCTTCGTGATAGAAGAGGTTTGAGGTGTGAATGAGCTTGCGGCTCTGCTTGGCAATCGCCTCTTCGATGACGGGATTTCCGTAGCCCAGCGCGTTGACGCCAATGCCACTGAGCAGGTCAAGATAGCGTTCGCCTTGTTCGTCGATGATATGCACGCCTTCGCCCCCCACGAAAAGAACGGGGTTGCGGTCGTAAGTGGGAAGCAGTAGCTTGGCTTCTGCGGCGCGAATCTGATCCAATTTTGTCAATTCCATTTCTCCTGGTCCGTTTGTTCTGCGGACCGCTAGAGCGGTTCTCCAATTGATATGCCCTTACCAACTTCTTCGAAGGTGGCTTTTTCTTGAGGAAAAAGCCACTCGACTTCCTGGTTTCGGTGTACAGCCATTGGAGAACCGCTAGGCCACCATCACTTCGGTGCCAAAAGTTACGCGGGAGCTACATAGGTCGGGAAGGGATCCGGCAGCTCCTGCTGGCAAAATTCTTACGCGCTTCACGCCGTTCAAAAGAGCTTCGCGGCAAGCGCCGAGCTTGGGTAACATGCCGCCGGAAATGATGGCATTCTTGGCCATCTCGGCGATCTGGTCGATGGAGAGCCATCGGAGCACTTCGCCGTTCGCGCCCTTGACGCCGGGAACGTCGGTCAGGAAAACGAGCGCATCGGCGCAGCAAGCAACCGCACAGGCCGCGGCCATCTCGTCGGCGTTGACGTTGTAATACTCGCCGTCGAAACCAAGCGCCATGGACGAGAGCACCGGCACGCCGTTCAACTGCCAGATGGCGTCCAGCAGACGCGGATCGCTCGATGCGATCTCGCCCACATAGCCAAGGTCGGGAGCCGTGTGCTTCTTGCGTGCGCGGAAGGTCAGGCCGTCACCGCCAGAGAGTCCAACCGCGGGAATGCCCAGCGCTCCCAGACCGGCGACCAGGCTCTTGTTTACTTTTCCGGCCAGGACCATCAACGCCACGTCGCGGGTTTCGGCGTCGGTGACGCGCAGGCCATTGATGAACTCGCTCTGCTTGCCGAGCGCCTTCAGCATACGCGTCAACTGCACGCCGCCGCCATGCACCACGGCCACTTGATGGCCGTCGCGCACCAGTTCGGCAATGGCGTGTACGCATCCTTCCAGAAGCGAGGGGGTTTCAAGCCCGGCTCCACCCAGTTTGACAACGTACTTCATTCGAGACCTTCCGCTTCGGGCCAGCCGAGCATCACATTCAGATTCTGCACGGCCTGGCCAGCCGCGCCCTTCAGCAAGTTATCCAGACAACTGACGATGACGGCGCGTCGTCCGTCGGCGGCGAGCTGGAAGCCGATGTCCTCATAGCAGGTGCGGACCGAGTATTGAATCTGAGGAAGCTCCTTGTCGTAGAGCCGGACCATGGGGCTGCCAGCAAAAAACTCGTGATAGACCTTCGCCACGCTGGCCCTGGTCTGAGGCTCGCGGAAATGCACATAGAGCGTGGAAAGAATCCCGCGCGGAATGGGCAGCAGATGCGGCGTAAAGATGATTTCGTTCGCGTCCAGGCCTATCTGCTCCAGCAACTCGCCGGTGTGGCGATGGGTGAAGACGCCATAGGCGGAGAAATTGCCAGCCGTATTCATGTAATGCGTCTTGGCTGAGGGAGCTTTGCCTGCTCCGCTGACACCGCTTTTCGAGTCGGCGACAATGCCGTGCGTCAGGTCAACCAGACCCGCAGCCACCAGCGGCCGAAGGGCGAGGATGACGGATGTTGCATAGCAGCCCGGATTCGCGATCAGGCGCGCGCCGGCAATCTGGGCGCGATGCAACTCCGGCATTCCATAGACGGCCTGCGCCTGGGTGGCCGCGGCCAGCTCGGCGTTGGCGTCCTTGAAGTTATAGACGGCGCGATTGGTTGCCTCGGTCAGCCGCCAGGCGCCGCTCAGGTCGATGACGCGCAGACCGCGCGCCATCGCCTCCGGCACCCACTCCCGCGATTGCTCGTGCGGCGTGGCGAGGAAGAGAACATCGACGCCCCGGCTCAAAAGAAGTTCCCAGGAAAAAGGCTCCTGCTTCAGCGCGCCGTTTCCCTTGCTGTCAACCAATTGCGGATGAATCTCACCCAGAGGCACACCGCCCCTCGCCGCGTCTTTTTCGTTGACTCGTCCGGCGAAGACCGGGGGCTTGTTCTTGAGACGAGGATGCCGCAACAACAGCCGCGCCAACTCCGCGCCCGCGTATCCAGTCACTCCAATTACTGCTGTTTGCACTGTATCGATCATGACTCCAGCATCGTCCTCAAACGCGATTCCACTTCACCAGCCCGGCGAACGTCGGGGCAGATTATCAGCACGGTGTCGTCGCCGGCCAGTGTGCCCACGACTTCCGTCCAACCTTCACGGTCCAAAGCCGCGCCCAGCGGTTGTGCTCCGCCAATTACCGTGCTCACTACGACTTGATTCATCGCCTGCCGCGCGCGCAGGCCAAAGCTCTCAATCATTTCCGCAACCGTGGCTGGGGTATTGTCTTCGTCTGTCGTGTTAGCGCTTTCGCCTTTCGGCAGCGAATAGCCATTGGGGCCCTTGGAAAGGCCCAGTTCGTGAATGTCGCGCGAAAGCGTGGCTTGCGTTACGGCAAAGCCGTGGCGGCGCAGCTTGCGACGCAGTTCGTCCTGGTTGGCCACCAGGGAACTGGCTACCAGTTCGCAAATCGCATTGTGCCGCAGAGACTTCATTCACTCTTCCAAAATATTTTTCGAAACGTGGTTCGCAATGGACTTTCCGCACTTGCATAAATATACGACATGAGCGCATAAGTATGCAAATCGACTCTTGCCCTGTGAGCCTATGATGGCGACACCTGAATTTGGAACACCATCATGCGCCGGAACTTTCACCGGGAATCGACTCTCGAAAAGAGGGGACACGCGGCCTCGAAGAACCAATAAAGGATATGCTTGTTGGCTGGGAATGAAAAGGACAAAACAAATCCTGGGGACCATGACCCCTCCGCGCTGATACACTGAGCAATTGCGATTGGAAAATTTACATCCCCATTGAAAGCAAAATGACACCTGCCGCTCCACTTACCACTTTGAATGATCTATTCCTCCATGTAGCTGCCTCCGCGCGCCAGCGCGCCGTGCTCTGGCAGGACGACTCTGGCCAATGGCAACCCATTTCCTCTGATCAGATCTACCAGAGGGTCCGAGCGCTCTCCAAGGCTTTCCTTGGCTGGGGCACGCAAAAGGGCGACCGCATCGCCCTTATCGGCGAAAATCGCTGGGAATGGGCTGTTACCGACTTCGCGACTCTGGCCATCGGCGCGGTGGATGTGCCCATCTACCCGACTCTGACCGGTAAACAAACCGCCGCTTTGATTCAGAACGCAGGCTGTCGGATTGCTGTTGTTTCCACCAGAAAGCAGTTCGACAAGCTGAACGCTGTCCGTAGTGATACCCAGCTTGAGCGGATACTCATCATGGATTCGGCTGAGCCGCCCGAGGGCGCCATCGCCTTCAGTGATGTGCTGGCGGGGGCGGATGACCGCGGCACCGACCGCGACCCAGTCTTTGACGCATTGGTGCGCTCGGTCCAGCCTCAAGACCCGGCTACGCTGATCTACACCTCCGGAACAACGGGCGAGCCCAAAGGCGTGGTGCTGACGCACGGCAATATTGCTGCCAATCAGAACGTTGCGCCAGTGGATTTTGCCCTCGGCCCGGCGGATGCCCTGATCTCCTTTCTGCCTCTCTCACATGCGACGGCTCGTGCGCTGGACTATGTGATGTACCACTACAACGTGCAAATTGCGTATTGCTCGAAGTTCGACAAGCTGGATGAGGCCATGCTCCAGGTTCGA
>Ga0224558_1004066_pt1 | contig 11623 bp, 7 predicted proteins | sample 714S32024metaG_FD_180682 | JGI IMG/M metagenome (GOLD analysis project Ga0224558, IMG submission 180682) | Peat soil microbial communities from Stordalen Mire, Sweden - 717 S3 20-24 | ecosystem: Environmental > Terrestrial > Soil > Wetlands > Peat | place: Sweden: Norrbotten County, Stordalen... | reverse complement strand
TCTCATTGACCAGTCCGAGCCGATCAAACGCCAGATACTTTTAAGGGCGTAGCGTTGACCTGGATCATTGAACTGGAATCGAACACCTGTTTGCTCAATACATGAGGGGGAGCCGACGCCCGTGGATGAAAGACGACCTGGCCAGCCAGCACCGCAACCCACCACTCGAACATACGTTCGTATTAGCGTAAAATGTGAGTTGCTATGGATCTGAGACCACTCCTACCAACTGGACTGACGCCTGAGCATCTCTGGTCGCCATCTTCGGGTCGGTCATGAACCTCGGAGAGATAGAACGGCAGGTCGAGGGTCTGGACACGGATCAGGGTTTCGACCTGATCTACGACCTGCTGCGTGCCTACGGACTACCGAAGGCGTCGATCGCTCGGCTCCGAAGCGGAACCCATAACCGCTCAGATCGAGAAGACGAGCGCCTCTGGAAGGGGAAGGTGTACTACCGATTCGTGCAAGGTCCGGAAGACCTTCACGACCTGATTGACGACGCCTCAACCGATTCCCGAATACTCAAAGAACGTCCACGATTCCTCATCGTAAGAGACGCGGTTCGCTTGCTCGCGCTGGACACCCGAACCAACACGACGCTCGACACGACGCTGGCTGGCCTACCGAGCTACTTCGAGTTCTTTCTTCCCTGGGCAGGCATCGAAAAGACGCAGCTCGAAAATTTGAACTACGCCGACGTGAAGGCCGCAGAGAAGATGGCCCGGCTGTACGACGAGATCATCAAGCACAACCAGATCACCACGGCGACCGACGTTCACAATCTCAACGTGTTCTTTTCGAGGCTGCTATTCTGCTTCTTTGCCGAAGACACCGACGTATTCGAGCCAAGCCAATTCACAAATGCCATTGCCTCGCTGACCAATGTCAATGGCGAGGACGTTCATACGCTTCTCGATGACCTATTCAAGATACTGAACACCGAACAGTCTGCGCGAAAGAATCTGCCTGTTCGTTTTCGAGATTTCGGATACGTCAATGGCAATCTGTTCAACCAAAAGTCGGCCTCACCGGTCTTCTCGGCTAAGGCGCGCAAGATAGTTCTCGAGTGTGGGACACTCGACTGGTCCCAGATCAACCCCGACATCTTCGGTTCGATGATTCAAGCGGTGGTTCATCCCAGCCAGCGCGAGAGCCTGGGGATGCATTACACCTCTGTCGAAAACATCATGAAGGTCATCCGACCACTCTTCCTCGACGATCTCCATGAAGCGTTTGAGGCGGCAGCTGACAATCGCCAGCGGCTTGAACGCCTGCTCACTCGCATTTCTTTGATAAAGGTATTTGATCCCGCATGCGGTTCCGGCAACTTCCTTGTTATTGCCTACAAGGAGCTGCGTAGGCTCGAACATCGAATTCTTCAGAGGCTCATCGACCTTAATCCACAAAAGGGTCTTTTCAGCCTCTCTAGAATCATGTTGGAAAACTTCTACGGCATCGAGATCGATGACTTCGCCCACGAGATTGCGATTCTCTCTTTGTGGCTTGCCAAGCACCAAATGAATATCGAATTTCACGAATTATTCGGTGTGGAGATTTCACTCATCCCCCTGAAGGACACCGGCAACGTGGTATGCGCCAATGCAGCGCGCACGGAGTGGCAAGAGATCTGCCCCGTTGAGGAAGGTGCTGAGGTGTACCTATGCGGGAATCCTCCGTACCAATACGGGACGAAGCGCACGCCGGAGCAGTCTGAGGACGTCTTGTACGCATTAGAGGATCCAACAACGAATAAGTACCTCGACTACGTAGCGATATGGGTGTATAAGGGAGCGCGCTACGTAGCGGCCACAGGTGCCCAACTTGGCTTCGTTGCCACGAATTCGATCTGCCAAGGAAAGCAAGTTGCGCTCTTATGGCCAAGAGTTCTCGATCTTCAAGTCGAGATCCATTTTGCTCATACGTCCTTCCCGTGGAGCAATAACGCGAAGTCCAACGCTGGCGTGACCTGTGTAATCATCGGACTCGCGCAGCGGGGCCGCCAGAAGAAGAGATTATTTGCCGGTTCTCTCGAACGGCAGGTTCAGCACATCACTCCCTACCTCGTGCCTGCTGGACTGGACACAATTGTCTACGAAGCCAATCAACCAATTTCCGAGCTCCCGCAGATGGTCTTTGGCAGTATGCCGAGAGACGGTGGCCATCTAATCCTCAATAGCGCAGCTGAGAAGGATGCCCTGATTCAGGCTGCCCCTGAGGCAAAGCGATTCATTCGACCCTACGTCGGAGGGGCAGAATTCATCAAAGGAGACGAACGTTTCTGTCTATGGATCAGAGACGACGAAGCAGCCGTTGCTGCTGCCATTCCGGAAGTAGCAAAGCGGTTGGCAAAAGTTGCCGCCTTTCGCGGGAACAGCAAGGCAGGAAGCACACAGTCCTTCGCTGACTCACCCCACAGATTCGTTCAGATCAGTTTTCGCGATGCTCCCTGTCTCATCGTGCCCAGCACGACCTCTGAGCGGAGGCTCTATATCCCGATCGGGATCCTGCCAACTGGAACCGTTGTCTCAAATTCTGCCAATGTAGTTTATTCGGCTGAGGCACGGGTTTTCGGTGTGGTCCAATCCCGAATGCACATGGTGTGGATGAGAGCGGTGGCCGGAAGAATGAAGACCGACTACCGATACTCCGCCGCCCTTGTCTACAACACGTTTCCAGTCCCGAACCTGCTCGACACCGACAAACGCTCGATCGCTGAGGCTGCGCATGGCGTCCTCGACGCACGAGAGCAGTTCCCGGAGCGAACCATCGCCGAATTGTACGACCCCACAAAAATGCCGACCGTTCTACTAGGTGCACACACACGATTGGACGAAACGGTTGACGATATCTACGGCAAGTTTGATCGTGACTCTGACGAAGAGCGCCTAGCGCTTCTCTTTGGCATGTATGCACAACTGACATCCTCCGTCCGAGGAGCCTTGACCCGTGCCTAACTTGGTCGATGTTCAGTACCAACGTACCGGGCGCAGTACGGCGATCGACAAGTTCGGAATGCGCGAGATGCAGGAGCAAGCCTTCGAAGCACGGAACAGCCAGTACTTGCTTCTGAAGGCTCCTCCGGCCTCGGGCAAGTCGCGAGCCCTCATGTTCATTGCACTCGACAAACTGTTCAATCAGGGTCTGAAGAAGGTTGTTGTATCGGTACCAGAGCGCTCCATCGCCTCTTCATTCGCCACCACCACGCTGACGGATCGTGGATTTTTTGCAGACTGGGTCATCGAGGATCGCAACAACCTGTGCACGCCCGGGGCCGAGGTCAGCAAAGTACAGGCGTTGAAACGCTTTCTCGAAGGACCCGACACAACGCTTCTCTGTACTCACGCAACGCTGCGATTTGCGCATGATGCAATCGACGAAGCTCTCTTTAATGACGTATTGCTGGCAGTTGATGAGTTTCACCACGTCTCTGCCGATGAAGGAAGCCGTCTTGGGGAACTGGTGCGCTCGGTCATGAGACATACGAATGCGCACATCGTGGCCATGACGGGCTCCTACTTTCGAGGAGATGCCGTCCCGGTCCTTGAACCCAGCGATGAAGAGAAGTTTCGAAAGGTTACCTACAACTACTACCAGCAACTCAATGGATACACCTATCTCAAGTCGCTTGGCATTGGGTACCACTTTTATCAGGGGAAGTACACCGAGGCAGTACACGAAGTACTCAATACCGACAAGAAGACAATCCTGCACATTCCGAGCGTTCAGTCGGGGGAGTCGACGAAGGACAAGCTACGAGAGGTTGACGAGATCCTCGACAGCTTCGGCGATGTTGAGTACCAGGACGACGTTACCGGTGTGATCTACGTCAAGCGCACTGCCGATGGAAAGATCATCAAGGTGGCGGATCTCGTCAATGACGACGAGGCGCAGCGGCGGAAGATCGTTGAATACCTTCGAACGATGGATTCGGTCGATGACATGGACCTAATCATTGCTCTCGGGATGGCCAAGGAAGGGTTCGATTGGCCTTACTGTGAACACGCTCTAACGGTTGGGTACAGAGGGTCGCTGACCGAAATCATCCAGATCATCGGACGGTGTACGCGGGACAGCAGCAACAAGACCCACGCACAATTCACCAACCTGATTGCTCAGCCCGACGCAGGTGATGATGAAGTCAAGGTTGCAGTCAACAACATGCTCAAGGCGATCACTGCGTCATTGTTGATGGAGCAGGTCGTGGCACCCAATTTCAAGTTCAAGACGAAGCGATCACCTAATGATCCGTCAGGACCAGGGGAGTTGAAGATCCAAGGATTCAAAGAGCCGTCGACTGAGCGGGTACGGAACATCGTTGAATCGGACCTCAACGACCTGAAGGCTCAGATCCTGCAAGACCAGATGATGCTAAAGGCGATGCCGGGAAACATCGACCCGGAAGTGATGAACAAGGTCCTTATACCGAAGATCATTCGCAAGCGCTACCCCCATATCTCGGAAGCAGAGGTGGAGGAAGTCAGGCAGCACGTGGTGACGGACTCGGTGATCAAGAATGGCGAGATCAAGGAGGTTGGCGACAAGCGGTTCGTTCTAATGGCCGGAAAGTTCGTCAACATCGATGATCTCCATATCGACTTGATCGATACGGTCAATCCCTTCCAGAAGGCATTCGAGATCTTGTCGAAGTCGGTGACGAAGCAGGTATTGCGTCTGATCCAGGATGCGATCGATGCGACACGAATCGCAATCGAGGAGCCAGAAGCCCTCATCCTCTGGCCAAAGATTCAAGAGTTTGTTCGCCACCACGGCGAACGGCCCAATATCCGCTCTTCAGACCCGCTGGAGCGGCGGATGGCCGAAGCCCTCCTCTTTCTGCAGAAGCAACGTCGGGAGCAGGGCCTATGAGCATGTCGGCTGAGAACCTTCGACGCATGATCGCGGAAGACGAGTTCGGACTACTGGAGAGCCCGGTCAAGAGGGAGTCATTGACGCCCGACGACCGACTGCTCGCGGGGTTCCGTGAGATCACGGAGTTCGTAGTGCAGTCTGGGCGTCCTCCAGCGATCGACGCGCCTGATATGGGGGAAGCCAAGTTGGCAATGCGACTGCGGGCAATGATCGGAAACGAGGAGCAGCGCCTTCGATTGCAGGAATTTGACACGCTCGGGCTGTTGAAAGAGATTGATCCCCCTGCGACCCTGGCTGAGGCCGTCGCTTCCGACACCAGCGGATTGCTCGACAACGATGACGAGGACATCTTCATCATCCGTAATGTTCCAAAGATCGTTACGGTCCCTGACAAGATCGCTCAGCGCAAACCGTGTGAAGACTTCGAGAAATTCGAACCACTGTTCAAGCAATGCCATGCCGAACTTCGATCAGGTGAGCGTCAGATAGTTCCCTTTCGCCGAGAGCAGCAGATTCGACCAGACACCTACTACGTGTTGAGGGGCCTACTTTTGTACGTGGCCGGGTCATCCGCCAAGGTGAAGGAGCACGGGCGCATCAACGCTCGATTGCGGTGCATATTTGAGAACGGCACTGAGATCGACATTTTGCTTCGATCGCTTTCAAGTCAGCTGTATCGCTTTGGCAAGCGAGTGACCGATACGAACGCTGCAACGCTGGCCTCAATCGGCCTCGCTCCAGACACGCCCATGGCTGCGGTATATGTTCTACGCTCACTCAGCGACGATCCGCAGGTACGGGACCTACCCAACCTGTACAAGATTGGATCGACGAAGCAGACGGTCGAGCTGCGGACGGCTGGTGCACAAAAGCAAACAACCTTCTTGAACGCACCGGTTGAAGTAGTCGCCGAATATGCGGTGCCAGCAGGAATCGAGCAAAAAGTCGAACGGTTACTACACCGTGTGTTCTCCAGCGTTCGCCTAGATGTCTGGTTCGAACAGCGCGGAGCGACCGTGGCCGAGGCTAACGAATGGTTCGTCGTGCCGCTGAAGGCTATTGATGATGCGATTCGTCTTATCGAGACTGAGGCGATAAAGGATTACGAATATGATGTCGACACTCAGACTATGAGGTTGCATGGGTAAACGTAATAGTGGGGGCGTCAGAGGCGGGCTAACGGCAAGGGTTCGTTGCATCATTCACCGACTTCGAGCAGTCACCCTCTTTTCGCATTAGCCGATGAAGAGCTTTGACCTAACCAAGAATACGCGACCGCACGTGGTGTGGCCCAAAGAGCCCACGAATGAACATCAGTTGTTCTCCGGTCGCCAACCCTTCCGAAAACTCGTAATGATGGTCGACTCAGATCTCGTGGGTGACGGCAAAATCATTGGGGATGACTTTTCCGACGAGAATCACCTCGCCTCGCTGTTAGAACTGCCATTGATCTCATCTTTCCGCTATTCGGATAGTGGGCCACCGGCCGACGTCCAGGCCGAAAAGCAAGGAACCAGTCCTGACATCTATCCCGGTTGGATCGTGCTTGATCCGAGATCGGTTGAGGGCAGCTGGGTGGCGATCTATTCGGACAAAGACGATTCCTACGTGATGAGTGGGATCCACGGGAACGCTCCGGCAATCGCACTCACAGACACATCTACTGATGCCTACACCGATCGGACGCCTAACGAGGCGGGCGGACAGCGCCACAATGATGTCCTGGCGGCGAACGTGGCGATGCAGGGACTGGGAGCGGACATTTACGTGTCTGAGCGGCCGTTTCTGCACCGTCGAGGTGGATACGCCACACGGGGTGTCACGGTATGTACGACGCACGAAGCAATCGCACTAATCGGCCTCTATCTGCGGTCGCAGGGCGACTTCAGTATTGTCAAAAGCCTAAAATTCAATCGTGGTCTCTTCTACTGGGTTGGGACGAGAGAACTACTTCCTGCGGCATGGCGTTGGTTTGGAGCCTGCGTCCAGCACTCGGCGGCTGGAGGCGACGATTCCTTAACGCTCCTTTCTGGGTCGCTCCTTCAAAGAGTGGATCGCGCACTGGAGAGCCGAGATCGGGTATTAGTGGCATTGAACCAACCTCAGAACAACGACCTTCGTGATGATGCGCTGAGCGCTCTCGACGACATTCTTATTTCGTTCATGTCTGCGATCGATGTGTCTGCTCGAGTTGCTCATCGGGTCTTGGGGATCACGGGCGACGAGTATCTCGCAGCATGGCAGAACAAACGCGGGGGCGGCTGGTGGCGTGCTGTCCACGCAACTGAACCTAATCTCGCAAACGTGGTGGCACTTGGGACCTCGGGTGACGACACTCTGACGATCGTTCGATTGCTGCGGAATTCTGTGCACGGCGCGGCACTGCAGGGAGTCGCGTATGTTCAAAGTGGGTCACCTCAACAGACATTGGTTGGGTTACCGCCGAATGACGAGGCCACGTTGCTCGCTGCAATGGACCGTCTTGGCGGGCGAGGTGCATGGGGTGCTCGAATGACGATTCCCGGCCGTACGCACGTCGATCCCGGATCCATGGTCGAGCAGCTGTTCGAACATGTCCCAGCCCTATTGAACGATTTGATGGCTAGGACCCCCGTCGAGCGCTTGGCGAACGTCAATCTTCAAGCCAGCACTCTCGGGCCTCCAAGTGGTGGAGTCTCAAATCCCTTTGAGCCTTGGATTAGGCAGTCGATCCGTCGCCTCTTAGGTCTCTAGTCACCTGAGCGCCGCTATGGCGTGGCTGTCGTACTATTTCAATTTGGATCGGTACGTCCGATAATGAGAACCGACTAATGGAGATAGAAACGTGAAGGCAGGATACGTCTCATATGGATGACGCCTTCATCATTATGCAGATTGGCGACGCCAAGATGGACGCCGTCTGTGACGATGTGTTCATTCCGGTCCTCGAATCCTGTGGCCTAAGACCTTGCCGAGTCGACCGAGACAACAGCGGCGACCTCCTCAAGGCCGAAATTGTGGCTTTCCTTGAAGGCGCGCAGATCATCGTCGCCGATCTGACGAACGAACGTCCGAACTGTTACTTAGAGGTCGGTTACGCGATGGGGCTAGGAAAGAAGCGAAACCTGATACTGACCGTTCGAGAAGACCACCACCATCGCAGTAAGAACTACCGGATCGATGGTCCTCGGGTGCACTTCGACTTGGAGGGCTACGACCTTCTCCTTTGGGACCCGGACGACCTGGACGCATTCCGAAACGAGTTGGAGCTAAGGGTCCGCCGCCGACTGGCTGTCATCGAGCCGCCCACCTCGGGCGAGCCGCCGAGGGAGCCGATAGAGCGCCATCCGGTCTCGGACGGTGAATGGGTCGCCAAACAGCGGGACCGGGCCCTCGAAGGTCTAAGTAAAATCGGACTTCCAGGTCTTATGGAGGCATCTGTTGCCCTACTGCCCAAAGGAGCGTGGCGACAAGCCGTTTTGCTCTCGGCCGTCGAAGGGGCCGAGATCAAGACGTTCGGGTGGCCAATCGGAATCGTCCTCAACCAGGATCCATGGCGTCCCCAGCCGACATCAGATGGCGTCCGAGCAGACGTGGCAATCGCCGCTGGCGAGGGTAATCGAGAACAAGGATCCTATGATTTTTGGTATATGCGTCAAACGGGTGATTTCTACTTGTTGCAAAGCCTTTTCGAGGACGAAAGAACCAGTGACCGCCTCTTCTTCGATACTCGCATTGTTCGAGTAACAGAGCTCCTCTTGTTTCTGGCCCGCTGCTATTCCCGGCTGGATGTCCCTGACTCCACGCTGCTGCACTTGGATCTCGTGCATGGCGGGCTCAAGGGCCGTCAGCTCACCGTGGCATCGACGATCAGATTGCTGAGTCGGACCCGGACTACTCAGGAGGATGTCGTGAGGTCATCGATCGACTGCACGATTGGTGAACTGCAGACACAACTTGCGGAGTTGGTGAAGCAACTTCTCGACCCTCTCTTCATGGTCTTCGATTTCTTCGAGCCCGGTGAAGAAGTGATAAGGCAGATTGTCAATGATTTTGTGGCAGGCAAAATCGTCTAGATCGGCGTCGTCAGTTTCTAATCGACATTTTGCACCCATGACTCACCAGTGATCAAACGCGATACGGAGTGTCAGAGGCGCGAACCTCCACACCTCCGAGATTTCTGTTGGGCAGGAGTCGCCGAACACCCCCCGCTCGAGCAGTGGGCTAGTTATCTGCACTACTCCGCAAGGGGCGGATCAATATATTCCCCCTGCCACACTTGAAGATCCGTCAAATCCGAGGGAGTCGCCAATGGCGGATGCGGCCAGATTGCTTCGTCGAGGAGCGGCGGGTGTATCTGGACCAACCGGGGGCCGACAATCGGAGTGTCGGGCGCTGAGCTATTGGTATCGCCAACTCCTACGACTTGAAAACCCAGAGATCCAAAGGTGATCGTCGCCAAGTAGCCGACTCCCTCGTCGGGATGGCCTGGGCGTGGCTTCGATGCCATTGAGCGGGTCGCGCCGTATTGATTTTCGATGTCGAAGCCGAACATCAACACACGCGACCCCGTAGGAGGCTTTTGGAGTTTGTACATCTCATGAAAGTGCCACGGCGGGATGAAATGAGGTACGTACCCATACTCCTTCCGAAGACCAAGTTCCATACAAAGAGCCTTGTGGACCATCCACAGCGCTACCGTGGCTTGCTCGTCATGGTCCAATACCACGATCCGATCCTCGGGATGGATCGTGTCGGAAATTATCGGCTTGACGAGGTTCTCAATTACCCCCCAAGCCGAGTTGCATGAATGACAAATGTCTTTAGTCGTCAGATGAAGGAGTAATCGTTCATCGGGCTTCCCATTGCCGTAGGGACGATGACGTACCACGATACCGCTGGTGGGTTTGAGGAGGGGCTTCATCCAAACCGGAATGATGTCCTCAATGTTGAATGGCCCTGGCCCATCGCAGTATGGGCACCGTTTTGCCCTGGTCCGAGCTTCATCGGAGGTCATTGAGCCCATTCTCTACATTTGAACCGGGGCTCGCTGGGATACCTTCGAGGCAGCTCGCTGAGCGCAATCCCTGGCAGAACATGAGCCACTACCCGGTATTCGACATCATTGCCCCATACCGTGTCGAGAATCTGTGCGGTCAGTTCCAATCGCCAGTTTTGGCGAGCGCCATCGGGTGTCGAGTGAGTTCAAGTTTCCCCTCGGACCCGAACCCACGTGTTCGATGTCGATCCTCGTCACTCGGCCGTTTAGGCATCGGAAGTAGGGATCGGCGCTGTCAACAAGTTATGACCGACGGCCCACGACTGGTCAACAAAGGCGGATTTGGGCTTGTTATGGGATAGATCGTCTGCGACACGTAGTGGCACCAGGCCGGGGTGGTCGATCATCGCGGCAGCGCCATAGAGAAGGAACACGGCTGCAACCGCCAAGGGTGCCACGGCTGGTCCGTACCATGCCAGCCTCGGTTCGCCATCGATGTCGAGGCTCACCACCTCGCGTCCAGGGTCGAGGTCGACGCAAGCGCCCACTGCGTTCTCCCACCGATAACCCTGCAACCGTTGATCGCCCAGTCGTCCGACGATCCGACCGGAGGTTACGAGCCAAGGCCGAACGTATGACTGTGCGTGCTCACCAGGCCTGACGAGCGGCCTCCGATCGAGGTTGAACATGACCGGTACCTCCGCCCAAACCTTCTCACCAGCGTCGAGTACGACTCCGACTCCATACGGCCGCACGGAGGTTTGTCGGTTGTAGTACAGGTCGAGGGCGAGGTCCCGTGCGGTCGCGGTCGCCCACCGGCGCGCCTCGTCCTCCCATTGGGCTAGCGCCCTGGCTTCCTTGCGCTTGCTCACAGTTCGACTCCTCTTTGGACCTCGAGCGTGACCTCGTGGCTTGGACTGGCCTGCAGCTTGGCACCAGCACTGCTGATGGCAAGCGCACGCACCGCTGCGGCCTGCGCCCGCTGGCGCTCTCCCGTCTGCTCCATGCTGCTCGCATCGCTTTGCTTGCCGAGAGGGCTCTTGCCGGTGATGTGCCAGCGGTCCCGGTAGGCGGCGATGGTTGACACTTCGCGCATCCAATGCTCCCGTCTGGCCACGCCTGCCGGCGGCGCGCCAAGTGGTTGAGCCCAACTGTCGACGGTTCCGACGGCCTGTTCGGCCAGCACACGAGCCCGTGCCTCCATGGCCTGGTCCCGTTCGGCCAGAGTCCGGGCCATCTCGGGGTCGCTGACGCCCTGGGCCCGGGGGATGAGCCCGGCGATCAGGTTGTCGGCTCTCCGGTTGCGGCCGGATGCCGCCTGGGTCCAACGCTCGACTCGGCCGTGCAAAACTGCCGCCACATCGGCGGCATCGGCCAAGGACCGGCCGGCCACCAGGCGAGGGAAGGCGTCTTCAACATCGAGCCCGCGGGCTTCAGCTTCCCGGAAGGCGGCGAGGAGGGGGCCATGCGCCGCGCTGGTCCGTGCGGCTGCGAGGTCCCCATCGCTAAGTCCGGACCGAACGAGCAGGGAGTCCCACCGCTCACTTTGGGCCATCGTGGCCAGCGTCAGGTACTCGGCCGAGAGTCGTTCCATGCCCTCCGCCTCGGACTGCCCCCGGCGGATCATGTCGTGGGCGGCTAGGTCGGCGCCCTCGTTGCGCAGCACGCCGGCGAGTACCTCCTTGGCGCTGACCGGTTCGGCTGCTTGGTCGTGAGCCGTCTGTGGATCCGGGTCGTAATGCGTGTCCACGTAGAGCTGGTTGGACTCGCGGC
>Ga0224558_1004063_pt1 | contig 11627 bp, 8 predicted proteins | sample 714S32024metaG_FD_180682 | JGI IMG/M metagenome (GOLD analysis project Ga0224558, IMG submission 180682) | Peat soil microbial communities from Stordalen Mire, Sweden - 717 S3 20-24 | ecosystem: Environmental > Terrestrial > Soil > Wetlands > Peat | place: Sweden: Norrbotten County, Stordalen... | reverse complement strand
ACGCAAACCCAGCCCTGGCGCATGGGAGAAGTAGTTGAAGCTGCACGTCCCTTGCTGGCCGGTTGAGGTCTCGGGGCCGTTGGGAGTTGGAGGTGGGTTGATGCTTGTGGGAAGAATCTTGCAGTTGTCGCGGAGGGGCTGGCGAACCCTGAGGGCGCTGGCCCACGCATCGCCCGCGTTGGTGAAGACGTTGCCCATGTCGTGAAAGAGCACGAAGCTGACGGTATTGCCGAGCCAGGGCAGCGTGGGCGGCGGGAGGCGCAGTTCGGTGCTGTTGATCAACGCGCCCGCTCCGCCGATGGGGTAACCCGTTTCGGGGTCGCGCGGCCCGGCCGAGTTGGGGCCAAAACCCCGCAACGAGGTAGCCCCGCCTGCGTAGAGCCGTTCGGGGAGAGGAATCAGCTCGTCGTCGAGAGCGCCAAATGCCCGCTCCATGCCATAGCGGGTATTGCGGGCCAGCACGATGCGGCCCTTGTTGAATTTGTAATAGCTGGAATTCGACACGTCGAGGCGACCAAAGTCCGCCTGAGCGGCGAAGGCCTGGTCGGAGAGAAACGCCTGGAAACTGGTGTAGGTGCCGCGGTGCGAATCCATGGCCGAGTCGCGGGTATCGCGAATCCAGGTGAGCGCCGGGCCTCCGACGCGCACCGCCGTGGACAGCAACGTAATCTCGCCGGGAGCGACCTGGAGGCTGCTCGCCTCCACCTTGACGCGGCGGAAGTCAAATTCGTAGATCAGAGTGTTCGCCTTGGAGATGCGCGTGCCGGGCGTATTGAAGTGTTCGGTCCAGCGTACCCCGGCTTGCAGCCTCGATGCCACGTAAGTAGACACATCCAAACTGTTGGCGTACCCACCGGAAAGAGTCAGGCCGAAGTTCCGGTTGCCCTCGAAGTGCGGATTCTGAAACAACAGATCGATTTGCTGCTCCAACAGGCCATACGTGCCGCGCAGCGACATGGATTGCTCGCGGCCGAAGAGATTGTTGCGGGTAATGTCGGCCAGCACTCGGGGGCTGACGCCTGTTTTGCCGTTGGGGCTGCAATTAGCGCCGCTGGCGAGGATGCCGCCGCAGTTGTACTGCGGTGCTCCGGTCTGGGCCTCGAGGCCAAAGCCATAGGTAAGGGCCCAGCGCCGCGCCTCTTCCAGTTGCAGCAGCACGGTCTTGTAGGGCTCGTCTCCGGAGGGGTTCTCGATAGCTGTGTCAACCTCGCTGAATAAGGCAAAGTCGTAGAGGTTGCGCTGCGTTTCCATCAGCGCAGTCTCGTCGAGCGGGTCGCCGGGATGCAGGGTAATAGCCTTGGCCACCGTTTTCGGGCGCGTGTAATGCAGCCCTGTCAACAGCACTTTGCGCACAAAAATTTGCTGCCCTTCGGTGATGTGGAAGACCACGTCCACCTTGGTCGGGTTGGCCGTCTCAATCTGCTGGACTACTTCCACGTGTACCTGGTCAAAGCCCCGGCTCATGTAGTCGGTCAGCAACTCATCCCTGTCGCCGGCCAGATTTCGGGGCGAAAGCAGTTGGCCGGCGACTGTGTTCATCTCCGGTGTAAGTTTGGCCGCATCCACATGATCGTTTCCATCAAGGCTCACCGTGCCCACGCGCAGTTGCTTGCCCTCCTCGATGTGGTAAACGACAGCGAACGGCGCGATCTTCCCGGAAGCGGTCAGCTTGCTCTCTCCGGCACTGGTCACTGAGGTAATTTTTGCCCTGGAGAAGCCATTGTTCTGATAGACGGCCTGAAGGGCGTTGATGTCGGCGGTTACGAGAGCCTGCGAATAGGCGCCGTGATGGTCGATGGAATCGGCGGGATGAACACTGAGCAGATCTTTGAGCGTTGCGGAGTCGAAGTAGTGGTTGCCCTCGACCGAGACTCGCTCCACGCGCCGTCGTGACCCCAGCCGCACCTTGAAGAGAATCGTTACCTGCCCTCCGACCGTTGATTGCGGCTCGTGTTCTACCTTCACATCAAAGTAGCCCAGCCGCTGGTAGTAGTCGCGCAGCCGGCGATTGCCCTCGTTGAGCAGGTCCTCGTCCACGCTGCCTTCCTCGTAGATGGGAATCACCCGGCGGAGGCGTACCGGGCTGATACTGGCGCCATCGACCAGCACCTTGACGATCGGGCCGCGGGTAGCGGTAAAGCGGAAGTTGGTCTTATGGCTTTCTTTGTCGTACTGCTGGCTTTCGATCTTGATTTCAGCTTCAAGGCGCTGCTGATGCTGATAGTCCTTCAGCATCCCGGCCAGGGCGCGGTTGCCGGTTTCGTGGTCCACTTTCTCGCCGGCTCTGAGGTGCGCATGACGGCGAAAATCATCCACGGTCATCCCTGGGTCGCCGGTTACATCCACTGTGCCCACGCGCGCCTGCGGGCCGGAGACCACATGAAACGCAATATCGACGAGCTGCTCTTCCGGGAGAGGCGTCAAGGCCTGGGTGATCACCGGTTCGTGGAAGCCGTTCAGAGCCAGCGTGGCGCGCATCTGTTCAAGCGCCTGGCTCAGCTTCGCCGAAGTAAAACGAGTGCCGGGCGCCAGTTGGCCCGCGCGCTCCAGTTGCGTATTGAGCGTGGCGCTCTTGGCTCCTTCCACGGTGACCGTGCCGATGAAGGTGCGCGGCGTCCCGCGAAAGATGAGCGTCACGCCTTCCTGTTCGCGGACTCCCTCCACCGCAATGGTTTCAAACAGGCCGGTCGAGAAGAGCTGGCGGAGGCTCCGCTTCAGATTTTCACGGTTCAGGGGCGCGCCCTCGGCCTGAGACAGATGGCCAGCCACGGAAACCAGACGATCCGCGGAAACGCCGAGGAACGAAATATGGCGCACCGGCAAGCCTTCCCACTGATCGAGAGAATCAGAAGGCGTCTGCGCAGCCTGATCGCCTGACGTGGCGGGAGTGGGGGTGCTGGAAATACCTTCGCCGCCCGGGCTGCTCTGGCTTGAGGCATCGATGCCGCCCAGAATTCCGAAGGCAAGAAGGCATGCGAGGAAAATGCCATGCCCCGGCTGCGCGCCGCATCGACCCATCGGCTTTCCTTCCCGGCGACACAAACCTGTCGCCGAGGACCAAGGCTTCGCCCTCAAAACCATATCTCCCCAAAAAACGGGGAAAACCGCCCCGTCGCACAACTGTTGTCCGGGATCAGTTGTTGTCGACCCCTTTACCCAATCCCTTTATACTAACTAGGAACGGCGTGCAGTGGTTAATCTTGGCCAGTGTCTTTGCAGGTAACTGCACGCCTTCGTCTCACATTGCCCTCAGCGCGAGGAGCGCGGGTGCTTTTTGTTACCCCGCATGCTCGCTGTCTCAGGTTTCCTTCATTCCCCGCTCTGCTTCGCTCACTTTCCTCGGGCTTTGGCCGATACATTCTTCCAGTTGCCCTGTGCGCCGCAGGAAACGGAGGAGGGCCGCGTGTGGCGTGTCTGCGGCGGGCCCGTCCGGGGTGTCCGGGAGAGCCAGGTTTGAGCGGACCCTGGTTCTATAAACCCCGCGCAGTGCGTTCGGTTGCGGAACAGTATCCTACGTTTGACCGTACAGAGGGTGTAAAGGATTGCGAAAAGAGGAGATATCGCCGGAAAAGAGCAATTCCTGAAACTTTATGAAGTCTGCGTGCTCTAATGAAGAAAAGCTGATACGAGGACACTCAATGTCGAACCAGTCTCCCATCCCGCCCTCTTCCAAACCCTCCTCCGAAAAGGACACCCCCGGTTTGCGCCGGGTGGCTGTCTTGCCGGTTCGGGATACCGTTTTGTTTCCCCACGCGGTGCTGCCTTTGACCGTGGGCCGGGAAAGCTCCATCCAGTTGATCGAGTCGATGGGCGAGGAGCGGGCAATTGTGGTTGTGGCTCAATTGGACGCGAGGCTGGACTCGCCTCAGCCGGCCGATCTGCACGCGGTGGGAACACTGGCCACGGTGCACAAGGTCGTTCGTATGCCCAATCAGAGCCGGTTTGTCTTCACTGAGGGGGTGGAGCGGGTGCGGCTGGTGCGCTACGCGCAGACCGAGCCGTACATGGTGGCCGAAGTGGAGACGCTGGAAGACGCGGAATCGGCGGCTACGGCGAGTGTGGAAGCGCTGGTGCGCAACGTGACGGGAGAGTTCCAGCAGATTGTCGCTGAATCCCCGACGCTCTCCGATGAACTCAGGACCATCGCCGCGAACATTGAAGACCCCGGCCGCCTGGTGGATTTTGTTGCCTCGTCGCTGCCTTTTCTCACTACAGACGACAAGCAGCAACTGCTGGAAACGCCGAGCGTCGGCACCCGGCTGGAGTTTTTGAATCAGCATCTGGCCAAGGAGATCGAGGTGCAGCAGTTGCGCACCAAAATTCAGACCGAGGTGCAGGACCAGGTGCAGCAGTCGCAGCGCGACTACTACCTGCGCGAGCAGCTCAAGGCTATTCAGAAGGAACTGGGCGAGCAGGACGAGGGCCAGCGCGAGACCGATGAACTGCGGCAGAAGATTGAAGCGGCGGGAATGCCGGAGGATGTAAAGAAGGAGGCGATGAAGGAACTGGCGCGCCTGGCTCGCATGTCGCCTATGGCCGCCGACTACTCGCTCACGCGCAACTACATCGAGTGGCTGGCACTGCTTCCGTGGGCAAAAAGCTCCGGCTCCAAAGTCAACATCAACAAGGCTAAGGAGATCCTCGACGAGGACCACTACGAGCTGAAAAAGGTGAAGGATCGCATCCTCGACTATCTGAGCGTTCTCGAGCTGAAGCCGGACATGAAGGGGCCGATTCTATGCTTTGTTGGGCCTCCGGGCGTGGGCAAAACCAGCCTGGGCCGGTCCATCGCCCGCGCCTTGGGCCGCAAGTTTCAGCGCGTTTCGCTGGGCGGCATGCACGACGAGGCGGAGATTCGCGGCCATCGCCGCACTTACATTGGCGCGCTTCCGGGACAGATCATCCAGAGCATCCGCAGAGCCGAAACCAACGATCCGGTGATGATGCTGGACGAGATCGACAAGCTGGGCCGCGACTTCCGCGGCGACCCGGCGTCGGCCTTGTTGGAAACCCTGGACCCGGAACAGAATTGCACCTTCCGTGACAACTACCTCGACGTGCCCTTTGACCTGTCGAAGACTCTGTTCATCTGCACGGCCAACATGCTTGACACGGTTCCCCCGCCACTGCTGGACCGCATGGAACTGATCTTCCTGCAGGGCTACAGCGAAGACGAGAAGATGCACATTGCCTCACGCTATCTGATTCCGCGACAGATCAAAGAGAACGGCATCACGCCCGAGCAGATTGAGTTTCCCGAGGAGGCGGTGCGTTATATAGTCCGCCATTACACGCGCGAAGCCGGCGTGCGCAAACTGGAGCAGGCGCTGGGCACGGTCTGCCGCAAGCAGGCGCGGCGCGTTGTCGAGGGCAAGAATGAAAAGCTGGTGGTGACCCGCGAGACGATCAAGGAGTTCCTGGGCGGCATACAGGTGCGCGTTGATACCGAGGTTGCCGAGCGCGTCAAACGGCCCGGCGTCGCTGTTGGCCTGGCCTGGACGCCGGCCGGCGGCGATATCCTCTTCATCGAAGCCAACAAGATGAAGGGCAAGGGAAACTTCGCCATGACGGGGCAAATCGGCGAGGTGATGCAGGAATCCATGCAGGCAGCGCTCACCTGGGTTCGGTCGAACGCCGCTTCGCTCGGCCTGGCTGAGGACTTCACCAAAGAGATCGATCTGCACATTCACGTTCCCGCTGGCGCTATTCCCAAAGACGGCCCTTCGGCTGGAGTGACCATGACCACGGTTTTGGTTTCGCTGCTGACCGATACGCCGGTTCTTCCGCTGACCGCCATGACGGGCGAAATCACGCTTAGCGGCAACGTGCTGCCGGTGGGCGGCATCAAGGAAAAATTCCTTGCTGCGCGCCGCGCTGGGGTGCAAACCATCATCCTGCCCGCCGACAATCGCCAGGACGTGGAAGAGGACCTTACGCCGGAGTTGACCGAAGGCGTCACGATTCACTACGCCAGCCGCATCGAGGATGTGCTGGCCGTGGCCCTGCCGCTTCTGAAGGCCCGGCCGGACACCAAGCCGGCTGAACCCAAGGTTACGGTGGGCGCGATAGCGTAAGCAAGACTGCGATCAACGTTGGGAATTGCCCACGGAACGGGCGCCGGATTCGATTTCGGCGCCCGTTTTGACGAACCTGACGCCAGGTTCTGAGCTAAACTCCGATCATACGGAGGAACCGATGCTGAATGTAGGCGTGTTATGCATTGCCCTTTTGCTGCCGGTGACGCTTATCGGCGAGGGTGGCCGGGAAGCGGATGAACAGGCGATACGCGGTGTGATGGATGGCTTCATGGATGCATGGAACCATCACGATGCCAAGGCGTTTGCGGCGCAGTTTTCCGAGGATGCGGACTTCACCAATGTGCGCGGAATAGGGGCAAGCGGACGGTCCAACATTGAGCAGTTCCACGCGCCGGTCTTTGCCTCGATCTTCAAGAACAGCCATCAGAAATACACGGATATCAAGATTCGATTCATCCGTGCGGACATCGCTGCGGTTGATGTGCATTGGGAGATGACTGGTGCAACAGATGCCGCGGGAAATCCGCGTCCTTTACGTGACGGTCTATTGAACTTCGTCATGGTGAAGGGCGAGGGGAAATGGCAGATTGTAGTGATGCACAATATGGATCTGACCGCGTTGCCGCCAGCTCCGAAGTGATCTATGGGTGGTCGATCCATTGGGAGTGCGAAGAATCATGTAAAGGCCAGCGAATCTGCCGGCCTTTTCACGTGATGATAATATGGGTCCGAGCAGACAGCGATTCTTTCGAAATCCCTCCGTCTCGCTGCCTAAGAAAAATGCAACTTTAGTACCGCCGCGCTGCTGAAAACGGCGAGACTGCCGATAAAAGTCACAGAATCCAGTGCGCGGGAGCGCGCAAGAAGCGGTGACTATGGCGACGACGACACCTACTATCACTCCGTTGCATCTGTCTGGAAACACCACTGCGGTCCAGAATGCGCAGCTCCAGGAGTTTCTCGGGGAAGCCGTCCATTCAGCCTACCTTACGGCCATCGAGCAAATCGACCGGCAAAGTGCGCAGACGGTGCTGGAGATGGGCAAGAAGCTCAAGACCGAGGTTGCCAATTCGGTGGTGGAGATCATTCACCGGCACACGGCCAGCGATAAGTTCAAGGATGAAGAAGTGGGCTCGAATCGGACCTATCCGCCCACCTATAAAGTGCGGCCAGTCGAGGCCCAGGTCACGGAGTTGAGGAAGCACTTTCCTTTGCTGGGCAGTTGCATGGAAAAGCTGGCGCGCAAGCCGCTGCTGGAGGGTGCGGAGGGCTGGTTCGCCATTCCGCGCTGGCAGGCGCTGGCACCCACTTACAGCGAGGCCGTCGAAATGGTGCTGGAGGTCTTGGCCAGCAAGCGAAAGTTCCAAAACCGCATCGTAGGCCGCGTGGGACCGACCTATCTGCGCCAGAGCGAGCGTTCCAAGCTGGCCGAGAAGATTCTGGCCGACCAGCAGCAGGGCCAGGATTTTATGGTGATAGCCGCTCAGGCGGGGATGCTGCACCGCGGCTGCTCGGCCCGCCGCGCCCGCGTGGCAATGGCCGGCAATGAGTTCGGCCTGGGCGTTTTTGCCGTCGCCTGTCTGCTGCTGATTCATCCCGAGAGGCTCTCCGCCGAAGAGACGCTGATGATCGACTGCGGCGGCGACGAGTACTCGGTGCGCGGCGACTATACCTTCGACCGTGTGCCTCTGTTCGACTACGACATCTCCGGCATCGAGTTCAGCATCTTTTACGAAGACCGTTCGCGGAACCTCTGGGGCACGCCTTCGGGGTTCCTGTACAAGTTTTCCTGATCGCGTTCCGCCTCGCCGCCTGAATACCGCCTGTCGCAACTAACCGGCAGGCGGTATTCTTCTTTTGATGCAGGTGCGTGTTGTCTCCTTCGGCGTGTTGAAAGACTGGCTGGGCTCCGCGATGGCAACGGTCGAGTTGCCGGAGGGCGCGACGGCCAGGGAGTTGCTCGCGCGGTTGTGCGAGCGCCGGCCCGCTACTCTGCTGCGTGGCATCGCGGTCAGCGTGAACGCTGAGTACGCCACCGTGGCACAGGTGCTGCGTGAAGGCGATGAGGTGGGCCTGCTGCCTCCTGTCTCCGGCGGTAGTGGCACGCAGAGCGAACCCTCTTCAGAGAGTGCGGCGAAAGAAGTCTTCATAGCGCTCACTCGCGAACGTATCGACGCGCAGAAACTGATCGCCGCGGCCCGGCGGGGCGAGGACGGCGCAGTCGTCGTCTTCGACGGCATGGTGCGCAACAATTCGCGCGGACGCCCGACTCTCTACTTGGACTACGAGGCCTACGAAGAGATGGCCGAAAAGCAGATGAACACACTGGCGAACGAGGCCCGCGGCCGCTTCGGCGTGCGGCACGTGACGATGGTGCACCGGCTGGGCCGGCTCCAGGTGGGCGAGACCAGTGTGTTGATTGTGGTGGCCTCGGAGCATCGCGCGCAGGCCTTCGAGGCCTGCCGCTGGCTGATCGATACGCTCAAAAAGACCGTGCCCATCTGGAAGAAAGAGACCTTTCAGGATGGCGCCGTGTGGGCGGATGGCGAACCGTTTCCCGTCGGGATGGCCGTGGACGCTTCGGAGACTTCGCATGAGGAATGACCCTGGCGAAAACCCAGGTTCCAGAATCCCAAGGCGCATACGGGAGGCCTGGGGCGCCAGATGTAAAAATGCAGGTTCTTCGACTCCGCTGCGCTCCGCTCAGGATGACAGGTTGTTTTGGGGCGCCCGGCTCCCCGCGGGATGGGCAAATGTGCTTTTCTTGCTCCTATTCTTCGCAGCCATGGTATCGGGGCTGCTAGCACAAGAGGCCACGCTGCACGTGGATGTGAAGCTGGTCAACGTCTTTGTGAATGTGACCGACCGAAACGGGGCCATCGTGGGCGGTTTGACGCGCGAGGATTTCGCGCTCACCGAGGACGGACGGCCGCAGCGGATCGCGGTCTTCGAACGCCAGTCGGAGTTGCCGCTGAATCTGACGCTGGCCATCGACACCAGCGGCAGTGTGAGCAAGGATATGGCCGTAGAGGCGGTCGCTGCCCGCCGTTTTGCCCATGCTTTGCTTCGCTCTCAAGACCAGATGAGCCTCTTGCAGTTTGCTACCGAGGTGCGCGAACTCGTGCCCTTCACCAATAAGGTCAGCCAGATCGATCACGGCCTGGCCCAGTTGCGCGGCGATTCGGCGACGGCGCTCTACGACGCCATCTGCCTGGGTTCCCAACGCCTGGGCGACAATGCCGGGCGCAAGGTGCTGGTCGTCATCTCCGACGGCGACGACACCGCCAGCAGCGCCAGCTACGCCCAGGCCCTGGAACAGGCGCTGCGCAATGAGGCGATGATCTACTCCATCATCGATGTGCCCATCGAGGCCAGCGCAGGGCGCGATCTGGGAGGAGAGCACGCGCTTATTACTCTCGCCGAGCAAACTGGCGGCAAGAGCTTTTACGTCAGCGATGGCGGCCTCGACAAAGCATTTGCGCGGGTTAGCGACGATCTGCGCACGCAATATCTGCTCGCCTACTATCCGAAAAATCAAGAGCAGGGAAGGGCCTTTCACCGCATTCAGGTGACCATCCCCAAAGCCGCTGCGGAAGCCATGAACATTCGTTATCGCACTGGCTACTATGCCGACTCGCCGGTTAAAGACAAGTAAACTAGAGGATATTTCGCGTGACTTTCCTAAGCCGCCGCTCGTATTGCCTGGGAGTTGCATCTACAATGGCTGCATGACTCCCACCTTGTCCAAGCGCCGTTCTTTGAAGACGCCTCCGCCGGGCGAAACCGGCCAGGAGGCGCTCTACCTGCGCTCTTTGAGCGACCGCCAGGTAAACGTCCAGATCAAGCTACGCGACGGCGAGACCGTGCGCGGTTGGATCGAGTACTTCGACGACGGAATGCTGCGGCTGACCCGCGAAGGCAAGCCCAATCTGTTCATCTACAAGCACCAGATCCGCACCATCACGGAAGTAGGAAAGTTGGCTCCGCGCCGCGCGAAGGCTGCCGCGCCGGAAGTAAATGGCCTGGTTGAGAACGCTGGGAACGGGGATGTCTCGTGAGCGGCCTTCAGGCAGCTGCGCCCGGATGGGAGTGGGTTCCCAGGGCCTCGGCCATTGCCCGCGAGGCCGGCGCTCGGCTGCGCGAGTTTTTCTCCCAGGGCGTCGCCACCGAGTACAAGGGCGATGTGGATATAGTGACGGTGGCCGACCGGACGGCGGAGAAGCTGATTCGGGAGCGGCTGGCCGAGGCCTTCCCGGAGCACGGAATTTATGGCGAAGAGGGCACGCGCGACCGGCTCGATGGCGAGTTTCGCTGGTACGTGGACCCACTGGATGGGACCACCAACTTTGCCCACGGGTTTCCGCAGTTTTGCGTCTCCCTGGGTTTGGAGAAACGCCCGAAAGGCATTGGGCCCGGCGAGGACGGGACGCTGGTAGCCGCGGTCATTTACGACCCCTTGCGCGACGAGCTTTTCGCCGCCGAGCGGGGACGGGGCGCCAGGCTGAACGGCAGGCCGATGCATGTGTCGCGAACGCCGGAGCTGGCTGAGGCGCTGGTGGCCACAGGATTTCCCAGTCGCAAACGCCACGACAACCCCAACATCCACTTCTACCAGGAGTTCTGCCTGCGTTCGCACGGCGTGCGACGGGCCGGCTCGGCTGCACTCGATCTGGCCTACGTGGCCTCGGGCCGCCTGGACGCCTTTTGGGAGTTCAACCTCAATCCCTGGGACACAGCGGCCGGAATTCTGCTGATCGAAGAGGCAGGCGGACGGGTGACGGACTTTTCCGGCAACAAATTCAAACTGGACAGCCGCGAGATTCTAGCCTCGAACAATCTGATCCACGAAGAGTTGGTTGGCCTTTTTGAAGATATGTTTGCTGGACGCAATCTGGCGCCCATCCTGACCCCGCAGGAGTTTGCGGCCCACAGGAAGGCGCGCGTGGCAGACTGATTATGGCAGCTGGCGCTACTTCGTTTTGCCGGTTCGCAAGCCGTTCGGAAAAGCGCGAGAATGGTTTGTAGGGTTCCCGCCTTGCAAGATGCGGCTGGCGGGAGACTGAGGCACCCTTTGGGTTCCTGTGCTACTATCAGCGTCGAGGATTTCATTTCCCCAGGAGAAGTCAGAGATGGCATACGTCATTGCAGAACCCTGTATCGGCACCAAGGACACCGCCTGTGTGGACGCCTGTCCGGTCGATTGCATCCACCCCAAAAAGGACGAAGACGGCTTCGGCGCTGCCGACCAGTTGTTCATCGACCCGGTCGAGTGCATCGACTGCGGCGCATGCGTCCCGGCCTGCCCGGTTTCGGCCATCTTCGCCGCTGACGATCTGCCGGAAAAGTGGGCCAGCTTCACTGAGAAGAACGCCAAACACTTCGGCCGCTGAACTGCTTTGAGCTTGTTTTATGAACGCGCACCCTGTCAGCCGGGGTGCGCGTTTGTGTCTGTGCGCGTGGCGCATGAACAAATCGCGACTTTCGGTGCGAAGATAGTAGACGCATGGGCGTTCTCACCAGTGAAACCGTGATTTTGCGCACCTGGCCGGTCCACGAGGCCGACCTGATCGTGAGCTTTTTTACGCGCGA
>Ga0224558_1004062_pt1 | contig 11632 bp, 13 predicted proteins | sample 714S32024metaG_FD_180682 | JGI IMG/M metagenome (GOLD analysis project Ga0224558, IMG submission 180682) | Peat soil microbial communities from Stordalen Mire, Sweden - 717 S3 20-24 | ecosystem: Environmental > Terrestrial > Soil > Wetlands > Peat | place: Sweden: Norrbotten County, Stordalen... | reverse complement strand
TTTAGCTCGCTTCCAAGCGAAGAATCAGTTAACCATGAACAAGAGCCAGAGGGTAACACCCTTCTGGCACAACGATACCCGTTCTCGGGTAACAGTTACTTTTGGCGCACGGCGCATTGACCCCGGAGCAAGCAACGCGCCACAACGCTATTACCGCATTGTCGTGTCGCCGTAATGGGCAAGGAGCAGCCCCGGAACGTTTCACACTCCAGTGTTGACTAGCCCGTGTTTACGACGGTCGCGTCTATTTGAAGCAAGCCAAGGGCGACTTGGCCGGTGCCATCGCGGACTTGACCAAAGCCCTCGGACTGAAAATGGCTGATGCGGCTAGAAAAGACTATGAATCACATTGTCACCCTGCAACGTCAATGAAGGGGTGGCGCGTCCAAATCGGAATTCCTGTCAGTTCAGTTTTATGATCGGCTTCTTGCTTCTCATGCTCGCGACCGCCACGGTAGCCGCAATGGTCATCGCACGTCGTAATGACGCTACGACTCACGAGGAGATCGCGACCCTTTTATGGTCGCCGACAAAAGCGGCTCTTGCGCAGGCTCATGACGAGCCGACTCACGAGGAAATCGGGACCCCCGTCGGCATCCAGGGGAGCTAAACGGCCAACAGCGACAGCGCGGATGTCTCGGCGCGAGCCGTCCTGGGTTGGCTATGGCTGGGCATGTTCGTGGTCATTCAACCAGAACCTGCGGCCCAATACTCCAAGCGGACCGATGTCGCCATGACTTTGCGCCTCGGCCGGGGGATTGCAACCCTGATTTCGAGACCTAACCCTCTCCCCACTCCTTCGCCGCGGGGAGAGAACCCCCCGACATTTTGACGCGCTTTGCGCCCCTGAACCCCAGAGCCAAAACGGACCCCTCTCCCCAACGCTCTCCCCTTCGGGGGGAGAGGGAAGGGGAGAGGGGGCACACATCAATTCCGTGGCCTGCCCCCATCGAAGCTTGCGGCTCAGGAGGCTGGAGGCTCCCGGGGCGCCTCGGCCGGGCGGCAATCCTGGTGGTGGTCGTGCTGGTGGTAGCGTGGGGGGCGCTGGTGCTTCCGTTTGGTTTGCCGGTGGTGCCTCCGGCGCCGATGGCCCGTTATGCCGCCGCTCTGGGGATTAAGGCCGCGACGACCACCAACCGCGGCACCGCCCTGCCGCTGCCACAGGACTACGCAGATATGCTGGGCTGGGAAGACCAGGTTTGTGCCGTGGCCCAGGCATACGAGTCTCTGCCTGCCGACCAGCGGGCTCAAGCCGTGCTCCTGGCGTCAAACTACGGCGAGGCTGGGGCGCTGGAATTCTTCGGTCCGCGCCACGGTTTGCCGCGACGCGTCCTGCTGCCGCACAGCGCGCTGCTTTGGCGGCCCCCGCCGGGTGGCAGTTTTGACGTGGCCGTCACGGTCGGCATCCCACCGGAGGATCTGGGCCGCTATCTCCGCACGGTCCGCTTGGTCAGCCGGTTCGACCACCCCTGGATGGTTGATGAAGAACGCCAGGTGCCGATCTGTGTGGCGGACACGGTGTATAGGGACGTCCAAGAGGTATGGGCTCCACGGAAGCGATGAATTTCAACGATTTTAGTCGTTGCATCACCCGGGGCTCTGGCGCAACCTGCCGGTCGTCGGGAAAGCAACCGCGTTCGGCCTAGCTCATGAACATCCACCACTTGGAGCTGTTTTATTACGTCGCCTGCCACGGCGGCATTACCGAGGCGGTGCGCAACATCCCCTACGGCATTCAGCAGCCGGCTGTGAGCGGGCAGGTGGCGCAGTTGGAGGAATACCTCGGCGTGACGCTCTTCCAGCGGCGGCCTTTCGCGCTGACGCCCGCCGGCGAGAAGGTGTATCACTTCATCCAGCCCTTCTTCGCCAACCTGGATGCCCTCGCCAGCGAGTTGCAGGGGGGCAAGGCGCGCCAAATCCGCATCGGCGCCTCCACCATCGTGCTGCGCGAACATTTGCCGGAGGTCTTCCTAAACATCCGCAAACGCTTCCCCAACCTGAAGATCTCCCTGCGCGAGGGATACCCGGCCGAGTTCGAGAACCTCCTGCTCAAGGAGGAGCTGGATCTGGCAGTCACGGCAATCGAGAAGAAGCCCCCGCCCGGTCTTCACTCGGTGTCGCTGGTCGAACTGCCGCTGGTGCTGCTGGTGGAGAAAGCCAGCCGGGTCACCGCCGCCGACCAGCTTTGGGCGCGGGATAAAATCGAGGACCCGCTCATCTGCCTGCCGGCGGTTGAGGCCATCTGCAAGAATTTCCAGCAGGGCTTGGCCCGGCTGGGCGTGGATTGGTTCCCCGGCATGGAGGTCAGCTCAATCGACCTCCTCGAAACCTATGTCGCCGGCGGGTTCGGCATCGGCGTTTCGGTGCAGGTGCCCAAAGCGCCGCCTTCGCCCCACGTTCGCGTGGTGCCGCTGCCCAACTTCGCCCCGGTCATCCTCGGGGTCCTGTGGCGCGGCAAAACCTCCGCGCTGCTGCAGGCGTTCCTCGACGAGTTCCAACTCCGCGCCAAACGCTTCGCCTGAGCGGCCCGGAAGAGACTTGAAAAGCGCGCGCCGGCTGGCAGAGTGCCGGTAGTTATGCCCCTGATAAAGCTGAGCCGAATTAATAAGGGAGGAGAAATCGTCGTCAACAGCGACCACATTCTATTCGTCGAGATCGAATCCAAAGCCACCACGGTTCACATGACCGGCAACCTGCTCTTCTCCGTTGAAGAGCCGCTGGATTCAATCGCGATTAAGATTGAGATGCTCGAGACCGCCCGAATCAAGAATGCCATTCAGCAAAGCGGGTTGATCGGCAAATAGCTCCGAAGCGGCGCAGGGGCCGACAGCCGAGGCTGTCTCAAAACTCGGTTTGCCTCCTCGGCCTGGGAGGAACGAGCGGGGAAAGGATGAAGGAAAGGGGAATTCCCAATAAAAACGCGCCTCCTCTCCCCAGCCCTCTCCTCCACTTCTTAGAGGACAGGGAGATGATTCGTTCGCTGGACAGGTTTTGAGACAGCCTCCGCCCCCTCTCCCCCATCAACTCGGGAGCAGCTTCGCGCCCACCGGGAAGCCATGTCCTTCAGGCAGACACCTGCGTCCTGATTTGGGACATTGGTTCCGCCTCTCCGCGTTTGGCAGGGGAGAGAATCCCCCCGCAACGTTAACGCGCCTTGCGCCTCTGAACCGGGCCGGCCGAGTAGTGGGGCCGCGAGACGCCTGCCCCACTACTCGGCAAACCTTGTGGCAGCGGACTTGCTTGAGAAAAGGAGTTTAACCGCAAATGAGATGAGCAAGCCGATGAAGGAGCCCCTTCTGATCTGGAAACCGTTATGCGTGTAATGGCTTTGCCGGTAGCCCACGAGTCGAAAGGGCGGACCGCCGCCTTCACGCTGGTGGAGGTGGTGATGTGCACCTTCATCATCATGCTGGTCTTTGGGGCTATCATCGGGGGTTATATTCAAACCTCCTACCGCGCGGAATGGACCGGCTATTCCCTGGCCGCGCAGGCGGCGGCCGTACAGCAACTCGAATCGGCCAAATGTGCCGTCTGGGACCCCCAGCAAACCCCGGTGCAGGACGAAATCAGCAAGTTGCCCCTCGTCACGTCAACCCTGCTTGATCTTCCCGTCAACGGCACGAATACTCTCTACGCCACCAACTACACCACCGTTACTTTGATGCAAAACGGGGTGTACAGCAACTATTGCGTTCAGGTGAATACGGTGTGGCCGTTCCGCTGGAAAAACCAAACCGTCTATTACACCAACACCATCGTGGACTATTTCGCGCCTGATTGATGAAAACTCTTCCCGTCGTCGAGCTAATGCCAGCCGGCGCAGGCCGCGGCCGCCGGGCCCAGGCCTTCACGCTGGCCGAGATGATGATAGCCGTGTTCATTTTTGTGTTCATGGTCCTCGGGGTCATCTATGTCTGGATGTTCGGCATGCGCTATGACCAATTGGCCCTCAGCAAGCTGGGAGCGAGCGACAAATCCCGCATGAGCTTCGACCTGCTGACCGGCGACATCCGCGCGGCCAAGTGGTGGAAGGTTGGCACTGGCAACGACACCAGTTTCACGGCCTGCGGCAATGCCACGAACCAAATTGGCAACGCGATAAAACTGTCGTCGAGCGCCGATACCAATTCGACCGCGTTCATCATCTACTACTTCGACACCAACGCCTGTCAACTGTGCCGCCTGAGCAACGGGTTGCCGACGATCAAGATCATCGCCCAATCCCTGACCAACAGCGGCACCCTCGGTAATGGCACCACGAATACCAGCATGACCTTCCATGCCGAGAAGTACGACGGCACCCTCGCGCAGGATTGGCAATACAAGTACGCGATCGTGACCACGATGGAGTTCTGCCAGTACCAGTATCCGCTGACGAAGGTGGGGCCGGGCTATTACTACAATTATTACCGCATCCAGCTTAAGGCTGCTTCGCATTGTCCAAACTGATTATGAAAACCAGCTTTGCCTCGCAGGACCGCTCCTCTGCCGGCCACGCGCTGCTGATCGTGATGTGTATCACGGCTGCCTCTATGGTTATGCTGGCGGCGACGATGAACCGGACCGTCGGCACCTCGGCCATGAACGCCCGCAACAACCAGTACGTTGCCGGCCTGTACGCGGCCGAAGCCGCCACCGAGAAGGTCTTCGGCATGATGAAAACCGACTTCCTGGCCGGCAATCTTACCGCCATTACCAACCATCTTGGCCAGTACCGGGGGGGCGTCCCCCTTCCCAGCGAGAGCGCCTATTGGAATAAATACCAGTTCAGCGACGCCCAGGGCAATCTGAACAGCAACTACGTGGCCTGCATGATGAGCGCGTGGCAGCTTTCAACCAACTGGGGTGGGCTCCCATCCCAATACTCGGGCCTCTATGGCTGGACCAATCTCTATCGGATCGTCTCCAACGTGAAGCAGATCTCAAATACGACTTATAGCATCACCAATGCCTGCCAATTGGACGTGGACCTGGATCTCATCCCGGTGTTCCAGTTCGCCATCTTCTACAACAGCCTGCTGGAATTCACCTGGTGCGCCCCCCTGACCGTCAACGGCCGCACCCACGCCAATGGCAACATCTATACCGGCAGCACCTGCCAGCTCACCTTTAACAGTCTGGTCACCGATACCGGCATGATTTCCTCTCCCGCCTGGGATGGCCACACCACCAGCCAATACACCGTCCCCGCCCTTTACAACGCCAACTACAGCACCAACGCCAACAGCCTGAACCTGCCCATCGGCAGCACCAATGCCAACGCGATCATCCAGATGCCGCCCAGCGGCGAGGACCCGAATTCCTCCCTCGGCCAAGCGCGCTATTACAACAAAGCCGACCTGGTCCTGCTGGTGACCAATATCAACTCTTCGGTCTCGGCCGTTACGCTCACCCTCAAAACCTCGTCCACCGACCCCCAGGCAACGAATATCACCGCCTATTATTACCCCACCAACTTGAGTACCACCAACTACGTCCAGGTCACCACCAATTTCCCCTTCCTGAACGTCACCAATACCTTCACCGATCAGCGTGAAACAGACCTGGTCAAGGCGACCGATATTGACATGGGCGCCCTAAGTAGTTGGCTGGTCACCAACGCTGCCGTCAAGGCCAAGTTCCCCAACACCGCCGGCGTGTACAATCTCAGCACTGCCCCCACTATTCTCTACGCCGCGGACAATCGCTCCTATAGCTCAGTCCAGCTTACGGCCATCCGGCTCAAGAATGCCCAGACAATCCCTACCAACATGGTCAACATCGCGGGTAACAACCAACCCAGCGGATTCACTGTGGCGACGCCGAATCCCCTTTACGTTCAGGGCAACTACAATTGCCCAAACTCCGCTTACCTGAGCACCACCAACACGACCACGGCCTATCCGGCCTCGCTGGCATCCGACGCCCTGACCATCCTTTCGGGAGCTTGGAAGGACAGCGCCAGCACCACCACTCTGGGCAGCAGCGGGGGTGGCGTCCGCACAGCCACCAACGACACCGTCAACGCCGCCATTCTAACGGGCATTGTCCCTTCCACCGGCTCCGGCGCTACCCAATACAGTGGCGGAGCCATGAACATAACGCGTCTGCTCGAGGATTGGGGCAACGGCGGTTCGGTGACACTTACGCTTAACACTTCGATTGTGAACCTCTTCGCCAGCACCCGGGCCACGAACCAGTTCCAGAATCCCGGCGCTTATTATTACGCGCCCACCCGCCAGTTTAGTTTCGACCTGAACTTCTTGAATTACACCAAGCAGCCGCCGGGCACCCCCATGCTGGGCGCTGTCCTGCGGTCCAAGTGGGCGACGCCGCGGCCGAACACAGTCACTTATGTTGGCAACTAAACTCATCATCCTGTTCGCAGCCACCCTTGCGAGTCTCCCAGTCTGGGCGCAGCCGGCCAGCCCGGCTGATCCGCCGGTCAACCTGGCCACCAATCGGCCCGCTTACTTGACCCAAGTCAAGCACGTGAGCGGCCCCGGCCTGCTGCCGGGTGACTTCGCCAACGTAACCTTCGGGGCCCACAAGTTTGGCTTTGTCATGCCCGCCGGCTTCCGTCTGGAGACGCAGGACGTCCAAAAGGTGACGCTCGTCAGCGCCGATGTCAGTTGTCTGCTCACCTTTCGCGTTCTCGAATCCCTTCTGCCGGGCACCACAGAACTCGACCCGGCCCCTTACCGCGACCTGCTCCTCAGCCGGCATCCCGGCGGCAAAATACTCGAGGAGTTCTCCCAGGCCGCGGTTAGCCGGCGCGGACCGGCGTTCGATCTGCGCTGGAACGCCACCGGCGCGGTGCCGCGACGCGAGCGCGTCCTGTTCATCCCCTCTGATGCCGGCGTGCTGGAATTCAGTCTCGTCAGCAGCCTGGAGAAGTTCGAGGCAGGCCGGCAGGGATTTAATGCGCTGTTGATAACATTCCGCGCCGCTGACGCGGATGGCCGGCTAAACATGCCCGTGCTCTCCAATCGGCTCTGAGGCGGCCATGCCGCCCTCGGCATGGGCCGGCTCGGTCCGCGAAAGCCGGGCGGAGCGCCGGCATCCACGCCGGCTTGGAGCATGGGAACGTTGGAAACGCGCGTTTTCCAGTCGGAATGCCGTCGGTTCAAGCCGGCGAGGACGCCAGCGCTCCGGCTTGGGATAGACTTCGTCAATAGCCCTGCGGGTGGGCGGTTGGCCGAGATGTTGCTTACAATCAAGATACGAACTGATATAGAGACACTTTTATGGCCCTGCCATTTTTTGACAGCCGAGCGAGAAAACAGCACGACCGGATGCTGGCGGTGGACCTGGGCGGCCGCACCACCAAGGCGGTCCACGTGCAGCGCCGGGGACAGGGCTTTGCCCTCTGCGGTTACGCCCTGCTGGACGCGCCCATCTTCGACAAGACGCTTTCCGCGGAGCTGTTGACGGAGCACCTGAAGGCGGTGGCCCAGGCGCTGGGGGCCAAGAGCAAAGCCGTGACCCTCACCGTCAGCGTCAACGATGCGGTGGTCCGCCACACCGAGATGCCGCGCCTGCCGGCGGACGACCGGCGGCTGGTGTTGAAGCACAGCTCGCGCGTGTATCTCCAACAGGAGCTGTCCAACTATGTCTTTGATTGCCACGTGCTGGCCGTGGCCTTGCCCGACCAGCCGTCCAAACCGGCAGAATCGCCCAAGGCGCTCCCTGGTCCCCCCAAGGAAAAGGTTCTCATCGCCGGCGCCCGCAAACAACTCATTGACGAGTTCGTCGAAGGCGCCCGGCGGGCGGGCCTGGTGGTCGAGTGCATCGTGCCGGGTTTGATTGCCCCGATGAATGCCTTTGAGAAGGCAATGCCGGACGTGTTCGCCAACGAGGCCGTTGCGCTGGTGGATTTGGGCTTCAGAAGCTCATCCATCTGCATCGTGCGACGGGGCGAATTGATTCTCAGCCGCGTGGTGGGCATCGGGGGCGACCGGCTGACCAACGGCCTGGCCGAAGCCCTCAACGTGAGCTACGCGGAGGCCGAGGGGATTAAGATTGGCATGCCCACCGAGGTGCAGACCCAGCTCGAAGGGCTCGTGCTGCCCCTGGGGCGCGAACTGCGGGCTTCCATTGACTTCTTTGAACACCAGCACGACCAGCCCGTCACCCAGGCCTTTATTACCGGAGGCCCGGCCCGCTCCGAGTTCATTTTGCGCACGCTCCAGCAGGAAATGATGATTGATTGCAAGATCCTCAACCCGACTACTTTTCTGCAAATGGAGCTATCGTCGCAGCAAACCGCCGAAATTGAGCAGGTGGCGCCTCAACTCGCCGTGGCCCTGGGCGCCGCGCTGGCCACTCTCTAACCCCGCATTGGACCTATGCCAATCCGCCTTAACCTACTCGCCGAAGCTCAAGCCGCCGAGGAAGAGCGACGCCGTGACCCCGTCAAGCGCGCCCTTTGGCTGGCCGCGCTGATCATTGCGTTGATGTTGGCTTGGAGCAGTTACCTCCTGCTCCGGACCACCCTGGCCAACAGTGACGTGACCCGGGTGGAAGCGCAGATAGGCGCCCGCACCCACGAATTCCAGCAGATTCTTGACCAGCAGAAGAAGACCGTCGAGATCAATGAGAAACTCCGCGTCCTTCGCCTGCTGGCCGCCAACCGCTTCCTCAACGGCAACCTCCTCAATGCCCTCCAGCAAACCACCGCTGACGACGTCCAACTGCTCCGCCTGAAGGTTGACCAGCTCTACACCGTGGCCGAGGGCACCAAGACCCGCACCAACGAGGACGACGTCGTCATCAAAGGGAAGCCTCGCACTACGACCGAGAGAACCGTCCTCAATCTCGAAGGCATTGACTCCTCGGCCACCGGCGAGCAGGTCAACCGCTTCAAGAGCGTGCTGGCCACCAACGTTTACTTCAAAAGCATGCTGACCCAGACCAACCCCGTCAAACTGATGAACCTTTCATCCCAGGTGTCCCCTGTCACCGGCAAGCCGTGTGCGATCTTCACCCTGGAGTGCCGCTACCCGGAGAAAACGCGATGAACCTCAGAAAACTGCCTAGAGAAAAGCGCAACAAGCTCATCGGGGTCGTCGTGGGCACCCTGTTAATCGTCGCGGCCGCGTACTTCCTGCTGATTCAGCACCAGCAGCAGAACCTCGTCCTCCTCGCGCAAAAGAAGCTGGAGGTCCAGGCCAGCCAGCGCCGGGTTCTCGATGCCGTTCATCACGCCAGCCAGATCGAGACCGACCTGGCCAGCGCCAAGAAAGCGCTCGCCGACGCGGAAGCCGATATCGCCTCGGGTGACTTGTACTCCTGGGTCATCAACACGCTCCGCGACTTTAAGAGCAGGCACAAGGTCAACATCCCCCAATTCAATCCGATCGGCGCCACCACGGACGTCATTCTGCTGCCCAATTTCCCTTACAAGCAAGCGACCCTTTCGCTTGCAGGCACGGCTCACTTCCACGACTTCGGCTATTTCCTGGCAGACCTCGAAAACCGGTTCCCCCACATTCGCGTGCTGAACCTCAGCCTCGAGTTGAATCAAAGCCCGGCTGCCGAGGATCAGGAAACGGTCTCGTTCAAGCTGGACATCGTGACGCTCGTCAAAACCAACCCCTCCTGAACCGCCGGTCGCGCCTTATGAAGCCCCTCCCTCCCATGCCCCGCCGGAAGCCGCTGCTGCTCGCCGCGCTTGTGCTCTGCCTGGCGTTTCCATCCTTTGCAGCGCAGACGATAACCAACGCGCCAGCCAGCCCGACGCCCGCCCCGACCAACGCCCTGCCGGCTCAGCTTGAGATTCCCAAGTCGGTTTTTATCATCCCCGCCACCCCGCTGGAAGGCAAAGACCCTTTCTTCCCCCTCTCCATGCGCCCCTTCACGACCGTTGTCGTTAGGACCAACCCGCAGCCCACCGTCGCCGTTACTGTTACTGTTGATCTGAAGCTCAATGGCATTTCCGGGACGGCCGCCCGCCGCCTGGCCATCATCAACAACCGCACCTTCGAAGCCAATGAGGAGGGCGCAGTGTCCACACCTTCGGGCCCCGTCCGCATCCGTTGTCTGGAGATCAAAGACGATTCCGTCCTGGTCCAAATCGGCGGCGAGCAGCGAGTCTTGCGTCTGCGCCCGGGCTTCTGATTTCCCGGGAGGGCGAGCGTCCCCGCGAGCCCTGACTGATTCCCCGGGGCAGTTTCGGGTGGCCGCATCTTGACACTGCCACCAGCCGACGACTCGGTCTCCCTCTCCTCCTTTGGAGGAGAGGGTTGGGGAGAGGAGGCCGTCACCCTGGGAGGCAGCCACTGCCCTCGTCTGCCACAGCGTTTGTTCCCCTCTCCCCAACCCTCTCTCCCTCGGAAGGGGAGAGGGGGATTCGTCGGCTGGTCTCTGGCGAACCGAGGTTCAGGGGCAGGGAGAAACGCCCGGTGGCAGTGTTAAGATGCGCCCTTATGGGGAGTTCCCCATAAGGGCGCTTATGGGGACATAAGTATTATGGGGACATTTTGAACGAAACGCCCGTGTTTGCGGGGTATGGGGACGTTGCATGTCCCCATAATATTTTTGGGGGGCATGGTGGCTATCGCCTCAATGGCCAACGAATGGTACCTTACTGCCAGACAGCCGGACCCCGTGTTCAGCGAAGACCACTGGCGTTTCCCTCAAGCTGGCCTGACTTGAAACGAACACTTGCGAGAGTGGGTGTCAAGACCGGCTAGGGGTCTGTGAGCGCTCAAACCTATGAATAGTCCCACGTTGGCTCCGCAAGAGGGAAATTATTATGGGGACATGCAAAGCCAATACCCCCCGCAAACACAGGCATTCCCTGCAGCATGTCCCCATAATAATCATGTCCCCATAAGCGCCCGTTTCCGGTGCGATCCCCCTTGGTTAGTGGCGGCGTCGGCTGTTTCACTCCACCCCTCCCCTGCTCACACCATGGCAGTTCAAGCCATAGATGCCAAGTATGTGGTTTGTCTTAATGATGGACAACTGTTTCGCCGAGTGGCCACTTTCCTTCATTCAAGGCGGTAATAGCGTGTGTTTATGACGTTGGCACCCTGACTGCTCAAAGGCCCTCGAATGAAACAGACCCGTCTGTCATGGTCCGGTGCACGTCAGAACCATTTTATACACATGAAACGCATACTCCTCGCTCTCACGCTTGTTGGGATTCTCGCCGCCGGCCTGGCTGGCTTTGCCCAAACCAACCCTCCCGCTGCTGACGCTGCGGCCACAGCCGCCAGCCCCGTCCCGGCCAGCGAAGCCCCCGCCCCAGCCCCCGATGCGGCCAAACCCGACAGCACCGCCCAATCGGGCGCCGTCATCCCATTCATCGTCATGGACGACGTGCCGCTGACGGACGCCATCCGGAACCTCGCGCGCCAGGCGGGACTCAACTACATGCTCGATCCCAAGATCGGCTTCGGCCAGATCGGGGCAGACGGCAAGCCCACGCCCCAGCCCTCCGTGTCCATCCGCTGGGAGAACGTCACTGCCGAACAAGCCCTTGATGCCCTGCTTAGCAATTACAGCCTCCAACGAGTGGATGACCCTAAGAGCAAGATCGCCCGCATCACCGTCAAAGACCCGGCCGCACTCGAACCGCTCATCACCAAGATCATTCAGCTCAGGTTCGCCAGCCCTTCCAACATCCTCGCCAGCGCGCAAACCACCT
>Ga0224558_1004061_pt1 | contig 11633 bp, 8 predicted proteins | sample 714S32024metaG_FD_180682 | JGI IMG/M metagenome (GOLD analysis project Ga0224558, IMG submission 180682) | Peat soil microbial communities from Stordalen Mire, Sweden - 717 S3 20-24 | ecosystem: Environmental > Terrestrial > Soil > Wetlands > Peat | place: Sweden: Norrbotten County, Stordalen... | reverse complement strand
AAATTCATTATTTTTCAGGAAGCTTGCCGTCTGGAGAATGGCAACACTGTGATTTGCAATTGGTGTCCGCACAACTTCGACGCGAAGCTCTGGCCCGGCACGGTGCAGGTGCTGGAAGTGACGCCGGCGAAAAAAGTGGTCTGGGCGTTGAGCGAATGGAAGAATCCCGACCTCGGCCCCGCGTCTTCCATTCAACTGCTCGACGAACCCGGCACGCCGGAAAATCCCGGTGACTTGCAGCGGTGATGATTTCGCAAGCCGCATCGTAAAGGGGTCGTGAGAATGTCATATTTCCGCCGGACACGGTTCCCCCCGGCGAGTAGCCTGGCTCCTTCCGGTTGGCAGGGCTGAAGGCCATCACTCCCGCGTAATCCAATCTTCTTGATGGGCGGGTGGAGTGTAGCGCCACCTGGGTGTCTGGCACGATCCACCGCCCAGACCGCCCCCCGCACGGCCTGCCGGTGGTTCTAGCGTGTCGGCCGGGAAGGGGATTTCGGGGGCCGTACCGGCAATCGGAAATGAGCCAGGCGCGAGGTACACTACCTGTAGCGTCAGCCGTCCTTGTGCGAGCACCAGATATAGCGCTATTTTTGGCGTTTCTAACTTAAAGGGCTCCAGATTGCAACGGTTGGGCTCGCGGACGGGTTTCGGGACGGGGATGCGAATGGCGCCGGGAAGCCAGCCTATTCAGGGTTTCATATGATCTGGCGAACGGCCAGCTTCGTGCGCTGCCTTCAGGGCTTCGACCAGAAGTCGATTACAAACACGTCGTCCAGCACCGGGCCAACGAGCTTGCCGAAGGCTTTGTGCTCCGGATGCTCGATGTAGGTGTCGCGGTCCTGTTCGCTCTTGAACGAGAGAACGAAGCAGTGCGTGAACCCTTTGTCCCGCTTCTCTTTGCTGACGTTCGTGCCCCATTCCAAAGTCACAACCTGGGGAATCTTCTGCTTTAATGCCTCGAACGCCACCTCGACTTGCTTGATGTCCTGGGCGGTGGCGGTGGTTTTGAACTTGAAGCAGACGACGTGCTGGAGTTTGTCAGCGGCATTGGCGCTCACCATCATGCCTGAAACGAGAATAGCGGATAGAATAGCAGCGAATGTTTTCATGGTGGCCGCAGCCTATCATAGCGCCCCCCTCGCGGCAAGCAGAAGGTCGAAGTTGAAAACGCGCTGCTTGAAGGAAAGGACCAGACCAAATTCAGTGCGCAGACTGACAAACGGCAGGGCTTGACGGTCCCGCTCCTTTTCGCCTTAAATTGAGCGTCCGGGTGACAGAACGTTTCTTCAGCGGGGTTCCCCACCCCCACCTCCTTGGCGTCTGTCACCCGGACATGATGCAAATGCGAGGAAAGCCTCGAATCAAACCAGACTCGGCTTGCTTGTGCGGATTGCAGAATGGGCAATGGGCTTCCTTCAATCGCAATGGCCGATTCCATCTCAGCAGGGTTCAGAACTTGCGCCGCTGGATGGCTTCTTGGCCGTCGGAGGCCGGGGCGAACATGTCGGCAAGTTTCCACTGGAGAGGCACGGACTCGCCATCCTCGGGAACACTCCAGGAGGCATTCTAGATCTTGGAGGGCGGCACGACCGACACCTTGCCGGGCGCGAAACGCAGTGACCATTCCACCTCGCGGCTGACCGGGGATTTGATCAAGGCGCGCACCAGCCCGTTGGTCCCTGCGGCGGTGATAGTCACACCCGCCGCCGCATCACCTGATGAGACTTGAGCCTTAACCAGCGACCAGCTTGCGCTGGGCGCGCGCGCGACGACGCGCAGTTCATAATCATCATCTGCCACCACGGCGCTAGTCCCGGCCAGGGTCCTGGCTTTGGCGTTCCAAACCTCCTTCTTCACTTCGAGGATGCCCTGGGCGACATGACGCGAGGTACTGATCAGGAAGGGCCGCGAAAGCAGAGGGCGCACGGCGAGGATACGGCAGGCAGCGCCGGGGACTCGCAGATGGAGAGTTGCCTTGAACGGCTTGAGGAAGTCCCGGTCCCAGAAGTCAAAGGCGATGTATTCGTCAGCTTGGGGGAGTCCCATGCCGGCGAGCGGCAGTGACAGTTCCTCGGCTTCGTTGGACCAATTGAAGAGGCCGATCACGTCGCGCCGCTGATGGTCTGGCCGCTGGTCCGTGACCAGCCACCGCCGCGGCGGCCAGGTATTGAACAGGTCAATGGGCCGGGCAATCACCCCGTGGCCGGGGATACAGCGCCTTATGATTTCGAGGCGTTCCGCCGGCAGGGTCGGCAGCCATTCGCTCAGTGAGATCATTTGCCCCGAGATGGCATTCCACGACGCCATGCAGCGCGCGCTGTCGAGGGGGATGCTGGGGCGCACGTAGATGGGATCCGGATCGCTCCACCAGATGCGGCCATTAAGATGATAATTGCGCGAACCGAAATCAGGCGAAACTCTCCAGGACGCCCAGCTCCCGCCATTGTCAGGCCCCATGCGCATGGCGTCCACCAAACCGAACACCCCAGCATAAGAGCGCATATTCTGCGGCGCACAGCAGCCGAGAATGAACGTCTGCGGCCCCGCCGCCTCGCGGACCAGACGCAGACCGTCCCGGAAGACTTCCAGGTTGGCCTTGGATGGGTCGTGGAAGACGGCATCACCGAGGTTGTCCTCCTTCCACGCATCATTGACGTATTGCGGCTGAACGCCGGCGCCGGTGGATAGGCCATCAAGCTTCAGGTAGCAATAACCCCAATCATGCACCGCCTGCTTGATCTCGCCCTGGACGAAATCCCGGGCGTCGGGCTGAGTCATGTCCAGAGCGGTGCCGCCCCAGGCCGTGTCAAAGGGTTTGCCGTCGGCCTTCTTCACGAACCAGTCCGGGTGCGGTGCGAAGAAGGGATCGTTCCAGCTCCCGCCGAAGGGCAGTATCCACAGGCCCGCGGTAAAACCATCCGCCTTGAGGGCATCGGCGGTTGGTTTCATCCCTTGCGGATAAGGCCCTTTGGGATCGTAGGCGCTGAAGTTCTTCCGCGGGCCGTTGCCTTTGGGATCACCCATCTGCCAGCCGTCGTCAATCTGCAAGCAGGTGAGCCCGTACGGCCTCAGGGCTTTGGAGGCATAGGTGCTCAGTTCGGCAAGCGCCTTGGCGTTGCCGGCACCACCATGGACATTGTCATACCAGGTGCAGTAAACGATAGGCATGGGCGGCAGCTTGATGCCCATGCGCTTGGCCACCGCATCAGCCCAGCCTTCGAGACCCAGTCGCGCATCGGCGAACCAACCGATGATGAACGTCTCGCTCACCACGGACTTGCCCGGTTCAATGCGCAGACAGCCATACTCCAAGCGCGCCTCCAGGTTCAGCTTTCCGCCCTCGATTCGGGTGAAGACCACGCCGCTGCCCCGTTCGTGAGTCAGCCATCCGCCCACTACGCCAGTTCGGGAAGCGTGATCTGCCACCGCCGTCCAGGCATAGCTGCCGACGTTCTGCGCCAAAGGCTTGAGGCCGCCCGTGCCGAGGGCCACCAATTGGTCGGCAGGCTTGCCCAATTCCAGAACCGCATCCATGAGCGGCACCTTGTTCAGCACCGTGGCCACAGTCCCGGTGTTTACGAGAATGGACCGGTGAAGAACGAAAGGCAGGCCAGGGAAAACCTGGAACGATTCGCCCGCGCCGTTGGCCGCAGCGACGGCGATCATCTGGCCTTCGCCGAAGGCGTCATCCTTCACCGGAACGACCTTAACTGAACCCTGATAGCGCAATGCGCCGCTAGCGAAGGGTGCAGCCTTTCCTTGAGCCTGAATGGTGTAGCGACCCTCATCGACGGTCACCGTGACCATGTCACCGTGTAGGCTCCCAGCCGTCTGTGCGTTTAGCATCGAACCGGTGCCTGCCTTGAGATTGCCGATCAACGCATCTTGATCACCGGCAGAGACGGAACAAACGAATGCCAGGAGCACGGCACATACAAATGCTGCCATTCTTGTTGCGGTCATTCGTTGATCTCTTTGGTTTGAGTTCATTGGTGATTCAGAAGCCATGTGTTTGATGTCCGAAGTATAGGTAGCGGGTGTTGGCAGGGAAGACCAAAGAGGGGCAGATTCGATCGGTCGCAGCAAAAACCGAGTTGCGCCGCGCTGGAAAGATTGACCAACAGAAGGGCTTGACGGTCGCGCTCCTTTTTGCGTTAAATTGAGTGTCCGGGTGACAGCACGTTTCTTCAGCGGGGTTCCCCACCCCCACCTCCTTGGCGTCTGTCGCCCGGACACTTTGCAAATGCTCTCGGCAGGTTCTCGGAATCCCGTACGACAGCGCTCCCGCTCCACCAGCACTCCACCGCTATCCGGTGATGTCAGATTCAAGACTTCTTTTCTGGAGAGGGTGCGCTACGATGCGTTCATGCCGATCCCAAAATCATTTAGTCCGCGAGTATTGCCTGGCCTTTGCCTTTGCTTCGCTCTTCTAGGGACGGGAGTAATTCCTGCCGACGCGGGCGAGACTCGCCCGTTGATGCGTGATTTCATCGGCATCAATGGACACACCGTGCAATTCAAACCGGACCTTTACCGGCCAGTGTGCGGATTGGTGCGGGATTATCATCCGGTCGAATGGGATTTGGGCAAGGACTCAGCCGAACTCCCGGGATTCCCGCTTGCCAAGAACGGCGTGGATTGGAACCAGGTTTATGGGTCGTGGTGTGCGAAAGGCTGGAAGATTGATGCTTGCCTGATGTTCGAATCGCTAAAGCAGACAGATTGGGAGAACATCGAGGCCGACGCTTGGGCTTATGGCAAGGCGTTCGCACATGGATTCGGCCCATCGGGCAAACGCAAGCTCGTGGAGGCGTTGGAGATCGGCAACGAGCCGGGCAAATGGAGCGACGCGGATTACACGCGCATGTTCAAAGCCCTGGCGGCAGGCGTCCGCGCTGGCGATCCGAAGCTGAAGATTGCGACGTGCAATCTCACGACCGGCAAGAGCCGCGACTACGAAAAGAGTGTGGACTGCGTGGCGAGCTGTCCGGAATTAGTGGATGTGCTGAACGTGCATAGTTATGCCCAACTCGAAGGCTGGCCGACGTGGCGCCGGAGCTTTCCGGAAGACCCGAAGCTGCCACACTACCTGCAAGATGTGGAGGCGCTCTGCCGTTGGCGCGACGCCCACGCGCCGGGCAAACCGGTCTGGCTCACGGAATTTGGTTATGACAGCACCACGAAACCACCGGAGCAGACGGGTGATTTCGCCAAATGGATCGGGGTGAATGATACGCAGCAGGCGCAATGGCTCGTGCGTTCACTGCTGGTGTTCTCCGCGTTGCCGGTCGAACGCGCCTACATTTACTTCTTCAATGACGAGGATCAGCCGCATCTCCATGCGAGCGCGGGCATCACCCGGCATTTTCAGCCGAAACCTTCCTACTACGCGCTCGCCCACTTGCAGCGCGTGCTGGGTGAGTATCGTTTTCAAAGCGTCGCAACCAATGAATCCGGCCGCTTGCGGGTGCAGGAATATCGGAACGACTCAAAGCAAGTCATTTGGGCGGTGTGGTCGCCGACCGGTGATGGAAGAAATTTCACCACGACGCTCGACAGCGTTCCCGGGAGGCCGGTGGACGCGCAGCACATGCCGCTTACCGCCAGTCCTCCCGCCCCGCCAGTCGCTACACAAGTGAGCGCTCGACAGGTCAAGGTTCAAGTTGACGAAAGTCCGCTCTATCTGGTCTTTGAGAATCCGTAGATCACAGGTCCAACATTGCTTTTGACCCGGCGGACCGTCATCCAATGAGCCGCCCCTGTAACTTGATAGAACGTTTCTTCAGCGTGGTTCCCGGCCACCGCCTCCTCGCCGTCTGTCACCCGAACATTGTGTAAGTCCAGTCAGTAGGCTCTTGGAATTTCGGCCGACAGCAGATCAGCACCGTCGCGAGCTCGACGAACATAAGCTAGTGTCCTGAGAGGAGAACGGCAGCCAACTGTCGATTTTTATACAGGTAGGGCAGGGGAGTGCCTTGGAGTGTTTACAGTAATTTTATGTGGGGTGCGTCCCCGCCGTTAGTCCGGGTGGAGGTGACGGGCGGCTGGTCAATTCCAGGTGATTGTGCAGGCTTCTGATTGCCTCAGCACCTCGAGTTTGCGGGTCCGATTCCCCTGGTGTTGAGACCCTGGATTAGGAGCAAAACATCAGCCGCTCAGAACCTCGCATTTTCCCCTGACAAGCCAAGGAGGCCCCCCGCAGGATGGTTTTCTTTATACTTCCTTAATGCCTTTCATACTGGTTTTAGCGCCCTTCCATGCCTTCGTGGCTAATGTTGACCAGTTTGGGCAGGAGGTAGCGCAATCACGCTCGCGGCTGGAATTCGCGTAAAGCTGCAACCTCCTGTCTGCCAATGACTTAGGGCTGGGGTCGAAAGTCGGCACGACCACTGCGTTGCCTGTGCACCAATATAAAAATCGCCAAAATGACTATAGTATGAAGACCATAGAAATCATTCAGATCATCCTGTTCTTCGGGCTCGGCATTGCTCTGACGCCCGTGGTGGGCAGGTTCATGTACAAGGTCTATACCGGCCAGAAGACGATCCTCCATCCCGTCTTCCTGCCGGTCGAGAAACTGATCTACCGCCTGACTGGAATTGACGCCAACGAAGAGATGACTTGGTTGCGGTATTTCTGGGCGGTGCTGCTCTTCGCCGTCGTTGGCTTTGCGTCGCTGATGGCGATTTTCATGACGCAAGCCTGGCTGCCGCTTAACCCGGCAAAGCTGCCTAACTGCTCGTGGCACTTGGCGTTTATGCAAGCGTGGAGCTTTACCTGCAACGCAGATTGGCAGTCCTACGCGGGCGAAACCACCATGAGCTATTTTTCGCAGGTCCTGGGCATCATGGTGCACCAGTTCTTGAGCGGCGCGTCGGGGTTGGCGGTGCTAGTCGCGGTGGGGCGGGCCTTGAAGCGGGCCACCGTCAAGAGCGTTGGCAATTTCTGGGTGGATCTAACCCGCGGGCTGCTCTACTTCGTTATCCCGCTCTCCGTGCTCTGGTCCATTCCATTGGCCTGGCAAGGAGTGCCTCAAACCTGGAAGCCTTACCACACGGCCAAGCTGATGGAGCCTTACACGACCCAGGTGCAGAAGACCGATGACAAAGGCCAACCAGTGACCACGAACATCCAGGTCATCGCCCAGGCGCCAAAACTCGACGCCAGTGGAAAACCAGTGATGGCCAACGGCGCCGCCGTGATGGTCGATGTGCCGCAAGTCGATGCCAAAGGCCAGCCGATTATGACCAACGCGCCCGTCATGGTGGACGCGAAAGTCGAGGCCCAAACTATCCCGATCGGTCCTGTGGCGGCGCTGGAATCCATCAAGCAGCTCTTCACCAATGGCGGCGGTTGGTACAACGTGAATAGCGCGCATCCGTTTGAGAACCCCACCCCGCTCACGAATTTCCTGGAGATGCTGGCGATTATCGTGGTGCCGATGGCGCAGGTCTTCATGTTCGGTTTGCTGGTCGGCAATAAGAAGCACGCCTGGTGTCTGTTCAACGTGATGCTCGCCCTCTATGTGCTTTCTTTCGTTGGCGCTTGGTACTTCGAGACACGGCCCAACCCGGTCACAGGCGGCACGTTCTCGAACATGGAAGGCAAGGAACAACGCATCGGGGTGATGAACAGTGTTCTCTGGGGTACCTCCGCGACGGCAATTGATAATGGTTCGGTGAACTCGATGCATGATAGCTGGCTGCCGCTCGCCGGCCTGATGCCAATGTGGAACATCATGATTGGCGAGATGCTCTTCGGCGGCATCGGCTGCGGCTTATATTGCATGTTGTTCCACGTCTTGATCACGGTCTTTATCGCCGGGCTGATGATTGGCCGTACCCCTGAATATCTGGGCAAGAAACTGGATGCCTGGTGCGCTACCTGGGCGCTGATCGGGGTCCTGATTCCGAATGTCGCCGCCCTGCTGCCAACCGCATTGGCCGTGATGATACCCCAGGGCTTATCCAGCATGAACAACGGGGGCCCGCACGGGCTGAGCGAGGTGCTTTACTGCTTCGCCGAGGCGGCCAATAACAATGGCAGCGCGTTCGCCGGCCTGAATGCCAATACGCCTTTCTACAATGTCGGGACCGGGATTGTGATTTGGATCGGGCGATTCATCCCGATTATAGCCATCCTCGCGATTGTTGGCCGGCTGGCATCCAAGAAAACTGTTGAGGCCTCCTCGGGCACCCTGCCCACACATGGGTGGACCTTCGGGCTGACGCTAACGGGGGTGATCGTGGTGGTTGCCGCCCTGACATTCTTCCCTGCCCTGTGCCTGGGGCCGATTGTTGAGCACGGCTTGATGATAGCGGGCCGCGCGTTTTAGCCAGGCTGAGGACAATTCCAATAGATAGAAAGATACTTATGAGCACCAAAGTCGAATTCAGTTACAAGTCGCTATTCCGCCAGGCGGCAATTGACGCATTCAAGAAACTGCACCCCCGGGACGAGATCAAGAACCTGGTCATGTTTGTCGTGTGGCTCGGCTCGATCTGGACAACCATTATTATTTGCCTACCGGGCCAGTTCAACCTGTTCAACGTGCAGATTTGCTTCTGGCTCTGGTTCACCTGTCTCTTCGCCAACTTCGCCGAAGCCATGGCCGAGGGCCGCGGCAAGGCCCACGCCGATGCCTTGCGCAGAATGCGCACCAAGACCATGGCCCGCGCACTGATTAACGGCAAGGAGGTCGCCGTTGCAGGCACCGAGTTGAAGGTCGGCGACCATTTCGTCTGCTCGGCGGGCGAGTTGATCCCCGCCGACGGCGAAATCGTGGATGGCATCGCGACGGTGGACGAGTCGGCCATCACCGGCGAATCCGCTCCCGTCGTGCGCGAGAGCGGCGGCGACCGCAGCGCGGTTACCGGCGGGACAAAAGTGCTGAGCGACCGGATAGTAGTCCGCGTCACTGCTGATGCCGGCCATTCCTTCCTCGACCGCATGATCGAGATGATCGAGGGCGCGCGCAGGCAGAAGACACCAAACGAAATCGCCCTGAACATCGTGTTGGTCGCCCTGACCGCGCTGTTCATCGTGGTGGTCTTTGTGTTGCCGCCTTATGCCCATTACAACGAAAATGCCGCCGGCCAGAAGGGGGTCGTATTGACTTCGATTCCCGTGTTGCTCTCGCTGATTGTCTGTTTGATTCCCACCACCATCGGCGGCCTTCTCAGTGCCATCGGCATTGCCGGCATCGACCGATTGATGCGCCGCAACGTCCTGGCCACGAGCGGCCGCGCCGTCGAAGCGGCGGGCGATGTGGACGTCCTGCTCCTCGACAAGACCGGCACGATCACAATGGGCAATCGCGAGGCAACGGAGTTTATCCCTGCGCCCGGAGCGGCGATGGCAGAACTCGCCGAAGCGGCGCAACTGGCCTCGCTGGCTGACGAAACGCCCGAAGGCCGCTCAGTGGTCGCGCTGGCGAAAGAGAAATACGGCCTGCGCGCCCCGGAGATGGCAGAAACGTATGCGACATTCGTGCCGTTCTCGGCGCAGACGCGCATGAGCGGGGTGGACCTGTTCGACGATCATCACGCGGCAAAGCTCGCGCCCGCACAGGCAAAGCGCGCAAACGTTGCCGCTTCACCAAGAACCGCGGGCGGTGGCGGCACGTTGGTGGCGGCGCGCCAGCCGGCCCTCGAGGTTGCTCCCGGTAGCGTACCCGTCCGCCGCATCCGCAAGGGAGCCGCGGAAGCCGTGGCTCAATTCGTCAAGACTCATGGAGGTGGAGTGGATCAGAAGGTAATGGACAAGGTGGACGAAATCTCCCGTTTGGGAGCCACCCCGCTGCTGGTCGCGGATCGAGATAAAGTGCTCGGCATCATCTTGCTGAAGGACGTGGTGAAGGGTGGCATCAAGGAGCGCTTTGCCCAACTGCGCAAGATGGGTGTGCGCACGGTCATGATCACCGGCGATAACCAACTCACCGCCGCTGCCATCGCCGCCGAAGCCGGAGTTGACGACTACATCGCCCAGGCCAAGCCGGAGGACAAACTGGCCCGTATCCGCAAGGAGCAGGAGGGCGGCAAGTTGATCGCGATGATCGGGGACGGCACGAACGACGCCCCGGCCCTCGCCCAGGCGGATGTCGGTGTGGCCATGAACACGGGGACGCAGGCCGCGCGCGAAGCCGGAAACATGGTCGATTTGGACAGCAATCCCACAAAGCTGATCGAGGTCGTTGAGATCGGCAAACAGTTGCTCATGACTCGGGGCGCCTTGACGACGTTCAGCATCGCCAATGATGTGTCGAAGTATTTCGCGATCATCCCAGCCATGTTCGGATTGCTCTACGCGCTAACCCCGGGTGGCCATGGCCCGATCGACAAGCTCAACATCATGTTCTTGCATTCGCCACAGAGCGCGATCCTCAGCGCGGTAATCTTCAACGCGCTCATTATCGTGGCGCTCATTCCGCTCGCGCTGCGGGGCGTGAAGTACAAGCCATTGGGGGCGGCGGTGATTCTGCGCAATAACATGCTCATCTACGGTATCGGCGGCATTCTCGTGCCGTTCATCTTCATTAAGCTCATCGACCTGATCCTTGTTGCCGTTCACCTGGCGCCCTGAGTGTTCCCGCGAAAACCAATTACGAAAGAAGAAATATGATCAAGCTCATTATCCAATCCGTGAAGCAGACCCTGCTGTGGACCATTGTTACGGGAGTCGGCTATTCGCTCGTGATCACCGCCATCGCGCAATTGGCCTTCAAGGACAAGGCCAACGGCAGCCTGGTGGTGCGTGACGGGAAAATCATAGGCTCAGCGCTGCTCGCTCAGCAGTTCCAGGGCACCAACTACTTCTGGCCACGGCCATCAGCCTGTACCTACGGCACCGGCGCGGCCGGACTGGTGGCCTCGAGCGGCAGCAACCTGGGTCCGACGAGCGGCCCGTTGCAGACCAATGTCATGAACAACGTGGCGGCCTTCATCAGCGGCAACAATCTGCCGACCAACACGGTTGTGCCGGCGGACATGGTGTTTGCCTCCGCCAGCGGTTTGGACCCGCACATCAGCCCCGAGGCGGCTCACTTGCAGATTGCTCGCGTGGCTGCCTCGCGCGGAGTGAGCGAGGACAAGGTCAAGGCTTTGGTTGACCGATTCACCGAAGCGCCCCAATGGGGTTTCCTGGGCCAGCCCCGCGTGAACGTGCTGCTGCTCAACGTGGCGCTCGATGACATGGATTCCAACAAGAAGCCCGGGCCGCTCGCGCAAAAATAATCGGGTGAGGGCATCGTTGGGGCGAACCGGCAAGCCGCACGGCTGGGCCGCGCGAAGGCAACCGCCGCATGAATCTCGCTGTTTGGCTGGTCTTTGTCGCTGCAGCGATATTGGAAGTCGGAGGCGATGCTGTAGTCCGCCACGGCCTCCGGGGCCGCAGTGCAGGTTGGATTTTGCTGGGATGCGTGGCTTTGACTGGTTATGGGCTGGTGGTGAATACAGTCAAATGGGACTTTTCCAAACTGCTCGGGGTTTATGTCGGCTTCTTTGCTCTAGTAAGCATCCTGTTTGGAAAATATATCCTCAGGGAGACAATCCCGCCCTCCACCTGGTGGGGGCTGGCTCTGATCATCCTCGGTGGCATGGTCATTCAGTTTGGCCGCCGATTCTAGCGCCGGCTTC
>Ga0224558_1004059_pt1 | contig 11637 bp, 3 predicted proteins | sample 714S32024metaG_FD_180682 | JGI IMG/M metagenome (GOLD analysis project Ga0224558, IMG submission 180682) | Peat soil microbial communities from Stordalen Mire, Sweden - 717 S3 20-24 | ecosystem: Environmental > Terrestrial > Soil > Wetlands > Peat | place: Sweden: Norrbotten County, Stordalen... | reverse complement strand
CACTCAGCTCGACGCTTCTTCGACGGTGGCCGGTACCTTCAGTTACTCGCCGGCAGCAGGCACTGTGTTGACGGCAGGCAGTCATGCGATCACGGCTACCTTCACTCCGACCGATTCGACCGATTACGCAACGGCCACGAGCTCCGTTTCAATCACGGTGAATGCGGCAACGCCGGCCATTACCTGGGCGGCTCCGGCGGCCATCACCTACGGAACCGCTCTGAGCAGCACTCAGCTTGACGCCAGTTCAACGATCCCCGGAACGTTTGTATATTCACCCGTCGCAGGTACCGTCTTGGCTGTAGGATCACAGACCTTGTCGGTCACCTTCACGCCGACCGACACCACCGACTACACCACGGCAACTCAGACGGTGATCTTGACGGTTAACTCAACCTCCTCTTTTGTGCAGGAAGCAGCCAGTACGACTTCCGGAAGCGCCAACTCTTTGACCCTTTCCTTCGCTGCGAACACCTTCGCGGGCGACCTCATTTTGGTTGGATTCGATTTCAGCGCGGGCACCACGCCATCGTCCGTCACCGATTCCCAAGGCAACACCTTCACCCCGGTTGGAACCCAATTGCCCTCTCCCGCCGGCGCCCAAAGCGTGGTCTATTACGCCAAGAACATCAAAGGTGGCGCCGACACGGTGACGGTCACCATTTCGGCGAACGCAACCTTCATTGAGCTTTATCTTACCGAATACTCCGGCATAGATCGGACAAATCCCATCGACGCCCAGGCAGGGGCCTCGGGCGGCGCTGGTCCGGTCTCGAGCGGCAACGCCACGACGAATTTTGCCGGTGACGTGATCTACGGCTACTGCCCGGGCGACGAGGCTTGTACAGCGGGCTCGGGCTTCGCGACCCGGTCGATCTTCGACGGCAACGTCATTGAGGACCAGACCTCTGGCAACCCCGGCAGTTATGCCGCAACCGGCTCCGCGACCAGCGGCTGGACGATGCACATGGTGGCGCTCAAACCGGCTTCGTCCTTATTAGTAGAGGCACCAGCGATCACGAGCGCGACTTCGGCGAGCGGAACGGTAGGAAGCGCCTTCTCCTATCAGATCACGGCGACGAATACGCCGGTCAGCTATGGAGCGACCGGATTGGCGGCGGGGCTAACGATAAACAGCGGGACGGGTTTGATCACGGGGACACCCACGACGGCGGGAACGTCGACCGCGACGCTGAGCGCAACCAACAGCGCTGGAACCGGCAACGCAACGCTGACGCTCACCATCGCAGCGCCAGTGCCGGGGATCACAAGCGCGACGACGGCGAGCGCGACGGTGGGGAGCGCGTTCTCGTATCAGATTACGGCCAGCAACACGCCCAGCAGTTACGGAGCGACAAGCTTGCCCACCGGCCTCACGGTGAATACCTCTTCGGGATTGATCTCGGGGACGCCGACGGCGGCCGGAACGTCAACCGTGACGCTGAGCGCAACCAACGGCGCTGGTACAGGCAGCGCCACTTTGACGCTCACCATCGCAGCGGCGGGACCGACGCTGAGCATCAACGCGACCAGCGTGGGATTCGGCAATGTGGGGTTGAATACGCCAGCGACGCAGTCTGTGACCTTGACATCCACGGGCACTGCGGCTGTAACGGTCAACTCGGCAGTGCTGACAGCGCTGACGGGTACGGGCTTCACGTTCTCGGGGCCCACGCTCCCGGTCACGCTGACTCCAACCCAGGTGGCGACGCTCGAAGTGCAATTCGATCCGACGGCCGCGGGGGCGGCCACGGCTCAGCTGACCATCACCAGCAACTCTTCAACCAACGGCACGGTGGTGATTCCCCTGACCGGTACAGGCACGGCGGCCTCATATGCTGTCGACCTGAGTTGGGATGCGCCCAGTAGCTCTACGGATCCGGTAGCTGGCTACAACGTCTACAGAGCACCGAGTGGCAGCTCCATGTATCAACTCTTGAATTTGTCGGTCGATACCCAGACGACGTACGTTGATAGCACAGTCGAGACCGGGCTGACCTACGATTACATCGTAGAAAGCGTCGACTCTTCCGGGAATGAAAGCACCCCGACCAGCCCCATCGTCGTGACAATTCCCTGATATGAAGTGACCCTGTCAACCGCTGCAAATCTTAGCCGGATGCATTTGACGATTCGAGGACAGGACTAGCAGGAGTCGGGGAAGGCATGCGCGAAGGTTGGTCAGACTGACATTTAATCTCCTGCCGCCTCGGCGTTCACCGGGTTCGGTTGCGATTTCAATGGCCAATTCTCTCCCCTCCGGAGTATCCAGAGCAAAGCGAAGATGCCGATCAGGACGATCCCGAAGAAAACGATCCCTCCCTGGTGATGTAGCTTTCCTGTTAGATACCCGGGATCGACTCGAGTTCCAAGCATCGCAATCGTGAAGATGCGCAAGCCATTCTTGGCAACTGACAGAGGAACTGCGAGACCAATTACCAATGCCTTTCGCCATGGCGAGCGCAGGAGAAGCTGAGCCAATATCATGGTCGTCACCAGCAACATCGAGCTGGATCGAATACTGCTGCACTCGTGAGCGACCTGGAGCGTCAGGCCAGGGATGGTTAGCAGAACACCATCCTGTGCCACAGGAACACCGAATGCTGCGAAAAGCATATGCGCCGTCCAGGCAGACCCTTGCTGCAACAAAGCTACGATCGCGTTTAAGAGGAGCTGTGGAACTGGGACTAAACCCAACAGGAAACACAAGGGAAACAAAACCAATCGCGAAGCTCGAGAGCCAAAGCAGAGTACAAAAGACCCTATCCACGACAACACGAACGCAAGCATCCTGATCGAGAGCTGCACATCGGAAGGTAGCGAAGCTGACCAGCCAAGCGAGGAGCAAGCGATTAAAACCGCGATCGCCAAAAGAACGGAACCAGTACGAACATTCAGAGTGACCATCGTCCGCAGAGGTCGCCACTCCAGAAAGATTAGAGCTGCACTGATGGGAAGAATCAGAAGTATGTGCGTGTATTCATCGTCACGCAACGACAGCGCGAATGTGTCGACCAGGGGACGCCACCCGACGAGCAAGGAAACGGCCCACAAAAGGGCGAAACCTACTTGATGTTGTGCCAACCTGGTCATGGATTCTTGCGCTCGCAAACCAACGTCAGATGGATTTTACACGACGTTGCTGCATTCGCGCGGCAAGCATCCTTTGTCACTTCGCCTCACAGAGTAGCAGTTCACCTTGCGACGCATCGGTCGGTTCGTAGACAAGTTGGCCATCCACCTCCTTCGCAAATGCCAGTACGGCACGTTCGGCGCCCTCCCCTACAATTTGCCATGATTCGCCATCCTTGACAATGGACATGCGGCTTCGCGCTCGCCACCAACTGTCGATCTCATTAGGGAGTGCGAACCAGACGGCTTCCCGCCCACGCAATTCGCTCAACATGGCGAGCAAGTCTTTATAGACCTCTTGTGTCTCGGACTCGATAATGTAGTCGGGATGAACAATGAAGCTCGCCAAGCCGTTCTTGGCAAGAATCATCTCGAGCTGGACCCTCCACAAATCGATCGAATGCTCGTTCAGGACTTGAAACAGTGAATAATCCTGGATGGTAGTAAGCGGCAATTCGAGGATGTCACCGATAAGGTAAGGCATGACCGTGCAGCAGCCACCGCGTTGCGGGTCAAGCTTGGCGACATTCGGCATCGACATGTCGAAAGAGAAATCAAGATCCTCGTACCATTCCGGCTTGCGATAAAGCACCGCCGATCGAAAGCCTTTTGCCCCGTACTCCCGGCCATAGCGATTGATCAGCGAAGCGCGGCGCCGGAACTCTTCTCGCTCATCAAACAGCCGGCCATCGTGGTTCAGGTCCTGAACGCCCACTTCACTCCCACGATCCCGCAATCGGCTCAGAAATTCCGGCGTGACCTGGTATCGCCCCTCGGGGACGATCTGATAAGACGCCTTGATTCCAAAAGAGTCATCGATGTCAAGCAATTGCGCACAGAAGTTGCGTCCTGCAACGGCTTCAACATCGTGTGTCATCGAGACGCAACCGCGAGCGCCATCAGGCCAGAACCATATGAATGGAATACGGTCGACACCGCTGGCCCGCAACGAGAGCAACAGCAGGTTTTCGCAAATATTCTCGACAGTGGTGTCAACCGGCCATTGGGGGAAACGCCTCTTTTGCCAATTGACCGCTCGAAGTCTCTGAATGCCCTTGCGCAGTGAGCGGTTCGTAAGGGGACGGAGCCAGTAGTAGATGCCCTTCAACGCTTTCTCGCACTTACCCAATTGGCCGCTGGGGTAGCGCTCTAACCGAAGATTATCGATGACTTCATTCGGATCGAATGGCAGCACAAGCTGCGTCCCATCAAATAAGACACTGGGTAGCGTGTCGCAGAGGGAAGAACTCAGTTGCGCTTGATGAGCACTCTTCAAGGTGCGGCCGTAACAAGTCGTGTCGGGACCAAATTGGAAGTATCCCGGGTCCGGAGACAATTCTTCGCTGAGACGAAAGTCGAGAAATCCCTCCGGACAGCGATAGCGATCGCGCACGGCTTGTACGAGCGTACGTTCATCTTCCGCGGAGGCTCGGGACATTGACTGATATTCTACCTGCACTCTTGACCTTTCGCCATCCACAATCGCGTGGGCTGAGCGCATTCGTAATCATAGAACAACTAACCGATATGCCGGTACAGCAATCGGCCCGCCCTGGATGAGAGCGCGTCGGGCAACACCGAGAACAGGCGCCGCGCCGCGGGCAGGTCCGACGCCGCCACGTATTTCTCCCTCGAACTCCCTGGATATCGAAGATAAGTGAGCCGCCTGCGGGTGGTTCCGAACTGATCTTTAAACCTAATCAGGCCATCGTTTTCCAGTTCGGTGCGACCAAAATCGATCTGCTCTGCACCCGCCGTCTTGCCTTCCTCGATCAACTTCCAAAACAGAAACGGCATACCCGCGAGATGATGGAATTTTTCGTCAGAGCAGCCATACTTGTAAACCACGGTACGGCGGTGACACAGCGTGAGGATCGCGGCGATGGGAATTTTCTCTTTGCGGGCCAACCGGATCTCCACGCTGGGGCCCATGCAGGCAAACAGGTTTCGGAACCAGGCGCGGGGTTGCGGGAGAAGCTGATGACGCCTCCTGGTGATCATGAGCAGCCGGTAGAAGTCATTGAGAAGTCCCTCGGAGCAGCCTCTCTCGTACGAAAGTTGCTCGCGCTCGGCGCGCCGGATGCGGCGCTGGATAGAGTTCTTGTCTAAATCGCGGAAAATCTGCTCGAGGGAAGGCGTCAGGTCGAGAGTATGAAGCCAGAAGGACTGGCTTGCCACCAGAGGACAGTCCGAATGCATCTCCCAGGAAAGTGGCCGAATTTCGATATATCTCCACTTGTGCTGACCGCACTCTGTTCGCATCCACTCGGTGAGCTCGAAAGAGTCGCTGAACTCATTCAGCAAGGGCTCAGAATGGTCTGCGAAAGGCAATGAAACCAGCCGGTTTCCGGTGATCCAACTCTTGACCTCGCAGAAAGCAATCCCGTCCGACAACCGCTCCCCAGGCGGTGTGCTTGTCAGCGCAATAGGGCGATAGCCGTAGGTTCTAGCCATGGCCTGGAGCCAACCCTTGTGATGAAACACGGACGCCTTGGGGTGAGAAGCAACCAAATCATCCCAACGGTGGTCCAGCGTCGGGTCTAGGGTGTAGAGCTTCATTGAAGGGTGGGAAGCTAGGGATTTTGAACCGGTGGAATCTCCAGTATAGGGCAGTCGTCATTGCCGATGACAAAGCTGTCGTCGTGTGGCTTGCTGGCAGGTGACGCAGCGGGCTGTGCGAGCGAAGCCTCCCCCTGCGGGCGCCGGGAGTTCGTTTTTACCTAGCGTGGTGGCTGGCGCATGAGCCACAGGGAGCGGGCAAGAAGGACCAAAACGAATTTGAAGCCAATTGGGTGAGGGGCTCCATGTCTCATAACGGATACTGTCGGCTAACTTGGAGAGATTTGGTTCTCGGTCTGGCGCTTTGCCAGGATTTGTTCTCAAATAACGGACGCCTGGGGATTTGTCGGTCCCAATCCAAAAGTATCGTTCAGAGTCTATGCGACACCCGCCGTATCGCGCTGGGCAGTTGGTGGCGTTCAGCGTCACCGCCGAGACTCCTGCCCCGCTCGGCGTCCCCGAGATCAAACCCGAGGCAGCATTCACCGTGAGGCCGGTGGGCAATCCCGACGCACCGTAACTGGTGGGCGCGTTGCTGGCGGCGATCTGATAGGTGAAAGCGGTCCCCGCCGCCGCTGGTGATCACTCAAGGCGCCACGACTAAAGCCGGCAATCCTATCATGACCACTTGCCAGCCATCCGATGGTGAAATCGAAAACTGGCTCCGGTAGGAATCGGGCGACGACACGCTCTCGAATACCGCCGTCAGATAATTCGGCGTCGAATTCAAATCAGTGATAAAGCCCGTCTGCGGAGTGAACGTATGAGGGGCGTCAGAGTCACCGAATATCCAGCTCACAAGCAGCCCGGCGTTAGTGAGCGTGATGGGATTGGAGGTAGCACTCGTAGTGTACGTGCCGGGGCTGGGACTGGTGATGGCGGAAACGACAGGGGGCTGTGAGGTGTCGGAGCCGGTGACGGCTAAGAAATGCACATATATAGGCTCCTGGTTGTCAACTGTGATCGTGATCGTATCGCCGGCAGGGCATGACGCTGGATTCTGGACATAGTAGACCGTGCTCCGCATGTCGTAGGAAATGCCCGCCCAGTTTGTGGGTCCTGCCAGTATATTCCAGGTGTTTCCGCAGCTATCTGATACATTCGGCTCAGACACCGGCTGGCTCTTGAAGTTGTAATAATCTCCAAGGAACAGAAGCAGTGTCGAAGCACCAGGATAGACAAACGGCCCGGTAGCGTATGTTGTCGGATAGGTTTGCTGCGCAGACGTTCCCCATGCACCCGATGACACAATCGTGGGCACTGGAGGATTCACTAACAGCGTGGCTGCTCTGCTGGGGTTGGCTGAGTAATCCTCATATCCCGCATAAACATTAGGCGCGCCATTATTCGTGCTCAACATGACAAACCGCATAGCAGACGTGCTGGTCCACCCTGGACGTGAGGTGATTTCCTTGACGATACTCGTCACGTCTATGATGTGGGTGCAGGTGTCCTGTCCGTTGTTGTTCCCCTGGCAGCTTCCATGATCATCGCCCGGCCCTGTACTGGTGTAATCAGTGTAGGCCGTCGTATAAGGCACGTCCAGGGGAGTGTTACCTGCCGTCCCACTGAAAGCGGCCCCGTTGTCTTGAGCCACTCCGTATACGCGGAAAGTGGAGTTACTGCTGGCGCAGGGCGCTGATCCACATACAGCACTGGTTGCGAACCCATCGCTGCTCACCAGTTGCAGGTATGCCGATCCGATCGTGTCACCCGAATTGATGCCGGCAGACGGAAACCGGTAGCCAGGAACCCAGGCAGTTGTCGTACCACCCCAACTCCCCACCAGATCTGCTCCGCCGTACTGTGGAGCGCTATGCCACCCGCTGCCGTCCTGGTTGTTATAGTAACCATCGTCGGCGTCATTGGAAATCTGAATGGTGTGAGAAACCAGAGGCTCTGTGCCGCCGCCGCCATTGATAGTCAACGTCAGTGGAGCGGTCCCTGTACCACCGCTGTTGGTCGCGCTCAGCGTCACCGTCGAGACTCCCGCCCCGCTCGGCGTCCCTGAGATCAAACCCGTCGTCGTGTTGACCGATAATCCGCTCGGCAACCCCGTCGCTCCGTAACCGGTGGGCGTGTTGGCCGCCGTGATCTGATAAGAGAAGGCGCTTCCCACCATCCCGCTCGCCGTCGCTGCGCTGGTGATCACCGGGGGAGCCACAGTCACCGTCAGGCTCAGGGGAGCGCTACTGGTGCCCGCGCTGTTGGTGGCGCTCAGCGTCACCGCCGAGACTCCCGCCCCGCTCGGCGCCCCCGAGATCAAACCCGAGGCGGTATTCACTGTGAGACCGGCGGGCAATCCCGACGCACCGAAACTGGTGGGCAAGTTGGCGGCCATAATCTGGTACGAGAACGCGCTCCCCACCGTCCCGCTCGCCGTCGCCGCGCTGGTGATCACCGGTGCCGACGTGACCGTCACCGTCAGCGTGGCGGTACCCGTTCCACCGCTGTTGGTCGCGCTCAACGTCACCGTCGAGACTCCCGCCCCGCTCGGCGTCCCCGAGATCAAACCCGTCGTCGTGTTGACCGATAATCCGCTCGGCAACCCCGTCGCTCCGTAACCGGTGGGCGTGTTGGTCGCCCTGATCTGATAAGAGAAGGCGCTTCCCACCGTCCCGCTCGCCGCCGTCGCGCTTGTGATCGCCGGCACTGGCACGGTCATGGTGAGCGTCAGCGTCGCGTTGCCTGTTCCAGCGCTGTTGGTTGCGCTCAACGTTGTGGTTGACGTTCCGGCCGTCGTCGGCGCCCCCGAGATCAAACCCGAGGCGGTATTCACTGTGAGACCGGCGGGCAATCCCGACGCACCGAAACTGGTGGGCAAGTTGGCGGCCATAATCTGGTACGAGAACGCGCTCCCTATTGTCCCGCTGGCCGTGCCGCTACTGGTAATCACCGGGGGCGCCACGGTCACCGTCAGGGTCAGGGGAGCGCTACTGGTGCCCGCGTTGTTAGTGGCGTTCAGCGTCACCGCCGAGACTCCCGCCCCGCTCGGCGTCCCCGAGATCAAACCCGAGGCCGTATTCACCGTGAGGCCGGTGGGCAATCCCGACGCTGCGAAACTGGTGGGCGAGTTGGTGGCCGTGATCTGATAGGAGAAAGCGGCCCCCGCCGTCGCGTTGGCCGTGCCGCCGCTGGTGATCACTGGAGGCGCCACGACTAAAGCCGGCAATCCTATCATGACCACTTGCCAGCCATCCGATGGTGAAATCGAAAACTGGCTCTTGTACGATCCAGGCGACGACACGTTTTCGAAAACTGCCGTCAGATAATTCGGCGTCGAATTCGGATCAGTGATAAAGCCCGCCTGCGGAGTGAACGTGTGGGGGGCGTCAGAGTCGCCAAATATCCAGCTCACAAGCAGGCCCGAATTAGTAAGCGTGATGGGATTGGAAGTAGCACTCGTAGTGTACGTGGCGGGGCTCGGGCTGGTGATGGCGGAAACGACAGGGGGCCGTGAGGTGTCGGAGCCGGTGACGGCTAAGAAATGCACAAATATAGGATCTGTGGTGTCGTTAACTGTGATCGTGATCGTATCGCCAGCAGGGCATGGCGCTGGATTCTGGACATAGTAAACCGTGCTCCGCATGCCGTAGATAATGCCCTCCCAGTTAGTGGGTCCTGCCAGTATATTCCAGGTGTTTCCGCAGCTATCCGATACAGCCGGTTGAGAGTTTAGGTTGCCGAATAAGTTGTAGTAATCTCCCAGGAACAGAAGCAGCGTCGAAGCGCCCGGATAAACAAACGGCCCTGTAGCGTATGTTGGCGGGTAGGTTCCCGCGGACGTTCCCCATGCGCCCGACGACACAATCGTAGGTGATGGGGGATTCACTACCAGGGTTGCGGCCTTGCTCGGATTGGCAGAGTAATCCTCATAACCCGCATAAACGTTGGGCGCAGCACTATTCGTGCTTAACATGACAAACCGCATAGCAGACGTGCTGGTCCACCCTGGACGTGAGGTGATTTCCTTGACGATACTCGTCACGTCTATGATGTGGGTGCAGGTGTCCTGTCCGTTGTTGTTCCCCTGGCAGCTTCCATGATCATCGCCCGGCCCTGTACTGGTGTAATCAGTGTAGGCCGTCGTATAAGGCACGTCCAGGGGAGTGTTACCTGCCGTCCCACTGAAAGCGGCCCCGTTGTCTTGAGCCACTCCGTATACGCGGAAAGTGGAGTTACTGCTGGCGCAGGGCGCTGATCCACATACAGCACTGGTTGCGAACCCATCGCTGCTCACCAGTTGCAGGTATGCCGATCCGATCGTGTCACCCGAATTGATGCCGGCAGACGGAAACCGGTAGCCAGGAACCCAGGCAGTTGTCGTACCACCCCAACTCCCCACCAGATCTGCTCCGCCGTACTGTGGAGCGCTATGCCACCCGCTGCCGTCCTGGTTGTTATAGTAACCATCGTCGGCGTCATTGGAAATCTGAATGGTGTGAGAAACCAGAGGCTCTGTGCCGCCGCCGCCATTGATAGTCAACGTCAGTGGAGCGGTCCCTGTACCACCGCTGTTGGTCGCGCTCAGCGTCACCGTCGAGACTCCCGCCCCGCTCGGCGTCCCTGAGATCAAACCCGTCGTCGTGTTGACCGATAATCCGCTCGGCAACCCCGTCGCTCCGTAACCGGTGGGCGTGTTGGCCGCCGTGATCTGATAAGAGAAGGCGCTTCCCACCATCCCGCTCGCCGTCGCTGCGCTGGTGATCACCGGGGGAGCCACAGTCACCGTCAGGCTCAGGGGAGCGCTACTGGTGCCCGCGCTGTTGGTGGCGCTCAGCGTCACCGCCGAGACTCCCGCCCCGCTCGGCGCCCCCGAGATCAAACCCGAGGCGGTATTCACTGTGAGACCGGCGGGCAATCCCGACGCACCGAAACTGGTGGGCAAGTTGGCGGCCATAATCTGGTACGAGAACGCGCTCCCCACCGTCCCGCTCGCCGTCGCCGCGCTGGTGATCACCGGTGCCGACGTGACCGTCACCGTCAGCGTGGCGGTACCCGTTCCACCGCTGTTGGTCGCGCTCAACGTCACCGTCGAGACTCCCGCCCCGCTCGGCGTCCCCGAGATCAAACCCGTCGTCGTGTTGACCGATAATCCGCTCGGCAACCCCGTCGCTCCGTAACCGGTGGGCGTGTTGGTCGCCCTGATCTGATAAGAGAAGGCGCTTCCCACCGTCCCGCTCGCCGCCGTCGCGCTTGTGATCGCCGGCACTGGCACGGTCATGGTGAGCGTCAGCGTCGCGTTGCCTGTTCCAGCGCTGTTGGTTGCGCTCAACGTTGTGGTTGACGTTCCGGCCGTCGTCGGCGCCCCCGAGATCAAACCCGAGGCGGTATTCACTGTGAGACCGGCGGGCAATCCCGACGCACCGAAACTGGTGGGCAAGTTGGCGGCCATAATCTGGTACGAGAACGCGCTCCCTATTGTCCCGCTGGCCGTGCCGCTACTGGTAATCACCGGGGGCGCCACGGTCACCGTCAGGGTCAGGGGAGCGCTACTGGTGCCCGCGTTGTTAGTGGCGTTCAGCGTCACCGCCGAGACTCCCGCCCCGCTCGGCGTCCCCGAGATCAAACCCGAGGCCGTATTCACCGTGAGGCCGGTGGGCAATCCCGACGCTGCGAAACTGGTGGGCGAGTTGGTGGCCGTGATCTGATAGGAGAAAGCGGCCCCCGCCGTCGCGTTGGCCGTGCCGCCGCTGGTGATCACTGGAGGCGCCACGACTAAAGCCGGCAATCCTATCATGACCACTTGCCAGCCATCCGATGGTGAAATCGAAAACTGGCTCTTGTACGATCCAGGCGACGACACGTTTTCGAAAACTGCCGTCAGATAATTCGGCGTCGAATTCAAATCAGTGATAAAGCCCGTCTGCGGAGTGAACGTATGAGGGGCGTCAGAGTCACCGAATATCCAGCTCACAAGCAGCCCGGCGTTAGTGAGCGTGATGG
>Ga0224558_1004058_pt1 | contig 11639 bp, 5 predicted proteins | sample 714S32024metaG_FD_180682 | JGI IMG/M metagenome (GOLD analysis project Ga0224558, IMG submission 180682) | Peat soil microbial communities from Stordalen Mire, Sweden - 717 S3 20-24 | ecosystem: Environmental > Terrestrial > Soil > Wetlands > Peat | place: Sweden: Norrbotten County, Stordalen... | reverse complement strand
GCCCCCGGAGGTCTCCGTGATGGCCCCGTTGCGCGTTTGGAGCAGGGCATAGGAAAGCGTCGAGCCCTCGTCGCGCATCTCGGCGTTGTTCTCGCCAACGACCAGGTAGCTCCGCGGCCCATTGGCACCGAGAAAAGGCAGCGCGTACGCAATGGCGCGATTACCTTCGGCCAGCAGATTCGTGATCTTCGCGTCCTCCCGGTCGAACTTGCTCTGCGCGCTGCCGAGGGGTCCCCACAGGTGGCTTGAGGGCTTGTCGTAGGAGGCGAACTGTCGATGCGCGTCTGCGACGGTCGTTTGGAGCCGCAAGAGCTGAGGGATGGCGACGTTGTCGCCGTCGCTCGCCTTTGCCAATGCGTTCAGCTGGCGGAGCAGCGTCCCTCCTGTCGTCGCCGACGATTGGAGGTGATCGACCAGGTTGAGCAGGCCCTGTCGCTGGGTGTGGAGTACGGGCAGCAGCCCCAATACCGACAGCCCGAGGGAGGATCGCAGATCGTCGTTCGCCTCTCCCGCTTCGGCTGACACCTGGGTGATGCTGGCCAGGGCTGTTTTCCGGGCAGAGGCAGACACGAAGCTGTTCTCGCTGTCGATCGAGGCGGTGATGGTGGCATGGGCCTCGTCGAGCAAGGTGCGGGCATGGCTGAGCGATCGATAGGCCGAGAGAGCCGCGAGGGCAAGGAGGATGATGACGACTGGCACAAGGACCGCCATCCATTTCAGGATGATCCGTCGCCGGGATCGCTTCGTGCTCTTTCGCTTCCGACGACGGTGTGAATGTGGCGCGGACTGGCGGTGCTGTCGCCAGTGCTCCCTTCCGTGACGATACGCATGGGCACGACGCTGCCCGCGATGTCGGAATGCCGGCACTCGGGTGAAGGCTAGTGCGGCTCAGCGAGAGGTGGATGTGCGGGGCAAGAGCCTCCTAGTGCCCCAGCAGGCAACGTAGGAGGGTCGCGTCCACCACTTTGACCTCCGGGTCGCGCAGAATTGGCTTCTCGCGAAAGAGGAGGTCAAATGCGCGAAGGGATACGCGTTCGAGAGATCACCAATGATGAGGGCAGACGCCTGCTCCAGATCGTGCGGCGCTCCTCGGGCTCGGTGGTGCGGTGGCGCAGAGCTCAGATGGTGCTGCTCTCGGCTCAGGGGATGGACGTGGCGCAGATCGCCAAGGTGGCCTTCACCTCGCCCGACCGGGTCCGAGCCGTGCTGCACAACTTCAACGACGACGGCTTCGACTCGTTGGCCCCCAAGTACTCGGGCGGTCGCCCCCCGACGTTCACCCTGCCCGAGCGCCGGGAGATCAAAAAGATCGCCTTGTCGCGTCCGGTCGACCACGATCTGCCCTTTTCGACCTGGAGCCTGACGAAGTTGGCCGAGTTCTTGGTGGCTGAGGGGGTGGTCGACGACATCAGCCACGAAGGCCTGCGCCTCATACTCCGCGAGGAGGGCGTCTCGTTTCAAGTGATCAAGACCTACAAGCAGTCGAACGATCCCGACTTCGAGGCGAAGAAGAACCGGGTGCTCGAGCTCTACGAAATCGCCGATGGAAAGGCAAAACCGAAGAAAGGGGACCCGACCGTCGTCATCTGCATGGACGAGTTCGGGCCGCTGAACCTCTTGCCCCGACCGGGCAAGCAATGGGCGCCGAGGATCGTCGAAGGAGGCTCACGCGAAGAACCCCGACGCCGCCGGCGACGGGCCACCTACACCCGCAAGAAGGGCGTCCGTCACCTCATGGCCGCCTACGACTTGAACCAGGACAAGATCTATGGCCACATCAAGATGAAGAAGGACTGCACCACCTTCCTCGAGTTCGCCCGCTACCTGCGCAGCCTCTACCCACCCGATGTCCGCATCGCCATTGTCATGGACAACTTCAGCCCACACCTCTCCACGAAGAGAGACACCCGGGTGGGCGACTGGGCCAAGGCCAACAACGTCGAACTGGCCTACGTACCGACCAACGCCTCCTGGCTGAACAGGATCGAGGCGCAGTTCCAGGCGTTGCGTTACTTCACCCTCGACGGCACCGACCACCGCTCACACGAAGAGCAGAACTCGATGATCCGCCGCTACATTGCCTGGCGCAATCGCAACGCTCACGACAAAACGCTGCGTGAGCTGGTAAAGCGCGCAAACGTTGCTTGATGGGGCACTAGTATGCGCCAAACCCTTTGACCATTGCCCTCGGGGTGTCCCAGACGATCTTGATGTCCCACCACAGCGACCAGCTGGCGACGTACAGGTAATCAAGCCGTCTGAGATCGTCCATGCCGAGGTCGTTTCGTCCAGAGACTTGCCACAGGCCGGTGATACCGGGTCGGAATTCAAACCGCCGCGCTTGCCACCCCCCGGTCGTTTCGGACTCGCGCTCTTCGAATGGTCGTGGTCCTACCAGCGACATATCACCGCGGAGGACGTTGAGAAACTGCGGGATCTCGTCCAGCCCTGTGCGGCGCATGATGCCACCAACGCGAGTAATCCGCGAGGCTTCCACCGCTTTGTTTCGCAGTTCGTGGAGGGGGGCTGAGACGTCATGAGCCTCGTCGTCTTCCTCACTGCTCCCTTTTGCTTCGATCTCGGCCATAGTCCGGAACTTAAGGATCGTGAAGGGGCGACGCCCTCGTCCGACCCGTTCCTGGCGGAAAAGCACCGGGCCGGGGGAACTGAGTTTGACCAGAATGGCAAGGACGAGTGCGACGGGAAATAGGAGTAGCAGCAGCAGCGAACTGGCGGCGATGTCGAACCCTCGCTTGAGGAAGCGATCCCAAAGGCTCAAGTGCCCTGGTGCCACTTCAATGAGCGGCAGTCCGTAGAGGTCAGAGAGGCGGGATCGCCACGACAGCAGTTCGAAATAGCGGGGAACGATGCTGATGTGGACGGAAGAAGGCATCGAGCGCAGTATCGTGACCGATTCGTGTGATAGGGACGTCGGGTAGGCGACGACGATGCGGTTGGCCCCCAGCTTCTCGCAGAGCTGGGGTAGGTCGTTCATCGTGCCGAGCGAACCGTCGTCCGCGTTGAGGGCGTCGACCACCCGCCCGACCACCTCGACCCCCTTAATAAGACCCAGATAGGTCGAGATGCGTTCGACGATGGAGTCGGACCCGACGATCAGCACTCGGGAATACACACCCCGACGGGATGCATGGATGACTGCTCGGCCCCCAGTGATGAGGGCCAAAGCGATGATGGCAGCGAGTAAGAGTTGGGTGGAATCGCTCTCGGTGACCCCGAACCCAAGGTGGACCATCAAACTGAAGGCGATGGAGATAACACACCCGGCGCACAGGGCGACGGCGAGTTCTTTGAGTTCGGAAAAGCTACTTTCATAGGGCGCCCGTCGGTTCAATCGGTAGAAGCCGGCCAGCGCCAATGCCAACACGATCGCCACCGGAAACGATGCATCGCTTCCGATATTTCTCCAGAACTGGGCGAGTGAGTTACTGGGGGCCGGAGAAGCCATGGGGAGCAGGATCAGAGCCAGCGGTAGTGCGATGACCGCCGCCAGCAGGTCGCCCGCCACGAGGACGCCCACCGGCCACTGACCGCCTATTTTCCCAGGGCTACCCTTCTCGCCGACGATGCCGAGACGGAGAGGGTCAGAAGCTGCCTCTAGGACTTCGGTTACCACTCAGTACTCGCCAGTCACCATTTAGTAGCCGCCATACTCACAGGTCCCGTCAACATGTGGGCTCAAGGATCACGACGAACCCCCGAAGGGGGCCCACTCTCTGGCGCGCAAACGTCAGCTCTCGTCCGATTGTCCTCAAGACTTTTACCTTTGCACCGTACCAAGGCTGGGTTCGGTTGTCTTTAGATTTTTGTCCTTTACAGACTGTTCACAGTGGTCATGCGGAGTCCGTGCCGTCAGTACGACCGATTCGGACGACAACTGCGGACTTCCGCAGTTGTGACTACTCGTGAGGGGCTTCTCCGGTCTGAGGAGGCGAAGGGGCAGCCAACCCGGGCATCGCCTGTTGCGTCGCCCTCGTTGGGCCGGTCCCCCTGACATGGCGCCCCATGGAGGGCCACTCGGCGTTTTCCACCTCCGGGGTGGGAGGAGCCTTCACTGGGTTCGTACCATTGGCCATCTTGCCATTGCCGTTTGCCGCCGCTGCGGTCGGACCACCCTGCTCCTTGCCCGAGGACCTCTGGTCGTAGCCGTAGTGGTAGTACGCGTACGAGTCAGATTCGGGGGCTCGGTTCAACACTGTGCCGACGATCGGAGCGTTGATCTGATTGAGCATCTCAACCGACCGGACGACGTCACGGCGCTTGACCATCCCGGCGGACACCACGAGAAGGATGGCATCAGCGTGCGTCGACAGGACGGCGGCATCCGTCACCGGCAGAACAGGTGCGCTGTCCACGACGACGATGTCTGCGTAGGCCTTGAGGCTCTTGAACACCTCATGGGTCTTGGCGCTCGACAGGAGCTCCGACGGGTTCGGTGGAACCGGTCCCGTCGGGAGCATCTGGAGACGAGACTGATCGGGGACCCGGAGGAGCGCGTCCGCCAGCTCGGCCTCACCCAGGAGGACCGAGGTGAACCCAACGTCGTTCGGCAGCCCGAAGAACTCGTGAATTCGAGGCCGACGCAAGTCACAGCCCACCAACACGACCCGCTGGCCTGCCTCGGCCATGATCCAGGCCAGATTGGCCGACGTGGTGGTCTTGCCGTCCCCCGCAGATGGGCTGGTGATCTGGAGGACCTTGGTGGGATTGTCCAACGCGATGAACTGGACGGAGGTTCGGAGTCCTCTGTAGGCCTCGGTGGGAGGAGATTTCGGGTGCGTCTGGGCAACGAGGTATGGTCTTTTGCGATCGCGCCACTCGTCGATCACGGGAATCAGGCCAAGCACGGGGATTCCAGGCGTGAGCTGCTCGAGTTGATCTTTGCCTCGGACCCGGTCATCCAGATTGTCGCGAAGGAGTGCGAACCCGATACCCACCAGCAGACCGGCCACGATGGCGATGCCGAGATCGCGGTCAATCTTCGGTGACGACGGTGTTGCCGACGGGACAGCGGGGCTCACCACCTGGCCCCCGCTCGATGATTGGGCCGTGGTCAGCTGGAGCTGGCTCAGCTGCGACTTCAGAGCAGCTTGCTGCTGGTAGAGACCCGTCAACTGTGACTGAAGTGCGCTTTGCGAGGTGGACGCGCTCGGGGTCTCTGCCAACTTAAACTGGACGGTGTTGATCTGGGTCTGCAGGCTGTCGATCTGACTTTGGACCGAGGCCTCGGAAGCCAACTGATTGGCCACGAACTCGTCACGGGTTTGCTTGATGTACGCCGTGGCGTAGGCGTTCGCTGCCCGGGCGGCGAACGACGGGTCAGTGGACTGGACGGTCAGGTCGGCTATCTGTGTGGTGCCGACGAGGGAGACGGAAACAGCAGGTACGGGCGCGCCGAGGACTTTGCTCGCTGCAGCCTGAACCGGAGCGCTTTGCACGAGTTCTAAGTCGGTTGCGAGTTGCTGCGTACTGAGCGCCGTGGAGGCGCCTGAGCTTGGGCTTACGCCCTGGGCATGGAAGTACAGCGTCGCCGTACTCTGGTACTGCTTCGTGCGGGACTTGTCGATACCCGCCGTCGCTCCCACGGCGACAAGCAAAACGAGGAGGATTAGCAGCTTCCGTCGCCACAGAACGCCGAGAGAGTCAAAGAAGCTGGGTGTCACGGGAGAGCCCGTCCCGGTACCTGCCACCACAATACTGTAGTGCCTGCGCCTGGTTCCAGTTTTCACTCCCGTAGGACGACTGCGCGAGGATTGGGGAATGCGCCCGCCGCGGATTGCCGGCCTCACGAGCGCACGCCGACTGCTTGAGAGCCACAACGTAGTGCCTTTGGCGGCAGTGGGCTGGGCGATCGTGGTGGGGGCGCTGATCGCCGTGGGGGGCAATCTGGGTCTCCGCGGTGCTCTCCTCATGTCGGCGCTCCCGCTGGTCATAGCCGTTGTGAGCAGGTCGACGCGAGGCACTCTGATCGGTCTCGCTGTCTGGCTGGTGGCGCTGGGCCTCATTCGCCGGCTGGTCTCCAGCGGGACTGGTGCCAGCGTCTCGCACGACCCACTCCTGCTCGTCGGACCGGCAGCCCTGGGTGCGCTGTTCATCGTTTCGGCCGGGCGGGGAGCCTTCCGCCGGAAGACACCGTTGGCATCCTCGGTGCTCCTGTTGTCGCTGCTTGCTCTCGTTGAGGCGTTCAACCCGCTGCAGGGAGGATTTCTGATCGGCCTTGGGGGTCTCCTCCTGGTGTTGTTCCCCATGCTTGCCTTCTGGGTGGGACGGGTTCTGGTTGACCGTGATCTCTTGCGGCTGCTTCTCCGACTTCTTTCGGTCCTTGCGGCACTGGACGCGTTCTATGGCTTGGTCCAACAGCTGGCGGGGTTCCCCTCGTGGGACCTTCGATGGATCAACACGTCGGGCTATATAGCCTTGAACGTCGGCGGGTTCACCCGGTCGTTCGGGAGCTTCTCCTCGGCCCAGGAGTACGCCGTGTTCCTAGGTGTCGGCCTGGTCCTCTGGGTGGCACTGTTCAGTCGGGGGCGCCTCCTGTGGGTAGTGCTCCAGCTCATGGCGATCGGCCTTATCGGGACGGCATTGGTGCTCGCGTCGCAGCGGTCAGCGCTCGTGGTAGTCGTGTTTGCACTCGGTGCCATGGCGGCAGCCAGGACCGGTCGCCGGCCTACTGGTGCGCTCTTGGCTGGAGCGATGCTTCTTCTAGTTGTCTATGTCGGAGTCAACCAGTTCGCGTCAACAAATTACACTTATGGGACCTCGACAAACTCTGTGTCGGCGCTGACGTCGCATCTGTTATCCGGCATAGGCAATCCCACGGGGCAGCAGTCGTCCTTGCCGGGGCATCTCTCGATAGTTGAGTCGGGGATTGCGTCAGGCTTCACTGAGCCGATCGGGTATGGGACCGGTTCGATCACGCTGGCGGCAAACCACCTCGGCAATTCGAATGTGCTTGGTACCGAGTTCGACCCAAGCAACGCGGCGGTGGCGTTCGGATTCGTGGGACTGTTGCTCTATCTCATTGTCCTTGGGAGAGGTTTGGGCACCGTCTACCGGCTCGCGGCGCGTCGACGGGACCCATTAAGCATCGCCGTCCTGGGCGTGGCCGGAGCAACCCTCCTCCAGTGGTTGAATGGGGACCTCTACTCGGTTGCCTGGTTGTTCTGGCTGACGCTTGGCTGGGCCGATCAACAAAGTCTTGACGGGCCCTGGTATGTAATCGACTCCGAGAGCATGCTTGCATCACAGGGCTTGCGCACCTTGGCATGAGATGGGCGATACGCACATGCGCCGAAGCGTGGGGCAACCTGCCGTTCGGCGGCTCGCAGGGAGCAGCACTGAGATGAAGCGCAACTGGCGGCGAGCCGTGCGTGACGGCACCGTTTGGAGAGATGCTCGATTGTCCCCAGGCGGCCGGGCCCAGGCAGGGACAGTCTCAAGGGTTCTCGCGATCGGGCTCGAGTCACAGTCGTCCCGAGACGGAGGGCTGAACCGCTACTTTGCTCAGCTGGTTGCAGCGCTTGGCGAGCTCGGTACGCCGATAACTGGCCTTGTTACGGGCGACGCGCAAGGTGAACGCGACGACGGCCTCGTGGAGATCGTGGCTCCTCTCGGGGCTTCGCTGACAACTCGGCTTCGTGCCATCGCCTCGGCCGTAAAGCGGCATGGCGATGCCCAGATTGTGGACGTCCATTTTCCCTTGACGGCACTTCCAGTGGTTTTTGGTCGTGTTCGCCGCCGGCCGCTTGTCGTGCACTTTCAGGGCCCTTGGGCAGACGAGAGCGCCTTGGCCGGCGAGGGCCGGGTCGCGTGCGCCTTGAAACGCAGCCTCGAGCGTATTGTCTACCGCCGAGCCGACGTTCTCGTCGTCCTTTCGAACGCGTTCCGGCGTCTGCTCATCGAGCGCTACGGCGTGAGCCCTTGGGATGTCCACGTCCTTCCCCCTGGAGTCGACACTGAGAGGTTTGCTCCGGGCGATCGATCAGACGCGCGGGCGGTACTGGGCCTCCCAAGCGACGCGTTTGTCGCGCTTACGGTCCGCCGTCTCGTGCCTCGCATGGGGCTCGACGTCCTCCTCGAGGCCTGGGCGGAACTTGTCAGCGTTGCTGAGGTGCCGATCGTGCTGTGCATCGTTGGCGGCGGCCCGCAGAGCGACGCGCTCAAAGCGCGGCGCGCCGGATTCGGCCTCGAAAGCGTCGTCCGCTTCGCCGGGAGGGTCGACGACGAGGAGCTCGTCCGCTACTACCAGGCAGCTGACGTCTCGATCGTCCCTTCGATCGCGCTCGAAGGCTTCGGGCTCGTTGTCCTCGAGTCTCTTGCCACGGGTACTCCTGTAGTGGCCTCTGCTGTGGACGGCCTATCCGAGGCGCTCGATGGGCTCGCCCCAGATCTGCTCGTTCCTCCTGCTGATCCCCAGGCGCTCGCCAACCGCCTACTTGGTGCCTTAACCGGAGACCAGCCGTTGCCGACGGCAGAGGTATGTCGGAGGTATGCGGAGAGCTTCTCTTGGACCGAGGTGGCCCGCCGCCACCTCGAGCTCTACGGGCACCTGGTCGACCGGCCGGCAGAAGAACGGACCGCTGAGCCACGCAAGTTGCGCGTGGTGGTCCTCGGCCATACCGCGCAGCTTTCCGGCGGTGAGCTAGCGCTTCTCCGGGAGGTGCCGGCGCTCACGGGCGTTCAGATTCATGTCATTCTCGCCCAGGATGGCCCGCTCGTTCGGCTACTCGAGCGTGCCGGTGCGTCCGTGGAGGTCCTCCCGATGGGCGAACGCACGCGTGACCTCCGCAAGAACCGGGTGAGGCCGGCGAGGCTGCCTGTCGTGGCGTGCGCTCAGAGCGCGTTCTACGTCTTTCGGCTGGCGAGGCGCCTGGCGCGGTTACGCCCCGACCTCGTGCATACGAACACCCTGAAGGCGGCACTCTACGGCGGCTCGGCGGCTCGGATTGCCCATGTGCCGTGTGTCTGGCACGTCCGGGACCGAATCGCCGGGGACTATCTCCCGACCGCGGCGGTAAGGATCGTCCGGGCGGCGGCCATCCTGCTGCCCGACGCGATCATCGTAAACTCCCGCGCCACTCTCGAGACCCTACCCGCAAGTGCAAGCTCCCGGATGCAAGTCGTCTACGACGCGGTACCCGCCGTGGCCTCGAACCGAGTTCGGGTCAGTGCCGTGACTCCAAGCCCGGTCATCCTGCCGCGAAGCCAGCGAACCCCTTGGTCGAGCGCGAACGCGACCTTCCGGGTGGCCATGGTCGGACGGCTTGCCCCGTGGAAGGGCCAGGACGTGTTCCTACGCGCGTTCGCGAAAGCCTTTCCCACTGGTGAGGAAGTCGCGGTCCTGGTAGGGGCCGCGCTCTTCGGCGAGAACGACTACGAGCGCCAGCTCCACGAGCTTGTCGGTGATCTGGGCATCGAGGAACGCGTCGAGTTCCGGGGCTTTCGCATCGAGGTCTTTGACGAGCTCGCCCGTGTTGATGCGCTCGTTCATGCGTCCGTCATCCCTGAACCCTTCGGGCAAGTCGTCGTCGAGGGCATGGCCGCTGGACTGCCCGTCGTGGCTGCCATGGCGGGCGGGCCTGCGGAGATTCTCGTCCAGGGCGAGACCGGGCTCCTTTACCCCCCTGGAGATGTCGACGCGTTGGCGAGTTTGCTTCGCAGACTCGCCGCTGATGCTGAACTGCGTTCGCAGCTCGGAAATCGGGCACGAGCCGCAGTCGCTATGTACTCGCCCGAACGGGTAGCGGATCAGATTTTGGATGTCTATCGTCGCGTGTTGGGCAGCAGCGACCAGGGTGCAGACGCCCCCATTGGCAAGCGCCGTGGACTCGGACAACGATTGGGCCGGTCCGGATGAACGGCGCGCCACACATAAGGTCCTTGGAGCTTGAGGGGAGACGGGCGCAGGACTCAGGGAGCGTGCTCGCCTTCAGTGTCGTCGTGGTGACTCGGGACCGACCCCCCTTGCTCCGAAGGTGCCTTGAGGTCGTGCTCGCCCAGATGGGAGACGTTGGCGGGGGCGAAGTCGTCGTCGTGGATGACGGAGGAGGCATCGCATTGTCGGGCATCCCCGACGACCCTCGGGTGCGCCTCGTCCTCGGGGCGCAAGAAGGTCCAGCCCGTGCAAGGAATCGGGGCATCGAAGCCGCTCAGGGAGCGATCGTCGTCTTCACCGAAGACGCTGTGCGCCCGCAGCCTGGCTGGCTCGCGTCAGCGATCTCCTCCTTGGAGTCAAGGCCGGACGCCGTTGGCGTGCGTGGTCCCGTCATTTGCCCCAAGAGCGACCTCCTCTACGAGTACGCCCTCGAGGATCGAGATGGAGTTGACTACCTCGGCTGTAATGTCGCCTACCGGCGCGCGGCGCTCCGGCAGTGCGGGGGCTTCTACCCCGGCTTCTATTTTGCTCACGAGGGCCGGGACCTCGGCTTGCGTATGGAAAGGCTCGGGCCGGTGCTGTTCGAGCCCTCGATGGTGGTCGAGTATCTTTCCCGGCCATTCACGGTCCGAACGTGGGTTCACCGAGGCCGATTCGTCCGGGACGATTGGGTCCTTTTCCTGCGCCACCCCTCTTCCCGTCCCTCCCGCTGGCCAACGCGCTGGGCGCCGTTGTTCATGCGGAGCGTCCGGTGGATGCGGCTGGCACGCAACGCCGAGGTGGTGCGGGGCAGCGCCCGCAGAGCGTCGCGTCTTGCGCTCATCGCCTTCGGAGAGCTCGCGGTGGCTGGATGGGTAACGCTCTCCGCGTGGCATGCGGTCTGGGCCGAGGAGAAGTCAGCCGCCGACACCGGTGAGGGGGTGCACGGGGAACGTCCTTCCCTCAGGGACGACAGCCTCTCTCCCGAACGGACGTTGCGGATCGCCTATCTCGGGCCCAGCCCCGTCGCGCATTTGGCTGGCCCGCCGGAGTGCGCATGGTTGATCCTGGAGCAACTCGCCCACTCTGGGGTCCGGCTGGACTGTTACCTCACCGTCACTGACAATCGAGAGCAACTCGATGCCGTCGCCCAATTGCCCGGCGCAAGGGTCATCTCGGTTGGGACTGTCTGGCGCTTCGATCGCTGGTACAGCAGTCGTGACCTGACGAAGATGGTGACCGAACTCGTTTTCAAAGCCCTCGGGCGCCGGCGGCTGGTCGGTCTTCTCGCTGAGCAGCACCAACTCGATCCCTACGACGCGCTCTACCAGTTCTCCACGATCGAGTCGTTCGGACGGCGAGCCGACCGGAGGAGGCTCCCGCCGGTCGTGCTTCATCCGAGCGTGCACGCTGCTGGTGAACTGTGCTGGATGTATCGGGAACGAGAGCTCTCGCGGCGCTGCGAAGGGTGGTTGCGACCGAGGATCATTATGAGCTGGTATTGGGTGCGGAGCCGCCGGCAACGTCGGGACATCCGCCGAGCTTCCGTCGTGCTCGCGCTGAGCGAGGCATTCGGGCGCCACCTCATCGAGGACTACGGCGTCGAGCCGGAGCGGGTGCGTGTCGTCCCGAATCCCATCGACCTCGCTGCGTTCCAGCCTGCGCCCGTCAGCGCTACCCCGCCGCCCACTCCCCTGCGGCTCGTCGTGATCGGCCGCATATCGGTGCGCAAGGGGGTCGAGCAGATCGTCGAACTCTCACGCCGTCT
>Ga0224558_1004057_pt1 | contig 11640 bp, 19 predicted proteins | sample 714S32024metaG_FD_180682 | JGI IMG/M metagenome (GOLD analysis project Ga0224558, IMG submission 180682) | Peat soil microbial communities from Stordalen Mire, Sweden - 717 S3 20-24 | ecosystem: Environmental > Terrestrial > Soil > Wetlands > Peat | place: Sweden: Norrbotten County, Stordalen... | reverse complement strand
CGGAAAAGTGTCCGATATGGAATCGGAATCACTGTCCGATATCAATCGGAACAGGTGTCCGCTTTGAATTGGAATGACTGTCCGATATGAATCGGAATGGGTGTCCGACAACCGTCGGAATATGCAACAATAGGAAAACGACTATGAAGAAATGCCCGTACTGCGCCGAGGAAATTCAGGACGAAGCCATCAAGTGCAAGCACTGCGGGGAGATGTTGACGACGGCATCGCAGTCGTCCGCCGTTTCGCCGCCGCTACAAAAAGCCAGTATTCCGGCTCTCAAACCCATCGGGCTGCTCCTGCTGGTTGCCGGTTTGGTGACGGTCGCGTACTTCCTCGAGTTTTACGATACCAGTGTGGAAGTTCCTGAAGCGACCATCATGGGGCAGTCAGTCGGCGGCGGGCGTGTCCACAATGTTGGCCTCATGCAGAACAGGCAGAACGGCATCGTTGTTGGTTCGGTTCTCGCAGCCGCCGGTTTAGCATGTTTTCTGGTGGGGCAATATGCTGGAAGCAAATCCCAGCGATCCGCGAAGGCTAGAACTCAGTGGCGGATAACCCGTAGTGCGTTTTACCTCATAGCTTTGACTGCCGCGATAGCTGTCTGCGCGTTCATTATTTACAAAATCCATCAAATAGACGCCCAGAGCCAGCGCGACCAAGAACAGTCCCGGCGAATAATCGGGTACTGACTGTTTCCACATCGGTTATGAGCGACCAAGCAATTCCACCCGGTGGAGACTCTCCGCCTCCCATTCAAACGCAGCCATCCCCCACCAAGACTACTGCGAACAAAGGTTGTATGGGATGTCTGGGGTTTGTTGCTCTCTGGATTGTCGTCTTCTGGATTGCCGACTACTCAGGCTGCGAGTGGACGAAGACCAACGATGCAGGCACCACCAGCAGCCAACCGCCGAAAGACCCCAGCCTGCGCCACGTCGGGCCGAGGGGAGCGGTCGCGGGCTACGACAATCATGGCCGCACAACGCGCCTGCCGCCGGGAACTGCGGTTCGAGCGACTGGCACTTCTTACATGGACCCGATGAACGGGCCGACTAAGATTTACACTGTGAACGAAGGTAGCTTGCGCGGAATGCAAGTGCCGCTCAGTGAGAGCGACCTCGAACCACAATGAACACCCTCAACTAAAAACAACCAAAGCAACATCATCCGACCTCAGTTTATGCGTAACCAAAGGCTACACCTGTCTCTCATTGCCAGCCTCGCGGTCTTCCTTGCGGGCTGCGCCCAATCCATAACCGACGAGCAGGGCCGAAAACTTCCGGCACTGGGAGCAACGGCCCGTCTAATTGAAAAGCACGGCTGGCTGCCAACAACCGAGGCCGCCATCGCTGAATTGATGACACCTCCGAAAATCAACCTGCTGGCGGTGTCCCCTGAGCAAGCGGGCAAGTTGGCCGATGAGGCGATAGCTCAGAATGCCGCCCGGTTGATGCAGGAGGGCAAATTGATACAGGTGCCGCCCGGCAGTAAGGTGCGGGTGGTCGGGTATTATGCGGGAGACAGCCGGAACATCAGACCGTTCTCACCACAGGACACGACGGCCACGTGGGTCAAGGTCGAAGTACTGGAGCTTGACGGCAAACAGCGGACGGGTTTCACCACTGCCGACGGAATTGAGTAGGCGGAGGACGGTAATTGCGCGGAGGCTTGAAGCCCAGTGGACTCGGCTGTTAGCGAGGACACCAGGGCACGTGGTCGTGCCCTCCCTCGTTCAGAAAGATACACATTGGACTCATCCGGGGGATTTCGTTATTCCGCATTCACCGAGAAATCCTTGGCGCTCTGCCGCCGCAGCCGGATGCGGGCGCTGATTTGCTCGTTGACCCGATGATGAGCCTCCAGCAGGTGCGGCGGGATGCCCTGCAACAGGTTGGCCGACATCTGCGCGAACCGCTCCCATACCGGCTTGATGCGTTTCACGCCCTCACCGGTGATGCGTACCCGGAGGGCGTTAAAGTGCAAGCCTGACTCGACCTCGACCTCGGCGACTTCCACCAGCGGCGGCTTTGTGTCGGCCAGCTTGCGGATGCGCCGCGAAAGCAGGCTGGGGTTGTGAACCAGAAACTGCTCCAGTTCCTTGTAGGCCACGAACCCGCCTTCATCATGCGGCAGGTCGTCCCAGCCGAGTACCTTAATGCCATAAAGGCTTACCAGCAGGTCGGCCTCTTCAACCGTAGAGCCTGAACCTGCGACCACGCTTTTGACGCCCTGAAGCAGGTCACGCCGGGCGGTGAAAATGCTGGTCACCGTATCAGTCGGCTCTATAGCGGGTGCGGATTTCTTTTGCTTCATGGCGGTACCATAAACCAAGGCCGAAGACAGTCAATGATTTGGTTCTTTACAAAGTGCATAACAACATGGTACTTTGTCGCCATTATGACTGTGGGTTGCATGAACACTGATCGCCTTCCTGCCGACGACGAGCCGCTAATCCCCGAACTTGAACCTCATCCAGATGCCTTCCTCGGCGGCTCCGAACTGCTCGATGACGAGGCGGTGGCTGGGGCCATGACCCGTTACGCCGAATCGCGCATGTTCGCAGCGCCCGACATCTCCTTCTTCACCCTGCCGGTGTACGAAGCCCTCCGGCAAAGGCCATACCATAGGGTCATCGTGCAAGGACCATTTGAGATTCGGCGGCTGGCCGACGACTACCGCCAGTACATATATCGATCAGAAGTTGTTTTCGTCCAGAAATGGAGTCCTTCGGTCGACAGCCTGCTATTGTGCTTGGGGCGAGGCGTCTTTGTGCTGCTCGACCATATCAACCTCACGGTATTCGCGCCCACCCCGCAAGCGGCGGTGAAGGTTGCCGCCGACTTCCGCCGGTACGTGAAGCCCCTCATAAGAGATAATCCGGGGTTTCGCCTCGTCAGCTTCGGGCCGAATGGCCCCTCTGCCGAATGGGTCGAGGTCGATACGTGTCCCCCAGCCAATACCGATGAACTGACGCTCCATTATGGAGCCGACTTTGTGGGGTGGGAGAAGCAATGGCTGGCGCATGTGGCCAAACGCCACAGCGGCATCACTATACTCTTTGGACCTCCGGGCGTGGGCAAGACGAGTTACCTCAAGATGCTGATGGCCCGGTTCATCGACCGGTTTGCGTTTTACTATCTGCCGCTGTCGAGCTTCGGCCTGCTCAGCGACCCGCAGTTCGTCGGCTTCTGGCTTGAGCAGAACCGGCTGCACAAGTGCAAGGCCAAGCTGGCCATTATCGAAGATGCTGAGAACTTGCTCTTGCCACGTGACGAGCGCAGCCGGGCGCAGGTGAGCAATCTCTTGAACATCGGCGATGGATTCATGGGCGAGCACCTGAGGCTTCACGTGGTCGCGACCACAAACACCCCGATGCGGCGGCTGGACGAGGCGGTAATGCGTCCCGGCAGGCTCATGGGCACCCGCGAATTCCGCCGCCTGACCCGAGACGAAGCCTTGCGGCTGGCGCAGGCCAAAGGGCTGAAGCTGGCCGATGGCTCTGATAGCTGGTCGTTGGCTGAGATTTACTGCGGCAAGCCAGAGGTCTTGGCCCCGGAACCCAGTGTCGGGTTCTCGACCAGTGCGTAATTGCGCCTCGCTTGTCGAACATGAATAAGAAGCTCCATTGCGCCTACCTGTTCGCCGACGGTCATGCCGTTCTGGTCTATGAGAAGCACGACCAGCGGGCCGGGGGCATCCGCTGGGCCGAGGTCATCGAGAAGTTCGGCCCGGAGTGCCAATTCACCGGGCGCATCATCTTCCATTCGGGCAGCAACCGGCTGCTCAACCTCTGCCGTAGAGCCGTGGCGGTGCGGGTCACGGCTGCCACCCTCGAAGTCCAACTGAGCCAACACCATCTGAACAACGTATGGGTCCACGGTCTGTTCGGCGTGCTCGGTGCTCCATACGCGTATCAGCCGGAGCATGACGAGAAGTTCAATCCTGAAATCGCCCGGTGGGCCAACTACCGCGTGGCCAAGGTCCACCTGCTGCCAGCAAAGCCCAAACGCGTCCAAACACGCCGCAGAAGCTCTTAACTGACCCCAAGGCCATGAAACCGCACCTGCTCACCCCGCAACAAGTCTACCAGCGCAAAGAACGGGTCTGGCAGGCTTGGAGCCTGTGGCATGTCCGCATCGTCCGGGCGTTCTTCCCCGAAACCGGGGGCAGCCTGCACCTGATGCACAACTGGTATCGGTGCGCCGAGAAGACCAACCCGGCGGGTGCTGGGCTGGCCGACTGGGTTTATGATTCGGTGTGGGACCGGGTCTACCGCATCACCCACAAGCTGGATACTCAATACGAGCGCAACGAGCACCTGCTCAACCACGGCGACCATTTCCGGCCCTTGTGGTGCGGGTTCTGCCAAGCAAACACATGAAGACAAGACTCGACGCGACTCAATGGTGCCGCACAAATCGCAGTCGTAGCGGCGAGCTTATGACACCCGTACAGGACGACGTGGAAGACCTCCGCCGCCAGAGGCTGGTAGAGATTAACCGCTCGGTTGAATCGAACAACGGAATAGCTGAGCGGCAGCGCCTCGAAGCCCGTTACGGCCATATTTGGGACGCCACGCAGCTTGCCAAGGACTTTGACGTGCTCGGCTTCATGGCCCCCTATGTGGTCGTCCAGCGCAAGTCCGACGGGCGCAAGGGAAGCTTGGAGTTCCAACACCTGCCGCGCTTCTATTTCAGTTTTGTTCTCGATTAACCGACGCCCCGCGCCCTCCGCCTACTTGCCATGCCAAACCAACCCGACAACCCGTGGGGCGAACCCATCTCCAGCTATACCCGCGCCCAAGCCATCGCGGACGGTGTACTTGTGGACCTGACCACCGCTACCGACGACAAGGGCCAACGGCTCTGCCCGCAGGCGGGATTCAAGGTGCCGGTTGCCATCACACGCACTGCTTGGGCGCAGACAATTGAGGCAGGCGGAAGCTGGAAGCGGGATGGGGAGGGGGAAGTCCTCGAACTGAAGGGCGGTCAGTCGCTCACCGGGAGGTTGTGCGACTTGCTCTGGATGTTGCGGGCCGCATCTGGCAAAGCCGCCAACTCCGACCGGGTTCACTTCCAAGTGTTGGTGGACGTTCACGGCGATGGCCGTCGGGAGGCGGTCAGGCTGTGGGCGCTCTGCGGCCCCGGCGATGACGCGCAGCCGGTCATCACCATCATGGTTGAAGGGGAGGATTGATTTGCAAGGGTATGTGACCAATCCAGATGACCTGAGCCACGGCCTCCATCTCATGCACAACCAAGAATCCGACCAGCCACATTCCGGCCAAGGGAGTGGCTGGGGCTGCTGGCTCTTGGCCGTCTTCGGATTGACTCCCTTCCTCCCGGTGGTCGCCTTCGTGGTCCTCTTGCTGGGCCTGCTCTTCCTGTGCGTTGCCTACCGCTGGGCGGCGGTTCTGTTGGGGCTGACGCTGGCGGTAACCTGCGCGATTGGGGCGGTTCTAATCCTGAGCGCCCCGGACATGGGCGATATGGCTCCTGTGGGCTTGCTCTTCCTCCCTTGGGCCGGTTTCGGGCTGTGGCTTGCCGCCGGAAGGTTGTCCAAGAAACGTCCTCGCACCTATGGGGATTAACACATGACTCCCGAACAAGCCAAACTGGCCGATGCAGTGGCCGCGCACCTTGGCCTGCAACCGGCCCCCGGCTTCGACGGGCACTAGTCACGAGTCTTCGCTCTGCCCGATGGCGGTAGCCTCTATGTCCACGCCGGGCGGCAGCGCGGGCAGTTGAACATCTCCACCAGCGTCGCGAACGACTTGCGCGAGCACAAACCCTACTACCGCGCCGGAGAAGCACCCACAACTTCCATCAATGTCTCGGACACCAAACCGGTTGAACGCATCGCCGCCGACATCCGCCGCCGCCTGCTGCCGGAGTACGGGCGCGAAGCAGCGGCCTGCGCAGCAAACAAGGCCCGGCATGATGACCACAACGCCAAGCGCATTCTGGCTTTGACCAAAGTCGCCGCGCCATTTGGCGAGCACGTCCACTGCGATGAGCGGTCGGGCGAGCCGCGCCCCGTGTCCATCGACAGGGAGGGCAAGTTCAGCCTGACGGCAAAGCCCTACTGCGAGTCCCTCAAGCTTGAAATCGAAGTCAGCCCCGAAATTGCCGGGCGTATCGCGGCGCTGCTGGCGGCTCTCTAACAGGTGAAAAGGAACTATTATGCGTAACCCCAGAATGAACCCTCGCCCCGGCGACCGGCTGGCCAAGATTCTGACCAACCGCGCCGGGGTGAAAGGCGTGTTCAGCCGCCGCGTGCTGGCGCTGGAAAGGCTTTATCCACGCAGCACAACCGTCGTTTGGACACGCAAGCAATCAAACCGGCCCTGTCGTTGCACACTCGCCGAATGGCGGGCATGGGCCAAGAACGCCTCCAAAGTGGCAGGACAGTCGTATCGCCGATGAAGCCTAACATCAGATTGGACATTGGCGGACGCATCGTTGTGCTGCTGACGGCTCTCTAACCACGCACCTTCACCTGCTCAAGGAAATCCCGCGATGGAAGCTCTGACTCTGACAGAACCGGCGCTGCGCTCCGAGGTCCCACGAGGACCGGAAGCCCAGACGACCTTCCCAACACTGGCGCGATTCCTAGCCAAAGTTTACGACGACCACTTGGCTCCGCACGAAGCGAAGCGGGCGCTCTTCGAGCCGCGCCGGGTCGCCACCCCGGACGGCTACAACTCGACCAAGTGCGTCGCGGCTGGACTTTACGCCTTACTGACACAGGCAAGGCTCGCGGCGGAAGACGGCGAGGTTCTGCCGACCGAGGTCACCGGCTCCACATTCTGTTACCGGGTGCTGGAACATCGTGTCCCCATTTACTTCGTGGATGAAGAATTTGCGCGTGCGGTCGCGGCAACCCAACTGCCCGACGATTTCACGTTCGGTGACCTCAACTGGCCACAAGCGGGCATGGTTGTCGGCTGGCCGCCAAGGTTCCTGCGGGAGTACACCGGTCGCGAGTTCTGCTACGTCTACGCCGCCAACTGCCCGGCGGGCAGGTATTGGCCCAAGGGTCTGGAGCGAGCGCCCGTCATCGAGGTGCCGGAGGGCCGCAGCAAAATTGGGTGGTTTTACCACGCTTGGGCAAACGGCAGGCCGGAGTGCTTTGTCTCCGCCTACTTGATGAAGGACAAGCTGGCCGAGGGGATTACCGGATACACCTACACCGACTTCATGGGTGAAGAGGCCGCCAAGGTCCAAGCTGACAAGGAACTGACCGAACGCGTTTCGGCTCTCATGCTCAAGCTGCTCGTGATTCTGAACCTGCGGCCCTCGCTAATCACCCACGGCGCTCAGGAGCGGCCCCGGAGGGTCAAACACGCCAGAGAATGGAGGCGCTAACTCTGGAGCGCGAACTTCATAGGGCAGGGCTACCGCATGGCGCGAGAGCGTCAGGGGACTAACGCTTCGCCCCGGATGCACATCCGCCGGGGGCACGTGACATGGCAGGTGGTCGGGCCGCGCACCAGCGAAGCCTTCGTTTCAGCCAACGTGCTCCCGCGAAATGAGCAGGGCTGCGTCGACTGGGCGCAGGTGACCCCGGAGGTGCGGGAGAACTTCCTGCGCTGCCATAAAAGGCTTTGGCTGGAGCCGCTGCTGATTGGCGGAAAGGAATAAAATGAACAACCCCAACCCGGAATATCACGGCGGCCCGGCGGCAGCCCCCGAAGAGAATTTGGACCATGAGAGATTCATGGACCACGTCTTTGACGCTCTCACGGTTCGCGAGACAGAAATCCGCCGCTGGTTTGAGGCCAAAGGCTTTGTGGACGTGCGGGTCCGACGGCTACCGCTCCGGGGGCTGGACTGGTGGGAGTGCCTGATGCTTCGCAGCGAGAACGACAAGAGCCTGACGAGCGGTGCAGTTGAAGCTCTGGTAGGTCAACTCGCTGAAGAGGTGAGATGCCAGTTTCCGTCGCACGAATTCTGCGCCGTAGTTTGGGGCGACCGGATTTGCGCCCACTTCCGGATGACGCCTGAGGCGGCCCCATCATGTTGAGGTTTGCGCAATCGAGCCGATGCTGGCCGAGGGGACTCTCCTACCGGACGGTTGGCGGGTTGCCCGGCAGCCGGTTTCAGCCTGTCTCGAAAAACGGTCGTTACTTTGTACACCACTGCCTGCGGTCACTCGATGTCGATTTCCCAGTGTTTGCAGTCTTAAAAACCCATCTTCCTATTCATTATACAATAAACTCATATGTGCCTTCGTTTTTGAGATATGAACGCAAAATCATCGTCAACACCGTCATCGCGTCTGGTCGGTTACGCTAGAGTCTCGACCGGCCAGCAAGACCTTCAACTTCAGCTTGATGCCCTCAAAGCCGCAGGGGTTTCCAAAGCCAACCTGTACACCGACAAAATCAGTGGCTCGAAAACTGCCCGGCCCGGACTCGACCAGTGCCTGAGCCAGCTAAAGCCCGGCGACACCTTGGTCGTCTGGCGGCTCGACCGTCTTGGCCGCTCAGTGCGGCATCTCATCGACGTGGTCGAAGACCTGCGGCAGCGCGGCGTCGGATTCAAATCGCTGCGCGACGGTTCCATTGACACGACGACCGCCAGCGGGAAGCTCATCTTTCACATCTTCACCGCTTTGGCCGAGTTTGAACGCTCTCTCATTCAGGAACGGACACGGGCTGGATTGTCTGTTGCCCGTGCGCGTGGACGGCTCGGAGGCCGCCCGCCGATGTCCTTGGACGACCCGCGCATTCAAACTGCGAAGAAGCTCCATGCCGACAAGAGCATGATCGTCGCGGACATCTGCAAGACTCTTCAGGTCAGCAGGCCAACGTTCTATCGGTGGGTGGCCATCCAGCCGCAGCCGACCAGTGCTTCGTAAATCTGGGCCTCCGGCAGTTCTGCCCCGCGCCGAGCACGAAGTTCCGACCGCAACTGACCTGCCTCGCCAGCGCGTGGTTGGCCTGCTGGCAATTACTGGCTCAACCGGTAAAACCGCTGCGTGCGGGAGATTGTATTGATAACTGTGTTCTGCCCGCCGATGACCACTGGCCCCAGAGAAACGGGTGTCCAGACCGGTGACGTTAGGTTCGTGGTGGATTGCAGAGTGTACCCGGCATAATTTGTCGGCCACGTCAAAATCACGTATGGCCCGGAAGGAATGATGCTCAGTTGCGGCTCTGGCACAATGGTCAGCCAGAAAACGGTGCCAGCGCCGTTCGTGCCGCCGTATAAAGTCGTGCCATAAAAACAGCCGTCGCTGCCCTGCACCAGCCCGGCAACGCAAGTTGCACCGTCACCACCGGTGAATAAATGCAAAATCGTCAGCGCCCCGTTGGGGCTGATTTTGAACACGGTGCCATCGGGGCCGCCGAAACCGGGATAGATGCCGTATGTCGTGCCATAGAAATTGCCGTCGCGGCCCTGCACCAGCCCATTGGGAGACGCGCCATCATTGGTGCCGGTGAATGAATGCAAAGTGGTCAGCGCCCCATTGGTGCTGATTTTGAAAACGGTCCCACAGCCGTAGCCTCCCATGCCGTCCCAGTAGCTATATGCAGTCGTGCCATAGAAACTGCCATCGCTGCCCTGCACCAGCCCTTCCTCGGGATTTGCGCCATCATTGGTGCCGGTGAATGAATACAAAGTGGTCAGCACTCCATTGGTGCTGATTTTGAAAAGGGTGCCTTGGTTGTCCACGCCGCCGTACCAAGTCGTGCCATAAAAATTGCCGTCGCGGCCCTGCACCAGCCGTCCTTGATAGGGACCCGCGCCATCACCGTAGGTGAAGGAATGCAAACTGGTCAGCGCACCATTGGTGCTGATTTTGAACACGGTGCCGTAGCCGCCATTCGTGCCGCCCCAATAAGTCGTGCCATAAAAACTGCCGTCGCGGCCCTGCACCAGCCCGGCATAGGGAGTTGCGCCATCCCCAGCGGGTCGCCACTTGCATTAGTAATCGAGCCGAAAGCATAAAGGGTCGTCAGCGCCCCATTGGTAGTGATTTTGAACACGGTGCCAGCGCCGTTGGTGCCACCGCCTCCTGTCGTGCCATAGAAATTGCCGTCGCTGCCCAGCACCAGCCCATTGGGAGACGCGCCATCATTGGTGCCGGTGAATGAATGCAAAGTGGTCAGCGCCCCGTTGGTGCTGATTTTGAACACCGTGCCATTTCCCTGCCAGCCATAGCCGCCCGTGCCGCCGCCGTAAGTCGTGCCATAGAAATTGTTGTCGCTGCCCTGCACCAGAGCGGACTGTGGATATGAGCCATCATTGCCGCCGGTGAATGAATAAAGGCTGGTGAAAACCACTGCGGCCTGTGCGCCAAAAACCGGCAGCGCGAGCACGGCTGCCCAGAGCAGTCGCATAAGCAGAGCCAAGACCGGCTTCCTGCCGGACACCGGCTCGGTCAATTCGCGGGTTCTGCTTGCTTTATGGAGTGTCGTGAGTTGAGTTTTCATAGGTTCCTTTTCAAACCGTGGCAATCTGCCTTGTGTTTTCATCGCATCCTCCGGGAGGTCGAGTGCAATCGTTCTCCCTCAGCCCTTCCTGAAAGGGCTTCTTGCCGGTCGTCAGCGGGTGTCATAGGCGAAGGCGTTCGTGCCTTCGTGTGTACATGCGCAATGTGGCGGGAAAGAGTATGGAGGAATCTCAGGAATCCTTTTCCGCAGCCTACCCGACCTGAACCGGGCAAGCCAGCCGTTCGGAACCAGATACAATTCACCCCTCCTTCAGGTGATTTCAGAAATTCTATCACCCACCAAAGCCAGCCTTTGAATGACCGTGCCATATCAACCGCAATCCGGGGTTCGCTGCACGCGGGTCGTCGGCGAAAAGAAACGAGTCGGCGGCTCGTGGTGACAATTAACCTAAGTTTTGACTCCAGCGTTATTGTAGCTCCGGCGGCCAGCGTGAGCAAGGAGAATCTTGATTATTTTGGGGCTGACGGACAGGCCGCTCGCCGGTGGCGCTGGGCCAGCGGCGTAGTGATGTCCTCGGCCTATGGGTCAGGCCGCACCGCTCCGCGCAGCGCCCCAACAATCGAGACCACGCCCTGAGCATTGCGACCGCAGTACTGCTCAAGTTGACGGCCACGCGCTCATAGGCGCGGTCAACGTCATTAAACCGCCGCCATGCCCGCCCGCGCTCTGGAAGATTTTGGCGGCTTGTGCATCCGGGCGCATGGCGGATACACTGCCTAAAGCTAGCTCGGACCTGTATGGTTGCCATAGCCAGAAATCCAGATGTGCTTGCCGAAGTGGTTGCTCGCGTTCTTTCCGCCGGTGCTACCGAATTTGAAGTGGAGTATGAGGACGGCGAGGAACATGTCGTGGCGTTCTGCGGAGCGGCGGGAGTTGGGGTCGCCGCCTTTCGCTCAGATTCGGATGACGCGCAGGAGTTGCGCCGCCAGTTATATGCCCTCCACAAGAAACGCCGAAAGATTACGCACGCTGGCATAGACTATGTGCTGCATGTGAAGGTTTTCGATTCCTTTGGTGAGGATGCCTTTAGAGTCACAATTGCCAGAAGTCGATCATCAGGTAGTCGTGTGGGTGAATTTTGGTGTTTTGGGGCTTAGAAACGAGATAAAACGAGCAGGGGGGCGGGCTGCGAGCCAAACAGCTCGCGCCCCCCTGCGTCGAAGGTTCGTTTGATG
>Ga0224558_1004055_pt1 | contig 11643 bp, 6 predicted proteins | sample 714S32024metaG_FD_180682 | JGI IMG/M metagenome (GOLD analysis project Ga0224558, IMG submission 180682) | Peat soil microbial communities from Stordalen Mire, Sweden - 717 S3 20-24 | ecosystem: Environmental > Terrestrial > Soil > Wetlands > Peat | place: Sweden: Norrbotten County, Stordalen... | reverse complement strand
GACCTTCGCGGCGCGTGTCATCGCGGCCACCCTCTCCGATGTGCATTCGGCTGTCACCGGCGCCATCGGCGCGCTCAAAGGCCCACTGCACGGCGGCGCCAACGAGGGCGTGATGCGCATGTTGTACGAGATCGACAAGGCGGGCGCCGATCCGGTCGAATACGTCAAGGGCATGTTGGCCGCCCGCAAGAAGATCTCCGGTTTCGGCCATCGCGTTTACAAGACCGAGGACCCACGCGCCACCCACCTGCGCAAGATGAGCAAGAAGCTGGGCGAGGACGCAGGCCAGACCAAGTGGTACGAGATGTCCCGGGCCATCGAACTCTACATCAACGCCGACAAGAAGCTGAACGCCAACGTGGATTTCTACTCAGCTTCGACCTACGCCACGCTGGGCATCGACGTTGACCTTTACACGCCGATTTTCGCCTTGAGCCGCATTGCCGGATGGACGGCGCACATCATCGAGCAGTTGGATGACAACCGCCTCATCCGTCCCCGCGCCGAATACATCGGCCCACCGTATCCCTCGCGTTACATTCCCATGGAAGAGCGTGGATAGAGCAGAGAGGCAATGATGCCGCCGATTCCGATCAACGCGCTGAAATAAATCTTGATAGGCGAGGAACTTTCTGAAGGATGCCGGTTTTCTACCGACAGAGGATTGTCTATGAAGAAGTTTGCTTTTGCTCTGGCACTTTTAAGCGTTTGCATTCTCACGGCGTGCTCTCGGGAAGTGCATCTGTACCCGATCCAGGGTCCGCTTGCATTGCAGTCCCCGCAACCCATCTTTGCTGCCAAGGTCACTGGCGCGTTCGCTTCCGGCAGGATCACCGCGACTCTTGCCAACGGCGAGGTGTTTGCAGGGCCGTGGAAGATGATATTGGTGAAGGATCGGATGAAGAGCGCAGCTTCAGGTGCAAAGGGACAGTTTAGTTTGGCCGCCGAATGGGACACAGTGTACGGACAAGGTTTTTATACTGCCAATGTGCTGGGTACGCCATTGTTTGTGCAGGCCGTTCTGACCGGGAATCAAGGGACCGTGCTCCATGTCGAAGCGTACAGGCAGGAACATGGTAGCGATACAGATCAGCACAGCGTGGCTCCCCCAGACATCCGGGGAGTGGCCAAGGACAGCAAAGGCAATATCTTCAAACTTGCCATTTAAGTCTTGCTATGGAGCGCGGTGTACATCGGAGATCGGCCCGCCGTATCTCTCCGTGAAAGAGCGCGAAATCGGCTATTCCTGCCGTGCCTTCCACAGCAGATACAGCCCCCAGGCCGAGAGCGTGCAGCCGTCGCGAATCGCACCGTTCAGCATCATTTCTTCAAACTCGGCAACCGGAACAGAGCGCACCACCATATCGTGCTCTTCAACGTCAGGATTGCGCGTGCTCTCAGTCAGCCCGGTGGCCAGATAGACGTGCTGCTTCTGGCGTGTGAAGCCGTAGGCAATCCATAGCTCTCCCAGGTGAGTCATCTCGGCGGCTAGCAGGCCGGTTTCTTCCTTGAGCTCGCCGCGCGCCAGCTCTTCAGGGGCGTCGATCTTCCGCTCCCATCCACCTTGGGGTAGTTCCAGCGCCCGCTCCTGGATGGTGTAGCGGAACTGCTCGACCAGCCAGACGCGGTCGTGGTCGATAGGCAGGATGATGGCCGCGTCGTGCTTCTCCACCACGCTATAGAGGCCCCGCACGCCGTTGGAGCGCAGGATCTCGTCCTCCCGCACCCGCATCCAGTGGTTGCGATAGACCTCGCGGGTGGCAAGGGTGGTGATGCTGTGGCCGGGGATAGCTATGGCGGGATTCATGGAAGCTCCTTCGTGATCTAGAAAAAGGATAGGCGATCCGGCAAGAAGCATCGATGAAAAGGAGGTTATTCCTGACGCAACCGGTAGCGGCTTAGTCGGCCCAGCAACGAGGCCGGACCGCTAACGGTGAGCCGGACCAGATTGCCTTCATACTCCCGCGAATGCACGATCATGCCCGCTTCAATCGCCGCCAGCACCGCGCCTTCATGCTGCGGGATTTGCAGCTCCGCCTTGACCAGCGGGTCGGAATGCAGCGCGCGGTCGATGGCCGTCAGCAGCGCATCCATCCCTTCGCCGGTTCGCGCCGAAACGGCCACCTCGCCGGAGGACGCGCTCCGCTCCGTCAGCCCCAGCCGTTCATGCTCGCCGAGCAGGTCGATCTTGTTCAGCACCTCGATGCGTGGCTTGCCGAGGCAATCCAACTCGCCCAGAACCTTCTCGACCTGCGATTTCTGCTCCTCGCCATAGGAGGCGGAGGCGTCGCGAATGTGCAGCAGCACCTCGGCCTGGGCTACTTCTTCCAGCGTGGCGCGGAAGCTGGTGACCAGCGTGTGCGGCAGGTTGCGGATGAAGCCGACCGTGTCCGACAGCAGGATTTTACGGCGGCTGGGCAGGTCGATTGCTTTGAGTTTTGGGTCGAGCGTAGCGAACATGCGCGACGACTGCAAGACCTGCGCGCCGGTCAACTGGTTGAAGAGAGTGCTCTTGCCAGCGTTCGTGTAGCCCACCAGTGCCACCGTGGGCACGGGAACCGACTCGCGGCGCTGACGCTGCTGCTTGCGCACGCGGCGCACCGATTCCAGTTCCAGTTTCAGGTGGTCGATGCGGCGCTTGATCTGGCGGCGATCGGTTTCAAGCTTGGTTTCGCCGGGGCCGCGGGTGCCGATGCCGCCGCCCAACTGCGACATCGCCTTGCCCTTGCCGGTCAGGCGCGGCAGCATGTACTCAAGCTGCGCCAGCTCTACCTGCAATTGGCCCTCGCGGGTGCGTGCGTGGCGGGCAAAAATGTCCAGGATCAACTGCGTGCGATCCAGAACGCGGCAGGGAAGCGCGGCCTCCAGATTGCGCAATTGAGTAGGCGTCAGATCGTGGTCGAAGAGTACCAGATCGGCCTCGACCGAAGCCGCAATCCCGGCAATTTCCTCGACCTTGCCCGTGCCAATCAGCGTGGCCGGATCGGGGCGCGCGCGGCGCTGCAGCAGCTCGGCCACCACCTCGCCGCCAGCGCTTGAAATCAGCTCGCGAAACTCGGCAAGGGATTCTTCCGCGTCCAGTTCCGTTGACAGGCGCACCGGCGCGATTTCAGCCGGGGTAGCGTCTGAATCAGGAGTGGCGGACGGCAATGCATTTTCATCGCGGGCAGCAATCTCCGTGCGCACAGATGCCTGACGCGCACTGACCTGGGCCGTGCGGTTGGCGCGGGAGCGAACCCCAAGGTCCACTTCCACTAGAACTGCTCGCTCGGGCCGTCCGCCGGCACCTGCAGTTTGGCTCTGCTCAACGGCCAACTGAGACCGCTCCTTGCCGGCTATCGCGGCTCCGTTACGGCTGCGGGTGCTGGCGGCGCTGCGGCTGCGGTTGCAGCGGGCGCGGCACTCGCGACCGGACGGTAGTCGTTATGAAGCACGCTCCGGTTGCTCACCACGGTTGAAATCGCGTGCTTGAAGATCAATTGTTCCTGATTGTTGTTTTCCAGGAGGACGGAATACTTGTCAAAGGACCGGATCTTTCCGGTCAGCTTGACGCCGCTTACCAGGTAAACCGTGATGGGGGTTTTGTCCTTGCGGACCGTGTTCAGGAAGGTGTCCTGAATGTTTTGTGCCGGCTTGTTATCCATCATGCCGATCTCCTACTTCTCTGCGTGGATTTAAGTGCAAGTGAACAGCGAGTGCTCAATCAAAAGACGGGCGCGACGCCGGAAGTCCCGGAGCCGCCAATTTCCGCAATGGCTCAACAATATAGGGGTTGACTGACCTTTTCAACCCTGAATAGATGGAATTTGCTTCCGGGGCTGATTTTTGGCCGCGCATCGTGGTGTTAAAACCTCTCGAATCTCTCCCTTTGCAAGCCAGAACTGCCTGCTGGCGAGACCATCCGGGCGCGACAGCCAGCGATGTTGGAGTAGACCTCACGCCATTTTCTGAAATGCACTAGCATAGTGGTGTGAAAAAGGAGCTTGATATGTCTCAGAACCCTTCCCCAAATGCCCAGCCTGTTCCCATGCTGGACCTCAAGCGCCAGTACCACCCTCTGCAAGGTGAGCTGATGGGCGCACTGGCGCATGTGCTGGAATCAGAGCAGTTTATCCTTGGCGAGTCTGTCGCGGCCTTTGAGCGCGTTGCGACCGAGTGGCTCGGCGTGGCCCATGCCGTGGGCTGCTCCTCGGGCAGCGACGCCCTTTGGCTGGCGCTGGCCTCGGCTGGCGTTGGTTCCGGCCAGTCGGTCATCACCACCCCCTTCAGCTTCTTCGCCTCCACCAGCGCGATTCTCCACGCCGGGGCCACGCCTTTGATGGCAGACATCGATCCGGTCACCTTCAACCTGAGTCCGGCTGCTGTCGAGGCGGTTCTGAACGGCCCGCAAGGCGCGGCGGTTCGCGCCCTGCTGCCCGTGCACCTCTACGGCCAGTGTGCCGATTGGACCTCCTTCGCCCGGCTCGCCAAGGAGCACGATCTCAAGCTCATTGAAGACGCTGCTCAGGCCTGGGGCGCGTCCTGGCAGGGCGTTAAGGCTGGCGCTTTGGGCGATGCGGCTGGCTTCAGCTTTTATCCCACCAAAAACCTCAGCGCGGCGGGCGACGCCGGCATGGTCACGACGAATTCCGACGAGACTGCCGAGCGGGCTCAGATGCTGCGCCAGCACGGTATGCGCCGCCGCTATCACCACGACGAAATTGGCTGGAACACGCGCATGGACGGCTTTCAGGGCGCCATCCTCCAGGTCAAGCTCAAGTACATCGATGGCTGGAATCAGCTTCGGCGCACGGTGGCCAAGCGCTATCATGCGCTGTTCCATGCGGCGGGCCTGGTCGAGGCCGGTCCTTACCCTAGCCACGGCGTTGTACTGCCCCACGAGGTCGTCGGCAGCCGCCACGCATGGCACCAGTTTGTCATTCGCACTCCCCGCCGCGATGCTCTGCACGACTTCCTCGCCGAGCGCAAGATCGGATCGCAGATCTACTATCCGATTCCGATCCACTTGCAGGAGGCGCTGAAGGGCCTCGGCTACAGAGAGGGCAGCTTCCCGGAGGCGGAACGCGCGGCGCATGAAGTCCTTGCCTTGCCCATCTTCCCCGAACTGCGCGAGGACGAGCAGCAGACGGTGGTCGCTGCCATTGCGGAGTTTTTGAGCTAGGTCTTGATCGTATGAATTCATCCCTTCAATATCCTCGTTCCCAGGTCTCAAAATCGAGACCTGGGGCACCCAGTCAGTATTTAGTTGCCGAATCAATAGGGAAACTCCGAACAAGTCTCAATGATCCAATCCGCTTTTCCTCAGGGGCTGAAGTTTTGACCTACCAGTCGTGCTCTTTCAAAACGGGACTTATTCAGAGCTTCCCTAGAGCGAAACCGCAGTAGGTGCAGCCTAACAAGATTCACGAGGGTTGCCGCTCCCTGTTGGTCGCGTCAACTAGAGATCTTTGGTTTCGGGATACAGCAACTGTGGTTTCGCTTTAGGTTTCTGGCAGCACCCTATATGTTGTGGGCGTAGGTGAAAACCGGCTACAGCATTTTCGATTCTGGTGTTTACAGAATCCATGCTGCTGAGTGGCTTTTTCCTCAAGAAAAAGCCATCTTCCATGCTTTTCTGATGTAAAGATGTGAAGCGAAAATGCTCTATTGATCCGGCAAGAAAACAGTGACATCGTATTCCCACCCATTTTCGCAAAAGACGCGGAAATGGATGGGGCACCCTAACAGTATTTAGTTGCCGGATCAATAGGCACGGAACAAAGTATTGATGTTAATAAATATTCAACAGGCATTCAATGAATATTGATCTTCGCCTGCGAGTGTAGATCCAGTAATGCAAAAGTCTATCAACAAAATGCAATTTGATTTCGCTATAGCCGACTGAAACGCTTTTATGCGCGCCATCGGGCGTACAAGAAGAGTTTCAGACGATCGCGGAGTTGTGTCCGGTCAAGTCATGCGTGGTCTTTTTCCTCTGACGCAGGCTTGGCTATACCGTCGAAATTTACGAAAAAACGAAAATGTGAGGAGCGCAGTGAAACTTTATCCGAGGTTATATTTCTTTTGCCTAGTGGCGGGTTGCAGTCTGTTTATGTCCACGAGAATGGTTGCGCAGAATGCGCAGCAAGAGACCATAACGGCCGATGATTCCGAGGACAATCAGAAAATCTTCAATACCGAGTCGGTTGTCGTGACGGCTCCGGGCGAGCTGCGCGACGAGCAGTCTTTGCAAGCGGCCATGCTGATCAAAGAAGCGCCCGGCACCAGCCCTATCAAAAGCCTTGCGCAGCTTCCCAGCGTGAACTTCCAGGCGGCCGACCCTTATGGCTCCTATGAGTGGGCGGTGCGTATTTCGGTGCGGGGTTTCAATCAGAATCAGCTTGGTTTCACGCTCGACGACATACCGCTGGGCGATATGTCTTATGGCAACTGGAACGGCCTGCACATCAGCCGCGCGATCACCGACGAAAACATTGGCAGGATTGTGCTCTCGCAGGGCACTGGCGCGCTGGAGACGGCCTCCAATAGCAACCTGGGCGGCGCCATCCAGTTCTACTCTGCCGACCCTTCCGACAAGCGCAGTCTTACCGTCAATCAGAGCTTCGGCAGTTGGAACGCCTACCGTACGCTGGCACGCTTTGAGAGCGGGCTGCTGCCAAGCCACACGAAGTTTTACCTGACTGGCGCCTACAACCTCACCGATAAATGGCGCGGCCATGGAGACATTGGCCAGAACTACTGGCAGCTCAACGGCAAGCTGGTGCATTACGTTGGCCAGAGCGGCATCCTGTCGATCTTTGCCGATGTCTCGGATCGCCGCGAGGTCGATTACCAGGACGTGAACAAGGTGTGGGTTAAGAAGCTGGGTTATAACTGGGATAACTATGGCAACTGGAAACAGTCGATTCAGGCTGCGATGGCTTGCGATGGGGTGGGAAGCTATCCTGGAGCGGTTGCTAACTTGACCTCGGACGAAGACCCTTGTGACGCCGGCTACTACGGAGGCGCAGGCCTGCGCAAGGACGTGCTGGGCGGCATTACCTATAAACAGGCGATCGGCGCCCACTGGACCACAAAGCTGACCGGCTACGGCCACCGCAACGACGGTCGCGGCTTGTGGTTCACGCCGTATGTACCGACTTACACCGACATCTATACGGACAGTTACTCATCCGCGGTTTCACCGATTACAGAGCGCACTTCGGAGTACGCCATTACCCGCGGCGGCGTGATCGGTTCGCTGGCGTATGAATCGGGCAGGAACAAGGTGGAAGGCGGCGCATGGTTCGAGGGCGAGCGCTGGAACCTGGCGCGGCGCTATTACGCCACGAGCGCCACCAGCCCACTGCATTCGCTCTATGACTTCCCCTCCAACCCGATGTTTACCCAGTGGGAGTACGTCTTCGACACGATTGTTTATCAGATTCACCTGCAGGATCAGTACAAGGTGAACGACAAACTGATGCTTTCAGCCGGCTTCAAGACGGTGGAAACCACCACCGATGGAGAGCTTTCCGCAACCTACAAGTCGCATCCGCCGATCATGGCCGACCCCACCCTGCAAGCCGGGCTCGGATACTATGCGGGAGAGTACGCGCAGGGACAGCATACCTCCGGCAGGCCCTTTCTTCCCCAATTTGGAGCCAACTACAAGCTGGACAAGAATAGCGAAATCTTTGGCGATGTGGCCTACAACGTGCGCGCCTACCAGCCCGGCGGCTACGGCTACGGCGCTTCACCCTGGAACGCGACTCAGGCCAGCTTCAATTTGGTAAAGTCGACGCTGAAGCCGGAAACCTCCTGGACCGAGGAAGCTGGTTACCGCTTTAATTCTTCCAAGCTGGCGGCGCAGGCAACCCTGTTTCGCGTTAACTACGCCAATCGCCTGCTGGCATTCACGCAAGGGTCGGGTATTGCCGGCTATGCGTCGATCTTAGGCAATGCCGGCGGCGTGACCACCAACGGCGTGGATGCGGCGATCACCATTCACTTGGGAAGCCAATTCTCCCTATACAATGCCGCTACCTGGAACAAATCCACCTACGACGACAACGTAAACTATAACGGCGCTTCGTGCCCCAACAACACTTGCACCTATTACACCAAGGGCAAGGTCAATGTGGACACACCGGAAGGGCTTTACAAAACGGCGCTTGATTACAAGAAGAAGGGACTCTTCGGCCACATCGGCGCCGACTACATGTCCACGCGCTACTTCACGTTCTCGAATGATGGCAGCGTCAGCGGCCGCTTTCTGACCGAGATCGGCGCTGGTTACGGCCGCGCTGAACTGGGCGCCTTCAAGGATCTGAAAGCCCAGATCAACGTCTCCAACTTGCTGAACTCGCAGTATTGGGCCCCCATTGGCACAAACGGATTCAAATACAGCGATCCGCTTTCGGTCGCCAACAACACGTTGCAGGTTGGCGCGCCACGGACGGTTTCCGGCACGCTGTCTGTGCGCTTCTAAGTTATAGGCAGCAGACTAATTCCAATACTTCGGGGGCGCGGGAAAATCCGCGCCCCCGAAGTGTCTGTACGGGCAGCCAGGGATGAACAAGTCGCAATGGCTCAATCCGTCTTCCCTCGGGTTTCTGACAGTATCAAGCCCGTGCTGTCCAAGATTTCAAGATCAAGCCCCGGGTACCCCGCTCTGGTGCTACTTCAAGCAGTCAGAGACCTTGGAGGCAAAAGCCTCGATTCTGCAGACGCTATTTGCGACCCTTCGATGGCGCTTAGAGCAGGCGAAAAGCCGCGCTTTCATCGGTCGCGGACGGCATGATCTTGCGCCTTGCCATATCGTGGTGTGCCTTCTCATTCTGGAGTGTTTTCACTTCACAGGTTGACATCACAACAGCATGAAAGGTGGCTGATTTTGAGGAAAGAGCCACGCAGCATTCAAGTTCCTATATAGGGAAGGAGCGAGAATCTGTAGATAGTTTTAGTAAACGTTGTGAATTCTGTTGCAGCACTGCGGACTGTTGTCTTCTTATGGCTGCGCAAGCTTCAGCGGACCAGTTTTGGTCTACAGCTTTTCCGAAAAGCTCCAAGCCTTGGCGGCTGATAATAAACAATTTTGGAAGTTGTCTGCGAGGTGGAGGACTTTCGAGGTCATAGAGTAGCCGGTGAATCGCGTTTTCCTGTGAGGCGGAGGGAAGGATCTCTGACAAGAGGCGGTGTTAGAGATGCGGACTTAGAGAAGAGAATGAGACAAACCCTTGATTTTTAAGATAGCGATCCCATCCAAGAAAAAACCCGAAAATATTCCTTGACAGACCTGTAATCACTGCCGCAGAATTCCCCACAGCTTAGAGAACAAGATTCTGCGCAGCCTAAGTAAATCGGTTTCGCCTAGTATTTATCACTTGGGCGCAGTGTGTGGTCCGGTTGGACTCGCAGCAGAAGTCGCAAAAGCAAACGGAAAGTAGCGGACGGGGGGAATTTACCATGAATCACTATTCGAGGATCAGACCGACAGCCTCGTTGCTGCTGCTGCTCATCGCCGGTTTCCTGCTGCAGCAGGTACCGCTTTTCGCGCAGCAGACCAGTGGAAGTGTGACCGGAACCGTCGCCGATGCGACGGGCGCGATTATCCCTAAGGCAGCGGTCATTTTGACCAACGAAGGGAACGGTACCACGCGTACGACCGCAAGCGGCAGCGCGGGAAAATTTTCCTTCGCTGCGGTTTTGCCGGGTAATTATCACCTTGAGGTAATCGCACCCACCTTCCGCTCCTGGCAATCCCAGACGTTCACCATGCTTCCTGGCGATGAGCGCGGCTTTGCGAACATCAACCTGCAAGTAGGCTCGCAGGCTGAATCCGTGACGGTGGAGGCGCAGCCTGAGTCTCAGGTACCGCTCGATTCCGGGGAGCGGAGCGATGTAATCGACGCCAAAGAGATGGATACGATGGCCGTGGTTGGCCGCGACGCGACGGAGTTGGTGCGCACCTTGCCCGGCTTCCAGATGTCATCGGGCAACCAGGGGCTAAACAATCGTCCTGGCTACAATACAGCCGTGGTGGGCTTGAGCGGACCTACGGGTTCCTTCTCGGCCAACGGCAGCGGCACGAATGGCATTGCCGTTGTTTCCGACGGCGTATCGCTGACCGATATTGGCAGCAACTCGGGGACGGTGCAGAGCGTGGACATTGACGGGGTGTCGGAGATCAAGGCGACGACCTCGACCTTCAGCGCTGAGAGCGCGCAAGGTCCCGCAGTAATCAACGCCGTCGGCAAGTCTGGCGGATCTACCTTCCACGGCAGCGTGTATTTCTACGGCCGCGATACGGTGATGAACTCCAATGACTGGTATGACAACGAATTGAGACAGTCGCGGCCAGATGGTCGCTATCTCTATCCGGGGGCCACGTTTGGTGGACCGCTTGTGCTTCCCTTTACCGATTTCAATCGGGCGCGTAATAAGGTTTTCTTCTTTGTCCAATACGAGTACCGTAACCAGAGTTTCGAAGCCAACCAGCAGGCCCTCACGGCTTGGGTGCCGACGGCCGGCGAGCGCAAGGGGGATTATAGCGCGCAGACGCTGGATGCGCAGTTGTGCGGTTCGCGTCCGGATGGCGCGGCCAATCCCAATGCCATCCTGGCAATGTGTCACACGCTGAACTATCTGCCGTTTGGGGAGTATGGCACCATCGTCCCCAATAGTCAGGTGACGACGTCCCTGATGGATTCGGTGTTCATGGGGCCTGACCTTGCTGGTGGAAAGGCAATGGTGAACTGGATGCCGGCGCCGAATGCGGATCCATTTACCAATACGTTCGGCTACAACTACATCCAACAGTTGACTCAGCACCAGAACGGCCAACAGTTCCACGGCAAGATTGATTACAGCATCAACGAAAACAATAAGATGTTTGTTACCTACGGACTCCAGCGGGAGATTGATGAGCAGCCGGTCAGTATGAATAGCTTCCCTCAAGCGTCAATGCCGTATCCGGGCAAAGTGACCACGGGCGACGTCTCCAGCACGATGTCAGCGAGTTACACCAGGATCATGGGGCCGTCGCTGACCAATGAACTGACGGCGGCTATGTCGTTTGTCTCCCTACCCGGTAAAATGGGCGATCCCAATGCCGCTAGCCGCTACCATATGGACAGCTATAACGGCGGCAATGGGGACTTCAACTATCAGGGCATGTATAAGAACAACGGCGATCTGTCGGTGCCCGCGATCGGGCAGAGCTCCGGCGGCGACAATGGCTACGCCAATCTGCTGATGCCTGGTGGCTTCTACGCGAACCACGTGCGCATGAAAAAGGTGGTTCCTACTGTTTCGGATGCATTGAGCTGGATGAAGGGAAGTCACTTCTTCAAGTTCGGCGCTTACTGGGGAATGGGGACACTGAACGGACTGGCCGATTACGACGCATACCCGCAGGGTAAGTACACCTTCAATTCCGGCAATAGCTACTTTGAGGATAAAAGCACTGTTGAGGAGTCCACGCAGTATATTGGCTGCACGAGTCCGAACACAGCAGGCACGCAACGGCTTTCGGGAGCCAGCTTTCTGGGTAGCTGCATGAACCCGGTTGCGCTTATGTACATGGGGTATGCGGACACCTACACTCAAGCTAACTTTTCGCCCCTTGTCGATATGAAATTCCAGACAATCTCCGGATTTGCG
>Ga0224558_1004052_pt1 | contig 11653 bp, 6 predicted proteins | sample 714S32024metaG_FD_180682 | JGI IMG/M metagenome (GOLD analysis project Ga0224558, IMG submission 180682) | Peat soil microbial communities from Stordalen Mire, Sweden - 717 S3 20-24 | ecosystem: Environmental > Terrestrial > Soil > Wetlands > Peat | place: Sweden: Norrbotten County, Stordalen... | reverse complement strand
CGGCAAAAACAGACGGGTTTCCACCAAGGAAGACGGTCTGGCCAAGGCCAAGGACTTCGCCGAGGACTGGTTTCTGGAGCTGCGCGGCAAGGCCCGCAGCGGTGAAATAACCAACGAAAAAACCTTCCGCGAAGCCGCTGTGCAATTCGAGCGCGAATACCAGATCATCACCGAGGGCCAACGTAATGCCGAGTACGTTGAAGGCCACAGCACGCGCCTTAGGCTTCATCTGCTGCCCTTCTTCGGCGACATGGGACTTTCGGAGATCACGCCCGGCCAGGTGCAGGAGTACCGCATTCATCGCCACGAGGAAGCGGTGAAGGAACACGGGAAACCCCCGGCCCGGAGCACCATGCATCAGGAAATCGTCGTCCTGCGGCAGACCCTCAAGGCCGCCGTGCGCCACCGGTGGCTGGACCGGCTTCCGGACCTCACGGAGCCCTACCGGGCGTCGGGGAAGGTATCGCACCGCGCCTGGTTCTCCCCGGAGGAATACAAGAAGCTCTACGAAGCCACCCGGCGCCGGGCTCACGCTCCGAAAAATCCCCGCTACAAATGGGAATCCGAACAGCTTCACGACTATGTCCTGTTCATGGCCAACACCGGCCTGCGTCCGGACGAAGCGAACCACCTTGAATACCGCGACGTGAAGATCGTCGATGATCAGGGTAGCAACGAAACCATCCTTGAAATCGAGGTGCGCGGCAAGCGCGGCGTCGGCTATTGCAAGAGCACCAGCGGAGCCGTCAGGCCTTTCCAGAGGCTGGTCGAGAGGAACAAGCCGCAGCCGACCGACCTGATTTTCGAGAAGACCCACCGGCAGCTTTTCAACACCATCCTCGACGAAGAAGGCCTCAAGAAAGACCGTGAAGGACAACCCCGCACGGCCTACAGCCTGCGGCACACCTACATCTGCCTGCGTCTCATGGAAGGCGCGGACATTTATCAGATCGCCAAGAACTGCCGCACCAGCGTTGAGATGATCGAGAAATACTACGCTTCCCACCTCAAGAACAGCCTCGACGCCGCCGCGATCAACATACGGCGGCCGAAAACCAAAAAGAAGAACGAGCCGCCCACGCAACAAGAGGAGTAGGGACGCGCGAGCGATGACGCCCCGAGCTTCGTAATTTGTTAAAGTGAAGAAGCGCAGAACTGCGCTGTGGCGGGCTGGCGGAACTGGCAGACGCAGACGGCTCAAAATCGTCCGACCGCAAGGTCATGGGGGTTCAAGTCCCTCGCCCGCTACCATCATCATCAAGGCCCTCGCTCCGAAGCCGAAAAGCCTGCGGGTCGCCACGATCCCGCTTCGGCGCAGGGGATGGCACCATCCCGCGCAGGGCCGATCCCCTTTTGAACTGGCAGGCTATCCCTCCGCCCGCTCCACCGTTCTTCCTGGCGCCGGGAAAAAGCGGGACACCTGCTCCCGCCCCGGCGGCTAAGGATGGAACCATCCGCATCCGAAACACTTGATGGCTTGATGGGCGGCAGATTCTACACGAAACGACCCTGATCAATTTCGCGCCCCGGACCGCCGAACTGCAAAAAAGCGCCCCGGTCGGCTTGGGGCAGGGCGCACTGAAACTGTAAACCTTTTAACCCGTCTGCATTTCCCTCCTGAAACAGCATACAGGCCGTCCGCCGCCGTCAAGGGTCGAGATGAACGGCAAAAAACGCCGCCCTTGACTCATGCGCCGGGACGCCCTGTAAAACCCCCTTTGTCCTCTCAAGAGGGAAATGCAGGTTTCAAAAGGTTTTTGAGAGCAGCGACAAGAGGCGGTCCGCGACCTGTCCGCCATAGCTCGAAGAGCGACGGCGGAAGCGCAGGGAAGCCTCGACAAGAGGCGAAGCCGACGCGGGAAACCGAAAGAGAAGGGGAGGGTGCCGCCTCGTTGGGCGGCAAACCGTTTATGACCGTGGCTTGCAGGATGTTTGAAGATCGTCGTAACAGATTCATTCGATGATGGTTATACTCCTGTGTTCGGTTTTTCCTCGCTTTTTTGGTCCTGATGACGGCGCAGGCTTTCCGGGTCTGGCGGTCTGGTACGCGTTTTCAAGTAGCCGGGGTCTGAAGACATAGACAGAAGCCAGCTTCTGTCGGAAGCGCAGCGGACGCGGTGATCTGTGGCTCTCAGGCCCCTGCATACGGCCCCGCCCCTGGCGTATTATGGAACGATGCCAGAAGACGACGTCGAAAAATTCCTTGCCGAGCAGAAGACGCTCGAAGCCCACCGGCATGACCTCATCAAAGAGGTTCTCCGCCAGAAGGAAGCCGCCATCAAGGCGTTCGACGAGAAACTCGCCAGGCTGGGCTACGACGACGAGCACGCCGCGAAGCGCACCCACCACAAGGACGCCGAGAAGAAGCCCGAATAGGCCATCCGCCCGGAGATTTGTGTCACCCTCCGGTCCCTGCCACGGGGCGTCTCCGGCACAAAAGTGCCGGTCGGGCCTTACTCCCCCGGCTTCCGCAGGGGTCGCCGAGCCTGCCCGGCTGCACCAGAGGCTTCGCCGCGGCGAGTAGTCTCGTCCATCCGGTAACCGTCCCTCACGCCAGAAACAACGAGCCAGCAGCAGGGGCCACCTTGCAGATTCACCGCCGTGGTGTACAGTGGTGAAGACTATGATAGAGGCAGGCCAACGATGAAGGCGAAAAAGGGACAGAGAAAAAGCACGAAGGCTCAGAGCCCGTCCTGGGTCCGCGCATCGATCAGCTTCCCGTCCGATCTCTACGAAACTCTCGCCGAAATCGCGAAGCAGAAAAAGGTGTCGCTGGCTTGGGTCGTGCGCGACGCGGCGGAGAGGTACGTCGTGGATCAAGGGCCGTTGCTGAGAGGGAAAGCAGGGGATGGCAGTTAAGAAAGATCTCGCGCAATCCGTGGACGTGCCGGTAATGAGGCAAGGCGTCATCGAGAACCCGATCATCAACTCGCCTTTCGACGAGCCGACCCGCCATTTCAGGTTTAGCGACGAGGGAATAACCAATGAGGAGGTTGACGGCCGCCGGACCAGTTCATATTTCGTCCCCATCGCCAAGCCGAAGAAGAAGGGTGCCAAGCAGCTTCAGTTCGACACCGAGTGGACACAAGACCGCATCGAAGAAAACAAGCTCGTCAACGACATCCGCCGCCGGGTCGCCATGTGGCGCAAGGGTGGCTACGTCGGCGTGACGCCCACTACTGCGCGCTTGATTGCCTATTGGACCGATCCCAACCGCGAGAAGAAACTCTTCTTCTGCCAGAACGAGGCCCTCGAAACCGCCATTTATATCACTGAGGTCTCCAAGAAATATGGCGATGCATGGATAGAGAACAAGATACGCGAGGCAAACGACACATCGAACCCCGGCCTGCCGCGCACGGCGTTCAAGATGGCAACCGGCTCCGGCAAGACCGTCGTCATGGCCATGCTCATCGCCTGGCACACGCTCAACAAGCGCGCCAACCCGCAGGATGCCCGATTCTCTGACACCTTCCTGATCGTCACGCCTGGCATCACCATCCGCGACCGGCTGCGTGTGCTGTTGCCGAACGACCCCGAGAATTACTACCGCCAGCGTGACATTGTACCGGCCCAACTACAGGACCAGCTCGGACACGCCAAAATCCTCATCACCAACTACCACGCCTTCCTACTCCGCGAGAAGGTCGCCGCCGGCAAGATCACGAAGTCGATTCTCGCCAATGGCCAGCCAAGCCCGTTCACCGAAACTCCCGACCAGATGGTGCGCCGCGTCTGTCGCGAGTTGAGTACCAAGAAAAACATCATCATCCTCAACGATGAAGCCCATCACTGCTACCGCCGCAAACCCGACGGTGAGGATGAAACGCTCACCGGCGATGAGCGCATCGAAGCCAGGCAACGCGACGAAGAGGCTCGCGTCTGGATTTCCGGCATCGAGGCCGTGAAGGCCAAGATCGGCGTGAAGGCCATCTACGATCTTTCGGCCACACCGTTCTTTCTGCGCGGCTCCGGCTACCCCGAAGGCACCCTCTTTCCGTGGGTGGTCTCGGATTTTTCGCTGATTGACGCCATCGAGGCCGGCATCGTCAAGGTGCCCCGTGTGCCCGTCGCCGACGACTCCATGACAGGCGAGCAGCCCACCTACCGCGATCTGTGGCTCCGCATCCGCGAGCACCTGCCCACCAAGGGACGTAAAACCGACGAGGTGGGGGGCGAACCCAAGCTCCCCGTCGAACTGCAAGGAGCGCTGCTCAGCCTCTACGGCAACTACGAGAAGTATTACCGCCTGTGGGAGCAGAACACCGAGGCCCGCGCCCGTGGCATTACGCCACCGGTATTCATCGTGGTCTGCAACAACACCAACGTCTCGAAGCTCGTCTTTGATTTCATCGCGGGATGGGAAAAGCAGATTGGGGATCAGTCCATTGTTCAAGCAGGGCAGCTCCCCATTTTTCGCAACGACGACGGTAACGGCGCCTGGTTGCACCGTCCGAACACGATCTTGGTGGATAGCCGGCAGCTCGAATCCGGCGAGGCGATGAGTGACGACTTCAAGAAGATCGCTGCCCGAGAAATCGACGAGTTCAAGGCCGACTACCGTGTCCGCTTCCCTGGCCGTGATACCGACGACCTTGCGGACGAAGATCTGCTCCGCGAAGTAATGAATACCGTCGGCAAGGCTGGCAAGCTCGGCGAACACGTCAAGTGCGTGGTCAGCGTCTCCATGCTCACCGAAGGGTGGGACGCCAATACCGTCACCCACGTTCTCGGTGTGCGCGCTTTCGGCACGCAGCTACTCTGCGAGCAGGTAGTCGGCCGCGCCCTGCGTCGCATGAGTTATGCCGCCAACGAGAAGGGGCATTTCAACCCCGAATACGCCGAAGTTTATGGTGTGCCGTTTTCCTTCATCCCGTGCAGCGGCGCAACCACAGATCCCAGGCCCGGCCCGATGCCTACCCGCGTCCGCGCCCTTGACAGCCGCATTGCCTGCGAGATCACCTTTCCCCGGCTGGTCGGATACCGCTACGACGTGGCTGGCGAACGGCTCACCGCTACCTTCACCGACGAATCCAGGCTCACACTTTCCACTGCCGACATCCCCACAAAGACCGAGAACGCGCCCATCGTCGGCGAATCCAGCATCCACACCCTCGACGATCTCAAGCGTCGCCGGCCCAACGAAGTCGCCTTCCTGCTGGCCAAGCTCACGCTGGAAAAATACTTCCGCGACGATGACGGCAACGACAAGCCATGGCTCTTCCCGCAACTGCTCGGCATTGCCAAACGCTGGCTCGCCGAATGCGTCACGCTCAAGGACAACACCTTCCCGCAACTTCTACTGCTGATCGAATTCGCTCACGACGCCGCTGACCGCATCTACAAGGCCATTGTCGCCTCGACCGACGGCACGGCGGCGCTCAAACCCATCCTGCGCCCGTATGACACTATCGGCTCCACCCGTTATGTCGATTTCGACACCACCCGGCCCGTCTTCGCTACCCGCGACGACAAGTGCCACATCTCCCATGTCGTCGCCGATACCGACTCGTGGGAGCAGAAGATGGCCGAAGCCCTCGAAGACATGCGCGAGGTCATCCGTTACGTTAAAAATCACAACCTTGGCTTCAGTATCCCCTACACATTAAGCGGTGAAGAGAAGAACTACATCCCCGACTTCATCGCCTGCGTCAACGACGGCCACGGCCCCGACGACCTTTTGAATCTGATCGTCGAAGTGACCGGCGAGAAGAAGAAAGACAAGGCCGCCAAAGTCGCCACAGCGCGCACGCTCTGGGTGCCGGCCATCAACAACCACGGCGGCTTCCGCCGGTGGGAGTTCATCGAAGTTGCCGACCCGTGGGACGCAAAGAACCTCATCCGCGGCTTTCTGAGTCAGGCGCAAGCGGAGTCAACAAAGGAAGTCGCTCATGGCTAAGAAGAACAACACTCGGACGAAAGTCGAATCCATCCGTCACAAGGACAAGCGCGCCAACATTCCCACCGAGGAATTACGCGACTTCGTTGCCGACGAAGAACTCACGCCCAAGACGATGCTCTACCCGCGAGATCCCTCCCTCGATCCGCAACTGGTGTGGAAGGGCAAGGACGACCAGGACCGGGAAGACTTGGCCGTCCCTGTGGTTCCGGTCTACATCCAGGAGAAGATTCACCCGCAAGCGATCATAGACGCGCTGCCCCGCACTGAACAGCCTGACGACGATCAGACCAACCTCTTCGCCGACTTCAACGGCGGCCCGCAGGACTTCGCGCAGAAAATCGACTTCTACCATCACGAGCAGAACTGGACCAATCGCTTCATCCTTGGCGATTCGCTGCTGGTGATGACCTCACTTGCCGAGAAGGAAGGACTCAAGGGCAAGGTGCAGACAATTTATATCGACCCGCCCTACGGCATCAAGTTTGGTTCCAATTGGCAGGTCAGCACTCGCAAGCGCGACGTGAAGGACGGCAAGGCCGAGGATGCCACCCGCCAACCGGAACAGGTGCGCGCCTTCCGCGATACCTGGAAACTCGGCATCCACTCCTATCTGGCCTATCTACGCGATCGGTTGGTGGTCGCTCGCGATCTGCTCACCGAGACCGGCAGCGTTTTTGTGCAGATCGGCGATGAGAATGTACACCTGGTGCGGAGCGTGATGGATGAAGTGTTCGGGAGCGAGAACTTTTGCAGTCAGATCACATGCTCCAAAACCACGGGCACGACAGGGCGTTTACTCCCAGGCACTGCGGACTATGTTCTTTGGTTCGCCAGGGATATCGAGCACGTCAAATACACGCAACTCTTTAAGGAGAAGGCTTACGGGGGTGAAGGTGCGAGTATGTACACTCTCGTTGAAATGCCTAATGGTGAAAGGCGTCGCCTTACACCTCAAGAAAGTGGCGATCTATCGTTGCTTCCCAAAGGCGCCCGGATATGCCGGCTAGCTGATTTAACGTCACCAAGAGTCCGTGAAGCACGAACCGGGTACTTTCCAATCAAGCTAAACGGCAAAGAATTTCTGCCCCGCAAGGGCGAGTGGAAAACACATCGAGAAGGAATTGACCGACTAGTTTTGGCTGGCCGTGTTGCGCTATCTGGAGACACCCCAGCTTATGTCCGTCGCATTGATGATTTCCCGGCTTTTTCAATCACGAATATTTGGGATGATCTGGGAGCAGCAACCGACAAACTCTACGTTGTTCAAACCGGCACCACGATTGTTGAACGCTGCCTTTTAATGACTACCGACCCCGGCGACTTGGTCCTCGACCCGACCTGTGGCAGCGGCACAACGGCTTATGTCGCCGAGCAGTGGGGGCGGCGTTGGATCACCTGCGATACCAGCCGCGTCGCCCTTGCGCTGGCGCGCACGCGCCTGATGGCCGCAAAGTATCCCTACTACCTGCTGGCCGACTCGTCTGAGGGCGTCAAGAAGGAAACGGAACTGACCGGCAAGATGCCCCCCGAATACAAGACAGCAGGCGACATTAAGAAGGGCTTTGTCTACAGGCGTGTGCCGCACGTCACGCTCAAATCCATCGCCAACAACCTGGACATCAAGAAAGGGATGACGCGCGAGCAGATCGACGCCGCTATCGCCAAACAAGCGGACACCGAGATACTCTACGACCAGCCCTATGAAGACAACAACCGGGTACGGGTCAGCGGGCCGTTCTCGGTGGAGAGCCTGTCCCCGCATCGCGTCCTGTCTACCGCCGACGAGAATCAGAATGGCACGGTAGGCGAGCAGGAAGCTCGCAAGCAGCAGGACTTCGCCACGATGATCCTGGAGAATCTTAGGAAAGCAGGCGTGCAGAATACTCGTAAGAACGAACGGCTCAGCTTCGCCCGGCTCGACCCCTACGCTGGAGCGTGGCTGCACGCGGCGGGCGAATACACCGACGCCGACGGCAAGACCCGGCGCGTGGCCGTCTCCATCGGCCCCGAGCACGGCACCGTCGGCCCGCAACAGGTGAAGGAAGCCGCCAAGGAAGCGGTGCAGGGTGTGGGCTTCGACATGCTCATCGTCTGCGGCTTCGCTTTCGACCCGCACGTTGCCGAAGAGGTGAAACGCTACGGCAATCTGACCGTGCTGCCCACCAAGATGAACCCCGACCTGGCGATGGGCGATGAACTTCTCAAGAAAACCGGCGCGGGCAACCTTTTCATGGTCTTCGGCGAGCCGGATGTGGAGATCAAGAAGCAGAAGAACGGGCAGATCGTCGCCGAGATCAAGGGTGTGGATGTTTACGATCCGACCACTGGGCAGATTCGCAGCGCGTCCACCGACGACATCGCCTGCTGGTTCATCGACACGGACTACAACGGCGAGAGCTTCTTCGTGCGTCACGCCTACTTCACCGGGGCCGAAGAACCTTACGACAAGCTCAAACGGGCGCTACGGGCGGAGATCGACGAAGCGGCCTGGAGCGCGCTGTACAGAACGGTGAGCCGGCCATTCGACAAGCCCGAAACTGGCAAGTTCGCCGTGAAGGTCATCAACCACTACGGCGACGAGGTGCTGAAGGTGTTTGAAATATGAAGATGCAGGATGCGACTTCGATCACCGCCTCAATGCTGTACGACCTGGTGGGCTGCCCGCATCGGGTATCGATGGACTTATTTGCCGACCCAGCCGAGCGCGACACGGCGAGCCCATTTGTACAGCTCCTCTGGGAGCGTGGCTCGGCGCACGAGGAGCAAGTCGTCGCAGGTATCGGCGAGCCGTTCGTTGATCTATCCATGTGCGCCGGCGTCGAGAAGGAGCGACGCACCCTTGAAGCGATGGATCGCGGTGAGCCGCTAATCTATGGCGGGCGTATCGCTGCCGGGGACCTGCTTGGCGATCCTGACCTGTTGCGGAAGGACGGAGCCGGCTACATTGCGGGCGACATCAAGTCTGGCGCCGGCGAGGAGGGGGGCGGAGACGATACCGAAGCCAAGCCCAAGAAGCACTATGCGGTACAGATCGCCCTATACACGGACATCCTGGAGCGGCTTGGCCGCTCGGCTGGCCGCCGGGGATTCGTCTGGGATATCCACGGCGAAGAAGTCCCCTACGACTTCATGGCAATTTATAACGCGAAGAATGCGCGTAGGCTCTGGAACGATTACCAGGAATGCCTCGACCATGCGCGAGCTATCGCGAGCCGCGCAACCGAAACGTTGCCGGCCTACAGCGCCACCTGCAAAAACTGTGTATGGTACACCGCGTGTATCAAGAGCCTGGAGGCGGCGAACGATCTCACCTTGATCCCCGAGTTGGGTCGCTCGAAACGCGACGCCATGATCGGCCGCATACGCTCGATCCGCGAACTTGCAAAGATCGACCCGGCCGATTTTATCGTGGGCGGAAAGACGGTATTTGCAGGGATCGGCCCTGCGACCCTCGAAAAACTGCATACGCGTTCGAAGCTCCTGACCGCAGAAAGCGGCAGGCCATACCTTCGGACGCCCGTATCTCTGCCAGCCGCCGATGTCGAATTGTTCTTCGACATTGAAGTCGACCCCATGCGCGATGTTTGTTATCTGCACGGGTTCGTGGAACGCCGAAACGGCGCCAATGAAGGAGAGCGCTTCGTCGCATTTTTCGCGGATGCCGCCACGCCAGAGGGGGAGGAACGGGCTTTTGCCGAGGCTTTGCGCTACATGCGGGCGTCGCAACCGTGCGCCATCTACTACTATTCAAAGTACGAGCGGACGATCTATCGGAAACTCCGCCAGAAGTATCCCCATGTTTGCACCGAGGCGGAAATCGAGGCGTTGTTCGATCCGGCGCGGTCGGTCGACCTTTATTTCGACGTCGTACTGAAGGCGACGGAGTGGCCGACGCGGGACTTCTCGATCAAAACCATCGCCAAGTACCTCGGGTTCGCGTGGCGCGATACCCACCCTTCCGGGGCCGCGTCCATCGAATGGTTCGATCGGTGGCTCGCGACCGGAGACCCTGCGATTCGACAGCGTATCCTTGACTACAACGAAGACGACTGCCGCGGCACCCGCGTTCTGCTCGATGGCATTAGACAACTCCCGAGTCAAACACAGGGAGGTGTAACCTGATGTCCTCGCATGATGCTCGTCCCAGCATGAACGAACCGACGATTATCTGCCCAAACTGCAAGACGGAGATCAAGCTCACCGAGTCGCTTGCTGCTCCGCTTATCGAGGCAACGCGGCAGCGGTACGAGCAGAAGATCGCCCAGAAGGAGGCTGATGTAGCGAACCGCGAAGCCGCGATCCGTGAGCAGCAAGCAGAGATAACCAAGGCACAGGATTCCATTGACGAGCAAGTCACCGCAAAACTCAAGCCCGAACGGGAGAAGATTGCGGCAGAGGAGGCTAAAAAGGCTCGGCTCATTCTTGCGACCGACCTCGACCAGAAGGCCCAGGAAGTCGTGGACCTGCAAGAGGTACTCAAGGAACGGGACAGCAAGTTAGCGGAGGCTCAGAAGGCCCAAGCTGACCTTATCCGTAAACAGCGGGAACTTGACGACGCCAAGCGCGAAATGGAGCTGACCATCGAAAAGAGGGTTCAGGAATCTCTGGTAGTGGTTCGGGACAAGGCCAAGAGCGAGGCTGAGGAAGGACTCAAGCTCAAGGTGTCAGAGAAAGAGGAGCAGATTGCATCGATGCAGCGCCAGATCGAAGAACTAAAGCGCAGGGCCGAGCAAGGCTCGCAACAGCTCCAAGGGGAAGTTCAGGAACTTGAATTGGAGTCTCTTCTTCGCCACAAATTTCCGCGCGATACGATCGAGCCCGTCGCCAAGGGTGAATTCGGCGGCGACGTGCTGCACCGTGTGAACGGCCCGCAGGGCCAGCACTGTGGCACGATCTTGTGGGAATCTAAACGGACCAAGAACTGGAGCGATACGTGGCTTCCAAAGCTCCGGGACGACCAGCGCACTGCGAAAGCAGAAATCGCGTTGATCGTGTCGCATGCGCTTCCGAGAGGCGTCGAGGCGTTCGACTTCATTGAAGGGGTGTGGGTCACGGAATCCCGCTGCGCTATTCCTGTTGCTATGGCTCTTCGACAATCCTTGATCGATCTTTCGGCTGCCCGCCATGCTGGTGAGGGACAACAGACCAAGATGGAGATGGTCTATCAATATCTCACTGGCTCGGGGTTTCGGCATCGCGTTGAAGCAATCGTCGAAAAGTTTTCCGACATGCAAGCCGACCTCGACAGGGAACGGAAAACAATGACGCGCCTTTGGGCAAAACGTGAAGAACAGATAAGAGGGGTCATAGAGTCCACGGCTGGCATGTACGGCGACCTTCAAGGAATTGCGGGAAAGACGTTGCTGGAGATCGACGGCTTGGACATCCCATTGCTCAATGCTCCCAAATCTGACTCGGAAGGGGGGACCTGATGAAAGAAAAGAAAGCAGATGCAGCCGCACCTAACGCCACCTTGGCTGCGGCGGCCCAGCCAACGACAGGCGCTGCAGCTTCGGCACCGAGCCCCGCAGCGCCGACCGACCCCGTGCATTGTCCTTATCGCCGGACCACTGACCTCTTACAGCGCCTTGCCCCGAACAAGATGCGCGTCGGTTTCTTTATCGGCGCCGGCTGTTCATTGTCCGTTCAAGGCGCTGACGGAAATCCGCTGATCCCTGAAATTGCCGGCCTCACGAAACAGGTCAAAGGCTATCTGGACAACGACGCTACATTAAAAGCAGTTGCGCAGAC
>Ga0224558_1004051_pt1 | contig 11655 bp, 8 predicted proteins | sample 714S32024metaG_FD_180682 | JGI IMG/M metagenome (GOLD analysis project Ga0224558, IMG submission 180682) | Peat soil microbial communities from Stordalen Mire, Sweden - 717 S3 20-24 | ecosystem: Environmental > Terrestrial > Soil > Wetlands > Peat | place: Sweden: Norrbotten County, Stordalen... | reverse complement strand
CACATCGAGCCGATGGCTGTTCCGCAGCGGCCAGTTCAGCCGGTCCAGCGGGAAACCGAAAAGCGTGGCCATGGAGTCTTCGAGCCAGCCTGGCCAGGGCGTGACCGGGAACGCCCCCCACGGACTGGAGACCATAGCATTCAGACTGCACGCGGCGTAAGCGAAGTTGAAGAACGGGTTCATCTCCGGCGCTTCATTCAGCCAGTAACGGTAGAAAGAATACCGCATCATGTTCTTCAACACCTCATCTTGGATATAGCGCAACAGCCCGTAATAGCTCATGAACGCCATCTCGTCGTCGGATTGGTTCCCCGAGCCGGGCCCGTGCTGCACCTTGGGGTGCATGGCATTTTGCGCGTAGCCGTCCCGGTCAATCAGCTCGCGCGCCGCTGCCCCGTACTTTGGATCGCCGCAAACGTGCTCCGCCACCGCCAGGTAGCTGAGCATGCTCAGTGACTTAAGCCCGCGCTCCTGCCACCAGAGCGGATTGTGGTTAAGGTATTCCGGGCCATAGACGCCCCAGCGCGTCGGCTTGCCGTCGTGGTCAATCAGCACGAAGCGGTGCGCGAGCAGATGGTCGGTAACATCGCGCACGACTTCACGGACCCGCTCGCGCTCGGCATCCGTGTCGGCGCACAAGTCGAAGTAAATCGGGTAGAAGAAATAATGGCCATCCAGCTCGTCGCTGCTGGTGTCAGACTTCCAGAACCACTTGCCGTCGGCGCTCTTCGGCCAGCGGGGCTCATAGACTTTCCAGAGTTTATCGCGCTGCTGTGCCTCGCGGTCGCCTTCCAACCGGCCCACGTTGGGGTCGGGCCAATCCACGGGCCGAATGGTACGCGCAATATAGCCCTTGGGCGGCTCGTGCGCACAACCCTGGGTTACCTTTTGCAGGAAGCGCAGCGCCTCGAACGCCTTCTTCGCCCGCTCCTTGGCTGTCGGGTCCTTGGTTGCCCCATAAGCGAAGCACTCCCCTGCGCCGTACATCGAAGTCCATAGCCCGTCATTATCGCTGTCCTGAGGGCTCGCCGTGCTCTTGTCACCGGGCGTGCGCAAGGGCGCCTCAGCCACGTATCCATAAGGCGTCCGCTTAATATAACGCTCGATCTCCTGCTCATAGAATTCCGCCTTCTCCGCCAGCGTCATTGGCTTCCGCTCAATGCAGCCCACCCCTCCAGCCGTGGCGAACCAGGCCGTCCCCCGCCCATCCACCGCCACCTGGACAACGTCGTCATGCGGCAGCCAGCGCGGGCCCTGGCGGTACTGCCACTCTTTCCCATCGAACCGCACCGCCCCGAGGTGCGTGCCAAACCAAACCTCGCCCTCAGGACCGGCGGCCATGTCCGTAAAGTCGTTCCAGGGCAGCCCGTCCTTCCCTTCGAAAAATCGCCAGCCCCCCGCCGTTCGACACCCAACACCGGCCTTGGTGGCAAACCACAACTGCCCCTTCGAGTCGAACCCTACGCCCGGCACGTCTCCCACCGCCCAGGCCCGCCCCCCATCATCCAGGACCTGTACCTGCCGCCAATCTCTACCACGGAGCGCCCACAGCCCGGCGTTCGAACCGACGTGCAGGACGCCGTCCGGCGAGATTGTCATCTGCCGCACTGTCAGGTTCTCAGGCCAGCCGACCGAGATAGGCTCACCACCCTCCGGCACGGCCAGGCAAGCATGGGCACCAGCCACAAAATTCGTCCCGCCCGCGCGGATGAGTTGTCGCACCTCCCGCCAGGGCACAGCCACCTGCACCGGCAGCCCCTTGCCGTCGGCAAAACCAAACTGGGTATCCCCTCCCGGTTTCAGGGCCGCGTTCCCGTGCCACCGACCGTCTTGAAATTCGTACCACTGCCCGGCAGCGAAGACACGTATCACGACGCTGGCGGCGCAATCCACCAATTGGACCGGCCCCATTGGCGCCTCGTCCTTCTCCGTGAAGTGCTGCGCGACCTCCTGCCGGAAGTGCTGAGGCGCCGGTTGCAGGTCAGCAGCCGCCCCCGCCTGAATCGCCAAGCCGAGGGTTGCCCCAATAAGAAACCAGTCTGCCATGGGCACCATTCTCATTCGACCACCCCGCCTGAGCAAGGCCGAACCAGTTCCTTACTGTTGCCGCACCCAGATCATTGAACGTTGATTCCTTCAAGCCCCCCTGCCTTGCTCTTCTCTTTGCACTGCGTCTATCGCGCCTCTGCGGTTCCCTGGCACCCGCTGCTTTTCGAGCACATCGCCAAGTCCTCAGCTCCCCGCCGCATCGGCCCCGCAGCGGGCCTTGAACAGAAGGAGCGGGGCTGGGTCAAACCCTCGTGAACGCTGCAATCCTCCGAGACCGTGCCCGCTATTGGTGGCGCAAGGAAATCCGCGGGTGGCTGGTAATAGGGCTACTCGTCTTTTCGCTCCGATCTTCACTCGCCGATTGGAGCGACGTGCCGACCGGCTCAATGAAGCCAACCATCCTCGAGGGCGACCGCGTGTTCGTGAATAAGCTGGCTTACGACCTCAAAGTGCCGTTCACCACCCGCCACCTCGCTGAGTGGAACAACCCGCACCGGGGCGACATCGTGGTCTTTTTCTCTCCGCACGATGGGAAGCGCCTGGTAAAGCGAGTGGTGGGACTGCCTGGCGACACGATTGAGTTGCGCAGCAACGGTCTTGTCCTCAACGGTGAAGCTGTCGAATACAAACCCATCGCGGAAGAACTCCTGCGCGACGTTGCGTCGGCGGACCGGGCGCGCCAGGTCTATGCCACGGAGCAGCTTCCTGGCCAGCGGCATGCGGTCGCAGCCATCCCGTCGGTGCCAGCGCTGCGTAATTTCGGTCCCTACCGCGTGCCGGAAGGCTCTTACTTCATGATGGGGGACAACCGCGACGACAGCTTTGACTCCCGTTACTACGGGCCGGTTGAGCGGCGGAGGATTGTGGGGCAGGCGACCGCGGTGGTCTTGTCTTTCGATCGGGCGCACTATTGGCTACCGCGGTGGCAGCGTTTCTTTACTTCGCTGGACGGCTGAAGCCTACTTCTGGTCATTCGGCTCTTTGGGGACTTCCTTCTTCTCCTCGCCGCCTTTGGCTTCGGGGGCTTGCTTAGCGGCCTTCGCGATGTCTTCGACGGGCAGAATAATGGTGGTCATGCTGTCGCGGAAACCGCGCGACGCGGCGCCTTTGGCGCTGATGGCTCGCATGACGAACACGCCGACGACTTTGCCGTCGAGGGCAAATGCCGGCGAGCCCAAGGTGGTCGCGGTCATGCTGCTATCCGGGATGTAGAAGGTGCGGGGCTTCTGAATGACCGCGTTGATGCGCTCGACCGAGGCGGCGTAAGCGCGACCGGCGGCGCTGTTGAGGCGGTTAAGGGTGATGACCTGGTCGAGCACCTGGACGGGGGCGGACAGGGTCATGTCAACGGCCGCCATTGGGCTGGCGGGTTTGGTCTTGGGCCGGACAAAGGCCAGGTCCAGGTCCTTGTCGCGCAGAACAATCTCGGACGGTACCTCGGTGCCGTCGTCGAGGAGGATCTTTATGTCCGTTACTTCGATGTCCAGCTTGGTCTTGGCTGCCTCTTCGGACATCATGCGCTGATACATGTCGCTGGGATCACACGCGGAGAGGGCGAGCACAGTCAAACCCGAAGGATCGACCACCGTGCCGGTGAGGTCCTGCCTGCTCTCGCTGGATCTGCCGGCTCCGGGGTAGGACATCTTTATCACCACCTGAACCGTCACGACGGCATGCTGGTACTTCTTGAAGATATCGCGGCCCTTTTCGGCCAGTTCATCGGCGCGGCTGTGGTTGACGGCGCCGGCCACGAGAAGGGCCACGGCGAAGAACAGGCAATGGGATTGATAGCGCATAAGGAATATTCCAGGTAAGGGTTAGTCTTTCCAGTTAGGCTCGATTTCAAGATAGCAGGTGTGAATGCCGCGCAAGACTTTGATCACGACCTCTTTCACTTTGGCGGCGGCAATCCGATCCATCTCGCGCCGTAACGTGTCAACCGAATCCACCGGCCGGCCGTTCACCTCTAGGATCAGGTCGCCGTCGGTGAGCGAACCCAGCTCGGCCCAACTGCCGGACTTGACACTCTCCACCAGCGCGCCGCGCTGGTCGGCGGGCCATTGCTCCTCGACGGTATCGAAGAAGCAGACATCGCGCGCGGTGAAATCGAACTCGTCGTTGCGGTATTTCTTCATCTCGCGCTGCAGGCGGGGGGAGCGCGCGAGTTCGACCGGTATCTTAAGTTCCGCTTTGTCCCGGAGGACAGTCAATTCCACCGTCTTGCCGACGTCGTATTGCCGAATCAAGGAGGAGAGTTCGTCCTCGTACTCGGAATCAGAGGCGGAGAGTTTGGCGCCGTCCACCGCCGTGATGAAGTCGCCGGGTTTGAGTCCGGCTTTCTCGGCGGTGCTGCCGGGATAGACGCGCGTGACGTAAAAGCCCTTCAAGGCGGGCTGGCCGAGCTGTTTGGCAATCTCGCGGCTGATAACCTGCGTTTCGACCGGTAACCAGGCTTTGGTGACTTCGAGGCCGGGGTCCTTGAGGTCATCCAAGCCGAGCCGCAAGACCGTGAGGTAGCGCGCCGCCTTGCGCTCGAACGTGACGGTGGCTGGGCCCGGCGCAGCGTGGCCTTGCGTCAGCTTGCGCGTCAGGGCGATCAGCTCCTGAGTATTCTTCACCGGCTGTTGGTTGACCTCGATGATCACGTCCTTGGGCTGCAGGGCGGGCTTGGCGCTGCCGGCGGGTCCCCCCGGCCGAACGGAGGTGACGAGCACACCCGCTTGCCCAGAGAGTTTCATTTCTTCCTCGAGCAGCCTCGAAAGGTCGCGGACGGTCAAGCCCCATGCCTTAAGCTCCTGCTGCTGGGGAAATACTTCTCCGCGCTCCAACGGAACCGCGTGGAGAGTGATTTCCTTGCCGTCGCGTTTGACGACGGCGGTCACCTGCTGGCCGATTGGCAGGCTGGCCAGCCGCCACATCAGGTCGGGCATTTGCTCCTCGAAACGGACATTGGTTGAGGAGCCTCCCAGGCGCAAGAGCAGGTCGCCGGGTTTGAAGCCTGCTTTATCGGCCGGGGAATTCTCCAGCACGCTACTGATCAACACGCCGAGCTTGTCCTGGCCATGCTTGAAGAGCGGCTGCAGGTCGAGGCCAAGCCAGCTTCGCTGGACGCGGCCCTTGGCCATGATCTGGTCGGCAACACTCTTGGCCAGGTTGCCGGGGATGGCGCCGCTGAGGCCGTAGCTGATTTCGTTAATGCCGATGATCTTGCCCCGCAGGTCCACCAAAGGGCCCCCGGAGTTCCCGCCGTAGATGGCGGCATCGTGCCCGATCCAGCGGACCAGCGAGCCGACGTCCTCGCCGTCCAACTGGAAACGCCGGGACGCCCCAAAGAATCGGGGCATGGTCATCTCCGTGTTGCTGATGATGCCGAGCGTAACCGACTGGGACAGAGCCATGGGGCTCCCCATAGCCAGCACGTATTCCCCCACCTGTATCTTCGAGGAATCCCCGAACTCCGCCGGCTCAAACACCATCGGGTGCTCCGGTTTGAGTTTGAGGATCGCGATGTCCGTCAGGGCGTCGGTGCCCACCAGTTCGGCCTCAACTTCCTCCCGGTTCCACAGGGTGCAGAAGATGCGCGCGGCATGGCCGGCGACATGGTGGTTGGTAATGAGATACCCGTCCCGGGTAATGATCGCCCCGCTGCCGACGGCCTGCATTTTGACTTCGCGCCCTTCGCCGTATTCGGTGGAGACGACGCGGATTCGCACGAGGGCCGGTTTGACTTTGGCAATGGCCGACTCAATCTGGGACCGCAACGCGGACGGAACGGGGCGATCCGTTGCGCCGGAGCTGCCGGTTTCGGAGAGGAAGAGCAGACTGAAAGCCAGAGCCAACCCCAGGAAGCGATAAAGCGATTTACTGCCGAACATCTGAGTCCTTTTAGAACAAATCCCGGCTCAAGCAAGCACCGAATTGACCACGGGAGTCGGCTTTGATAGGCAAACAGTTCCAGTTCCAATCTCCGAGTTGACCCGTTTCCCTGAATGGAGCGTTCGCTAACTGCTTCAATCCAGCCAGCCTCAGGATCGGCCAGAGTGTCGCCAACCCCCTCCTGGTATCCGCTGGCCACGAACCCCCTCACCAGCGGCTCGTCCCATTTCAGCGATCTCCAGGGGACGAATAATCCTGTCCGCTTCTACCGCTTGCGCTCACCTTGAGGCGCAGGAGCGCAACACAGCGCGCCGAATTGGCGTCGAATATGGCCTGACATTTCTTTATTGTTCATCACAATAACGAAGAATTATGAAAACACTGCTCGTAGTGCTTTATATCGGGTTTGCGGCTTCCGTTCGTGTCCAGGGGCAAACAAATCCGGTTTCTCCGACTGTGGAGACACTGATCTGTATCAGGCACGGTGAAAAACCCGCCACTGGGCTTGGACAATTAAGTTGCCAAGGTCTCAATCGCGCCCTGGCCTTGCCCACAGTGTTGCTGGCGAAATATGGCACGCCGCAGTTTGTGTTTGCACCAGACCCCACCCAAATGATCACCGAGTATGCGGGGTCATACAGTTATGTTCGTCCCCTGGCGACGATTGAGCCCACGGCCATTTATTGCGGCCTCCCCGTCAACACGCAGTTCGGCTTCCCACAAATCAGCGAGCTTGAGGGAGAGCTTCAGAAGGATGCCTATCAAAACGCCACCATTTATATCGTTTGGGAGCATGTTCTTCTCGACACTTTTGCAAGTGACATGGTCGAGACCTATGGCGGAGACCCAACGCAGGTACCTGCTTGGCCAGCAGATGATTATGACACGATTTTCGTAATCAAGATCACGCGTGACCAAGGTCAACAATCGGTTGCCTTTACAATCGATCACGAGGGATTGAATAACTTAAGTACTGATTGTCTCCCGACGCAAATTAGCCCTGCCAGTCCAGGTGTTCGGACCAATCAATTCGGGTTCAGCATCACCGGCAGCTCCAATATCGTCGTAGTGGTTGAGGCCAGCACGAACCTGTCCAATCCCACATGGTCTCCCTTGCGCACCAACACTCTCACAGGTGGCTCGTCTTATTTTAGCGATCCGCAGTGGACGAATTATTCCAGTCGTTTTTATCGCCTTCACTGACCGTGAGGCGCTGGAGCGTGGCGCTGCGGCACGGTCCCGATTTTTGCGGCATCGCTATGTCAGGCAAGGGCCGCCAGGGGTACGATTGCCGCCGTCCAGCCAGCCAGCCAGCGCCAGCCTTTCAGCGGACGCCTCCAGGCGCTCGCCTGCGGTTCATGAGGCTCATGCATCACTAGATTGGAGAAGACCAGGGCAGATTCCTCACGGTGCTGACGTAGCGGGGGCCATGCTGGTAGGGCTTCGCCACGTTCCTGAAAGACTCGCTCACCCGGCCCAAGAGGGTTCAGGTTATTCTGATTCCCGGGGAATCCCCGGTGTGATTTTAGGTATTACCCCGATTGAGGTTTATCCACGCGAGGCCATAAAGTCTTGCCAATGGATAGCTACATTCGATGGTGGGAAGCCGAGTGGTTCAAAGAATGGGAGCGTCTCGCACGCCACGAGAATTGAGCGCGAAGGCGGACGGAGTGATTGCCGTCGCTTGGTTTTGGCGCGGCATTGCTCGCCGTGGCTGTCGGGTTGACTGACCATGAAACAGAACATCATCTGCGCGAAGCGCATACTCCTGGTGGACGACGAGTCGAGCGTCCGTGGTTGCTTTCGCATGATCCTCGAAATCGACGGCCATACCGTCACAGAAGCGAACAATGGTGCGGAGGCGCTAGATTTGTTCACCGAGAGCCGGTTCGACCTAGTGGCGACCGATTTTGAAATGCCGGTCATGAAGGGCAATGAACTTGCTGTCAAGATCAAGAAATTGGCACCGAAGCAGCCTATCCTGATGATAACCGCGCATGAAAAGGAGCTTGGTGAATCGGAGAACCCCGTGGACAGCATCCTGAACAAGCCCTTCACGTTGCAAAAGCTGCGCGAAGCCATCGCAAAGCTCCTTTCTAACTAGCAAATCGGTCTTGGAAGTTGGGCAAGCCGTTGGTGAGTCTGGCCCCCCGGTTTCCGTCTCCCAACTGTCCATGGAGATCTGCGCCCCAAGCCCAAACTGTCCCATCCGATTTCAGCCCCAGGTTGTGGTCCTCTCCTGCCGAAACGCAGGCCCAATCCTTCTCCGAACCAATCCGCACGAGGCTCGCGGTGAGATTCATTTTGCCCAGGCCCAGCACAGGCCAACCTGAGTCCTGGCCACCCAGGACCACATGCTGCCATCCGGCGCGAGGACCAGCCCATGACTGGCACCCAGGCTGATCATGGGGGCATGATGGCCAGCGGGCAGCTTCAACCGGCCCTCTCGTCCTCCTAGAAGGAAGTAGCAGGTCAAAAAGCAGGTTAAAAGCAGAGCAGCCGCCGCGCCAGCAATCAAGAGCCGTTGGGGTTTCATGGTTTCATCCAGGTCCGGCTAGGCTATGGCCCTGGCCTTACAACGAGGGAGTATCGTTCCATCTTCCACTTGCTGAACGCGAAAGAAATCAGGTCACCAGCCACAACTCAGGAGTATTTACAAATCTCCGAGAAGCCGCAACCATTGCCTCGAATTTATGAGCAACATGTGTGAGTGCCACCAGCAGAGCCGCCAGGGGCTGGCGCAGGGTGCCGGGAAATTGGCCTAATGCCCATGCAGATCACATTGAGAGTCTTGTCCTGGCTGTGCTTCAGCATCCTCTGCGCCCTCAACACCCAAGCCGGCCAAGCACAACAACCCGCGCCCAAGATGACCTTCTTGGACAATGGCGAAGTTCGCGTCGGGATGGACTTGGCCTTGGGGGGCGCTGTGACTTTCATCTCCGGCAAAGATCATCCTGGCAACATTATCAACAGCGCGGATCTGGGGCGGCAGATCCAGATGTCTCATTATTCCGGACCCTGGCCCTTCGAAGTTGGTGACAAGAAGCCGAACCAGGCGTGGGTTGGCCTGGGGTGGAATCCGATTCAGACCGGCGACTGCTACATGAATCCTTCGAAGGTGATTGAGCACCGAAACAACGGCAAGGAGCTTTACATAAAGTGCAATCCCATGCAGTGGCCGCTCAACAACGTCCCGGGTGACTGTATCTTCGAAACCTGGACGACGCTGGAAGGCCCGGTCATTCACATGCGCTACCGTTGCACTAATGCGCGTTCGGACCAGACCGCCTACCGCCCTTGCCCCCAGGAACTGCCAGCCGTCTATACGATCTCCAAGCTCTCGCGCTTGATGTCCTACACGGGCAACAAGCCTTTTGCCCAGGACACGCTCACCCAGGTCACGAACGACTGGAGGAAGCCTTGGCCGTGGACTCAATTTGTGGCTACGGAACGCTGGGCTGCGCTGGTGGACAACGACGGCTGGGGCTTGGGCGTGTTCAAGGACGACGGCGGCGAGTTTCACGGCGGGGTTTATGGCGATGACCGATCCGACGACCCCAAGCATGGTTCGACAGCTTATGTCGCCCCCATCCACATGGAGAATTTCGACCACAATATCGTTTACGAACACCACACGGACTTCGTGGTTGGCAAACTGGAGGACATTCGCAAACGCTTCAACGACCTGGCCACCAAGACGCCGCCCGCCTGGCGCTTTGTCAAAGACCGACAGCATTGGACGATGCGCAATGCCGCCGATCAGGGCTTCCCGATGAATGGCGAATGGCGAATCAAGTTCGGTGCGAACAAACCGCGCCTGGAGAGTGCGGTTCAGTGCTGGCGAGCCGAAAACGCTCCGTTTGCGGATCTGGAGATCGCCTGCAGCGGACAGGCCGCGACCGCACGGATTTGCTGGAAGCGCCTCGACGATGACAAATACGACACCCTGAAGAGCCTCAGCCTGAACCTCACTTCCGATGGCAAGTTCCACCGTTACCACCTTAACCTTGCATCGTCGCCAGAATACCGGGAACTCATCATCGGCGTGGCCATCGAACCGGTCACCCAACCGCTGCCGGGAGAGGAGATGGCCATTAAGTCGGTTATCCTCTCGGCAGAGAGAAAGTGATGTGCCGTGGCGAAAACACTTTTTGAGGCGATTGGATACGCGCTTGGCCACAAAGCCGCGCAGGCCAAGAACGCCTTCGACCTCGTGGGCGGAACGGAGGAAGATTCGTTGCGGGCCGAAATACGCCTGGGCCGCGACCTGTCGGCGGCTTTGCTGGAGCGAGTTCCCCTGGTCGAGGAGAACGAGGCCACCAAGTTTGCGGCCGAAATTGGGCGCTGGCTGGCGGGGAACGTGAAGGAGAAGAAGCTTCCCTTCATTGTCCGGGTCACGGCGGAACGGGAGCCGAATGCGCTTGCCCTGCCGGGCGGGTCTGTTTTCGTGAGTTGGCCGTTGTTGGAAATGTGCGAGTGGCAGCGAGACGAGATCGCATTCGTGCTCGGTCATGAGATGGCGCACATCGTGCGGCAACACACCCTCAATCGGATCGTCAAAGACGCCGCGCTTTCTCTATTGCTGCGCCAGTCCTCCGGCAGGCACGCCGCTAGCGCCTGGCTGAGCAAGGCAGGGCGGCAATTGCTGAGCGGCGCCTTCTCCAGAGAGGACGAATTGGAGGCGGATGTCTTCGCCGAGCGTCTGGTTAGAACTGCTGGCGGGGACGCGTTGGCTGGGGAGCGCTTGCTGGAGAAACTCGCGCAAGGAACCTCCGGGCAGAGCGTTGGCATCGCGGGAGAATACTTGGCCACCCACCCGCCTCCGCTAGAGCGAGTCGCCAACCTGCGTGCTGCGAGGCGCGGTTGATCCAACACATCCTTGGCGCTTCTGCGGCTCAAGCGAACGATGAAGACCCCGAAACGACCTGGCAGCCGCCGCCTGCAGGCCGCGCGAGGCTCATTGCATAACCGGCAGGAGGCACCGGCGTTGGTTTGAGGCGGGGCAGCACGGCTTGCCTTTCGGAGGTCACTTTTCTAGCCTTAGCGATGCTTAACGAATTGCACAAGCCCTTCCCGATAATGGTTACCCTCATCGCAGTGACTGCAAATCTCCTCGGCTGTCTCCCCGCCCGAGGGGCGGAAACCCCGAGCACCCTGCAAAGCGATTCGGTGGGTTGGGTGGACATTCTTCCACCAGCAGACCTCAAGGCTGGCATCGGGTACCCGTGCCTCCCACCGGCCAACTGGGCCGGGAACAGTGGCATGTGGATGCCGAGAAGAAGGTTTTGATCTGCGACGGGGACGGCGGGCATGATATGCTGCTGTTCGACAAGGAAATCGGCGATGCCGTCTTTCATTTCGAGTTCTGCTACACCAAAATCGAGGGCAAGACGGGCTACAACAGCGGCGCTTACGTCCGCAATTCCAAAGACGGCGCTATCTGGCATCAGGCGCAGTTCGGAGACGCCAAGGACGGCTACCTGTTTGGCCAGACGCTGGCAGCGGACGGTAAGACGAGCGGGTTCAATTTGAGCAAGCAGGTGACTGACATGCGGGTGAAGCCCGCGGGCGAATGGAATACTCTGGAAGTGACCGCCGTGGGCAAGGTATACTGTGCGCGGTTGAAATAGTTACTTAAGCGTTGACGCCGTTAGGGCTCGATGTTAGAGGAATCATCTAATGATTTGCCTCTCCTTTACCGCCGCTGATCGCGCCGCGCTGGAAGCCGAG
>Ga0224558_1004050_pt1 | contig 11658 bp, 9 predicted proteins | sample 714S32024metaG_FD_180682 | JGI IMG/M metagenome (GOLD analysis project Ga0224558, IMG submission 180682) | Peat soil microbial communities from Stordalen Mire, Sweden - 717 S3 20-24 | ecosystem: Environmental > Terrestrial > Soil > Wetlands > Peat | place: Sweden: Norrbotten County, Stordalen... | reverse complement strand
TGGTGGCGCAGGCGTCCCTGCCTGCGTTTTCATGGATGCGCGGGCACAGGCAGGGACGCCTGTGCCACTGCCCAAAGACCATAACTTGGCTTATCTTAGCGCCATTCCCCAAACGGGAACCACTTGGCAGGTGCTCGTGTGGTGATATGGGTGGCAATGAGATGGCCATTTGTCATCGGTTTGGAGTCTGGCACAAAGAGCGCCCTGTGCTGTGTAGCCGGTACACCAGATGACGGAGCTGGCTGACCTACAGTGCCACCAATGTCAGTCAGTCTCATGCGAGCCACAATAGCGCGGAAACGTGGTACCGATTGTTCGCAGGCGCGAACAGACTGTGTGGGCCTGATGTGGCATTGAAATGGAAGAGATGGGTATGACACCAACCCCGCCTTCCGCCGGTAGCGAATTGCTCGGTGCCGCGCGCCAAGGCTGCTCGATAGAAAGTCGAAAGGTGAATGGAACGCTGTCGGTGAAATCATCGAATCGCCGACGGATGAAAAGTGAAAGGAACTGTGTATGAGCACACGCATTGATTACGGACAGATTGCCGCGAAGTTGGATTACGCCGCGTTGGAGAAAAAGCTGGAGCAATTGGCCCAACGCGATCTACCCAGGAAACGCAAGACCGCTGCCGATGCGTTGGAGCCGCTGCGTGAGCGGTTGCTCGCGCTCCACAGCAAGGGATGGAGCAGCAACCATCTGGCAAACGAACTAAAGGCTGCCGGAGTGCCAGTAACTACGGGACGCTTGCGCGAATGCTTGAGTCGCTGGACGACAAGTGGTGACAACGCCGTCAAGTCGCGCTCACGCCGCCGATCCAAACGCGCAACCCGACTGTGGCCGCAAGCCACACCGGACGAAGCGGTGTTGGTCAGAGTGCACTGAGGGCTGACGTAATAGAGGACGCAGCCAAGCTGTAATCCTGACGACTCATTTGCTGGTGAAGGCTTGCAGGCCCGTGCGGTCGTGACGCGTTGCTACATCGCAAGCGGCACGCCTCGCACGCGCCTGCTGCGCTGGAACAGTGCATCCGCAAGTTCGCCGTCCGTGGCTGCGCGCTGCCGGAGGGCATGGCGCAGGCGCTGCTCGCCACCGACAGCTTGAAATGACCGGCAATCGCCGCTCAATTGCTCGCCGCATGACCGTTTGTAGTGCCGAGTGTTCACCGAAGGAAAACGTCATACCGAACAAGGGCATGTCGCCTCTCCAGATGGTAGCTTGTTTGCGAATTGTCCGTGGACACAAACGCAATCCCGCTACAACCCGATTATCATCCGAGGCTGTGTTCATGTGCAAGATTGTCCGCTCACAACGCCGATCATTCCGCTTGTTGGCCGCTAATGATTCAGCGCCATCTGCGGGACATCTTGTGTACCACGAACACCGGCATGGAATCGCTTCGTGCTATCCATAACCGCGTGATTGGATTCCATAAATCATCGTCCGTGCGTGCTGCGGCTTTCGATTGTACGGCTCGCTGCGCGCGGTCAAGGATGCTACGGGTCGTGGCTTCCGTTCCTCCTTGAGCGTGCTCGCTCCGCCAGTTATGTGGAGTTCCACATAACAGGCGGAGCGAGCGCAGTCACGGTGGAGGCGTCAGGGCGACAGGGACGCACAACCTTGACGGCGCGCAGCGAGCCGTACAATCGAAACGGCACGTCACGCAATGACTGATAAGGCGCAATCATTCGACCATCGGTAGCAAAAGGAAGTCTCCTGATTGTGTAGCAAGTACACAAAATGTTTGGACCACTGCCCGGCGACCAGCCCCGTAGACGGCGAGTGCAATGATTGGAGTCAGTGAGCGGATGCTGCGTGGACAGAGTATGACCGTCACTACGGATTGCGTGTGAATAGGGTGACCGGCAACTGAACGTCAATTTTTGGCTGTCGGTGGCAAGCACCGCGCAGCCACGGACAGTGTCGCATGATCGATGCGCCTTGACAGCGCGGCAGACGCGGCGAGCGGTACGCGCTATGAGCGACCGCCACGCCGGGTCTGACAGCATTCTGCCGGTGAATGACCGGCAAAGATTCCACGTGGATGCGTTCACCGCGTCGTCACCCGCTGACCGGTCTGACTGTCATTGCTCCGTCCGACCTGACCCGTTGTAATCGTCGGCTGGGTGTTTGACGGAGCGTATTTCGGTCGGCGGCGCGTGCGCGACTTGGCGGTGGTGTCTCCGCCCGCAGTCCAGCGGCTCAGGCACTCGCGCAAGCACGCCGGACTCACCGGCACGCCGGCCACCTTCAACTCCTCTGCCAATTCGCCAATCTTCCAGCCTTTGCCGCGCAACGCCAGCAACCGTTCGCGCAGCGGCTCCAGCACGTCGGCAGCAGTCTTGCGCTTCCTCGGCGGCTCGCGTTGCGTCAACTGTTCCAGTTTTTTCTCCAACGCCGCGTAATCCAGCTTCGCGGCGATCTGCGTGTAATCCATGCGTGTGCTCATACTGAATTCCTTCCACTTTTCTGCCGTCGGCAATTGGATGATTTCACCGACAACGTTTGACTCGCCGTTGAATGTTTGTCCAAGCAGCCTTGGCACTTGGCGGCGAGCAGCCAAGCGCACCGGCCTCCAGCAGCCCGCCACTCGGGCCAGGAGGGGTAAGTGTCCTGCTCATTTTTCCCTTTTCTATGCCACAGTTGGCCTGCTCAGTTTGAACGCGCTAGCGAACAATCTATCCATTGTTTCTGGTTACAGTGGGTCGCATGAAACCAACTGACATCGGTGGCGTTATAGCCCTTGGGTCTCGCGATCTTGTGTACGACATACACAACACAAGCCGGCTTTCGTGCCAGACTCCAGCGATGACAAACGATGCTTTCATCGCCGCCTATATCACCACACGGACCCATGGAATGTTGTTCCCATTTCGGGAATGGCGGTTAGATAAGGCCCAAGACTTTTTTGCCCAGGCGTTTGCGTCGAGGGGGATTGGGCAGAGTGCCGAAGATGACCGTTCGGCTGAGGATCTGCATCCGCTGGAGGATTTGCTGTGTCTCGCGCCAGTTTTCAATGGCTTGTCTCAGAGCTTGGTATTGTTGGGGCGACAGCGCCACCGAGACGGTTTTGGCCCGGACTTTGCGAGTCCATTGGTAACAGGGGCCACCCGCTCCCGGGCCTCGATCTTGGACATAACCGTGACTGATCCAGCCGAGCCGCGCCAGTCGGGCGCGCAGCCGGGCGTATTCGATTTCGATGGGAGTGCGGGGGGCCTTCATCCAAGGAAAAGTGTACCATACATGTCAAATAAGGCGGTATATATACCGCTCTATGAACACACCTTATTTTCCTGCCTTCCGGTGTCGCTTCGCCGCCCAAACGCGCCGCGCCCTTCATCACTTGCGACGCGCGTCTTTGTCCCAACTGGAGCAGTGTTTGGAAACCTATCTGCCCGCCCGTTGGCTGGCCGCCGAACCGCACGGACCCAACAGTCGGGAACGCGTTTACAGCCTGCGGCTGACCCTCCAGTGCTTTCTCTGGCAACTGCTCACGCCCCAGACGGCTTGTCGGGAAGTCGTGCGTCAGGTGCAGGTGTTGTTTCGGTTGAAAGGGCTCGGTCCGGTCCACGAGGGTACGAGTGCCTATTGCCAGGCCCGATTGCGCCTGCCCCGCGAGCGCTTGGAGGCCGCGTTGGCTCATCTGGCACGGTGTGCCGAGCAACGCGCGGGAGAGGGAGGGCGGCTGGCAGGGCGAGCGGTCAAAGTGGTGGACAGTACGACGGTGCGACTGCCCGACACCCGCGCGAACCAGAAGCGCTATCCGCAGTCCCCCTACCAAAAGCCGAGATGCGGGTATCCATTGCTGAAGTTGCTGGCGCTGTTTTCGCTGTCCAGCGGCGCGATCGAGGCCGTGACCATGGATGACCATTTCCACCACGATCTGCGATTGTCCCGCCGCTTGTGGGACAGGCTGAGCCCAGGCGACATCCTGTTGGGCGACCGGTTGTTTGGCGAGTACCCCACCCAAGCCTCCTTGCCGCTGCGGGGGGTTGACGTGCTCGCCCGACTCAGCTTCCGCCGCAAGATCGATTTTCGCAAGGCCAAGCGCTTGAGCCGCCACGATGCCTTGTTTGTCTGGACCAAGGCCAAGCCGTGCCCGCCGTATCTGACCGCCGCTCAATGGGCGGAAACTCCGGGGGCCATCACCGTGCGGGTGCTGCGCTTTCGCGTGACCAGTCCCGGCTGTCGCAGCCGCTGGATCAGGCTGGTCACTACCCTGCTGGATCACCAGCGGTATCGACGCGAGGACTTGGCCGCCCTGTATGCACGCCGCTGGCGGTTGGAACTGTGCTTTCGCGACCTCAAGACCCAGATGGGGATGGCTGAGTTGCGCTGTCAGACGCCGCCGATGGCAGAAAAAGAGGCCTTGGCCTACTTGGTGGCTCACAATCTCGTGCGCTGTGTGATGGCCGAGGCCGTTGCTCACTACCAAGTCGAGTTGGAACGTGTCAGCTTTCAGGGCACGGTGGATGCCCTGCGGCAGTACACCCAAGCCATCGGGCAAGCCCGCAGTCGGACAACGCGACGCCAATTGTGGGAGGATCTCTTGTGGAATCTGGCCCGTGATTTGGTGCCGTTGCGTCCTGGCCGACGCGAACCTCGGGCGCTGAAACAGCGGCCCAAGCACTTCCCGGCGTTGACCCGACCACGGCACCGGTTCAAGGACCGCATCCCGTCCTACAAATGGCGACGCAAACTCAACCGAGGTCTTAAATAAGCGCCATTCCCCGTTTGGGAACAACTTTGCAGCACGGTTTCGGTAAGCTCCTCGACCATGTTCAGCGCCATTCCACAAAAGAATCGAGTCGCCGCCACGACGTATTTCGACGAGCACCTGTCGCACAACGATTACTACACCCAAGGCGAAGTGTTGGCCCACGATCAAGGTGGTCATTGGATTGGCATCGGCGCGGAAAGGTTGGGTTTTCAGCCAAGTGAGACTGTCACCCGCGAAGTGTTCCTGCGCCTCTGCGACAATTTGCACCCGATGACCGGCGAACGACTCACCCCGCAGCAGTTCCGGGACCGCCGGCTTTACTTCGACTTCGTCTGCTCGCCGCCCAAGTCGGTGTCGATTCTGGCGGTCACGATGAATGACCATCGCATCATCGAGGCACACCGGGAGGCCTCCACGATGGCCTTGCGCGAGCTTGAGCAGTTTGCCGCCACACGCATCCGCAAGGCCGGCATCGAGGATCAGGATCGCACCACGGGCAACTTGGTTGGCGCAGCGTTCCTGCACACGACTTCCCGCGCCCTGGACCCGCAACTGCACACGCATTTCGTCTTGTTCAACTGTACCTGGGACAACACCGAAAAGCGGTGGAAGGCGCTGCAAACCGGCGATATGTTCGGCGCGCTCAACTACGGCACAGCCGTCTATCGGAACGAACTGGCCAAGCGGCTCCACCGGCTCGGCTACCAGACCCGGAAGGCCGCCAATGGGTTCGAGATCGAGGGCGTCGCGCCTGAGTTGATTGACCGGTTCTCGAAACGGTCGCAGCAGAGGGACTTGGCCGTCAAACGTCAGGAGGCGAAGCTCGGTCGCAAACTGACCAAGCAGGAGATCGCTCACGTCGTCCATCAGTCCCGCCCCAAGAAGCTCAAGGGCGCATCCGATGACCAAGTTCGCCGACAGCAACTTGGTGAGATCGGTTTCTTCGAGAAACGGGCGCTACGCAAAGTGGTCGTCGCGGCCAATGGGCAGTCCGGGGATTTCGCCCACTCGGTCACGATGCGCACTGCTGTTGACCACGGCATCGCGCACGTTTTCGAGCGTGCTTCGGTCGCGCCGCAACACAAGATTCTGGAAGCCGCCCTGGTCAACGGCTGCGGCCAACTGGACCTGCCGCTGCTAAAGAATGCGCTGGCGGAACGTTCTGAGCTAGTGCGTGTCGGTTCGGAGTTCTCGACCCGCGACATACTCACCAAGGAGATTTCGTTGATTCACACTGTCAACGCCGCCATCGACACCATCGCCCCGATCACCAACCGATACGAACCTCCGTCTCACCTCGGCCCGGACCAGCGCAAAGCCTTGGCGCATGTGCTCACCAGTGCCGACCAGTTCACTGGCTTTCGTGGCTTGGCAGGCACCGGTAAAAGCACGGTCCTGGTTGAACTGAACCGGATACTCGACAATGAAGGTTTTGAGGCTCTGTTCTGCGCTCCGACTGCTGCCGCTGGCGATACGCTACGCAAGGACAAGCTGGAAGCGGTCACGCTTGCCAAGCTGCTGACGGATTGGGCCATGCAGCGAACACTTTCCGCCCGCAGCGTGATTGTTCTGGATGAAGCCGGCGCTGTTGGCCTCGATGACATGGTGAAACTGTTCAATCTGGCCGTTAGTAACTGCGCTCGTGTGGTGCTCTCCGGCGACACCGGCCAGCACAGTTCTGTTGCTCGCGGCGACGCCCTGCGTATCCTCGAACAGTATTCCTCCTACCGCTTCAGCGAACTGACCACCATCCGTCGCCAGAAACCCGCCGTCTTCCGTCAGGTCGTCGAACTGGCTGCCGCCAAACAGACTGACAAGGCGTTTGCCAAGCTCGTGGAACTTGGCGCGGTCACGGAAGCGGCGACGGAGGATGGGCAGCTTTACCAGCGGGCGGCTGAGGCATACCTGTCGGCGACCAAACAAGGCAGGTCTGCATTGCTGGTCTCGCCCACGTGGGCCGAGATTGAGGCGGTGACCGAGAAGGTGCGCGAGGTTCTGAAAGTCGAGGGTGTCGTCACGCAAGATGAGCAGGCGCTTTGCGTCTTTGATTCGCTCTCGTGGACGACCGCCCAAAAGAAGAATGCGAGCCAGTACGAACCAGGGCAGCGTCTGCGCTTTGTTCGGAAGACCAAGGCGTTTGACAGGGGCGAAACGGTGGAAGTCGCGGCCATCATGGAGAACGGCTTGCGCGTGCGCCGTCCCGATGGAAGTGAAGCCGACTTCATCCCGCAAACTGCCGCTACGGCATTTGACGTGGGCGAGGCTCGTGAACTGAAGGTTGCTGCTGGCGATTGGTTATTGCTGCAAGCCAATCACGGCAAAGAGTTTATCAACGGTGAGCGGGTGCAAGTCCGGGAGATCCGCAACGGCTGTATTACACTGGCGGATGGGCGGGTGTTGCCCGGCACTTATAACACCTTCACCCATGGCTACGCCGTCACCTCGCACTCATCACAAAGCAAGACCGTCGATGACGTGCTCCTGGTCGCATCGTCGCGTTCGTTCGCCGCCGTCAACCGCGAACAGTTCTACGTTTCCATTTCTCGCGGGCGTAAACACGTCCAGGTCTTCACCGATGATGTCGAACTGCTCGCGCGTCGCGTGACCGATTCGCGCGAACGCAAGGCTGCCGTCGAACTCCAAGGCCTGCGCGATGACCTGGCCAAACTCGGTTTCCTGCGACAACCGCAGCAAGAGCAACATACCAGGGTCGCGGTGTCCACAGTGGGCCAAGATTTCCGCACGGTGCGCCCGGTGCGTCAGTCGCCGCGAGTTTTCCGGACCACGCGTTTATCTCCAGTGCAACGGCTCGCGCAGGTGGCCGAAGATGTGCATCGATGGCTTCGCGAACGGTCCGTCATTGAGCAAAAGGAAACTGTCACGACCAAGTTTGAGCAAACCGAGTCCATCAAACAAGCTGAGTCCATAAAACAGGCTGAATCCGTCAAACTGGCTGACTCCGTCAAACGAACCAGCTGCCTCAAACGATCTCGCACGGTCAAGGAACCCCTGCAGCAAGAGCAGTCCGCCCGCCCCAAGCTGCGTCGGGGCATCACCCCGCCTGGAAGCATCGGTCACTCTCGCGGCATTGGTGTCTGAACTTTCAATCTCGACCATCAACGAAGGATCACCCCATGCACCCCATCAAAGACGACTGCTATACCGCCTCCGTCAAGTATTGCGCCTGCATCGAGTTCCATCTCGACGAGGACCACCGTCACGGTTTTCACACCAGCCAGTTGATTGATTACACCCTGGAACCCAACCCAGACGCCGGCGAGGACAAGAACGCGCCGCCGCAGAAACTCGCGCTCGTCTTCTCCACCGCTGACGTGGTGATCTTGGGTTGGCGTCTCGGTCGGCTGGTCGATTTGCTCCGGGAAAACAATCTTGCCACGGTTCACGTCCTGTCCAAACGCTATGTCGATCTCGACCGAGCCAGACCCTTCGTCGCCTCCATCATCATCACGCCGATCGGCAGAAGCCAGTCTTAGGGTGGGGCTGAACAAGGCAGCTTGGCGTGTGGATTCTGTTTTTCGCACTTGCTCTGTTAATTTCGAGCAGGCCCTGTATGAGAGAATGCTTGAGCCGGACCTCGACATTCTCGACGAACTGGTCGCCGCCGAAATCCAAAGCGAGACGGCGAAACATTACGAGGGACCGCAGGCAGACCAGAAGCAATTGCAGTTGGTGGAAACGGCGGGTATCCCGACCGGCGTAGCCCCCGATATTCACAGGCAGGTCGAATTGCGCAAGGCCAAGCGCTGCCGCGCCGGATAATCTCGCGCCAGATATAACCAAAAGTCCCGCCTAGAAATATTCATGGAACGGGGAAATTCCATCCTCGGCGGCGGCGACGCAGCCCTGATCCTTTCTGACGCCACTACATCTCACAAATGGGCAGCCCGCGCTTGCAACTGGCAACCCAAATGGGGGAGTTAAGGGCTTGGGAACCGTTCGGGGGTAGATTCTAGAATGCTGGGGTACGCCCCCGCCGCCGAAATCTGGCCAAGGAATCCGATCTTGGAGCCGAACGCAAAGGCTCAGAATCGGCTTGTCGGCATTGTCAAAGGTGATATGATGAGTGCTCAGTCGTCTGAATGACCAACAATGGTCGCGGGGCGTAAGTCATATGGGAAATGTCGGTTGAAGAGACGCGCGACGGGAAAACGGTTTCACGAATAAGTCGGGCTAGGCGACTATCTGCAGTGAGAACCGCAATAATGGATGCCAATCTTGAGAAGAAACTACGAGAGATTGAAGTGGCGATTGCGAAGCAGACAGTTGAAGACATGGCATTGAGAGATTTGATTCTAGGGATAGGTAAGCACGTTAATCTATCACCGTTAGACCTGATGAAGGATTTACAGAAGCAGCGAGCAATTCATTGGGACTCGTTTCTCCGTTATATCGAGAACTCTCGTCCCGACCTTGCAGCCGAGTTGGATAATCGCAAACTTGACGAGATTCCGACCGAGGAAGAACCCGGCGGCTAGTCGGATCACCGTATCCGGCTGATCCTAGGCCACACTACACAGCATGCACATCCCGTCCTCCAATTATGAGCAACGAGCCAAACTCTTCGACGAAGTCTTCCAGTCGGGAGTTGAACCATATCAGGATACAGCCGTGCTTGACCTTTACCGTTTGGTCACGGGACGACAGCTTGAGGAGATCAAGCCCTACTTGGCTACGGACACTCCGTATCGGGGCACATATTCCGGTGCGTCGGGATTGTTCACTACAGACAAACAGGGCATCACTTCGGCAGAAGTGCTCGGCACGCTAGGGTACGAGAGAGCGCCATCACCCAGTTTCGTGCTTCATTATGGATTTTCTGGTGATGCAGTTTTTCTCGACCGCGTTCGCCACAGCGGATTCCAGCACGACTTCACGCAGGCTACAGGACATACCAAGCACGAGTTTTCTCAGGACTGCCGTTACTACCTTGAGTCACATCGTATGATTTCGGATGTTCAGGCACTCGCTTGGATTTCTCCTCCAGGTGCTGCGCTTGGGATTACTGGCTTAACCTATCTTATCTTGCCGCCCTTTTCTGGAGCACTACAGTATCGAGATTATGACCCTGTGGCCTAACCAATCATGAGTGACATCCGGTTCAAGTGCCCAACGTGCGAGAAGAATCTGGAGATTGAAGAATCCGGCGCAGGACTCATTCTGGACTGTCCCCTTTGTGGATCTTCTATTCAAGTTCCAGCGGAATCGACTGTTCCTCCCAACGCGCCTGCGACCACACAACGGACGGCAGCGTTAGCTGAAGAGTCGAAAGGACAGATCAGCGTAGGCACAGCTCCCAATCCCGAGCCGCTTGTGGGGTCGTCAGTGGATGAAAAGAACAACAAGGTCATTTATATGAAGGAGCCGGTGGTCGTGCGCGATCTCGCCCAGCGCATTGGCATTAAACCGCACATGTTGCTCGCCGAGCTGATGGAATTAAATGTCTTTGCCACTTTGGATGAGGCCATCGGTGTGGATGTGGCGTACAAGATTTGCAAACAGCATGGGTTCCTTGCTGAGCCTCCGGGTAATATCCCTCCGCCTGCGCCACACGCGCGGAAGAAGGTCGAAATCGTTGAGAAGCTCAGTCCGAACGTAAACAAGTACGCCGACACCCAATCCCCACCACCTCTTGCTGCTGGTCAAGAGGTGCTTTTTTCGAGTCGGACTTGCGCCGGGTTGCTGCCTATGTGGGTTATTACATCGCTTGTTTTCGACCAAGAGCTCAATGAAGAAGAAATGCAGTCCGAGAACGCCAAGCGTTCGGAGGATTTGCTGATCCACCTCCAAAACGGTAGTGTCTTGACGGTGCAACAGGTTCGCTCGCTTAATGTCGAACTAGACAATTTCCAGCGAGCATCGCAGCATCTTTTGGGCAAATCACGGCAAAGAGCCAGCTGGTTCACATATGATGCGAACACTGATGCCGTCGTCGTGACTGAACTGCTGGGGTTGAACCTTATGTGCAAGGTCATCGCCTTGACCCGTCCTTCGCACGCGACGTTCCTAAAGACCGAGGAAGGCGAGATTGACCTCATCGAACGTTGGATGGCCTGTTTACATTGGTTCGCTGTTGGAAATTGGGCGAAATTCCTGCCCGCGGGTGTAAGTCGCCGGAGGGCAATGGGTATGCGCTCTGTCATCGAAGACTGTTTGCGAGAAGATATCACTGAGCTGTTTTCCTTTGGCTGTTACAGCGACATGACTCCGATTTTCGGCCAAATACGACAATACAAAAGTGAGGATCAGGCGCTTACGGAATACTTTGAGCGCGAAAAGGTTGTTGAGCAACTACAGGCAAGTTACAAAGAAGCCAGCGAACATGTGCGAAAAGGGCCCGACGCCGAATTCGTCCACATGTGTAATGTCGCACTCACAATGAAACTCCAACCCATCTGCATTCATTACGTAGGGAAATCATTCGAGAAGTTGGTATGGGCGTTCGCAGGTATCGATGGCGACGTGTCCGCATCAGGCAGAAGATACGCTGAAAACCTATCGGAGGAACTTCGCGCCCTTGCCGCCGCCTACGAAAACACTAGAACAGATGCGGCGGGCGGACTTTCGGAAGAAGATTACCAAACAGTTCTCCGCGAACTTGAAACACTCATCGGGCTACAAGATGTAAAAACAAGAATCCGGGAGACCGCCAATTTCGCACGGATTCAGCAAATTCGGAAACAGCAAGGATTGCCGCCGGTTCACCGAAGCTTGCACACCGTTTACACGGGCAACCCGGGCACCGGCAAGACCACGGTTGCCCGCCTGATGGGGCGAATCTACAAATCACTTGGGGTTTTGAAAAAGGGACATGTTGTTGAGTGTGACCGAGCAGCTTTAGTCGGTGAGTACGTTGGGCAGACAGCGCCTAAAACCAATGCGGCCATTGACTCAGCGCTCGACGGAATCCTTTTCATCGA
>Ga0224558_1004047_pt1 | contig 11666 bp, 11 predicted proteins | sample 714S32024metaG_FD_180682 | JGI IMG/M metagenome (GOLD analysis project Ga0224558, IMG submission 180682) | Peat soil microbial communities from Stordalen Mire, Sweden - 717 S3 20-24 | ecosystem: Environmental > Terrestrial > Soil > Wetlands > Peat | place: Sweden: Norrbotten County, Stordalen... | reverse complement strand
CTGGGGTTGGCGTGTCCGAAATCGAAGCGGTCTATGCCCAGCACAATCCAGCGGGCCGCGTTGCCCAGCCGGGCGAGATCGCGGCGGGGGTTGCGTTCTTGGCGGATCGGCGGATGGGGGCAATGGTGGGAACGATTCTGCAGATGAACGGTGGAGAGGTGCGGGGCCGAGTATGAGCGATCCACGGGAAATTGTCGGCCAAACGAACGGTCTTGAAGTCCCTCGCTACGCCGGACTCACGACGTTTGCTCGCTTGCCGCGACGCGAAGACGTTGAGGGCTACGACGTTGCCGTGGTGGGCGTCCCTTTCGATTCCGGGGTGACCTATCGGCCCGGGGCCCGCTTCGGTCCGTCTCACATTCGCCAGGCATCACGGCTGCTGCGGCCCTACAACCCTTCAGTCGACATCGAACCATTCCGGTTCCAGCAAGTGGTCGATGCCGGTGACATCGCCTGCAATCCGTTCGATCTTGTCGAGGCCATCGACCAGATTGAAGCGGGGGCGCTGGCGTTGATCGGGGAGGGTCAAGGTCTGGTCACATTGGGCGGCGACCACACCATCGCGCTTCCGATTCTTCGCGCCATGAACAAAGTGCATGGGCCAGTCGCCCTAGTGCACTTTGACGCCCACCTGGACACCTGGCCCACTTACTTTGGCGCTCCGTACACCCACGGGACTCCATTTCGGCGTGCTGCCGAAGAGGGCTTGTTCGTGGCGGGCAAGAGCGCTCACGTTGGGATCCGCGGCTCGCTCTACGGGACGAATGATCTGACCGAGGATGCTGCGATGGGCTTTCAGATGATCAACTGCTTGGAAGTTGATCGGGTCGGCGTCGCCGCAATTGTCGAACGGCTTCGAGAGCAGGTGGGGGATCTGCCGACGTACCTGTCGATTGATGTCGACGTGCTGGACCCGGCTTTTGCTCCGGGCACCGGAACGCCCGAATCTGCCGGGCTGACCAGCCGCGAGCTGGTAGCGATGGTGCGCGGGTTTGTCGGCGCCAACATCGTCGGCGCCGACGTTGTCGAGGTATCTCCCGCCTACGATCATGCTGAGATCACTGGAATTGTTGCGGCGAATCTGGCCTATGAGTTCGTGACGCTTCTAGAAGCGGCCCGCATGCGATGACGGATTCCTTTTGCACAACGTGGCCGCACGGCAAGACTGCGGCAGCCTCGTTTTGCTTCGATCTTGACGCCGAATCCGCTGTCTTGTCCTTCGCCCCTCAAGCAGCGTCACGGATGAGCGTCATGTCGCATCAGTCCTATGGACCCTTGACGGGTGTTCCTCGCTTGTTGCGACTACTCGAACGGAACAGTATCAAGGCGACCTTCTTCGTTCCGGGCTACACGGCGCATCGTTACCCGGACACCGTGCGAGCTATCGCGTCTGAGGGTCACGAGATTGCTCATCACGGCTATCTCCACGAACCTCTTGGCGAAGCCGACGAGGCCTCCGAGATCGAATATCTCGAGCGAGGCATCGCCGCCCTCCAAGAGGTCGCAGGGATTACGCCAGTCGGCTATCGCGCACCGATGTGGGAGTTGAACTATCGTTCGGCCGCCCTACTCCATGAAAGGGGCTTCCTTTACGACTCGAGCCTCATGGATTCGGACAATCCCTACGAACTCGCCACCGGCAATGGCGTCGACAGTATCGTGGAAATTCCTATTCATTGGGCTCTGGACGACTGGGAGCAGTACTGCTACGTGCCCGACCTGTTTGGCAGTGGCCTGATCGAGAGTCCTGCAAAGACCCGAGAGATGTGGTCACTGGAGCTGCAAGCCACGACTGCCGAAGGCGGTTGTTTTGTGCTGACCGCTCATCCATTCTTGACCGGACGCCCGTCACGAGCCGTGGCGTTGGCCCAGATCATGGAAGAAGCAGTGGCGGCTCCCGAGGTGTGGGTGGCAACGATGCGAGACATCGCCATCCACGCTCGCGCACAAGCGCTGGTGCCACGACTATTGACGCAGCCTGAGGTTTGAACTTGTTCGCACGAGAGCTGTCGCAAACGACGTCTTCGTGGGTTAACTCCCGGAAGCGAGCGGCAAGGCGGTCAACGTCGCGGGTCATCCGTCACCTCGACGTCAATGTGACGCAGGCCGGTCTCGGCCACACCTAGATCTAACCCGTCGTCATTTGTATGGTGACAACGGCAACCGCGCCAGCGGAAGTCGAATGATCGTTTGTGAACTCATCGCTGGCAGACGCGAGGCACTTCAGCCAGGAAATATGAGGCCTATTGACGTCAAGGGTGACGTCACGCACACCTGACTGGTCTTCCTCACCTTGGGATAGAGTTCTGGTCTTAGCCGCAAATACCGGCCGTTTATGTCCAAAAATTCCTGGTGGGTCGCCTGGGTCTCAGTCCTGGCATCTTGGGATTAGAAGGGACTGTCAAACAGTTGTCCCGTGTCGGTCTCGTTGCGCATGTCTTTTGTTTTCAAGGAATCGTGTTGTTCTGCGTCGGTCTCGTCTTGTGGTGTTGCAGAAATATGAGGCCTAAAATGGGTTCTCCTCGGGTTGGTGTGGGTCAGTTCTGATCATGCCGCGTGCCGCGAGGTGGGTAGCTCGATGGTGAGCCCGCCGCAGCAGAGGTAGATCATTGCGATGACGGCCTCGGCCGAGTGATGCCCGTAGCCGCGGTGGTTGATGAGTCGGATCTTGGAGTTGAGACCTTCGAGTTTCGAGTTCGAGAGACCGAGTTCGACCGCCGCCAGGATGCGCTCGCGGTTCTTGCGCACCGTCTTCGCTAACTTCGCGAAGGCGGGGATGCGACTTCGACTGGCCCAGCGCAACCACCACTCGAGGTACGCGGGTGCGTCCGCGGGGTTGGCCAATCGGAAGAGGTCGCGCAGGGCCTCCTTCAACTGCCAACAGCGATAGAGCACCGAGTTGCTCCTGCGAAGTTCGTGCAGCACACTGAGCTGCTCGTCGCTCAAGTTGGCGGGGTCCTTCAACAGCGCCCAGCGGGCGTGCTTCGTCCAGCGCGCCTGGTCACGACGAGGGGCTTCGTCGATCCTCGGTCGACCGCGGGGTTTGGGCGGGGCTACTCGGCGCTCTTGGTTCCAGGACCACCGACGCGCCTGATTGATCGCGTCGTTGGCGAGTGCAATGAGGTGGAAGGGGTCCACGCACTGGCGAACGTGAGGGGCTCGCTCGGTGGTCGCGCGTTCGAAGGCTGCTCCCATATCGAGGCTGATCGCCTCGAGTTTCGCCACCCGCTGCGGTCCGAGCTCGTCGTAGAAGGCGCCGAGGGTGGCGGCGTCCTTGCCCTCGTGGGCCCAGACCACTCGGCCCTGTCGGTCGTGGTCGGCGACCACGGTCAGGTAGCGATGACCCTTTCTATAGGAGACCTCGTCGACCCCGAGGCGAGTTAGTCCCTCGTAGCGACTTTCGTCGAGCACGTCTCCCACCACGTCCACGACGATCTTGGCCACCGCTTCCCAGGAGACGCGCAGCAACGTGGTGATCGTGGTCTTGTCGGTTCGTTGGGCGAGCCAAGCGACCACCGAGCAGAAGGCGTTGGTGTGTCGAGCCCCCGGCCGAGCCCAGGGCACGTCCTCGGTTCGCACTCGTCGGCACTTCGGGCAGTCGATCCGACAGATCTCGGCCTCGAGAAAGCACTTGGCCGCCCCGAGATCGAGGTGGCGCCAACGACGAGTCGAGCGGTCGTAGTGCGCTTTTGTCGAAAAGCCGCACGGACATTGATGAATGCGCCTTCGTCGACGAATCCTCACCACGACGCCGTCAGGGGCGAACGTCACTCCCTCAACGACTACTCCTTCAACGTCGATGATGCGATTAAATGCAGTGGTGGCGCGCACGTAGTTCCTCTCGGCTTCGGCTGTTTGATCGCTACCGAAACTACGAGCACTGCGTGCGCGCCATTTGACGAGGGGTGAGAACGTCGAGCCGTGGACGTCAACCCAAGTGGGGACTGGCCTTTCGAGGCGACTACCTCTCGCTCAAGGCGTCAAGTTACCCACGGGAACCCGAGGAGTCCCCTAAAATGAGGCCTATTCTGACTCAGCAGATCGTGATCTGCTCGGCGAGTTTCAAGATCGGATCGCTATGGTTCGCGTGCGGGTTCACGGTCGAAGTGCGCATTGGCGAAGGTGAGCACCCACGTGCAGCGAAGATGGTTGAAGACGAAGTTGCGCCGCGAGCGTGTCCCGGCCCGACCGTTGGCGATCTGACAGAGGTAGGCGGCCTCCTCGTCACTCTTGGCTCGTTCACCCGAGCAGCCACCACGGGTAGACCCCACATGACAATGACCACGCTGGCTTCACCGCAACCTGGCCAAAAGGTGAACTTCCAGCCAGAAGTCTGAATGTGACCACGACGGGGTTTAACGAGTTGTGTTCTTAGGTCTAGTCGAGGCGGGCCGTAGCCGACCCTCTGAAGACGGCGACGCCAATCTGGTTATGGGTCACCACGTCGAAGTCAGCAACGGAGACGCCGTGGCGTACTTCGACCGCCGTGACGGTCGCCGTTGCCGTCAACGTATCGCCTGGCCAGACCTGGGAAGTGAACCTTCCACCGAATTGAGTCAGTCGGCCGTCTCCGACGTAATCGGTGAGCATTCGACCCGTCATGCCCATCGTAAGCATTCCGTGGGCGAAGACACTCGGATAGCCCGCGACCTGGGTGGCGTACACCTCGTCGGTATGCAAGGGGTTGAAATCTCCGGAAGCTCCGGCGTACTGAACAATCTGGGTACGGCTCAGGTTGTCGACGACCACCGCGCTGTGGCGGGTGCCAACCCTAATGCTGGAAGCGCTGAGTGGCATGGTCAGTCCTTTACCGTTTGTTCAGTGCGTACTCCAACGGAGCGAGCAATCACGGCTAGTTCGCCATCTTCGCCGCGGTACTCGATGACGGTTTCGCGGAAGTGGAGCAGTCCGCCTCGGCGCCCCTGCTTCTCCCAAGTCCTTCCGGGGCGCAGCGTGAGGGTAAGGACCTCCCCGGGGCGGACCGGGCGCTGATACTCATAGTGCTGCTCGGCGTGCAGACCGGTGCCCTCACTTCTTTCGCTACCCGATCCCTGCGTTGTGGTGGCGGGATCGGAGTTGGGCGGCTTGCCGGTTGGTGTTCTCCCTGAGCCGAACCATGGCACACCGCGTTGGGGCCGCAGAGGGTAGTCGGGATCGTACTGGGCGCTGGCTTGAACGAAGGTTGGCGGAGCGATTATTCCGCCGACTTCTGACTCGCGCGCCTGGTCCACGTCTCGATACACGGGGTTGAAGTCGCCGATTGCCCGAGCAAAGACCATAATGTGGCCCGCCTCAATTGGGAACTGTGATGCAGCCATCTTCTCCTCTTTTCTCACTTGTCCCGACCGACCCGCCGGTCCAACCTCGTGGTTATCCTCGAACCAACGTGGCTCACGCAATCGCACGCTCCAGGGATCGTAGGTGTATGCGCATTCGACGCCGAGCCAGTGCGACGTCGCCATCCAGAATGGCATCGACGATTCTCCGATGCGCGTAGCTAACCTGCTCGAGAGTGTTGCCGGGTGTCGCCCCCCTCTGCACACCCGGTTCTTCAAGTCGTTCGGCGGTGATTCGGGCCAGAACGGCCACGAATAACTGCAGGGTCCGATTACCGCCGAGTTCGGCGATTAGCACGTGAAAGTCGTGGGCGGACTGGGCGAAGCCAACGGATGACGAACCGTTACCGTCGAGGGCCCGAGTGAGCCGGTCCGTACCTTCCTCAGTCAATCGTTCGATTGCCAACTGCAACGCCGCCATCTCCAACGCCTCGCGAGCCTCGAAGAGGTCAGCGGCCCTAATGCCTCGATACGTGAGGTGGAGTGCCACGGCGTGGATGACGGATTCACCATCGGGGGCCCGCACGATCAGCCCGCCCCCGGGACCACGACGCATCTCCACTGCGGCGTGGTGTTCAAGGAGCCGGACCGCCTCGCGCAAGGTGCCCCTCCCCGTCCCGTAGCGCTGCAACAACTCGGCTTCCGATCCCAGATTGTGGTCAATCGGCCAGTTCATCTTTGCGATATCGTGACGAATCCGCCGGGACAGTACACGGCCAGTCTGACCAGAACTTGCGGGGTCGTGAGGCCGAATCTCTGCCCGCTCGGAGCGATGCACGAAGTCCTGATGCAGCGCATTCAGGTGCTTAAGCATTCGATGAGAGGCGAGGAGCCCGTCACCGCTGATGATTGCTTCAATGATGGACTGGTGCGCCCGGTGCACCCCGGCGACGGCTCGCCGCGACACTGCACCGGTGCGCCCCGCGCGCAATTCATCTTGATCCTCACTGAGTAACGACAGTGCTTCTGCAAAGACCGCTACCACCGGATTACCACTAGCCTCGGCAATGGCGGCGTGGATCTGACGATGAGATCCACCCATGATTTGGAGTTCGTCGGCCTCCTGCTCCTGCTGGAGCAACTCGCGCAGTCGAGTGGAGTTTTGCTCGTCGATGCGGTCGGCGGCGAGTCCCACCGCAAACAAGTCGAGGACTTGGCGAGCCTCAAAGATGTCATTAGGGGTGACACCAAGCGACTCGAGATAGATGGCTGTCGCGTCGGTGACGGCTCGTACGTCGGGCTCTAGAACGATCAGTCCCCCCCCGCGACCACGCCGCATGCGAGCGATCTGGCGATCCTCCAAAAGCCGAGCTGCTTCACGTAGAACGCCACGGCCGACGTTAAAGCGCTCGAGCAGCTCAGCCTCGGTTCCCACCAGACTGCCGACGGGCCAGCCAGCATCGACTATCTCCCGTTCGAGCTGGTCGGCCAGGTGAGGAGCCCGCGTCGGTCGGCCCAGCACCGCCTCGTCGGCAGAGCCACTCAACTGGATGGCCCCGAGTTCACTTAGTTGCTCGTGTTCCAAAGACGGTCCCACTTTCCAAGAAATCCTATCTGGCAGCAGCCAATGCAGCGTCGTCCGTAGGGAGTTCGACCCGTGCGCGAGCCAGCACGAATCTGCTCGCCTGACTCACGCGAGACTACGAACCAACTCAGGCGTGCGGCGCCCTCGTACGGCCTCGACTAGCCAGCCACCTCTGGCCAGGGGATCGACCCATTCATAGTCGCATTCGGCGGGGCCTTTGACAGCAGGTCAAGGACTACCGGTCCGAGTTCGGCCGGGTCCCAGCGGTCCCCCTTGTCCACGACGGGGCCGGCGTGCCAGCCCTCGGCAATGCTGATGCGACCGCCGGCGACGTTGAAGACGCGCCCGGTGACGCCGGCCGATTCAACACTTGCGAGCCACGCCGCGAGCGGTGCCACGTTGTCGGGAGACCCCGCGTCGAACTCGTCGGGGCCCGGGGGTGCGCTGGCGCGAGCGTTCTGCAATTTCTGCGTCATGCGAGTGCGGGCCCCTGGCGCGAGGGCGTTGACGGTGACGCCGTAGCGGCCCAGCTCCTTAGCCGCGATGACGGTGAACGAGGCGATGCCGGCCTTGGCGGCTCCATAGTTGGTCTGGCCGATGTTGCCGTAGATACCCGACGATGAGCTGGTGTTGATAACCCTGGCATCGTTGATCTCGCCCGCCTTCGAGCGGTCTCGCCAGTAGCTGGCCGCCCACCGAGTCGGGGCGAACGTGCCCCGCAGATGGACCCGCATGACCGCGTCCCAGTCCTCGATGGTCATGTTGACGAGCATGCGGTCCCGCAGGATGCCGGCGTTGTTGACCAGCACGTCCAATCCTCCAAAAGCGTCAATTGCGCAGGCGATGAGCCGTCCGGCGCCGTCCCAGTCCGACACGTCATCGCCGTTGGCGACTGCTTCTCCGCCGAAACTATGAATCTCCTCCACAACCTCCCCGGCGGGACCCGACGAACTGCCCATTCCGTCGACCTCGGCACCCAGGTCGTTGACGACGACCCGCGCACCTTGGCGAGCGAGCTCAATGGCATGTCCCCGGCCGATGCCTCGGCCGGCACCCGTGACGATGACGACCCGTCCTTCACAAATTCCGATCACGTCACACCTTCCCTTCGGCACGCTGGGGCTCCTTGGGGAGACCGAGGGCGCGCTCACCGATGATGTTCTTTTGGATCTGACTGGTGCCCGAGTAGATTGTCCCGGCTCGACTGGCGAAGAATACATCCTGCCAATCATCGGTGACGTACCCATCTCCGTCCGGGCGAATCAGGGCATCAGCGCCGACGACGTCGATGACGACCTCGCCGAAGATCTTGTGGTACTCGCTCCAGAACAGTTTCGAGATCGACGCCTCGGGTCCCGGCTGGCGACCCTCGGCCAGTGACGCAAGTAGCCGCAGGCCCGCGAAGCGCATCAGTTGCACCTGGGTGTAGCACCAGGCCAGCCGCTGACGGATCAGGGGGTCGTTCACCTTCCCGTTCTTGCGGGCCAGGTCGATGAGGTCCCACAACTCGCGCTCGAAGCCCAGGTGGGCGGTCGTGGCGTTTCCGCCCCGCTCGAAGCCGAGGGTGGTCATGGCCGGCGCCCACCCGTTGTTGAGGCCTCCGATCACGTTGAACAACGGGGCCCGCGCCCCATCGAGGAAGTCCTCGCAGAACTCGGCCGCTCCCGACATCTGGCGCAAGGGACGCACCGTCACGCCGTTCTCTTCGGAGAAGGGAACCAGGACATAAGAGAGACCCCGATGTTTCGGGACGTCGGGATTGGTCCGGCAGAGGACGAAGATCATGTTGGCGTTCTGAGCCCCCGAGGTCCAGGTCTTCTGGCCCGTGATCACCAGCTCGTCGCCGTCGACGACACCCCTGGTCTCGACTGCTCCGAGGTCAGATCCGTGGTTGGGCTCAGAGTAGCCCTGGCAGTAGATGTCCTCGCCCGAAACGATCCGAGGTAGGAAGTAGGCCTTCTGCTCGGGGGTACCGTGGACGATAATGGGCGGGCCGACCAGCGACTCACCCATGCCTCGTCGCACCGGGGGAACACCCTGACGCCGGAGCTCTTCGCTGAACACGGCGAAACGCAGGGGGTCCCAACCTCGCCCGCCGAACTCAACCGGCCACTGGACGCAGATCAACTTGGCGTCCGCCAGACGCCGCTCCCACTCGCGGTAGACGGGATCGGCCGTGGCCTTGGCACGAGTTGCACCCCGTCGCCCGCCAGCGACCGGCTGCCAACCCCAATTGGTCAACTCCTTTAAGCCAGTTGGAGTATTGCCCTCGATCCACTCGCGAATCTCCGAGCGAAATGCAACGTACTCGGCACCTAGATCAACGTCCATGTCATCCTCTTTTCGTATGGTTTCCTGTCTGCGTATCGTTCTGTTTAGTCCTCGGTTCACCCCGATGTCTGGTCACGATGTCGCTCTGTTCACCGTCACACACGCGCGGCGGCGGCCGTTCCGAGTATCAGCGTGCCGGCGGCCATGAACATCCCGCCGACCCCCTGGGCCAGGCTGATATCGACGTTGGGGACCTGGGCCGACGCTTCCTTGCGCAACTGCCTGACCGACTCCTGCACCAGGAACATGCCGTACATCCCGGTGTGGGTATAGGACAGACCGCCTCCGTTGGTGTTCATCGGCAGGCGCCCGCCCGGCGAGGTATTACCTTCCGCGATGAAGGCCCCCGCCTCGCCTCGGCCGACGAATCCGAGGTCCTCCAGCCCGTAGATCGGCAGGTGGGCGAAAGCGTCATAGATCATCAGGTGGTCGACGTCGGCGGGCCCGATGCCGGCCTCGGCGAAGGCCTTGGCGGACGACAGCTGGAAGGCCTTGGAGGTCGTGAAGTCCTCCATCATCGAGACCAGTGGGGTCTCGGCCGCCTCACCGGTGCCGAGCACGTACACGGGCGGCTTGGGACCGGGTTCGGCCTTGGCCCGCTCGGCCGACGTGACCACCAGCGCCCCGCCGCCGTCGGTGACGAGACAGCATTCGAGCAGGTGCATCGGATAGGCGATCAGCCGAGACGCCAGCACGTCGTCAACGGTTATCGGCTCTCGGAACATGGCCCGGGGGACATCGGCCGCCCACCGTCGTTGCGCGACGGGCACCGAGGCCAGTTGCTCGTGAGTGAGACCGAACTCCTTCATGTAGCGCAGCACGCCCATGGGGAACATGGTGGGCGGCCCGAGGGTCCCGTAGGGCGCCTCGAACTGACCCTGAGGCGACGCCGGATCCGCAACTCGGGGCGGGGCACCGACGTGCGACCTACCGGACTCCCCGTGGGTGATCAGCACAACATCGCACAGTCCGGCGGAGATGGCGGCGGCCGCGTGGCGAACGTGGAGGAGGAACGAGCAACCGCCAACGGCGGTGGCGTCGACGTAGGTGGGAGTGATACCCAGGTACTGGGCGACAGCGATTGGCGAGAGCCCCGCCGCGGCCACGCCATCGACGTCGGACATCTTCAGGCCAGCGTCGGCCACGGCCAGACGGGCGGACTCGGCGTGCATCTCCAAGGCGGACATGTTGGGCACGACGCCGATGCGCTCGGTCTCTGCCGCCCCGACGATGGCGGTCTTGGCACGGACACTCATTGTGCGCTCCCCACCGGACGGAAGACCGGGACGCTCTGGTCGCCGCGTGACTCGAAGGCTACCTCGAGGGGCATGTCGAGCACGAGGGCTTCGGGCGTATTGTCGACGCCAACGATGTTGGTCATCATCCGGGGCCCCTCCTCCAACTGCACGACAGCGATGGCGTAGGGCACCTGGTCCGCGAAGCCGACTGCGGGGCGGTGGCTAATCAGGTAGGTGTGCAGGCGGGCCCGGCCCGTCGCCGTCACCCACGACACGTCCGTCGACGAGCAGTGGGGACAGCCGGGGCGCGGATAAAAGTAGGCCTTACCGCAGGCGTTGCATCGTTGAATACGGAGCTCGCCCAGTGCGGTCCCTTCCCAGTAGTACTCAGTCTCCGGGGTGGGCTTGGGTACGGACTTTGGTCGGTTGTCCTCGTTGGTCGGGCTCATCGGGGCAACTCCGGCGATCCGGCAACTCTGACGGTGATGCCTAACTCGTTCAACAAATCCTGACTGTAAGCAATCCGCCCGGTGCGTGACCTGGGTGCGACGCTGCACAGGGCCAAGGCGGCCGCGGCCATGACTTCAGGAGGTTCGATCACCTGATCAGGGTCCTCGGGGCGCACCAGATGGTGGAACAAGGTCCCCGGCGTGGGGACGACTCGATTGGGCGACAGGGCATTGACCGCCACATTGTTGACGTAGGTCTCTGAAGCCAGGCCGGTGGTGAAGCGCTCGATTGCGGCCTTGCACATTCCATAGACCGTCCCGCCACCACTGCGGCCAGATGATTCGGGGGGGATCGCCGGGTGGCGAGCGGCCCCCGATGAGATATTGAGGATCCACCCCCCACCCTTGCTGATCATCCCGGGCAGGACCAGTTGGGCCAGATGGAAGGGAGCTGCAACCTGCACTTCGAACATCAACTGAAAACGCTTGGCGGTAAAGTCAACGACGGGGACGAAGTAAGTGACGGCCGCGTTGTTGACGAGCACGTCGATATGTCCAAGTTGTTCCAGCGTCTCGGTGACGAGTCGTTCACGCTCGCTGGCACGGGAGAGATCTGCGGCCATCGCCACTGCGGTGCCACCAGCTTGGGTGATCTTCTCCACAGTCTCGTGGATCGTCCCCGTCAGCCTGCTGGCCGCAGGGTCGACGGTCCTCGCGGTGACAACCACTGTCGCCCCGTTTTCAGCGAACAGCTCGGCTATGGCGGCTCCAATACCCCTACTAGCGC
>Ga0224558_1004045_pt1 | contig 11670 bp, 18 predicted proteins | sample 714S32024metaG_FD_180682 | JGI IMG/M metagenome (GOLD analysis project Ga0224558, IMG submission 180682) | Peat soil microbial communities from Stordalen Mire, Sweden - 717 S3 20-24 | ecosystem: Environmental > Terrestrial > Soil > Wetlands > Peat | place: Sweden: Norrbotten County, Stordalen... | reverse complement strand
CAAAGCCAACGATGCGCCACCGTGTGCCAACCTGTCAAGGACTTCGCCAGAGTGGCGAGCGCTGGTTCGCGTTACGCCGCCCAACCTGTTTTGAGCGTTTTTATGCGCCGCTCCCGCCTATGTGCCTGGATTCGTTGCGTTTTGCAGTGAGTCGATAGACGCAACTTGCGTCTTTCGATTTGAGAGGAACAGGCCCAGCACATCGAGGCGGAAGGCCAGGTCTGCGCGGGCGATGCGAACCAACTCCTCGCGCGAGTAGGCCGGCGCGTGAGGCTCCCTCTTTGCCGGCGGGTCCACAGTCCCGTTCTTCACCCGCTCCACCTCGGCCGCGGTAGGCGCCTCGTCTCGCCTGCTCACGGGCCACAGGTCGGCCATCCGCTCGAAGGCCCGTCCGCCGTCGCTCCAATTCGTGAAGTCTCGTTCCATCAGTTCACCGGGCGGGGACTGCCTGCTTTAGCTGGCAGAGGAAACGCCGTCCGGTTGCTACGATGGTTGACTTTACACGCGCACAGCGTATCCTGCAAGCGTGCCGTTGCGGGGATTCAAATACCGTTTCTACCCGACCGCCGAGCAAGAGGTCTTGCTCCGCAGGACCATCGGGTGCTGTCGTCTCGTCTACAATCGCGCCCTGCACGAACGCAGCGAGGCGTGGACGTCGGGGAAGAAGTCCATCGGGTACGCGGCCCAAAGCTCCGCCCTCACCGGCTGGAAGAAAGAGCCCGAGCTTGCGTTCCTTAACGAGGTTTCGAGCGTTCCTATCCAGCAGACCTTGCGCCACCTGCAAACCGGCTACGCCAACTTCTTCGCCAAGCGGGCCAAGTACCCCAGCTTCAAGAAGAAACGGGCGGGCGGTTCGGCGGAGTTCACGCGCAGTGGTTTCCGCTTCGGCGACGGCAAGCTGACCTTGGCTAAGATGGACGCTCCGCTCGACATCCGATGGAGTCGCCCGCTTCCCGCCGGCGTGCAGCCCTCCAGCGCCTCGGTGAGTCTGGACGCCGCCCAGCGATGGCACGTGTCCCTGCTCTGCGAAGACCGCACCATCAAGCACCTGTCCAAGCTCAAGACCGCCGTCGGGATAGACCTCGGCATCAACGCCTTGGCCACGCTCTCTACTGGCGAGAAGATTCCCAACCTCCAGCACGACGCCCGAGAGATGAAGCGCAAGCGTCGCCTCTCCCGCGCGATGGCCCGCAAACAGAAAGGATCCAAAAACCGAAACAAGGCTCGCATCAAGCTCGCTCGTCTGCACGCCAAGGTGGCCGACCGTCGCCGCGACCAAATGCACAAGCTTTCCACTCGACTCGTTCGCGAGAACCAAGTGATCGTCGTCGAGGATTTGAACGTCGCTGGAATGGTCCGCAACCACTGCCTCGCCCGAGTCATCTCGGACGCGGCTTGGCGCATGCTCCTGACATTCTTGGCGTACAAGTGCGCCTGGTATGGCCGGGAGTTGGTGAAAGTCGACCGCTTCTACCCCAGCAGCAAGACATGCTCCGCTTGTGGTCACGTCGTCGAGCACCTGCCCCTCGACGTGCGCAAGTGGACTTGCCCATGCTGCAATGCAGAACACGACCGAGACGAGAATGCAGCTCGCAACATTTTGGCCGCGGGACTCGCGGTTTCTGTCTCTGGATCTGGTGTTAGCCATCGTGTCCTTCGGGGTGCGGTGCAGTCAGAGTTGAAAGAGAAATACTCGGTTGTGAAGCCGGGAATCCGCCTCCTTTAGGGGGCGGAGGATGTCAATGTCGTTCTCCTTTGCTTTTCGCCCAGCTCAGCACAGACCACAGGTGAAATGACACCAGGTCGCAGACGCGGCGCCGATCGTGTCATCCGGCAGACCGGTCACGTCGTACTGCTCGCCACAGAATCCATTTTGCTTCCAGTCGGCGCAGGTCATGGGGATTTTAGACGCTAAATTGAACGGATTGATAGTCGGTGCAATGTCCTGGCACGGGGTGGCGGGACAAAGTCCACAGGTGACGTGGCAATAGGGTCCATTGGCAAAGATTCCGCAACCATAATCGGCCATCATGCCGGCGCAGTAACCGATTTTTGTTCCCGGAGGCACAGCATCCGTGCAGCCAGCCGTGACCGGCGGCCCGGCGTCTTGTTTCGGGCAGAGCCCGCAGCTAGCCAGGCAGTGGATTCCGTCGCAGAGCTGACCCGCCTTGACCTCCGCGCAGGTCGTCGCTAGCAACCCCACTCCCGGTGTGGACGGCTCCATGATGTCCGTGCATCCCGGTGCGAGCGCGTCCGGCGTTGCAACTGGCTGCGCGTCTGGCTGGCTCGTCGTAGATGTATCGATCAATAATGCCGGCTGCGCATCCACGGTAGCCACAAGCTGCGCATCCGGCGTCTCCACCTGGCCGCCCGCGCCCGCAACGCCCATGCCAGGCGAAGTCTGGCCCGCTTGTGCGATCTGCCCGGCAGTGGCACCTGCGTCTGGCGCCTGGTTGGTGCCGCCGTTTTCCGGCTGGCACGCCATCGCGGCGAACGTCAGCACCGCCAGCAAGATCCCCAGTGTCCCAGAATCTCCGCCCCTGGGCTGGCATTGCGACACACGCAGAGCAAATGTCCCATGGGCCGGTGGACATGTCCCCGCCGACACCACCTGCCGCGGCGACATCCAGACAGCGGCCAGACGCGCCTCGGCCGATGAGACGATCTCGATTCTCTCGCGCCCCTTGCAGACGCGGCATACGTTCCAAAACGGTCTGTCTCCGGGACGCGCGGACAGCAATTGCATACCCGGCATTTCGGTTGATCGGCAGGCTGGACATATACCGACGGACATCATTTGATTTCTCCTCCATGTCTCGGACAAAAATCGATCACGGTATGCTCGGCCATCCCGCACCAGCACGGCCGCGCGGCCAGGACCGCCAGAAAACTACTCTCATCGACCACCTTGTCGACGCGCACGTGATTGTCGTGGTCTGCGCCAGCACATTCCTCGGAGCACCAGCACCCGCGCTGAATCAGGATGTCGCCGACGTAGATGTCGGCGGCGAACCGGGAGACCTCGCCGCACACGGGGCAGAGCGGGACGCGCTTGCCGCTCTCCCAGCGCCAGGACGTGCCATCGCCGTCCTCGCGGTCGGCGCCGCGGAGATGCTCGTCCGCTTCGGCGCGCGCCACGTAGCCGTCGAAGCAGATGTCGGGACCGATCACGTCGCTCAAAACAGCACCGCCAGCAGCGAGATCACGGCGACGATGGCCAGAGCCGCCGCCGCGGGGCTCACGCGGTGGCCGGCGAGGCTGTGCAGCCGTGGCCAGCGCTGCGCAGGTGGCGCCGGCACGAGGGTGACCAGCACGGGCGGTTTGTTCTCCTGGCGGACCTCCAGGACCGTCCGCCAGCGGTTGCGCGCGAGAGCCGTGCCCAAATCGAACGTCCCGCAGTGGCCGCACGTGACGGCGACCTGGTGCGGGGGCGCCCACGTGACCCGCGAGCAGCCAGAGCAGGTGTAGGGCGTGCGGTCTGTGGTCAATTCGGCTAGCATGACCCCACCTCCGCGAGAAGCGCCCCATACTTCGCCTGCACCTGGGAGACAGACACCCGGCCATCGCCGATGAGCGCCACGAGGCGTTCGCGCACCCGCTGGGCGCTGGCAGCCCGAAGCGTGGCCAGCTGCTCGGGCGTGAGTTCCTTGCGCGGGATGATGCGGTAGACGCCGATGGAGGACGGCAGCAGCTTGCGGTTCACGAGCGCACCCCCTTGATGTCAGCCAGGAGGCGGTCCAGGGCTTCAGGCAACCATTGCGACGCTGGGCGGGTGTAGGGAGCCTCGTGATGCTTCCCGTGGTCCGTCCACGAGACTGCATTGACGTCAGCGCTGCGATGGGTGAACACGCCCTCGGGATCCTCGCGGTGCAGGTCTTCCATCGTCTCGACGGCGGGCAGGGGCTGCGTTTCGGTGAGCTTGCTCATGGCCTTAGCCCTCCCACTCGGTGGCGGATCCAAACAGACGATCCAGCAGCGCCTCGCCCGCGCCAGGTTGATCCTCCGCGTCCACGTTGTACGTGCCATCGGACTCGGCCACCGCGCGGAATTTCTCGCGCTGCTCGGACGTGAGTTGCGCCACACGGTCGTTGTGCAGTTCCATCGCGCGGCAGTGCGCGACCCACCAATCCGCTGTCTCGTCGTCGCAGTGGTAGTGCCCGGTGCCGTCGAGGTTGCAGTCGTCGTCGGTGCACTCGTGCAGATTGGGGTCGGCCAGGTTGCCGATGTAATCGCCGGAGTAGTCGATCCCATCGTCGTATCCATCGGAGGTTACGCCGGTCATCGTGATTTCGATTGTGCGGGTCGGGGTCCTAAGCGTCGTCATGGTCTTGCTCCGTTTTTGGGTTTGTGCAGCTACTTGGCGGCGAGGCGTCCGGCTCGGCTGGCGTTTCCGCCCTGGCTTACTTCCCTCGCCGCTGTCCACTGCATAAGACAACTCTACTCCGATCCAATCCTGTGGCAAGCGGTATTTTCAAAACACTGCAAAATAAAATGCAGTGTGTTATTCCCGCATCATGGATGCCGCATGGGCGAATCCGCCGACGCGCGCCGCTGCTATGGCAATGTCAGGTTGCGCGGTGTCCTCTTGGGAGAGTGCCCAGCACGCAGAGGCAATGCCGTGCATGCCTTGCTCCTTGTACCCCCTGGCAAGGTTGGTCGTGAATTGCACCGCCAGGTCGCGATTGACTGCGAAGCACCTGCCCGGTCTGCCACTCCCGGAGCTGCTCTCGCTTCCACCCCCTGAACACTCCCGCGTTGGCATGGAAGTCCATGTGTGACGTGTGGCACATCGGCATCCCGCGCTCGTGTCCTGCCTTTTTGCCGTGGGCGCGGTCCTGTGTGTCGTGATGGACTTCGACCGGGCCGGGGCAGTTCTCGTGTCCAGGGGCACAGCACGGTTGTCTGTGAAGCCACTCAAGGCGCGCCTTGTCTTCCGGCGACGTCTGCGCGGTCTTGCGCACACGGCGCATGGGCTTGCCCCGTCGTAGCGGCGTGTTGCGCTTGAGTGGTGTTCGCTTCAAGTTTCCTCTCCCATGAATACGCGGCTAGCCCTCGGCGGCGTCACTCAAAAAGGAACGTCATCATCTGCGGCAGGCGGTGGCACCTGCGATCCCGTGTCGAAGTCGCTCTTCGGCACCTGACTGCCGGTGTCGCGGTCCTTGCCGTTGGGCTTCCCCAGGAACACAACTCGCTCAGACACAACCTCCGTTGCGTAGCGCTTGATGCCTTCCTTATCGTCGTAGCTCCGGGTCTGCAAGCGGCCCTCGACGTAGACCTGCTGTCCCTTCGTGAGGTACTTGCCGCAGTTCTCGGCCGACTGGCCCCACACCGTTACCCGTATCCACTCCGTGCGCTCTTGCTTGGTCCCGGCCTTATCCTTCCACTGCTCATTGCAGGCCAGGCTTAGATTGCACACGGCCTGGTTGTTCGCTGTGTACTTCAGCTCAGGGTCGGCTCCCAAATTCCCAATGCCGAGCCATTTGTTTACACTTCCTGACATCAATCCCTCTCCTTCTTTCGTTCCGGTTCCTTCGGCGACCGGCTGAGCATGAATGCGTCCTTCTGGACTATCTTCAGCGCCGCCTTCTTGATCTTGAGTCGCTCCGGGAATTGCTCACAGCATCCCGGACAGAGGCAGGGGAGCGCTCGGCGGGATGCGCGGGTGCTGGTCACGACGGCCTATTCTCCGTCGCGACGAACGCCTTCGAGAAAGCCGACACCACCGCAGCCACCTTCCGCATGGCATCGTCGCCCGCGCTGTAGAGCTTCATCCTCTCCACGAACAGCACCACAGCCGCGGTCTTGGCCACGCTCGGGGCTTCGGCCTCGAATAGCTCGATCAGCTTTCCCAGGAAGGTCAGCGTCTCAATCACGACCGGGGCGATTTCGCGGTCCGGAATGAGCCGAGTCGCGCGGATGTGATCGGCGGCTTCGAGGGCGAGGACTTCTTCGGCGGTTTTCTCTTTCACGTTTTCACCTTGTGTTGATCCAATAGCTCGTTAGCGCCCGCTCGCCCAACTCCCGGCACTCGGGGCACGTCGCAAACTCGTATTCCTGCGTCCACTTCTCCCGGATGCTCGCCCCGCACAGAGGGGTTGCAAGTAATCCCGCTTCGACCGCCCTGTGATACAGCTCCAGCTTCACCTGGTGCCATGCCCCTAAAATGGTGCCTCTTTTCTTGTAGCGCCAGCGCTTCGAGTCCTCGTGGTTGTCCTTGAGCATCTCGAAGACATCCTGATAGCTCAGTCCGCTCCGGAACGTGTCGTAGCCGGGAAGGCCGTTCTTCGCGCCCCACTTCGAGGCCATTCACCTGATTTCCCTCGCATCCGGCAGCGAGCCCATGTGCCTCTTGCGCCCCTTCGACTCCGCCTGCACCCTCGTCATGGCCGCGCGGTATTGCTCCCGATTCAGCCTTCGCCTGTTCGGATACTGCGACGGCTCTGGCTCCAATCCCGTGCGCAAGCCCGCCAGCTTCTTCGCTCTGCACCCCGCACAGCGCTCGGAGTAGGTCGGAGCCTCGCCCACGCTTCGCCCCTTGTTGCACTGGGAACACTTGTAGGGCCTCGTGGATTTGCTCATCACACCGCTCTCAGCGCTACGTAGGCCGCCTTGTAGTCTTGGGACTGTTCGGTTTCCATGCTTTCGTTTCCCTTCTCCCGTAGATACGCTTCTAGACTGCGGCGGCGTCCAACAAATCCGGATAATCGTCCCGCGCGCCGACAACGGTCTGTTCCACCTCCGTGCAGTCGTCGGAAATGCTCTGCCGCAAGGTGCACCAGCGCGGCCGGTGCATGAGGTGGTGCAGCGCGTCGTCTTGGTGCCACGTCGTTCCAATGGCAAGCATGTTTCGGCGAGTGTGCACTTCACAACACTAACGGAAACCACAAAAACCTACACCTAATTGTGGGTGCTACTTCTTCGGCTTGGTAGGCCGATTCACTGGCGTCGGCTCATCGGTGCCCAGTGGCTCCGGACTCGCACCCTGGAATGCCTGGCGCATGATGCGGTCGAATTCGTCGGCCGGCATCCTCAGCTCTTCATCCTTGCCCGTGGGCTTTTCTGGCTTCACCTGTACACGTCCTTTCTGTGGTCGATGTCGAGCACGCATACGATCACGCCTCGCACAACGTAGAGAATTCGATAGTCCCCGGAACGGATACGAAGCACCCGCTCGGTTCCATTTTCCATGCCTTGCACGACCTTTGCCGTTGGTGGGTGCGGATCGGCGGCAAGCTGCTGGATCTTGGTGACGATCTGCCTTCGGAGCTTCTTCTCAAGCGTTTTGAGGTAGTCGAGGCAGCACCGGTCATAGGCAAAACCATAGTATGGGGATGGCATTAGGACAGCAGTTTCTCAAGCTCACCCTCCAACTCCTCGCCCGCGACCAGATCCTCTGAATGGCTGTTCAGCGCGCGAATGCACGCATTAGCCACGGTGGCATCGTGCGCATCTTCGTCGATCTCGCCGAACGCCTTGGATATAGCTGACTCAAACAACTCAGTCGCATCGTTTTCCAGGGCGTCAGCATCGCTGCGCAGTCGTGCGGCGCGCTCCATCTTGTCAGCAATCGCATCTTCACGCTCTCCCAACCTAATTATTGGCATTGCTCCAAGTTCGATCGGGTCCAGTTCTGGGATACTTGTTCCAAAGGCGGCGCGCAGGACGAGCGGGCGACCAAGATCTGTGTGAGTGAGTACAGCGAGCAGGTATCCCGGTCTGATCCCTGATTTAGGCACTATTCGCAGGACGTGATTAGATAGCACCTTCCCCTCATGCCATCGGGTCGCGAGGACGGCATCTCCGATGATCCCGTATAGTTGCCCGGAGCACGCCATTAGAAGCCACCCCTCCTTCACGTAATAATCCGCTGCATCCTTCTTTGCAGCTAATGGGATGAACTTCTGAATCTCCGGGTTAATCACAAAAAGCTCGCCACTGTCGACATACGCCACTCCTGTCGCGGTGTAGATGTGCTTGAATCGTTTTACACCGAAGACGGAGGCCAATTCGCGAAGCCGGTTCACGCGGTGCCTTCCACCCTCGACCACCGAGAGCGCGGCTACCGCCTTCGGACTGAACGACTTGCCATCAAGCCTCCTAGCAGTGGGGAAAACGTCCGCTGCATGAACCGTGAAGCCAGTTTCGATCTGGGGTAGCGGCGCTTGCCCCACGGCGGCTGAGAACTCGGCATACGCGGCTCGCGCAAGATCTGCCGCCTCATCTCGTAGCGCAAAACAGCGTGTCATCTTCTCGCCGATCTTCAGTCGCAACGCCGGCCCCATTACGCTTGTCGGAACCGGCACACATTGTAAGTGCTCTGGCTCAAGGTGCTTGACTACGTTTCCATATTTAGTTGACCGCATTAACTGGCGAGCGTACTTCGTGCGAAGGTAGGCATAGATGTAGAAGCTATCGCGGTCCAGCCTTGGCACCACCCGTAGTAGATCATCAGAAATGATGACTCCTTCATGAGGACGATGGGCAACAGTGGCGTCGCCAACCATGCCTGACCGAGTAACTACGATCCAGCCCGGCTTGATGTAGCGCTGATCCAGATCAGGCGTGCGGTCGACCGAAAGCCATTTGCGGACGATCGGCACGGTGTCGAAGACCTGCGTAGCGGCGTAGAACGGTACACCGTGCTCTCTGGGAACGAGAATTCCCTTCAGTCGCGACGGTTGCCACACATCAGCCAGTGATCCCAAGTCGACGGTCTCCAACTTAGCAGTAGCAAACAGCCTCCGCAGATCGTTGCCTATCGCAAGGTAGCTTTCGGCATCAAGGCGTCGGCTACCACTAAGGATGGTACTAAGCCGTATGGACCGCGCGTCGTGGCCCAATTGCGTAGGCGGCGCGTGCTTCTGAGCATTCCTCATGCAGCGTGCTCGCTCAGCCACTGCTTGAATGTGGTGGCGATGTCCTGTGTGTTGTCGTCGACAAGCTTTTGCTTAATTTCCACCGTTCTATAGAGTGTCTTTCCATCACGCTCTTCGCGTTGTCGTTCCGTGTGCGACTCGATCAGCGCATTGCCATCTTCATCGCGGCAGTAAGTGACATTGCCGCGCTTGTCGTGGCCGACGTGGTTCGCCAAGGCCATGAATAGTTCATAGTCGGCCTTCTTGCCCGTCACTCGCTCTATCTCGATCTCCGTAGCCTTCTTGCGCTGAACAACCAACAGGCTTGTTTGGGTGCTATTCCTCGGCGCGAACGTGTCTGGGTGAAGGTCGATGCTGGCTAGAATGCGCGTGTTCTGGAGGAGCCATTCTCGAACATAGGCGAGTCCTGGGGCTCCCAGAACCCCATCCGGCAACACGATGGCCATCCGACCGGTGCCGGGTTTAAGAAACTGTACGCACCTTTCCACAAACAAGACTTCCGGGGGCAACGCCTTTTGGTGGGCTGGCGGCTCGCGCGCGGGCGGCTCGCGCATCGAATATGAATCCATCTTCTCATCGTAATCCCAGACGCGCGCCACGTCGAACTGTTCCAAGATCACGGGATCATCAACGCGTATCTTTGCTCCGAACGGCGGATTTGTGAACAAGAGATCTACCTTTCCTATCAGATCTCGCTCACGGAGCTTCTCGTTCCACGTGACTGGGCGCTCAAGGGTATTGGCCTGATAGAGTCCACCTGAACCGTCGTTGTTCATCACCATGTTCATCTTCGCCGCACGCACAAGACTCGGATTGATGTCTATTCCGACTATTTTCTTGTTGGCATACTCGCCGATTCGACGGTGTAACTCTCGCCACTCGGCAGGGGCTGGGTTTTCCTTGTTCCTCCATTTCTTCATCTCGCTCGCTTCGATCTTCTTCATGACGTGGTTCATGGCGATCGTAATAAAGCCGCCTGTGCCACATGCCGGGTCCAATACAAGATCACTCGGACATGGGTCTAGCATCGAGACGGCCAACCGACACACGTTGCGAGGAGTAAAGAACTCGCCACGATCGCCACGGAGATTTGATCCTACGATTTCCTCGTATGCCTTGCCCTTTACATCCACATCACTCTTAAGCAAATAGAACGGCTGTAGTTGGGAGACGATATAGGCGATAACACGAGGATCAAGATCGATTGCCTCGTTGGGTTTGAAAATGGTCGGGTAACCCTCGCGAACTCCGGTGAATATGGCGTCGATACGCTTCTTGATCTTCAAGTGTCCATTGATGCCCTGGCGCTCGGTGCTTGTTGCGTAGAATGACAGGTCTTCGCTGCGCTCGTCGGCGATTTTGCAGAAGATAACCTTGAGCAATTCCCAGAAAGCTTCCGCTTTGTGCAAGCCCTGGTTCCCCGCGATGTAGTTATGGCAACGTTGAAAGGCAAAAAGAAGTACGTCGCTTTTCGCCTCGGTCAACGTCTCGCGGCTAGGCTTCTCAGCTTCATCCAAGCTCTTTCCCTTGGCGGGAAGATCGTTGATTTCTTGAAAGGCGCCGCGCACCTTTCGGAAACAGTAGCGCTCGCCGCCTGACCCATTCGTCCACATGCCAAACTCTGCATTGAGGCAACCAGCCATATAACTCTTTAGCTGCTCCACTCCATCTTCTCGGTCAGTTGATGGAACATCGGCTGCCTTGCATTCGATGATGGCCCAAACATGCTCTTGTTTGTGGGCCACTCCCTCGGGGAATATGGCGAGATCTACTCGCTTGCGGGAAGATCCTAGCTTCACTCCAAACTCTACGGCAATTTCTTCACGTAGATACTTGTACTCGCGAACAAGTGACTTCTCGATCTCCTGCCGCACATATTCCTCTGGGGTTTCCTTGCGAAAGGTATCATCAATGAAATCAACAACGCGTCCCTGAGGAACGATTAGAGCTGAAAGCGTCACGGTATTTGTCGGCATTGGCGCTAGCCTGCTTTCCTAATGGGCGCGCGGAGCATGAGGCGCTTGCCTTCCATGCGGCGGATGCCGACGACAGTGCGTTCGCCGTCGGTCATCTTGCGGGTGTTGTACTTGTGGTCTAGCTCTGCGAAGTAGAGGTGCGTGTGCTTGTAGCTGATGCTGTGGTGAGTGCCGTCAATGCTGCGCTTGGAGTTGCCGAAGAAGCCTTCGGCGGTGTTCGTGGTCACGCGCACACCGTCTTCTGCCGTGCGCGCGTACTCTTCGATGCTGTGGTTGACGGTCTCGTGTGAAGCGAAGTCCTTGCCGACCTTCGTGTAGAGCGGAGATTCGTCCGTGTGCAAATCGGCTTCCTGGTTTACGTGTTCCTTCAAGAGCTTCGTGATCGCTTCGCCCGTCACGTGGTCAACCACGCGAGAGCGCACGCGGCCTCCACGTTCAATGAGCGATACGACTGGCGTCTTGTTTCCCACGTAGCCTCGACCTCGACCGCGCATCTTACCACCCAAGTAGGTCTCGTCAGCTTCCACGATCCCGGTGAGCTGGTCAGACGGGAAGATGTCAGCGAGGGCGAAGCGGATGCGATGGCAGAGGAACAGGGCGCTGTGGTAGGAGCCGATCTCAAGCTGGCGCATGAGCTGGAGCGCCGAGACCTGAGTCTTGCTGCGCTTGCGTTCGGGTGTCATGGATTCCCGCTCCCCAGCAGCTTGCGCATCTCTTCGCATGAAGAGCATCCCGCGCCGAAGTGAGGTCGGCTCATGTCCGCCATCTCCCTTGCCCGCGCCAGTTCCCGCGCCGCCTGCGCGTTGGCCTTCGCTTTG
>Ga0224558_1004044_pt1 | contig 11674 bp, 18 predicted proteins | sample 714S32024metaG_FD_180682 | JGI IMG/M metagenome (GOLD analysis project Ga0224558, IMG submission 180682) | Peat soil microbial communities from Stordalen Mire, Sweden - 717 S3 20-24 | ecosystem: Environmental > Terrestrial > Soil > Wetlands > Peat | place: Sweden: Norrbotten County, Stordalen... | reverse complement strand
GGAGGGTTTCGTAAATCGTTGGACGGATCATTATCGTCTCCATTCACGGGTGAGAGGGTTAGGCCAGGACGTACAAGGCGACGATCAGGATGCACACGACGAACTCGACCAAAAGGCCGATGAAGATCGCGACGTTGAAATAGGCGTGAGAGTTGAGCGTGGTCATTGAGGTTCCCCTTGTTCGATCCAACACAGCGAACTTGAGCGAACTGCGCTAAGAAGTCAACCGGAGATTGACGGACAGATTGTCGCAGCTAGTCGCCAATGCGGTCTAGGCCACGCAGCGCCGTGACGCGCCGCATCAGCTTGTCGACGTATGCCCGCCTCACAGCGTCCCAATCGAAGCCCGCCGGCGCGGCTCGCAGCACAGTGCAAAGGTGAACGCCAATCGCTCGAGCTGCCTCGCTCGCCGTGAACCGGCCGGCGAGATAATGGCCAATCACCCGAGCCCGATCGCGCCCTCTCAGCCGGTCTGGATTGAAGACGTGTTTCAAATGCTCAATGTCCTGTGCATTTCAAATGCTCAATGTCCTGTGCATTTCAAATGCTCAATGTCCTGTGCATTCTCAAATCGCAATGACCGCCCAAACGTCAAACAAATCAACGACCCTCCCTATAGGGGATCGCGCGGCTACACAGACTCACTGAAACACGGTCATTGCGATTGCCTCAATCCAGTCCAATTCTCGCACCCATGTCCGATCTCGCAGTCTCACAAACCCCTCGCCAAGCCCCCCTCAGAGTCCAAGGCAAGCTCGCCCGAGCCCTCACGCTTATGGTCGACGAGGGGAAACGGATTGATCTTGCCGCTCAAGAAGCTGGCATGACGACTTCAGCAGTCCGCAAAGCCTTCGAGCGACCACATGTCCTCGACTACGTCCGCAAGCGAAGGCAGATGCTCCTTGCGAGCGTCAACGCGCGCAACATTCAGCGCCTGGCGGAGATCAGAGACGCAGCCGACAACATGCCTGCGGTCAACTCGGTGCTGGCGCTGGAGCGCATGGCAGGCGATGCATCGAGCACGGGAGGAACAGGCGTAAGTCATTCACCTGGCATCACAATCCAGGTAGTGACAGTGCAGTCAGACGAACGTCAGCCTGTCAAGACGACCATCGACCTGACCGCGAACCCTCCCGATCCTGACGATCGCCCGTGAGCGAGGCCGGGGGGGGAAAACGCGAGTTTCCGCCGTGCTCCTACCTTCTCTCTGCACATTTTCGGCCAGATTTACGGGGGTGGGGGAATTGGCGGGTCTGTTTTTTTGGGGCGGCTGAAATATTTGGCGTCTATCACCACGCCAGCCCGAAGCATCTTGATCGCTACGTTGACGAGTTCGCCTTCCGGCTGAACGAGGGCAGGATTAACGACGATTCGCCGCTGTTCGCCGAGGTCAGTCATGGATAGCGGGGGAAAAGGGACTCATGTATATAATTCCCAAATATTTGGGTCAGCGAAAATGGCTCGCTGGTTCAGGACTGCGGATACGCGCGAGGCGGTTCCTCGCAAATCTGAGGAGAAGAGAATGATCAAGCCCACAGTAGGCCGCGTCGTCTGGTACACGCCAAGCGCTTACGACCATGAAAAGATGGCGGCGGCGCAACCGCAGCCGCTTGCGGCGATTGTCGCCCACGTCTGGAGCGACACCTGCGTCAACCTTGCCGTGTTCGACGCAAACGGCATCGCCCACAATCGGACGTCTGTTCTGCTTGTGCAGGACGATGCGGCGCGGCCCGACGCGGGCTTCTGTGAGTGGATGCCCTACCAGAAGGGGCAGGCGGCTAAATATGAGGCGCTTGAAGCGAAGACCGGCGCCTGACGACGAACGCCGCGCGGCGCGCCAGGTGTGCGCCGTCGGCCCTACGCGAGGGGTTTGTGATGGCTGAGGTTGTGGTTGGGTTTCGGAAGGACGTGGCTGTCGCCGGCGAGGCGGCGGCGAACGTGGTCGACTATTGCGAGGAGCTTCTTGCGATGGCTAAATCCGGGAAGATTCGCTCGCTCGGCGTGGTCTACGTCGACACGCAGGCTTACGTCGGGACGGGGTACGTCACGAGCGGGTTTCCCCACGCGCCGCACCTTCTGGCCGGCTGCATAGCTTTGCAGCGCCGATGCGAACAGAACTGGATGGACGCATGAAGCCGATTCGCATTGTTTCGGCGGCGCAGCGTGCGATGCTGGAGCGGGTTGTTGCTGACCCTGCTGAGGCTCGGCGGCGCGGGTTATCCGCTGAGCAGGCTCGGGCAGCTTTGGCTGCGTACGGTGGCGGTCGGTTGCCTGAGCGGGTTGGGCCTGTCAGGGCAAATCGCCACGGTCCTGCTGGGCGGCGTCGGTGAAAAGGGCCAACTGCTCGCCGAGCTTCGGATAGTTGATGGTTCCAGGGTAAGGTCCGCCGGGCCAGAGGGGTGCGCCGCGCAGCATCCACGCAATCATCGGTGGCATGACAGGGCCGACGAACGCGGGCGATGGCCGCCACTGCGCATCGAGATAGGCGTCGAGGTCAGCGCCCGTCAGAAGGTGCGGAGGGACGCGGCGCGGTTTCATGTCCGGCTCATCGCCGCGATCCGGTCGCGGACGCGGATGACGGTGCGGGCGGACCACGGCGCGCCTGTCGGGGTCGCAATGCCGATCTGGTTGAGCTTGTTGGCGGCGGTGTGGGATGCGAGGTCTTTGAGACGGGCGAAGACGGGGGCGAGTTCTTTCGCTCGAGCGTTGGCCTCTTGTTTGCGGCGCTCGCCGACTTCGGTGGTCTGGCCGAGCTTGCGGCCTGATTTGGTGCCGATGATCTTGGCGCGGGCGAGGGCGGCCTTGGTGCGCTGCGAGATGAGGGCGCGTTCCTTTTCGGCGACCGCGGCGTAGATGTGGAGCATGAAGGGGTCGACGTTGGGGCCGAGTTCGGCGACGATGAAGGGGATTTTGTGCAGCATCAGACCGGAGATGAAGTGGACGTCGCGGGAGAGGCGGTCGAGCTTGGCGACGACGACCGGGCCTGGCAGGCGAGACGCGAGGTCGATGGCGGCCTTGAGTTCCGGGCGTTGCTCGAGCGCGTCGGCGCCCTTGCCGGTTTCGACCTCGACGAACTCCTGGACGATGCGCATGTCGTTGTTGGCGGCAAACTGCTCGACGGCGGCGCGCTGGGCGTCCATGCCGAGGCCCGAGAAGCCCTGCTTTTGCGTTGAGACGCGGAGGTAGGAGACGATGGGGGTCATTTGCGGGCCGCGGCGGCGAATTTGTCCAAGGCTTCGAGCCGGTCGGCGCGCGCGGCCCTGATCAGGGAGATTGGGTCGGTCATTCCCACGCTATGATCTCCCGCAACGAGCCATCAGACCAAAATCGCAGGGTCGAGTTCATTGAGTCCTCCACCGTAAGGCCACGCGAGCCTTTAGGATAAGGCGGGCGTTCCATGGTCGGCTCCCATAAATCCACTTCGTGGAAGACTATTTTTGCGCGCTGCATCATTCGACGCATAATTACGAAGTCAGACTGCGCCTTCCGATGTTTCGTCATTTTAGGGCCTCGTCGATCATGGAGCGAACTTTCAACAGGTCGTCTTGCTCGAAAACATGAAAACATGAAAACATCGTCGTCGTCGAAGCAACCGTCTCGATATTGTGAGATACCCAGGGCGGAGCGCCATGAATGCGTCTCGTTTGAGCAGCCTCATTTTTCCTTCTTGCATTCCGCGATAGTTGGTGTCATGACTCGGGCGGATAGTCAAGGGGGATGCGATGGGCGAGCGGTTCGAGTGGGCGCACAAGTTCGCTGACATCCTGATTGACACGTTCAACCGCGTCTCGGCGGACACCGACGCGCTCAAGCACGCCCGCCGGTCGCGCGCGGCCCGCAAGGGCTGGCGGACCCGCAAGGCGATGGCGAAGGCGAGGGAAAAGCCATGATCAAGATGGACCCGATGTCATTTCTGAAAGCCAAGGGCGCATTCCAGGAACTGCGCGTCGAGCGAGACATTTCCGGCGGCGTGAGGGTGATCCTCGGCGCCGCCGGCTGCGTGTTGTCGCCGGAGGACGCGATCAAGCTCGGCTCGGCGATTCTCAAGGCAGCCGGCTGCAATGTGGACTATCAGGGCGATCCCCTCACCAAGAGGTCATTGAGGCTATGAGCATCACGATCCAGCGGCCGATCAACGACAATCGCCCCGGCGTCGCGGCGGAGTTCCTGCGCATCCCCGAGGCGTTTTTGAAGGTCTATTCGCAGGAGCTGCTTGATTGGGCGTCGGCCCTGGAGACGAAGGGGCAGTTCCTGGAGGTCATGCTGTGGAACCCGCCGGGCGCCACTTCGGTCCTCGCCGCCGGGCATCAGGGCAAGGTCACGCTGCGCTGCGACGTCACGGTCAACCCCGCCAACAAGGCGGTGCGGCTGGTCATCCAGCCCGACGACGAGGCGGACGCGGCGCGCGTCGCCAAGCACTGCGAAGACCTGCCGGGGATCATGCGGGCGCACCGGGCGGCGGCGGAGGCCAATCGCGACAAGCCGCGCGGCGCGGTGTCGGCCGTGTTCAGCCTGCCCGAATACTTCGTTCAGCGCTACGGCTTTGAATTGCGCGAATGGGGCCGCAACCTCAAGAAGATCGGCCTCGTCAAGACGATTGTCCTGCGCGAGGGGACCTTGAGCGACCTGTCGCCAGACCCCGAGATTGGCGCCGTGCTGCTCGGCGTGAAGCTCAAGGCCAAGATCGAGCGGATGGACAACGGCGTCGACCTCCGGCTGATCATCGCGCCAGCCACGGAAAAGGACGAGCGTACCATCGCCAAGCACTGTGAGAAGATGACCCGCGTGGGAATCCCCGCCGTCGCCAACCTCGTCGAACCGCCGCGGCCCGGTATGCCGGCGTTCCCCAACATCATCGGCGCGCCGCCGCCGCCGGCCGACGGAGGGGTGTGATGGGCGTTCCGGCGTTCAAATTTAGCTCGTGTTTCGACGCTATGGAGGCCGCCGCACATTGGGACGCCCACTGGCCGGCGTTGCGCAAACACATCGAAATTATTGCCCGTGAGATGGACCCTATCCTAGAGGAGATTCCGTTCATGCCGCTCAAGAAGGGCTCCAGCAAGAAAGTCATCTCGCAGAACATCAAGACGGAGATGCACGCCGGCCGACCGCAGAAGCAGGCGATCGCAATTGCCATGCGGACCGCGGGGAAGTCGAAGGGCGGCAAGAAGTGACCGCGGAAATCATGGAGTTGTCGGCCGCTAGGAGGTCATCGGGAGCGGAGAGCGCCCTAGCACGCCCCGCCGCGAACCCCTGCAACGGCGCGCGCGAGGCGCTGATCATGTGGATGGAAAAAACGGCGACAATCGCGCCTTGGTTTGATGAAAAGTTAGTCGCCCCCACACCACGCGAAAAGGCCGAAACTGTCGCCGATGCTCTGCTCTGCTATCTCTATGTCGAAGGCTTCAAGGTCGTCCCGCTAGAAGACAAGGACTGGCGCGCATGAGTTCCGGCGACAAACCCTCCGAAGCCGCGCCAGTCAGCGCCATCGTCTCGCTGTTCCAGAAATACCCTGGCTTGCAGAACTTCCACCCCTGGCCGTGCATCGTCTCGCGGCAGTTCCTCGTCCCCTATCTCGCCGGCCGCTCGACCGACGGGATTGTGACCTACATCGACGAGGGAGTGCCGGCCCGGCTCAAGATGGGCGTCGAGCCCGACAAGTACCTCTGCTGCCACGAGGGGCTTGAATGGTGGATGATGACGCGGCTCGACAAGGCGTATTGGGAAGGGCCGGGCGCCAAGTCGGCGCACTGGTGGGCGACCGGCTTCGAGCACATGAACCTCAAGCTAGACGGCTGGTCTGACGACGACATCGGGACCTATGAAAAAGAACTCACGACCTATGTCTCGGAAACCGAGAGCGAGAGAATTTCGGCTGAAACCGTCCCCCCCGATCTCTACCAAGGCCCCTATGAGCCCGCTGGCGACAGCGACAAGGCCGAAGACGACGATGACGCCCTCATCCTGCCGATCCTGCGCGCCGCCCGCGCGCGGCTGATGCAGGTCCAGGAAGCGAGAATGCCGTGAGTTCCGTCTTCAACTTCATCGGCGGTACCAAGGCGGCAGATTTCATCCTCGCCAATAACCCGGTTGATTATATCGGCGGCCCGATCGGCAGCGGCAAGACTAAAGCCATGTGTCTGCGCGTCGGCCGCCACGCCCAAGAACAGAGGCCAAGCCCAAAAGACGGCGTTAGATATACGCGCTTCGCGATGGTCCGCAACACGATGCCGGACCTGAAACGCTCGACTATCCGCACCTGGCTAGAGACCTACCCGGAAGACACATACGGTCGATTTACCTATGGCGCGACGATGGGCCACAAGCTGCGCTATCCCTTCAAGGATGGCCCGGTCCATTGCGAGGTCGATTTCATCTCGCTCGACAAGACCGACGACGTCAAGAAGCTGCGCTCGACCGAGTATACCGGCGTATGCTTCAACGAACTGCCCTTCATCGAGAAGGAATTGTTCGACGAGGCCGACTCGCGCTTGCGCTACCCGCCGCAGGAACATGGCGGCCCGACGTGGCGCGGCGTGCTCGGCGACGGCAACGCGCCCGACGAGGACCACTGGCTCGCCACGATGGCCTATGGGCTCGACCCGCCGGTTGGTCTGGCTGAGGCCGATCGCGCGCTGTACGAATGGCCGGACTCGTGGGGCCTGTACATGCAGCCCGCCGCGCTGATCGAGGAGTTCGACGCGCGCGGCCAGATCACCGGCTACCACATCAACCCCGAGGCCGAAAACCTAAAGAACCTGCCGGCCGACTATTACGATCGCCAACTGCGCGGCAAGACGAAGGCATGGATCGACTCGCGCCTGATGAACCGCGTCGCGCTGGTCGCCGAGGGTCAGCCGGTCTGGCCGATGTTCAGGCGCGAGTTTCACGTGTCGCGCGAGGCGCTGCGGCCGTTCCCCCATTACGACGTACAGGTCGGCCTCGACTTCGGCCGCGTCTATCCCGCCGCCGTGTTCGCCCAGGAGGTCGGCGGCCGCGTCTACATCCAATACGAAATGCTTGGGTTCAACGAGGGGCCGTCGGTCTTCGCGCCGAAGGTGCAGAAGTTCCTGACCCAGCACTACCCCGGCCAGAAGGTCCGCTTTGTCGGCGATCCGAAAGGCCGCGACAAGCACGACGAGCAATCGGCATACGAAATTTGGGCCGCGCACGGGATGCCTGTGATCCCGGCGCCAGTGAAGATGAACGACATCGAGCAGCGCGTCGAGGCGGTCGCCTTTGCGCTGAACGACAATCCGGCCGGCGTCAACCGCGTCGTCATCTCGCCGGTCTGCCGGACGCTGGTCGTCGGCATGTCCGGCCGCTACCATTTGGAACGAGAAGAAAAAGGGGCGCTAACCCCTTCAAAAGACAAGTATTCGAATCTCTGTTTCGCCGCGGGGACGAAGGTGTCAAGGCGGCGGTACAGCCACGGCTCATTAGTCTCCAATATCGAGAGTCTTCTCGTCGGCGACCAGGTGTCCACGCCATTTGGGCCAAAACGCATAATTGCCACTGGACACAGAGAATCAGATACTGTAGAGCTTCTGTTGTCAAATGGCGTCAAGATCAGATGCACGCCTGACCATCCGTTTTGGACAGACCGCGGGTGGGTCGAAGCGCAGCACCTAGGTTCTGAACGCCTGATAATGGAAGGCGAAACAGGATGCTTGCTGCCGTCAAATTCTGGACACGCTTCGGAAATCTCGCCTACGAGTTCCGAGGCCTCAGATTCTACGCGCGCCAGGACGGATATTTTCACAGCAAAAATCCTGGCGGCGTCCTCCTCCATCGAGAAATTTGGTCGGCAAACCATGGAGAAATCCCGGACGGCTATGACGTCCATCATGCCGACGATGACAAATCAAACAACGATCCAGGCAATTTTGAATGCCTGCCGAAGCCGGATCACTGCCGGCACCACATGCGGAGCCCCGAGCGCCTCGCCAAGTCTGCCGAGTCGATCAAGATCGCGATCGAACGAGCGGCCGAAAAGCGCAGGGCAAACCCGCAATGGTCCCGAGAAATCTCATCTATCGCCTGCGCTGCCTCCATCGAAGCAAAGCTTAATGAGCCCCTACAGACATTCCAGTGCGCCCACTGCGGACGGGACTACGAAGTCAAGCCCTCTTCTCGCAAGCGCGGCTTCTGCTCTATGTCGTGTCAGGGGATGGCTCGCAAGGCATCTGGGATCGACGACGAAGACCGCATCTGCGCCGAGTGCGGAGTCGCCTTTCGCGCGAACCGATACATTAGGAAGGATTGCTGTTCGCGTCGTTGCTCGGGGGCCGTCGCGGCGAGAAAGCGTCTACAACATCACGGTTGAGGACGTTCACTGCTACTACGCCGAAGGCGCGCTCGTGAGCAATTGCGACGCGCTGCAATACCTCGTTCTTGGTCTCGGCGACGGCCGCCGCATGATCGGCCTCAGCCCGATCGGCTTGGTCATGCCGGCCAAGATCGGCCGTATGCGCCGGACGATGCGGAGGATTACCGGATGAACGACAAGCTCAATAGCGAACCCGGTCTCATCAGCCGGGAAATAGTGGAAGAAACTGAAACACAGGTTTTGATCCGCGAGACGTGGGATTTGCTCGCGCCAGGCTGCCCGATGATTGCCATGAGGGGCGGACGCCCGGACGTTAGCGCCCGCGTCTGCACACGAACGGCATGGTTGCCAAGGCATGGAATCCCTATCATCCCCTAATGCCGCCGAGCCCGCCGGATGGTTCGTCGTCTTCCACCCCGACGCCTCGTCGCGCTGGCTGTCCGCGCTGGCGATGGGCCACTTCAAGCACGTCTCGGCCTTCACCTATGTCCCGGTCGGCGACTGCTGGCTGTTCCTCGACGCCGAGTGGACTGGCCTGCGCATCGTCCACGCGAAGCATGAGATCGCCCGCCAGCAGATCGCGCGCTACGCCGCGCGCTGCGTCATCATCAAGTTCAAGCGCGCCGACGCCCCGATGAAATGGCGCGGCCGCGCCGGCTTCACCTGCGTCTCGGCGGTCAAGCATTTGCTCCGCGTCAGGACCGGATCATTGCGGCCTGACGCGCTCTATCGCCATCTGCTCGCCAACGGAGGCGAGTTGTTCGATGGGCGAACCGAAGATTCCTGTCGACCCGATGCTGGCGCAGGAGCAACAGCAGGCGCAGACCAGCCTCGCTAACCAACTCCAGACGCAGACGCAGGGCGACATGGCGTCGCTGATGGCGCGCTACGGCACGCAACTCGCGGTAGCCGGCGGCACAACTTCCCCGCTCGTCTCGACCCGCACTGGCGCGCTCGCGCCCGGCAAGGCCGCCTGACCTATGGCAGAAATCCCCTCGACGACCAATTCCGTTCAGAGTGAAGCCGCCTCGACCGGAGAGACCAAGGACCTGCAACAGCAGGCGGTCGCCAAACTAGCCGCGGCGCGCACCTGGAAATCGTACATCGAACTCGACGTGAAGGAGTGCTACTTTCTCGCGGCTCCGAATCGCCAGCGCCAGATTTCCTCGATGACGTCGCCGAGCCAGGCGCGCATGTTGGACGCGCCCGAACTCAACACCGACGAAACCTTTATCATTGTTGAGGACTTCGTCACGGCGGTCGTTGGCGCGTTCATGCCGGAAGCCGAGCCGTGGTGCGAGCGCGGACCGGGCATGGACCTGCCGGGCGGCGCCGAAGGGTCGGTCTGGCGCAAGGTCCGCGACCAGATCAAGAAGGACGACCAGGCGATCTTCGCCGCCATGAAGGCGTCGAACCTTTATCCTGAAATCCCGAAAGCATTCAACCCGGACCTCGCGATCGGCACGGCCGCCGTGTGGATCGAGCGCCCGCACCCGGCCGCGGCCGTCACCGTCTCTGCGATTCCTTTCCGGGAACTCGAAATCGACCTTGGGCCTTATGGCGAGGTCGACTATCGCGCCGCCGTGCGTTTCACGAGGAACCACTACGTCCGCGAACTCATTGGCGAGGAAGTGTGGAAGAAGGTTCCCCCTGAGGTCAAGAAAAAGCACGAGGACAAGCCGTCCGACCGGACGCAGGTGATTTGGGCCTTCTGGCGCGATTGGGAGGACAAGTCGGACGAGGTCTGGCAGCACGTCATCATGATCGACAACCAGGTCATCCACGACGCGAGGTGCATCGGCGAGGGCTCTTGTCCGTTGTTGGTCATGCGCTTCGGCGCGACGGCCGACTGGCCGCACGGCGTCGGCCCGCTGATCAAGGGCCTGCCGAGCTTCCGCCAGATCGACGAACTCGAATACATGCGGACGGTTCACGCCGCGCGCTCGATCATGCCGCCGATCACGTACCCCGACGATTCATTCGCCGCCGTCGAGAATGGCGTCGAGGAAGACATGGCCTACCCGATCCGGCCGGGCTCTGAGGGCGCCGTCAAACCGATCTTCACGGTCCCGCCACCCGAGGTCGCCAACTACGCCTATCAGGAAAAGATCAAGAAGCTGCGCAAGCTGTTCTTCGTCGACTACCCCGAGCAAACAGGCGACACGCCGCCGACGCTCGGCCAGTGGCTAGACGAGATGGCGCGCGCGCAGCGCCGCCTCGGGACGCCCGGCCTGCCGTTCTGGCGCGAGGGCCCGGCGCAGATTTTCCTCCGCTTCAAGTGGCTGCTTGAGAAGGCTGGAGCGATTCAGCCGATCCGCGTTGACGGGCGCGCTGTCGCGACCATGCCGCGCAACCCGGCGCAGGCCGCCGCCGAACAGCAGGAAGTCGGCATGGCGATCAAGGCGCTGCAAATCATCGCGCCGACCTTCCCCGAGGAGTTTAAGATGTATTGCGATGGCGCCGGAACAATGAAGGCGATCGTCGACAAGATGCGCGTCGGCCTGATCAAGTGGCGCAATCCCGACCAGGTCAAACAGGCAACCGCGGCGATCGCCCAACTGGCCGGCGCGCGCCATGCTGGAGCGCCGCCCAACGAGACGCCGGGATCGGCCGCATGAGCGAAGTTTCCGACGACGATCTCAAACTGGCGATTGACCGCATTGCGCGCACGCCAGACGGCGTGACCCTCTACCTCTATTTGCAGAAGGCGCTCTGCGGCGTCATCAGCGATGGATCGGACAGATCATTGCAAGCCGACCACGGTCGCCGCAGTTTCGCGCGTGATCTAATGGCTCTGATGGCCGAGGGAATTGCTCTAAGTGACCGAAGTCGCCCCGTCACCTTCCGCCTCGCCAGCGCCGACCCCCGCCACGCCCGTCGCGTCCCCGGCGCCCGTCTCGTCAGCCGCGACGCCTACGTCCCCGGCTTCTCCGACCCCGACCGCGACCCCGACGCCGACCCCCGCCCCGACTCCGGCCGCTCAGAGTAACGAGCGGCCGGCTTATATCCCCGAGGCGTATTGGGACGCGAGCGCCGGCAAGGTCAAGGACGCTGAGTTCGCCGCCCACTTCAACGAGCTTCAAACCCGCGTCGCCGCCGACGAATCGCGCCGGCTGACGCTCCCGGCCAAGCCGGAAGACTACAAGATCGAACTGCCGAAGGATTTCACGCTGCCGCAAGGCGTCGAGTTCAAGATCGACGTCGACAATCCGTTGTGGGCGCAAGGCCAGCAATGGGCGCAGAAGAACGGCCTGACCCAGGAAGCCTTCCAGGAAGCCATTGCGCTTGTCGCCGGCGACCGCGTCGGCACCGCCGCGCAGATCGACCAGGCGCGCAAAGCCGAGA
>Ga0224558_1004040_pt1 | contig 11689 bp, 7 predicted proteins | sample 714S32024metaG_FD_180682 | JGI IMG/M metagenome (GOLD analysis project Ga0224558, IMG submission 180682) | Peat soil microbial communities from Stordalen Mire, Sweden - 717 S3 20-24 | ecosystem: Environmental > Terrestrial > Soil > Wetlands > Peat | place: Sweden: Norrbotten County, Stordalen... | reverse complement strand
TTATCCATTCTGCCAGGGTAACCCTACTTCTGGCGCAACGTATGCTTTAGCCGCTCTTTCAACCCCCTCCCGGGTAACAAAACTTTTGGCGCAATTCGTAAGCAAGCGCGCAGGGTTATGGCGCCTTGCTCTTTGACGGGAGGAGGCTAGACTCGGGCGGGTGAGCACAAGCGAGACAACCGGGACGCATTCCCTCGCCACGCCTTCGTCCGAGGCGGCGGTAGGCCGGCCGGTCTTCGTCACCACGCATTGGTCGGTGGTTTTGTCGGCGCGGAAGAAGGATTCGCCGCAATCGGCCGCCGCGCTCGAGACGCTGTGCCGCACGTACTGGTATCCGCTTTACGCCTATGTGCGCCGGCAGGGGCACAGCCCGCCCGACGCGCAGGACCTGACGCAGGAGTTCTTCGCCCGCCTGCTGCAAAAGGATTACTTGAAAGCGGCCGCCCGGGAGAAGGGCCGTTTCCGCACATTTCTCATCGTGGCGCTCAAGCGGTTCCTGGCGAATGAATGGGACCGGGTCCGCGCTCAGAAACGCGGCGGCGGCCAGCCTCTGCTCTCGCTGGATGCGGAGGTGGCCGAGGAGCGGTATCGAATCGAACCGGTGGCAGGCGCTACAGCGGACAGGATCTACGAGCGCCGGTGGGCTCTGACATTGCTCGACCGCACCATGACGCGCCTGCGCCAAGAGTTCACCGCCGCGGGCAAGGCGGAAGAATTCAAACGCCTAAAAGCCTGCCTGACGGCCGAGCGAGGGGATATTTCCTACGCCGAGATTGCCGGAGCGCTGGGTCAGAGCGAAGGCACCGTGCGCGTGGTGGTGCACCGGCTGCGCAAGCGTTTCCGCGAGATCTTCCGTGAGGAAATCGCGCATACGGTGTCGAGCGCGGAGGAGATTGAGGAGGAAGTGAGGTATCTCATGGGGGTGGTGGCGGGGTGAGGCGGGAAACGTGAAACGTGATGCGTGAAACGTGAGGAGCGTGATGCGCGAGATAGACCATCAGAGCTCCCATTATTTCGTGATCTCACACGTAACACTCCTCCGCGCTTTCTTAACTAAAGGGTGATGACTGAGAATGCGAACATAGACCGGAAGTGCGAGCGCTGCGGGGCTCCGCTGGCCGCCGACGCGCCGGAGGGGCTTTGCCCGCGCTGCCTGATGGCCTTGAACCTCGCGGCGCAAAGCGAGGCGCCTGGAGCCGAAGCGGGGCCCGGCGGCACGCAAGTGGTCCCCCCGCCGCCGGAACCCGCGCCACCATTGGAGGAGATCGCCCGCCAATTCCCGCAACTGGAAGTATTGGAATGCCTGGGCCGCGGCGGCATGGGCGTGGTGTATAAAGCGCGCCAGCCGCGGCTCAATCGCTTCGTGGCGCTGAAAATCCTGGCCCGGGAGAAGGAGAAAGACCCGCGCTTTGCGGAGCGTTTCACGCGGGAGGCGCAGGCGCTGGCCCGGCTCAACCATCCCAACATTGTCACCGTCTATGACTTCGGCGAGACCAACGGCCTCTATTACCTGCTGATGGAGTTCGTGGATGGGATGAGCCTGCGGCAGTTGCTCCAGAGCCGCAAGCTGGCGCCGGAGGAGGCGTTGGTCATAGTGCCGTCGATTTGCGAGGCGCTCCAATATGCGCATGAGCAAGGCATCGTTCACCGCGACATCAAGCCGGAGAACATCCTGCTCGACAAACAGGGCCGCGTGAAGATAGCGGACTTTGGGATCGCCAAACTGCTGGGCGCGGATGGTCGGGTTAAGTCACTCACCGGGGAGCAAGGGGTGGTCGGCACGCCCCATTACATGGCGCCGGAGCAGGTGGAGAAACCATCCATCGTGGACCACCGCGCGGACATCTTCTCGCTGGGAGTTGTGTTCTACGAGATGCTTACGGGCGAGCTGCCGCTGGGGAGATTCGCGCCGCCCTCGCGCATGGTGAAGGTGGATGTCCGCCTGGACGAGGTGGTGCTGCACGCGCTGGAAAAGGAGCCTGACCGCCGTTACCAGCACGCCAGCGAGGTCAAGACGGATGTGGAGACGATTGCGACGACATCCGGGGCCTGCACCGTGCCTCCGCCACCACCTCCCCTCTACTCGGCCGCGGCCCCGCTGGGCGCGCCGCCACCATCCCCCTCTCCGGCAAAACCGATCACCTCCGGCAGCGCTGCTGTGACCATACCCGCGATCGGCCTGGTTGTGGCTGGCCTGCTGAAATTGCTGTCGGCCCTGACTGCCCTCATGGTGCTCGGCAACCTGCGCGGCAGTTGGCTGGGACACCTCCTGGGACCCGCCGCCTCCTTCTTTCCCTTCAGTAATCCTCTCTTCGGCTGGAGTATCGGGTTGTTCAAGGCGATCCCCGCCGTGCTGATGATCTACGGCGGCATGCAAATGGTGCAATTGCGAAGCTATGCCTGGTCCGTCGCCGCCGGCATCCTGGGAATCGTGTCCTGCAGCTTGATCGGCTTGCCCCTGGGCATCTGGGCGTTAATCGTATTGACCAGAGCAGATGTGCGCCAGGCCTTTACGAACCCGCCCGCTCTGCAAACGCCGCGCGCGGGTAACTGGGGGTGGGTGTGGCCAACCGCGGGCGTGCTGACCCTCTTGCTGGTCCTTGGATTGGTCCTGCTCGCCATCCTGGGAAGCGCTAGATGGCTGTTCAGCTCCCATCGCAGCCACGGTGGCTCCAGCGCGATCTCCTACGCGGCGCCGGAGGACACGGCCGAAACCAACTTGCCAGCCGACGGCACACCGATCATCGAAGCGCCGAATCCCGGTGATAATGCCGAATCGGCTGCGGCGGCGAGTCCGCGGCCCATCCATCGCACGGTGAAAAGCGGCAGCGAAGCAAGCTTTTCCAAATCGTTCACCGTGGGCCGCGATGGCAAGCTGGCAATGGACGTGGACCGCGGAGGCATTCGCATTGTCGGCGCGGACCAGGAGACAGTGGACGTGCGTGTGAGCCGCAAAGTCCGGCGCGCCAGCGGTTCGGAGGCAGACCGGATTCTGGCGGAGGAAGAACTCGTGCTGAGCCAAGTGGGAAACCAAGTCTCTGTCAGCGCGCACAATCCTCCCAGCCTGGAGCGTAGCTCATGGTGGGGCTGGATGCGCCCTGAATTGGAAGTGAACTACGAGATCAGCGTGCCGCGCAAGTCCGACGTGCGCCTCAAGACCGCCGGCGGCGGTATCAAGGTGGCCGCCGTCCAGGGCGGGGTCAATGTGCGTACGGAAGGTGGCCGCCTGGATTTTGACGACGTGGAAGGCAATGTGGACGGCCAGACCGAGGGTGGCGGCATTCGCGCCGCCGGGTGCAAAGGGCAGTTGGTGATTAAGACCGAAGGCGGAGGCATTACCGTTGAAGCCTTCGCTGGTCCTTCCGTCCAGGGGACAACCGAAGGCGGTTCTGTCACCGCGGACTTTGCCGCTTCACCCAAGTCGGATTCCGTGTTGCGCACGATCGCCGGCAGCGTGACGGTCCGGCTCCCGGCAACGGCGATGGTGACGCTGGACGCGCACACCGAGGGCGGCGGGGTCAAATCCGATTTGCCGGTGCAGGTCGCAGGCGCGACCGAGGGAAGCACGTTGCGCGGGAAGATCAACGGCGGGGGGCCGTCACTGAAGCTGGAAACGATGGGCGGCAGCATCCACGTGTGGAAGCGATAGGAACGGCTTGGTTTCCCGAATGATCCGACAGGCTGGGCCGTGGCCGGCCCGCTCAGGCCGCCCAAATGGCATCCAGCGGCAGTGAGACACCGCGAGCACCAGCGGGATGCTTCGTCACTGCGCATTGGTCGGTCGTATTGACCGCCGGCCATAGCAACACGCCCCGCGCCCAGGCAGCGCTGGAGACGCTCTGCCAAACTTATTGGTATCCCCTCTATGCGTACGTCCGGCGGCGCGGCAGTTCGCGGAGGATGCCCAAGCCTCAGCTAGCGCATAGTCCTGAAACTGTAAAGCATGTTCCCGGTCTCTTCAGTAAAGGACATTGCCGGATTGAACCAAGCTCCCGCCCCCGCTTGAGCGCCTGAATCCTCCCTGGCGACAACCGTTGCCTTTGCGTGTGCCGTCGGCTACATTTCGGAGCATGGATAGCGTGCTCTTGGCAAACGAGGCCCTCAAACTCTCGGCTTGGGAACGGACACAGATCCAGTAACGCCTCAATGCGCCCCATGGAACCCATCCGCCGCGCTGTCATTGATGTCGGCACCAACTCCGTAAAGCTGTTGGTGGCTGATGTTGCCGGTCGTGAGGTCCAGCCGGTCTGCGAGCAAAGCAAACAAACCCGGCTCGGGCACGGTTTCTACGAGGCGCACCGCCTGAAGCCCGAAGCGATTGCCGCCACCGCCACCGCTGTTGCCGACTTCGCAGCGATGGCCCGACAGGCCCAAGCCGCCTCGATTCGGGTCATTGCCACCAGCGCCGCGCGCGAGGCGGTGAACCATGAGGAACTGACTGCCGCAATCGAGCACGCCGCCGGCCTGAAGGTCGAGGTCATCTCCGGCGACCAGGAGGCGGATTGGGGCTTTCAGGGGGTGACCACCGACCCGCAACTCGCGCAAGCGCCCTTGCTGCTCATGGACGTCGGCGGCGGAAGCACCCAGTTCACGCTCGGACGCGAGGGGCACGCGCGTTTCCGCCACAGCTTCCCACTCGGCTCCGTGCGCCTGCTGGAGACCATTCCTTGCAGCGACCCCCCCGAACCAGCCGAACTCGCGGCTTGCCGCCAATGGCTGAAGGGATTCCTTCAGAAGGAAGTGCGACCGAAGCTGCTGCCGGAGATGGGAGACAGCAAATCGGGGTTAGAGGCAGATCAGAGCCTCCTTTTGTCGGTTGCTACGGGATCAGGGGGAAGGGTGCAACTGGTGGGAGTAGGTGGCGCGGCGACGATTGTGGGTTGCATGGAAGCCAAGCTCGAAACCTTCGAACGCGCCCGCATTGAGGCGACGCGCCTGAGCGCGGCGCGTGTGACTTGGCATCTGGAGCGGCTGTGGAGTCTGCCGTTGGAGGAGCGGAAGGAGACCATCGGCCTCCCCAAGAACCGCGCCGACGTGATCCTCATGGGCGTGGCGGTTTACCACGGAGTAATGGAGGAATTCGGATTCCGCGAACTGCGCATCAGCACCCGCGGCCTGCGCTTCGCGGCGGTGATGGATTAAGCCCAGCGCTCAGTTCTTCTCGATGCCTATCTTCTTGAGGAATGGCTCCAGTGAGCGCTTGCGCCCGAGGAACTTCTCAATGGACTCGTTTACGTCGCGGGAATTGCCTGGCTCGTAGATTTCCACACGCAAGCGGTGGCCGGCCGCCTGGTCGAAGTAGCCGTTCGGCGCCTTTTCGAAGACTGTCGCCATGTCCGCCGCAATTGCGTCCGCCCATGCGTAGCCGTAATAGCCGGCGTCGTAGCCCATCAGATGTCCGAAATAGGCCACGAAGGCAGCGTCCGGGACCATCGGCAGAAACACTTCGCTGAGGACCTTGCTCGACAGCGGCAGCGCCTCCGCCGCGTTGCTGTCGTGGATTTGCGTGTGCAACGTCAGGTCCATCAGCGCGAAGGAAAGCTGGCGGCGGTAACGCGTACCCTCGGTCGCGAGCTTAGCCTCGCGCAGCTTGGCGAGGATGTCGGCCGGAATCTTCTTCGACGGGTCGCGATAATCTGCGGCAAAGCTGTCCAGCACCTTCTTGTCCCAGACCCAGTTCTCGAGCATCTGGGAAGGGGCTTCGACGAAGTCGCGCGGGACGCTGGTGCCGGAGAAACGGCCATATTTGGCGCGGGTCATCATCGAGTGCATCGCATGGCCGAACTCGTGGAAGATGGTCTCGACGTCGCTATGCGAAAGCAGCGAGGGCTTGTCCTTGGTGGGCGAAGGGAAGTTGCAAATTAGCGCTACGGTCGGGCGCTGGTATTTGCCGCTGGCCATCACCTTGCCCTCGATAAGGCGGAACTGGGCGAAGTGATTGTATTTGCCCTCGCGCGGGAACATGTCGAGGTAGAACAACCCGAGCGGCTCGCCGGTCTGGGCGTCGGACACGGCGTAGAGCTGCAGATCGCCAATCCATTTGTAGGGCGGCTCGACCCGCTCGAACTTGAGCCCGAAGATGTTCTGGTAGATGCTGAACATGCCATCGAGGACGCGCTGGTAGGGGAAATAGACGCGCAGTTGCTCGGCATCCACGTTGTACTTCTCCTTCTTCAACTGGCTGCTGAAATAACGCCAGTCCCAGACACGGATCTGGGCATTCGTGTCGCCGGTCTCTTTGATCTTGATCTGGCGAAACTCGGCCAGCTCGGCGTCGAACTTGGGCTGCAACCCGGCCTTGAGCCTCTCCAGGAACTCGATGGCCGAGGCGGCGGTGCCAGCCATCTTTACCTCGATCTGGTAATCGGCCCAGGTCTTGTATCCGAGCTTGTGGGCAATGTCGTCCCGCAGCGGCAGGATCTTTTCCAGCAGCGGAATGTTCTCCGCGCGGGCCAGGTTATCGTGCTCGGTGATCAGCTTCTTGCGCGTTTCCTCGCGTTTGGCATTGTCCATCACGCTCATGTAATGCCAGGTGATGTTCGCCATGACGGTGTACTTGTCGGCGCCGGTCTTGACTTGCGCCAGGAAGCTCTCGGGCACGCCTTCCAGCTCGGCGAGGGTGAACTTAACGGCCTTCTGGGCCTTCGTGATGTTGGATTCGTAGTCAGTCGTCAGCCGGCTTAGCTCCTTGCGCATCTTCTCCACTTCGTCGCGCTGGGGTTTGGGCAAATCCAGACCGGCCCGGCGATAATCGCGCATGGTCTCGGTCAGCAGCCTGGCATCCTCCCCCTTAAGTCTAGGCTTCCGGTCCGCGTACGCCTTGAGGGCCTTATAGACGTCCTCCCGGTAGTCAATGCCGACGGACCACTCCTCCAGCGCCTTGAGCGCGTCGGTGGCGGCATCGCGCAGCGCGGCGTCGGTGCTGGTCTCCTTGATTACCCCGAAGCGGTCGTCCGTTAGGCTGATTTGATAGCCGATGTCATCCAAGGCGCGGACGGTGTTGTCGAACGTGACCTCGCCGGGCTTGAGGGCGCCGATGCGATCCAGGGCGGCGTTACCGACCGCGAGCGTTTGCTTGAGGGTGAAGCGGAGACCGTTGGTCGTGGTCTCAAACTGCGGCACGGCGATGACGGCGTTAAAGGTGGCGGCGCGCTTCCTGAACTCGCGCAAACGGTCGGTTTGGTTGGTCGGCTGAGCCATAATGCTGGAGGCTGTGCCGACCACGGCCAGCACGAGCAGGTGAGTCCATTTCCAATTCATGCGCCCTGAAAGCTACCGGCTAAGGCCCGGCAAGCAAGCGGATTCCCGCTTCCGGTCACTCATCGCGGCCGGCTTCGTGGACGCGGATGAAGCGTTGGAACACGAACAGTCCCACTGGAGCGATCATCGTGCTTAAGCCAATGGTCAACCACAAAATCCCCGGGTGGCGGAGACCGGTGTCGGGGCAGAAATGGGCCAGCAGCACGCCGGAGACCGGGGCCACAGCCAGCTTGGCCAGGAAGAACGGCAACGAGGACATGGCCATGTAAGAGGCTTCCTGTCCCTTAGGCGCGATGGCCGCCGTGTATTCGTAAAGCCGCGGCGAATAGAACGCTTCGCCCACCGAAAGCAGGACAACAAAGAGGAAAATCATGACGTACCAGGGGTTGACGCTGCCGGGAACGCCAACCCGGTTCTGCAATAGTTCGGCGGAGAAGACATCTTCCAGCAGGCAACGGTTCAGGCGAACCAGCTTGCTGCCTTGGGGCTCTTGGGCCAGCAGATGCTTCGTCTCGCCGGACAAAGGGACCCCGGCAAACCGCTGCGCCTCGAAAAGGGAGGGGCCTTTCATGAGTTTGGTTAAGTCCTCCGCCAAGGCCACTCGCGACGGGCAATCGCTCTTAACGACGAATTCGGGGTAGGTATCCTCCAGCAGCAGCCGGTTGAGGAGTTGCGATTGGGTAACGCGGCTGTCATTGGCGCTCGCAGGGTCGGAATCGACGGCCAGCCGTGTCGCTTCAGAGAGCGCCACCCCGGCAAAGCGAGCCTGCTGCTTCTTGCCATACATGGGAGCGCCTTGAAGCACCCGGTTCAGCTCACGGGCCAAAGCCGCTGGACGACGGCCCTCGACAGCCGGATCGGACGCCCCGAGGAGAGACCTGCCCTTTGAGGAGAACTCGTCCCAGAGGAATTGCGAGACGGGGCGGGTGGCGGGGTTCGAGTCGTTCTGCAGTCTGTTCAGGAAGGCGGGAACGTCTTTGAGTTGCGCAGCGGAAACGAGGGCGGTCGTCGGGTGGGGACACAGGCTTTCGTCGCGGAAGCCGTTGGCGATCTGCCGGCTGAGCAGCGCCCGGGTTATCGGCGAAAGGGATTCCTTCAGGGGCAGGCTGACGGAGTTGGAGCCAGATTGGAGTTGGTTGGCGAAAGCGGGCAGGTCGCGGAAGTCGTCGGGTGAGAACCGCGAGTAGCCGCCCAGCCAGGAATTGGCGATGAAGTGCCCCACCTTGCCGTCGGCCAGCTTCTGGAACCGCTGCGGAGGGACCGTCATGATAAAGACCGACGAGGCGGCGACGAAACTGCCGAAGATGACCATGCGGTAGGCGGGAATCCTCTGGGTCATAACCCCGACGAGCGGGGCGAGGAAAACGATAAGGATGCTGTTCAGGGCATAGAGATGCCCGATGGGGGCGCCCTCGCCTAGCTCGCGAATGCCGAACTTCGGGTAGGTGTAATCCATGTGCAGGAAGATCATCTTGATGAACGCGGCGAAGGAGAGGAAGGCAATGAACTTGTAGAAACCGGGCTGCTGCCACAGCCCGAGGAAGATGCGGCCGGTCTCGCGCAGGGTGTCGCGGACGGTGCATCCCAAGGCTTGAAACATATTCACGCCGGGATACTTGGGCTGCTCGGGGGTGATGACCACGCCCCGGTCGGTCGCCTCGACGCCTTCCCGCAACCAGAAATAAGCCAGGACGAAGCTCGGCACCGCCAGCGCCAAGCTGACGAGGAAGATGGTGCGGTAGGTGCTCAACTCCATCCCCAACCCGGGCACAGCGAACCGGCCATGCTCACCCATGCCGGCGCGCAAGGCATCAGAAATGTAGAGGGCAATGAAGAAGCCGCCGTTCATAATGGCGTAGAAGACGGAGTAGGCGATGGATCGTTGAGCGGTAGTGGTGTAGCGCCGCAAGGCGGCGATGGTCACCGGGGAACCCATCCCTTCGCCGACAGCCAGCACGGCCATGCCGCCGCCCAGGGCCAGCCACTTGACAGTCGTGAACGTCAGGAATACGCGCGAGATGATGCAAAGGGCGAAGCCCAGCAGAAACGTCTTGCGCAATCCAAGCGCATCGGTCAACGAGCCAACCAGCACGATGGAGAGCGTCAACCCCGCCGACCAGATCATGACCACCAGGCCGGTTTTCTCGTCGCTGAACCCGAGGTCCGAGGTGAGCCAGAGTGACAAGGTGAAGTTTACCAGCCGGTAAGCCAGGTTGGTAAGGATGACCAAAGAGAAAACAATCCAGAGTTCCCGCACCGCGCCAAACAGCACGGTGAACTTGGCCAGAAAACTCTCGGGTGCCGCCGCCGCCGCAGGGTTCTTTTGGTCAGTCATGGTGAGTCCTTCCGGGAGCGGCACCCGAGCCGCCCGCCGAGGCCGGTGCTGATCCATAGCGGAGGCTGGCCGAGAGCCCAATCATAGGGAGATTGGCGGTGGAGCAACGCATCTCCGCCCGCTGTCAGTGGCTGCACGTCATTATGAACTGTAACCGTAAGGCCAACCCTGGGGACGGGTAAAGGACGACTTGAGCCAAATCGCTGGACTCGGCGTGGGACAAGAGGGCGGATCCCTGGCCTCAACCTTGGGTCCCGCAAAAACGGCTCGTTGCGCCTCCGCCTCGCGCTTCAGTCCGTTGTAACCAACGCGGCAGCCAGAGCGTCTCAATCCATAAGAGAACCGCGGGCATCGAGAACAGCAAGGGAATTATTGTGTACGCGCCGGCCAGCGTTTCCGGCGCATTCAGGCGAATCGCGTGTGCGCGAAGCCCCCCTGCTCGAAGCGCGAACGCAGCGATTACGGTGTGAGGGGCACGGGAACGAAGTCCTGTTCACCCTTGAGACGACCAGCTTGGATTAGGAGTCGGTAATTGACACCGGGCTCCAGCGGGTCTGCAGTAGCGCCCGGCACTCTAGGTCGCATGCCCGGGATACGCATGCCGTATGCGAAATCCGCGATGGGGACGGAATTGGTCGTGGCAACAAGATCCCAGATGGGGTGCGGGTACTTGTTGGTCTCGATCTCACTGACAGGGATGACTTTAAGCGATGTGAGCTTGAGCTTTCGATCAAAGCCGAAAACGACGGGCTCGGTGTCCGACGCGGCAGGAAGCCTGTTTCGGCGGAAAAACCTTCCCCGCCCAGGAAGTGAACGATGATGGATTTGAATAATATCACCGGCAAACCAGTCTTTGTTGAGATAAAGCGACATGCCGCCGAGGACGACGGCCAGCGCGACCAGCATCCATTGTTTGCTCGTCATACGTGTCAGGAGTTGACGCTGAGGCGGGCGTAATTATTCGAGTGTAACGGTGGAAAAAGCTGGGATAGGCCCGCCGTGCCGGCCGACGGTTCCGGCGGGACGGGCCTGAGCGTCAGTTTAGGTCGCTGAGAAGAATGGCAGAAATATTATGAATCGGATTCTACACCGCTCGCGGTCAAACCGCCCAAGCGGCCAGTCGAAAACCGCGCCGACCGAGTTTGGTCGGCGGGCGATGGCCATTGGCTTTACACTCATTGAACTGCTGGTCGTCATCGCGATCATCGCGATTTTGGCCAGCATGCTCCTGCCGGCGCTGGCGCGAGCCAAGGAGGCGGCCTACCGCATCAAGTGCGCCAACAACCTCAAGCAAATTGAGTTGTCGCTCAAGCTGTACGCCGACGACAGCGACAGCCTGTTTCCCCCGCGCACCAACCAATGGCGCTGGCCGACGCTGTTGCTGGAATACTATCGCACCACCAATATCTTGCTCTGCCCGACCGACCTGCTCCGCGGCCCGCCCCAGACCGACTTCACTTCGCCCACGCTTGCCGACCGCGCCAACCGCAGTTACCTGATCAACGGCTGGAATGATTTCTTCAGCGACGCGCTGAACACTACGCGCTGCATGAAGGATCTGGCTGTCATCTATCCTTCGGACACACTCATGTTCGGTGAGAAAAAGAACCTGCCGAACCCTGCAATGGACTACTTCATGGACCTGGACGAGGGGGTGGGCAATGATTTCGATAAAGTTGAGCAGGGCTGCCATGGGGCCAGCACCAAACATATAAATGCTGGCGGCTCCAACTTCGCCTATGTGGACGGCAGCGTGCGCTACAACAGGTATGGGGGTACGGTTTGGCCTTTGAATCTCTGGGCGGTGAACGACACCAATCGCCTCCTATTCGCCTGGAAGCCTTAGGCCCGAACCGTGCGGGCGTTGGACTGGCTGCAAGGCTCCCTGTGGCCGGTCTGGATTCCACGCTCCCGCCCTCTCGCGGCCAGCGCGGCCCGCCTGCAGCCGTTCTGAGCCAGGAGCGGTTGTGCCCACAAAGACCACTCTTCACTCAATTTCAGAACACGGAAGCTGCGGCGAATAATTTGATACCTTTCGGGATTGGAGGCTGATACCTTTTTGAGCAATCGAGCCGTCCTTTCCCGGGCGGCCAG
>Ga0224558_1004039_pt1 | contig 11690 bp, 10 predicted proteins | sample 714S32024metaG_FD_180682 | JGI IMG/M metagenome (GOLD analysis project Ga0224558, IMG submission 180682) | Peat soil microbial communities from Stordalen Mire, Sweden - 717 S3 20-24 | ecosystem: Environmental > Terrestrial > Soil > Wetlands > Peat | place: Sweden: Norrbotten County, Stordalen... | reverse complement strand
TCGCTGGCGGGCCTGCTCGCCTACGGCGACGCCAACGCGATCGTGGTTGAGATGGGGGCTGAGGTTCTGCCCGTGGCGCAGCGGACGCCCGTACTTGCGGGTATCAACGGGACCGATCCGTTTCGCCTGATGCCCGTCTTCCTCCGCCATCTGAAGGACATCGGCTTCTCGGGCGTGCAGAACTTCCCCACCGTCGGGTTGATCGACGGGGGGTTCCGCGCCGACCTCGAAGCTACCGGCATGGGCTTCGAAAAGGAGGTCGAAGCCATCCATGTGGCCCATGAGATCGACCTCTTCACCTCGCCGTATGTCTTCGATGCGGACCAGGCCAAGGCGATGGCTCGAGCTGGCGCTGACATCCTCGTCGCCCATATGGGCCTGACCGCGGCCGGGACGATCGGAGCAGGCGTCTCACTCACGCTTGATAAAGCTATCGAGCGAGTCCTGACGATTGCCGAGGCAGGGCGGAGCGTGCGCCCGGATATGCTGGTGATCTGCCACGGTGGTCCCTTCGACGAGCCCGAGAACGTTGGTGTGGCCCTTGCCAGGATGCCGGGCGTGAACGGCTTCTTCGGGGCTTCCAGTATCGAGCGGCTGCCAACTGAGCGCGCGATCAAGGCGCAGGTCGAGGAATTCAAGCGGCTCAAGGTGGCGGCAGCACCGCGGAACTAGTCGTGATTGGCGCGTAGCCAGAGCAGGTTGATGAGGGCGGCAGGCGCCGGGTCCACCGGCGCCGGCCGCGCCTCCTCTCGTGAGAAACAATGCACGTGAGGTATTTGGCGCTGCTCTCCCCATCCCTGGTGGACAGCGCGGCGCCGTGCGCACCATGAACATCGATGTCGCGTTCGTGCCGGCGGAGGCGCGCCGCTGGCCACCCATGGTCTGCGTGGTGATCGACGAGTTGCGGGCCAGTTCCACGATCACGACGCTGCTCGACCTCGGCTGCACCGACATCTCACTGACGGCAAGCCTCGGGGAGGCGCGCCGCCTGGCGAGGGAGCGTGGAAGCCTTCTTGCCGGCGAGCGTGATGGCCGCACACCGCGGGGCTTCGACACTAACAACTCACCGGCCGAGCTCGCCAGGACCGCTGTGCTGGGACGGAGCATGGTGCTCTGCACGACAAACGGCACGGTTGTGATCAGCCGCCTTCGGCGGATGACGCCGCTACTCGTGGGGTGTCTTCTCAACGCTCGTGCTTGCGCCGAGGAGATGCTGCGGCAAGCCCTTTCGCTCGGTACCGACGTGGGCATCGTGTGCGCTGGAGAGCACGGCCGCTTCGCCTTGGAGGATGCACTGACTGCAGGACTGCTCCTCGAGCGGCTTCTTGAGCTGTCCGCGGTCCGGCGAGTGCCCTGCCGGCTGAGTGACTCGGCAGAGGTGGCCATCCGCTTGCGGTGGACCTACCCTGACCTGGTAGCGGCTTTCCGAGCGTGCTCCACTGGACAGCTCTTGCGGGACATCGATGCTGAGGAGGATCTTGAGGTGTGCTGCCAGGTTGACAGCAGCCGCACCGTTCCCGTGGTCCACGTCGGTTCGCGACTCCAGGTCAGCCGGGTCGCTCCGCTCCCGTGATGGCTAGCCGCCCCTGAGGGCAGTCCCCGGCTCCTCGGCGGTGGGGAAGATCGGGGCTCCGGGGGCAGCGAACCACATCAGCTCGCCGATCGTCGCTGATCGGTCCGAGCGACAGCGAAATCGTCCTCGCCAGCGCCCCTCCGCTTCGAGCTCGAGCTCGATCCTGGCTCCCTGGGGAACCATGCCGAGGACCCGCGCCGAGATCTCCCCGCCATCCTCAGCGCCGACCGGATACACCCGGTCGGGGTGCAGGGCCATGGTCTGAGCGCCGGAACTGAGCCAGCCCCGATAGCCCACCAGCTCGGCCACCTCGCGGCTGGCCGGTCGCAGCACCAGCTCGCGGGGGTGGCCCACCTGGAGGATCTCGCCACGGTGGAGAACGGCCAGGCGCTGGGCGAAGGCCTGGGCCTCCTCCAGCTGGTGGGTGACCAGGATGGCAGAGGTGGCGGAATCCTCCAGTTCGCGGCGCAGTACCTCGAGCAGCTCCAGGCCCAGGGGACGGTCCAGGGAGTTGAAGGGCTCGTCCAGGCAGAGCAGATCCACCTTGGTCTGCAGCGCCCGGGCCAGGGACACACGCTGGGCCTCGCCGCCGGAGAGACCCCGGGGTCGGGCTCCCAGGAGGGCTCCCAGTCCCAGCCTTTCCCCCGCGACCCGGGCTGCGGCCGGGTCGGCTCCCGGCGCGTAGCCGATGTTCTGCAGCACCGTGAGGTGCGGGAAGAGCCCCGGATCCTGGCGCAGCAGGCCGACTCCGCGCCGCCCCGGGGGCAGGTCGGCGATCGGGAAGCTGGCCGAGCTGAGCTGTCGCTCCCCGAGGCGGATCTCGCCCCGGGTTAGCCGCAGCAGCCCCGCCAGCGCCTCCACCGTGGTGGTCTTGCCCGCACCGGAGCGGCCCAGCAGCGCCACCCGTTCTCCGGGCGGCACCTGGAGATCGACCCGGACGCTGAACTCTCGTCGGGCTACCTCAAAGTCGGCGGCGAGCATGGGCACTCCAGATGTAGGCCGCGACTGGCAGGGGCAGGGCCACCACCAGCAGCACCAGGGCGTAGGGCAGCGCTGAGCTGAGCCCTGTCTCCTGCAGCGTGACCCAGATCTGCATGGGGAGGCCGAACGGGTGGTAAGCGATGATGAGGACTGCGCCGAAGGCGCCCATGGCTCGGGCCCATGTCACTGCTAGCGCGTTGGCCAGCCCGGGGGCGGCCAGCGGTACTGTCACCCGCCTCCAGGTGCGCCAAGGGCCGTCCCCGAGGAGTGCCGCGGCCTGCTCCAGCGCCGGATCGACCGTGGCGAAAGCGGCCATGGCGCCCAGCACGTAGAAGGGCACCGACTCGTAGATCTCCGCCACGACGAGGGCGAAGAAGGTGTCCGAGGCGGTCAGGTTGAGGTGGCTCAGGGCGGCCCCGATGGGGGTGGCCGGCCCGACCATGAAGATCAGCAGCAGGCCGATCACCAGCGGCGGGGTGAGCAGTGGGAGGATCACTCCGGCCTCCCAGATCCGAAGAAAGGGCAGCCGGCCCCGGGCCATCAGGTAGGCGAGCGGGGTGCCCAGCAGCAGGATTACCGCCAGAGCTACCAGCGAGGCCGTTACCGAGGTGAGCAGCGGTTGGAAGGCGCCCGGTTGGCTCAGGGCGCTCACCACGGAAGCCGGGGTGAGGTGGGCCAGCAGGGTGATGAACGGCCCCAGCAGGGCCACCCAGACGATCAGCGCTCCGACCAAGGCGGCGCCGGTGCTGACCCTCACACCGGCACCGTGCATCGCCATCGAAGCTGGCGGATTGGTCAACTGCTTGTGGTGAGATTCCGTATCACTTGAGGAGCGGCCGATGCGTCACCCAGCAGCGTGGGAGACAGCAACGTGTAGCCCTCCTTCTTGAAGATGCTGCGCGCCGTGGAACTGAGCAGGAATTTCACGAAAGCGGTGGCGGCCGGGGGGGCGGGATTGCTAGTGGTGCTCAGCACCGAGGCTTCGAGGTCGAGCAGGGAGCCGTGCACCACCGTACCGGTCGAGAGCGTCATCGACGCCGACTCATAGATCGAGGCGTCGCTGGGGTCACCGAAGTTGATCTGGTCCGGAAGGGCGACGTAGGGAAGACCAAGCTGGACCGCCTGGGGGAGGTAGGCGCTGGCGGCGTCCAGCTCGCCCGCCTGCAAGGTGGGCTCCAGCGCGGTCTCCGAGAAGATCTGCGAGCTGTCGTTGGATCCGCCCAGAACGGCGTTGGCAGTGGCCGCGCTGATCCCGAGGTACTTTTCCGCCAGGCCGACCATCTCGACAAAGCCTTGGCCCTGAGAGTCCAGCGCCGGGTCAGTGCGGCCGAGCTTGAAGCCGGGGGTCGCCATCAGGGTGAAGAGGTCGGTCATGGGCAGCTTGCCCTCAGAGATCTTCTTCAGCTCTGGGGCGTAGGGGCCCTGAGGGTAGTAAGCGACCGCCAGCGGGCTGGCGGCGAACTGCACCGCCCAGGTGGTGAACGCTGGTTCCACCAGGGCCATGGGGGCCGACCCGATCGGGACGAACACGTTGGGGGTGAATTCGCCCGCCGCGATCTCCTGGGCCAGACCGAGGCTGCCGGCCGATTGATTCTGGTACTCGTCGCCGGTCTTCGCGATGAAGGGCGGGCCCATGTACTTGTTCATCAGCAGCTGGAGCGAACCGGCGCTCGCCACGTTGGCCAGGCTGGGGATCACTGTGCTGGGTGAAACCGTGGGGCTGGATGAGACGGCGCTGCTGGACCCGCAGCCCCCCGCGACCAACGTCACCAGCGCCGTGAGTGCGACAGCAAATCTCGAACGAAAAGCACGCACGAACTCCACCTCCGTCCGCCCCCTCATCGATGACCATCACTGATCGTGCATAACTCTAGCATAGGCTCAAAGACCAGTACCACGAGGGATAACCTCGGAGTTGCCTATGCGTCCACATAGCGGACAGGAGCGCCGCGGGGCGCGCGCACAGGACCGCGATGCCCCTCGCTTCCGTTGACCCGTGACCCGCCCCGGACGGCGGATTCACGTTTCCTATGCCGAAGCGCCGTGTGCACCCGCCCGGGCGCCGGCCCAGCTCGCCACGATGATGCCCGTCACGTTCGCGCCCGCTCCGGATTCGCGAAGCCGGGCAATCAGCTCTTCTCGATCATCATCGAGGTCGCTTTCACCAATGCCACCACCTCGTCTCCCTCGCGAAGCCCGAGCTCTTCGATGGAGTCACGGGTCACCGCCGCCGTGAGCAGGAACGGACCGGCTTCGATCTCCACCAGCGCCATCACCCCGTCGGCCTCGATCGAGAGCACCCGGCCCAGCATGCGGTTGCGAGCGGAGAGATGCGCTCCCGTCCGGTGGCGTTCCGGAATTGCCCTCAGGCGCCGCACCTCCCCTGCGGGCACCAGGCGCCGATTGTCCGCGTCGCGATGGGTGCGCAACTTCCCGGCGCGATCCCAGCGACGCAGAGTGTCCACGCTGACCCCGATCGCCCGCGCCGCCTCGCCCAGAGTGAGATCCTTCTCCCTGGCCATTCACACAGTCATAGCACAAGCCCCTCGACAGTGGGTGGTGGGTCCGTTTGAACCATCCCGCTACCCAGCCGCCGCCTCTTCTCCGCTGACCGGCTCCCAATCCACGTCGCCGAGGCCCCTCGTTTCGCGCGCGGGGTTGGGGCCCGGGATTGGGCCCGGATGGTCGGTGCTGGACTGCGGCTCGGCTATGATGAATTCTCGGAGTTATGAAGCTACCTGGGGTGAGCCCACGATGAGTACTGCGACCGCGGCTCGTCGCGCCCTGACAGACGGAGACGGCGCGTTTCCGCGGGACGGTAAAGGTCGTCCTGTACCTCTCCACGATTCTCTGGATCGCCCGCTACGCGACCTGCGCATATCGGTCACCGATCGCTGCAACTTCCGCTGTCCCTACTGCATGCCCCGGGACCACTATGGTCCGGGCCACCGATTCCTTCCCGTCGGTGAGCAGCTCAGCGCCGACGAGATCGTTCGGCTGGCCAGCATCTTCGTCTCCCTGGGTGTGACCAAGATCCGCCTCACCGGGGGAGAGCCGCTGCTCCGCCCTGACCTCGTCGACATCGTGCGCCGGTTGCACGGTCTCGGCATCCCGGACCTTGCCCTCACCACCAACGGAGCCTTGCTCGGTCGCTTGGCGGGTCCCCTGGCGCGCGCTGGGCTCCGCCGACTCACCGTCAGCCTGGACTCTCTCGACCCGGCGATCTTCGCCGCGATGAGCGATTCACGGGTTGATCTTGCCGAGGTGCTGGCGGGGATCTCCGCCGCTCAGGCGGTCGGCCTCCATCCGATCAAGCTCAACTGCATGGTCCGGCGAGGGGTGAACGAGGGCAGCATCCTCGGCCTGGTTGATCTCGCCCGCTCTGCCGGGCTAATCCTCCGTTTCATCGAGTATATGGACGTCGGGTCGTCGAACGGCTGGCGGCGCGAAGAAGTGGTCACGGCTCAGGAGATCCTGGACGTGGTGAGCCGCGAGCATCCGCTGGTGGAGGAGGCTCGCCAGCCGAGTGCCGTCGCCCGGCGTTACCGGTTTGCCGACGGACGCGGGGAGGTGGGTGTCATCGCCTCGGTGAGCCGGCCTTTCTGCGGCGACTGCACCCGAGCCCGGCTTGGCTCGGACGGGCACCTTTACACCTGCCTCTTCGCGATCTCCGGGCTGGATCTTCGTGGGGCGCTCCGGGGTGGCGCTGGCGACGATGACCTGCGTCGGCTTGTGAGTTCGTGCTGGCAACGGCGCGCTGATCGCTACTCCGAAGTGAGGGTATCCCTCACCTCCTCGTTACGACGGATCGAGATGTCCTACATCGGCGGGTGATGTCGCGCCGTGAGCGGTATCGCCGGCGAGCAGCAGCAGTGCGTGGGGCAGCGCCTTCCAGAGTGCCTTCAGTCCTTGGTCAACGGCCCGAGGGCTACCCGGGAGCGCGATCACGAGTCGGCCCTGGCTAACCCCCACCACCTGTCGCGATAGCATGGCGTGGGGTGTGCTGCGAAGGCCCTCCCGGCGCATCGCTTCGGCCATGCCCGGGATCTCGTAGTCGAGAAGGGGTGAGATCGCCTGCGGCGTGACGTCGCGGGGCCCGAGGCCGGTGCCGCCGCTGAGCACGACCAGGTGCGCCCCCACCAGGACGGCCCGGAGCGCCGCCCGGATGGCCTCGATCTCGTCCGGCGCCAGGCGGCGGTCAGTGATGTCGGCAGGCAGTTCCGCGAGCCGGCTGACGATCAGGTCACCGCTCGGATCATGCGTGGTCTCGCCGCGCGCCCGGCTATCGCTCACGGTGATGACCGCGGCCCGCCACCTCATCACGGACGGTGGACGTCGCCACTGCGGCCGCCGCTCTTGCTGAGCAGTCGCACCGACTCGATGGTCATCCACGGATCCGCGGACTTCAGCATGTCAATGACGGTGAGGCTTGCCACCGTGGCCGCGGTCAGGGCCTCCATCTCCACACCGGCCGATCCAGCGCAGCGAGCAGAGCTCACGATATGGACCCCGGGTGGGGACTCCTCGACGGTCACCTGCACATCCAGGTGGGTGAGGGGAAGCGGATGGCAGAGGGGGATCAGCTCGGGGGTGTGCTTGGCGCCCATGATCCCGGCGAGGCGGGCGGCGGCGAGCACGTCGCCCTTCGGTGAACCGTGTCGCAGGACGGCCAGCGTGGCCGGGTCGCTGAAGCGCACCACCGCCTCGGCCAGGGCAGCGCGGAGCGTGGACGGCCTGTCACTGACGTCCACCATGAGGAAGGAGCCGGATGGGCCCAGGTGGGAGAGGAGATGGGGATCAGGCGCAGGCATCGGGTCATGACCGAGAGGAGCCGCATCCGCTGCCGCCTCCCCGCGGGGATCCCCGGATCCGACAAGGGGAGCGGGCCCGTCCGGCGACGGTGCGCTATCCAGGTCGCGAGCGCCCACCCAGCGTGCCCCGTCCGGGTCATGCTCGCGCTTCCACATCGGCAGATCGCGCTTGAGAGCTTCCACCGCCTCCGAACAGGCCAGCAGGGCGGCCCGCCGATGCGGCGCCGCCGCGACCACGGCCACGCTGACCTCACCCACCAGCAGCGAACCGACACGGTGGACCAGGGCCATGCCACTGAGGCCATGGCGTTCCGTCACATCCGCGGCGATGCGGAGCAGCTCTCGGTCCGCCATCGGCTGGTATGTCTCGTAGTCCAGCTTCTGCACCGGGCGGCCCTCGCTCGTGTTGCGCACCGAGCCGACGAAGGCCGCGATCGCGCCGTCGCCGTCGCCTCGCACCTCTGCCACGAGACGGCTGACGTCGATGGGGTCCGTCACCAGCGCCGCGTGCAGTCGGGGCCCCGCCTCCTCGTCCACGGACCCACCGGCAACCGGAGGCATGAACGCCACCTCGTCGCCGGGCTCGACCGGCGTCTGCCAGTCGCAGTACGCAAAGTTGCGGGCCGGCCTGACCCACCCCTGTGGATCCCGAAGGTCAGGATGGTCGCGCGTCACCATCGACCAGAGGCCGAGGACAGTCGTCACCTTTTCCCGGACCAGGATCTCAGTCCCGAGGCGCTCTCGCAGGGCACCGAAGCACAGGACGCGCACTGCATCCGACGGGCTCCCGCTCATCGGGTCACCCGAGTTCCAGACCGGTGAGCAGGGTCCCGGCCGGAGCCCGGGACATCCCGACGGGCACGATGAGCAGAGCCTCGGCGTCGGTGAGGGATCGCAGCATGGATGACCTCTGGCCACCACTCAGGGTGGCGACCGGAATACCGTCGCTGGCGTCGGTGAGGCGCACGCGCAGGTAAGTCTCCAGGTCCGCTCGGGTTTCCAGGTCCTCCCCAACTCGAAGCGCGACGTGACGGCGGTGGACCTGGGAGGCCCCCTGGAGCGCGAGGAGCGCGGGCCTCCCGAAGAGTTCGAATGTCACCGCGGCGCTGACCGGGTTTCCCGGCAGCCCGAGCATGGGCACGTCGCCGACCCTGCCGATGAGGAGTGGCTTGCCGGGACGCATTGCCAGGCGCCACGCCTCGATCGATCCCAGTTCGCCGACCACCTGCCCCACGTAATCGTACCGGCCAACGCTGACACCCCCGCTGGTGATGATCAGATCACACCCGCTGGCACCATGCAGCCGCTCGCGCAAGGCGTCGGGAGAGTCCCCGACAATGCCGAGGGCGATAACCTCGCCACCTGCCTCCGCGACGGCGGCGGACAGCATCGCCGCGTTGCTGTCCGTGACTTGGTGGGGCGCCGGCACCGCACCCACGGGCACCAGCTCGTCGCCTCCCGACAGGACCGCGACCCGAGGACGGCGTCGAACCCAGACGGAGGAGCCTCCTACGGCAGCGCAGGCAGCGATGTCCACCGGACGCAGCCGGCGCCCCGGGGGGAGCATCACCTTTCCCGATTCGAGGTCTTCACCTGCATGGCGCACATGTTGTCCTGGTCGCGGTGCGGCGAGAAAGAGAACGCTGCCCTCCCCATCCTGACGGGTGTCCTCGATCGGCACGACAGCGTCGGCGCCGAGGGGCACCGGCGCCCCGGTGGCGACTGCGACCACTGTGCCGCGAGCGAGCGTTCCGATGACCGCCCCAGCCCGGGCGTCACCGGCCACGGGGAGCGGCACCGGGGTTGTGGGCGACGCGGTGGCGCAGTCGTCTGCGCGGACCGCGAAGCCGTCCATCTCCGAGTTGTCACAGCCGGGGAGCGCCCACCTGGCGGTCACCGGCCGTGACAACACCCGTCCCCGCGCCCGGCCGAGGGGCACGAGCTCCTCCGCTGTGGCGCGTGGCGTAACCAGGCCGAGCAGTCGCTCCTGGGCCACGGCCACCGGCATGAGCTGACTCGCGGGGTTCCCCGGCATGTATTCGGCCCACCAGCGTGACGTTCTCTCAGTTTCGGCCCCCATGCTGCTTAGTTTCATGGTAGTCGAGACCCGTCGTGGACCCGCCTGAAGCTGGGAAGCAGCCAGAATTCCGGGAGCGGGTGGCCAGGGCAGCAGGATGAGCCGGCGGCCGGTGCCGCCGGCCTGGATCGGCAGCCAGGCGAGCGGTCGCCGCTAGTCAGCATGGAAGCGGCCCGGTTCTGAAGAAGGGCCGGCGCAACGAGCATCGTGGGTTGCTCAGGTGGACGAAGCTCACCCCGAGTGTTAGCGCTCCCAGTCACTGGAACGCTCACGAAGGTGTCACTGGCTAGCGCTCACGAGTGACATGTGAGGCGATCGCGGCGAACGCCCCATGACGATGGGAGGCTGAGGGGAGCCCGGTCCCGTCGTGAGGGAAGGTGCCAGCGAACCAGGTAGCCGTCCAGCACCCGCAGCGGGGCCGGGCAGGCTGCTCCTGGTGGATCACCACCCAGAGCCGCAGGGGTACTCGCTCCCCGGTGTCCAGCAAGTACCACCAGCTCGGGGGGTCAGCCGGTGAACGCGGAGTACATAGAGGTCCCGAGCACCGACCCCACGGAGCACGGAGATGGTGGCCGTGACCAGGCCGCGGGTCGGCTGGCCCGTTGCAGGGACGGCAGTCACGCCGACGGCGGCGATGATCTTGTGGAGAAGAAGACCGACGCTCTGGGTCCCGGGCGTCGGGGTTACCACCACACAGCCCGTAGAACCTCCCGGCCGTTCGCCTCGATGAGTCGCTGGGCATGGAGGGTAAACCTGGCCCAGGTCCGGAAGTTGTCGTGGGCACAGCAGTCATCGATGAGGGCGATCCGGCGGAGCGGCACGGCGTTGTAGATGGGGTGACAGAAGGGGATGACCGCTGCCACCTCCTCCCGAGTGAGCTCGGCGAAGCGCAGGTGAGCATAGAGGCGCGAGTCCAGCATCGGCTCGCGGCGCAGAACTTCGTAGCAGCCGGCGCCGCCGACCAGCACGAGGCCGACGGCGGTGGCGGCATCGTCGTGGAGGTAACGCAAGTACTCGAAGCACTCCCGATTGAGCCACTGCGCCTCGTCGACGACGACCACCCGATGGGCGAGATCGTTGACCACGCGTCGCGTTCTCTGGCGGTCCCTCTGGGCCACCCAGCGTTCGGGAGTGCCATCGGCGGCAAGCCATCGGAGAAAGAACCGAGTGCAGGCGACGTACGACTCGATCGTCGACTCCCGGAGACCCTGGCCGCGGATGGCGCTTTCGAACTCGGGGAGCCTTGCCTCCAGCTGAGCGACGGTCAGGGCCTCGCGGCGGGCCGGCGTGGGATCTGCCACGCAGGGAAGTCTAGGTTCCGCCGTCGCGGAGGGAGCCGGATTGTCCGCGTCGGGGGCGCGGTGGGGTGGTAGGAGGTCGCGCGCTCGGCCAGCCTTGCGCCGAGGTCCTCAGATAACCTGGGCCCGACTTCCGGGCCTCCTGGGACTTCCTACGAGCGCGCTCTTGGCAGGAATGGTACCTGTGGGCGATTTCACTGGCTGCTGGCGTCCCGAACCGCGCCGACGAGCCTTCCGACGCCGCGGCAGGCCGCCGGGAAGTGCGCCATGCCGGCGGTTGAGGCACCTTCCCGAATACGAAGGCCGCCGGCGGGGTGCCCTCCAGCCCTCCCCGCTTGAAGGCGACTACGGGCGAGAGGAGGAGGGTAGCTGCTGGCGTCGAGTGAGGTCAGCGTCGCCCAGCCTAGTGCCCTGTCGCTTGAGCGCTCCGCGGCAGGGATGGGACCGTGCCAGCAGCCAGGCAGCAGCGGCGCACGCTACTTCAAACCTACTTCAAGCCCACTGAAAGAATCTGAAATGCGTCGGCCTAAGAGCTTGCGCCAATAGGTGATTGACGCGTTCAAGGACAGCGCCTCGGACGGGTGTCCCAGCGGTAGCGTTTCCACGCCTCGCGGACCAGGCGGCGGACGATGATGATGGCGTTCGCCAGGGCGACGTAGAAGCGGACCACCACGCCGCGGCGTTCGGTGCACCAGGCCAGCTTCTTGAACGCGTTGTGCCAGGCGTTGGTCCGCTCCACGACCCAGCGCGAGGTTGCTCGCAGCGGCGCCGGCTTGCCCAGCTTGGCAATGCACGGCGCCAGGCCGCGGCGATCGAGCTCGGCGCGGGTCTTGCCCGAGTCGTAGCCACGGTCGAGGTGCACGGTGGTCTCGCCGGGTGGCAGGGCACGATCGGCGAGGGTGTCCAGCGTGGAGGCGAGTAACGGCGAGTCATTCTGATTGGCCGGTGCC
>Ga0224558_1004037_pt1 | contig 11701 bp, 9 predicted proteins | sample 714S32024metaG_FD_180682 | JGI IMG/M metagenome (GOLD analysis project Ga0224558, IMG submission 180682) | Peat soil microbial communities from Stordalen Mire, Sweden - 717 S3 20-24 | ecosystem: Environmental > Terrestrial > Soil > Wetlands > Peat | place: Sweden: Norrbotten County, Stordalen... | reverse complement strand
TAAAAGATGGCGCCGCAGAATGGCCACCTTCTCCTCAGCAGTGTAGTGCTTGCGCTCTTTTCTCATACGTTCGCTCCGCTATCTTAACGGACGAACGCTTTCTCCATTTCCAGCTGAGGCGGGACAGGATGCCTGACCCGTTCAGAGTTTTTATCGGCGGGGTCATCTACAAACTTGAGGCCAAAAAGGGAAACTAGGGAGGGGGATTCGAACCCCCGGTTCGGGGATTGCCAGGGGAGGGGGGCACCCCCCCCAAAAAAAGCGCATTCCCGCCCAGATTTTCCCTGCTGAGTTGCAAGTTTCCCCTTCCACCGTGGATACTGAAGACACTCCATCATGAATACAAAACTCTCTCCCTCCGTCCCGTCTCAACTGGAAACTGAATGCCTGGTCGTAGTGGCCCTCGATAGGGCCGAAAACGATAGCAGCAGAAAAGAAGACCGCAGCGAAAAAGATAAGCCGGCGCCAACCGTCGAATGCGCCGACGCCGCCGTGCTTGAAGCCGCCAAAGATGTGATTGCCAGCGGCGAAGTCACCGGCAAGTCATTCGAAACCACGCTGCTGCATCGTCCTGCAGGATTGAAAGCGAAACGCCTGCTCCTCGTCGGCGGCGGCAAGGCTAAGAATTTTTCCGTCGCGGAATTACGCAAGCTCGCGGGCGCCGCCGTGCGCACCCTGAAGGGGAAGAGTATCCGCAGCTTTGCCTTTGCTCTCCCTGCAAACGGCAATGCTGCGGGAGTCTCTGCCGATGACGCGGTGCGCGCGATCGTCGAAGGCGCTTTCGTCGGCAACTTCGATCCCGGCTACTACAAGAGCGATCGCAATGACAAAGACGAGAAAATCGACGCCGTCACCATCGTCGTGAAAGGCGATGCAAAGGCCCTGGAAAGCGCCCTGCAAACCGGACGCATCGTCGCCGAGTCGCAGAACTTCACCCGCGACCTGGTCAACGAACCCTCCAATCTTATGACGCCCACCATACTGGCCGAGCGCGCTAGGAAAATGGCGGCGGAAGTCGGCCTGAAGTGCGAGATCTACGGCGCCGACAAGATCAAAGAACTAAAGATGGGCGCGTTCTGGGGAGTGGCCCAAGGCTCCGACGAACCTCCCGCGCTCATCGTCCTGCGCTATGATCCCGCTGGCGCGGCCGACAAAGTGCATCTAGGTTTGGTAGGCAAAGGAGTCACCTTCGACACCGGAGGCATCTCCATCAAACCCGCCGACGGCATGGAGAAAATGAAGTACGACATGGCCGGAGCCGCCACCATGATCGGCGCCATGCGAGCCATCGCTTTGCTGAAGCCCAAGGTGAAAGTCACCGCCATCGTCTGCGCCACCGAAAACATGCCCTCCGGCAAAGCGCAAAAGCCGGGAGACGTACAGATCGCCATGTCCGGCAAGTCCATAGAAATTATCAACACCGACGCCGAAGGACGCCTCATCCTCGCCGACGGCCTCTGCTACGCCCGCCAACTCGGCTGCACGCATTTGGTCGATGCCGCCACCCTGACCGGCGCGGTCGTCGTGGCCCTGGGCTACGTGAACGCCGGCATCTTCGCCAGCGACGACCAGATGTACGAGCGCTTCGCGAACGCCAACCAACAAGCGGGCGAGAAAATGTGGCGCCTTCCCCTCGACGACGAATACAAAGAGATCATCAAATCGAACATCGCCGACATCGTGAATTCCGGCGGACGCTGGGGCGGCGCGATCTCAGCTGCCATGTTCCTCAAGGAATTTGCCGAAGACACGCCCTGGATCCACCTCGACATCGCCGGTACCGCCTGGATGGAAGAGAACAAACCGTGGATCGCCAAAGGCCCGTCGGGGATCGCCCTGCGCAGCCTGGTGGAGTTTGTGAAGAGCTACGCGGCGTGATCGCTCGAACTGGTTCCGGAAAGCTGGCCCTGAGCGCAGCCGAAAAGAGGGCCGCTCCGGGCCGGCCGCGGGCGCTTTAGCTGGGAAAGGTTCCGAGTCTCCTGTGATATCATTCTCGCGATTTCAGTTCTGCAATTTGATCCAAGCATGGCCCCTCCAGTCGCTTCCCAGCATGAGTTAGCTGGCGAAATTCGGCCGCCCTCCCTAGCGCAAGTGTTGGGGATTGTTCTCATTTCCTACCTGGTTTTTCTCGCCGTTCTGTCTTTTATAGGAGGTTCGTATTGGTCATTGGTGGGCGGTAAGTTTGGGGATAACCCAGGCTACCTGGCAGCCGCGTCGGCGATCAGACACTGGACGTTCTCGGGGGTCGATGTGAAGCAGTTTTGGGGAGTGTCTTACGCCGTAGCGTGCGTATCGCTCCTGACCGGAGCTTCTGAAGGCCTCGCCCTGGTCGTAGTGTGCGTCGGCGCGTCTTTGGCGAGCGTGGCGCTCTGTTACTGGCTTTGGGATGGCTGGATCGCTGTATTTTTCGCGCTGTTGAGTCTTGACTGGTTCCAGCGCTCGCTGCTGGGAGGAGCGGAGCCGCTTTTTATGGCATTGCTTCTGGGCTCCTTCCTCGCGCTGCGGCGCGACCGCTGGGTATTAGCAGTCGTCTTGGGATCGCTCGCCACCGTGGTTCGGCCCTTTGGAGTCTTCGCGCTGGTGGGGTTGGGAGTTCTGTGCTCCAAAGATCCAGTCGGCCGGCGTGGGATACAGGCGAAGCCGAGTGACGAGCTTCTGCGGCTGCAGTCCGATATCCTCCCAGACTTTGCCCCATTGCTGCTCTGTCCAGTAGTTATAGGGCAGCGCGACTCCGAACCTGGCGTTGCCCACCCAGTCCATGAAGCGCAAACGCGTTCCTGCCGCGAGTCCTTTGCGGAAATGATCTTTGACAAGGACGTATTCCCGGGCCACCCGCCGGGCTTCCCTCTGCAGAACACTGGGATCGACGGTGTGGTGCAGAACATCGGAGAGCAGCACCACATTAAAGGCCGAGTCTTCAAAAGGAAGATGATGACCGTCAAACATCTGTATCGGGATGTGAGTGTGTTCGCGAACTAGCACGTCGACCCCACAAACGCGGACGTCCGGCCTGTGGGATTGAAGAAGCGCGGAAATTAGTCCGTCACCGCAGCCGACATCAAGCACGCTCGCCCCGCGTGGAACCAGGCTGGCGAACTGCTCCGAGAGGACTCGCACCCTCCGGCTGAAGACCAATTTGTTATGTAAGGTGCCGACAACGCTCATGGTTGTGTGACGCCCGTGCCCGTACCAAACTGTGGAAACGTCGTGTCCACCCTGTCCAACAATAACACCCACCGGCTGGGAACAAATTGCGGAGACGCCTTACTGCGTACCTGTGTTCGGGTAAAGAGAAATCGAATGCCGTCCGCCCTGCGGCTACAATGAACTGATCTGGGCCTGCTCCGGAACGGGCCGATAGCTCATCGAATTACCGTGGATCTCCCGCAAAAAATCCGCAGCCTGCCTACTTCCCCCGGCGTTTACCTCTACAAAAACGCCGAAGGCGAAGTCATTTACGTCGGCAAGGCCAAGAACCTGCGCGCACGCGTCTCTTCCTACTTTCATGAAGGCCGATGGGAGGACGCAAAAACCGGCACGCTCGTCCGCGAAGCCGTCGACGTCGACTACATAGTCGTCGCCAATAACAAAGAAGCGCTGGCCCTTGAGAACCACCTGATCAAGCAAAAGAAGCCACGCTTCAACATCCTGCTGCGCGACGACAAGACTTACCCCTACGTGAAACTCACCCTGGCCGAACGCTTTCCGCGCGTGTACGTCACGCGCCGCCTGCGCAAAGACGGCAGCGCCTACTACGGCCCGTACTTCCCTGCCAATCTCGCCTATCGCATCGTGGACCTGATTCATCGCCACTTCATGGTCCCATCCTGCAAAGTAGATTTAACGCGCAACCATCCGCGCCCATGCCTTCAGTTCTATATCAAACGCTGTCTCGGTCCGTGCGTGAAGGAACTGACCACGCCGGAGACTTACAGTGAAGCCGTACGCGACGTAAAGTTTTTTCTCGAAGGCCGCCAAACCGACCTGGTCAAATCTCTGCGCCAGCGCATGTCGGAGGCGGCCGAGGCGCAGGAGTTCGAGCGCGCTGCCCGCTATCGCGACCTGATCTCAACCGTCGAGCAGTTGCAGGAGAAGCAGCGCATCGCCGCCGCCGAAGGCGACGACGCCGACGTCTTCGGTTTTCACTACGAGAACCAGATGCTCGCCGTGAACCTGTTCCACATGCGCGGAGGAAAAGTCCTGGACCGCCGCGAATTTTTCTGGGAGGACCTGCCTGAGTTCGTGTGGGTCCGGGTCTCTGCGCCGGACAAGACGGGGGCCTTCGGCTCCGCTCAGGACAGGCTCCGCCCCGCCACCACACAGGAATTCCATCCCGGAGAATTCTTCTCCGCCCTGGTCAAGCAGCTCTATCTAGCCCAACCGTACGTCCCGCGCAACATCTTCGTTCCCGTCGACTTCGAAGACCGCGAAGAACTTGAAGACGCGCTCAGCGAACAGCTCGCGGGCGAGGGCGGACGAGCCACGCGCGTCCACATCACCGTTCCGCATCGCGGAGACAAACGCGAGCTCATCGATCTCGCCGGCACCAACGCCAAGCAGTCCTACGACCAGCGTTTCCGCGTCCTGAAGCCAAACGCGCGCGCCATTCAAGAAGCCTTCCAAGACGCGCTCGCCCTCCCCGATCTCCCCAAGCGCATCGAGTGTTTCGACATCTCTCACATTCAGGGGGCGGAAACGGTAGCCTCGATGGTCGTTTGGGAAGACGGCAAGATGAAAAAATCGGACTACCGGAAGTTCATCATCAAGACCGTCACCGGCGTGGACGATTTCGCCTCCATGCGCGAGGTGGTTACGCGCCGTTACCAGCGCCAGCGGGAAGAAAAAAAGCCCTTGCCCAGCCTGGTGCTGATCGACGGCGGCCTCGGACAGCTACACGCCGCCGCACAGGCGCTCGAAGCCCTGGAAATCATCAACCAGCCGCTGGCTGCCATCGCCAAGCGAGAAGAGATCATCTACGTCTACGGACAGGAAGACGACCCCGTCGTTCTCGATCATCATTCTCCCGTCTTACACCTGGTGCAGATGATCCGCGACGAAGCCCATCGCTTCGCCGTGACCTTTCATCGCAAGCGCCGCCAGATCCGCGACCGCGCCACTGAGTTACGGGAAATTCCCGGAGTAGGCGAATCCACCACCCGCCGCCTGCTGGAACATTTCGGCAGCCTGCAAGCCGTGAAGCAAGCGGATGTAGCGGCGCTGTCGGCGGTCGTGACCAAATCTCAAGCCGAAGCAATTCTCGAACATTTTCGAAGGGCAGCTCTCAGCTCTTAGCTGTCAGCTCTCAGTTCTCAGCACCAAGTACCCTTGTCATCCTGAGCGAAGCGAAGGACCTGCTTTTGGCCATCTTGAGCGCATCTCGCGTGCGCCCACCCTTCGTCTTGAAGGTTGGAATTCGCGCAGGGACAAGCGGCGGCTGTCGGCGTACAATTCTCACCGTAGCTCGTGTTCGCAATCGAGCGGGAGGCCCCCATGCCCGTGTACGACTACATCTGCAACGATTGTCACAAAACCTTCGAATTAATTCTTACCCTGAAAGAACACGAAGTAGACGCGAAATGTCCCAAGTGCGGCAGCAAGAACGTGGAGCAGGAAGCAACCGCCTTCTACGCCGTGACCGGGAAGAAGAGCTAGGTTAGTCCTGGAAAATAACCAAGCGGTGCCGGGTGATGAAGCCGGGAGGCTTTGTGCGCCACGGATTCTGCTGAGGGCACCTAAAATGCGCGGTGGCCGCGGAGCCCCCACCGCATGGACCCGCTCTCAGCGCACCGAGGCTGTCGTGAGACGCTTCGGCCCGGCCTCCAGTATGTGCTCCGGGCACTCGGCCATCATCAGCTTGAAGTTCTCGATGAAGCGAGCCGCCAGCGCATCGTACTTGTTAAAATACTGCTCCCGGCTTGGCCAGGTATTCGCCGGATCCAGGATCTGCGACGGCACTCCCTCGCATTCAACCGGCACATCGAAGCCAAAAACCGGATCCTTCCTGTACGCCACCTTGAGCAGTGAGCCGCTGAGCGCGGCATTGAGCAGCGCGCGGGTGTGATGGATGCTGATACGCTTGCCCACGCCAAACGGTCCGCCCGTCCAGCCCGTGTTCACCAGCCACACGTTCGAGCCGTGCTTTTGGATCTTTTTCTTCAGCAGCTCCGCGTAGGCCAGCGGATGATGCACCATGAACGGCCCGCCGAAGCACGTGCTGAAGGTCATCTCGGGCTCCACCCCCAGCCCGATCTCGGTGCCGGCAATCTTGCTGGTGTAGCCGGAAATGAAATGGTAGATGGCCTGATCCGGGCTGAGCTTGGAGATGGGCGGCATCACGCCGGAGGCATCGCAGGTAAGGAAAATGACGTTCCGCGGGTGCCCGGCGCGCTTCTCCGGCAGGTGATTGGCGATGTAGGAAAGCGGATAAGCCGCCCGCGTGTTCTCCGTCATGGTGTCGTCGTCCAAATCCAGCCGCCGCGAGACGGGATCGAAGCCGACGTTTTCCAGCACGGTCCCAAACTGCCGGGTGCACGCATAAATCTGCGGCTCGGCTTCTGGCGAAAGGCGGATCACCTTGGCATAACAGCCATCTTCGAAGTTGAACACTCCGTTGTCGCTCCAGCCATGCTCGTCGTCGCCGATCAGGTGTCGCTTGGGGTCGGCGGAAAGCGTCGTTTTGCCGGTGCCCGAGAGCCCGAAGAAAATGGCGACATCGCCGTCGTTACCGACGTTGGCCGAGCAATGCATGGAGAGCACGCCCTGCAATGGCAACAGAAAATTCAGGACCGTAAAGATGGTCTTCTTGATTTCCCCGGCGTAGTTGGTGCCACCGATGATGGCCAGTCGTTCCCGGAAGTTGAGCATGATGAACGTTTCCGAACGCGTGCCGTCCACCATGGGCGAGGCCAGAAACGAGGGCGCCGCGATCACGGTGAATTCGGGCACGTGCCGCCGGAGTGCATCTTGACCCCGAACCTTCAGGAACATGGTGCGCGCAAACAAACTGTGCCACGCCTTTTGCGTGATGATGCGGACGGGCAGGCTGTACTCCGGGTCGGCTCCCGCAAAGCAGTCCTGCACGAAAACATCGCGCCCCTGCAAGTAGCCCTGCAGGCGCGCCAGCAGCGCGCTGAAATTCTCGCTGGTGACGGGCCGGTTGTACTGGCCCCACCAGATCTTCTCCTCGGTGGATTGCTCGCGCACCACGAATTTGTCGGCCGCGGCCCGCGCCGTGTGTTTGCCGGTGTCCACCACCAGTGGTCCGAGGTGCGAGAGAGCGCCCTCGGAACGGAAAATGCTCTCCTCATAAAGCGCCGGCGTCGGCAGATTCCAGTAGGCACGCCGCAGATTGACCAGCCCATGGTTGGCGAGGCCGTAGACACTGGCCAGCTTCCCTGCCTCTTTTACAGCGGGAGATTGCACGTCGAGGTAGATGTTCATTGCCAATCCCTCACAAGTTTGCGGTCGCCGAGGTAGAGTTCGTTGGAGGAATTCGGATCGAGCGCCCACTTGATGCGATCCAGGCCCTCGGTGATATCGCGGATGGTGCCGCAGTAGCTCAGCCTCAGATGCCCCTCGAAGCCGAACTCCTTGCCCGGCACCGTGACCACCCGCACTTTCTCGAGCAGGAAATTGGAGAGCTTCTGCGAATCCTTCATGTACGCGCTGAAATCCGGGAAGCAGTAGAAGGTGCCTTCCGGTTTGTGAACTTTGACGCCGTCGAAAGCGTGCAAGCGGTCCATCATCACGTTCCGGTTGTTCTCGAGCGTCATTCGCAGGCTGTCAACCGACGATTGCACGCCGTTGAGCGCGCCCACCGCTGCCCACTGCCCGGGGGAAGAAGGCCCGGAGGTCTGTTGCGACTGGATGGTCGCCATGGCCTCGATCAGCGGCTCATTCCCGATCGCCCAACCGATGCGGAACCCGGTCATGGCATACATCTTCGATACCCCGTTGATCACCACCAGCTTCGATTGTTCGAGCGGCGCCTTCATGTAGTCGTAGCCGATGGTCGCGTTCTTGCCGTCGAACACCAGCCGGTTGTAGATGTCGTCCAGGATGAGATAAATGCTCCGCTTCTCGCAAAACTCGACCATCTCCTGGACGAACTCCCGGGAGTACATGGCGCCCGAAGGGTTATTGGGGCTGTTCAGAATGATGGCTTTGGTGTAGGAACCGCACGCGTCCGCGATTTCTTTGACGGTTGGGAAAAACGTTCCGTCCTCCGCCGTGACCGGCACGGGAACACCGCCCGCGAGCTTCACCATCTCCGGATAGCTCACCCAGTAGGGAGCCGGGAAAATCACCTCTTCCTTCGGATCCAGGATGGCGTGCAGCAGCACCATCAGCGACTGCTTGGCGCCGCCCGAAGCGATCACGTTGTCTGCCGACACAATCTTCTTGTAGTGCTCTTCGGTATAGCGGATGATGGCTTTCTTCAGTGCAGGAATGCCGTCGGGCGCCGTGTACCGGATTTCTCCGGTATTCAGCAGTGCCGCGCAGTTGATCACTGCATCAATGGGGGCTTTACTCTTTGGTTCGCCGCCTCCCAGGTGAATGATGGGCTCTCCTTTGTCGCGGAGCAGAGCCGCAGTTTCATTCAGCTTGAGAGTCGCCGACTCCCGGATGGACCGGGCAAGCTGGCTAAGACTCATGACGATTATTTCCTTCCTCGCGAATATTAAATTAAAGACTTCTCACCCTGTCGTGCTTGTCATCACATCCCTGCGTGACGCCGTGGCATGCGCTGAACCCCCTCAGCCGGGCGCCCTGGACCTGGACCAGAAAGTATATCTCGAAATACTTCTCCTGGATTGACCCCGGGGTGCCCCGCTCCTTGCGGGTTTTGCAAGGGGCGAGAGTGAGCATCGTCGCACAACCACTTGAAAACGGTCGTTCACGATGATACCCTTCCGCGTCCGCACTTGGGCCATTTCCATCCGGCCCAAAATCATCAGGAGGCAAGATGAGAAAAGTTCTATGGGCCACGCTGCTTGTCGTGACGCTATTAACCGCGCTCCCCACCTTTGCACAGAATCCGAACTATGACTACGGACCGGTGTGGCGCGTTACCTACTACGAACTGAAGCCGGGTCAGGGTGAGGCGTTCTGGAAAGATTTTCGCGAGAACGGCAAGCCTGTCTGGGAAATGTTGAAGAAGGAAGGCCTGATCGGCAACTACAAAGTCTGGACCAACGTGACCACCGATGCCCCGCACGACTGGGATATCGCGGTCGGCTACATGGTTCCGAACTGGGCGACCATCGACCAGCTCGACGCCAAAGCCTCAACCCTCATCGCCAAGCATTACGGATCGCGAGAGGCGATGATCGAAGCGGGAAAGAAACGCAACGATATACGCACAGTGGTAGCGAGCAAGCTGGCGCGCGAAGTCATGCCGAAATAGGGGTTGAATCACAGGCTGCCTCAGGACGCACCGAAGGGGCCGGGACTTTCTCACTCTCGGCGTGCTGCGGAGTCAGGGGCAGGGCTGTGCACCGGAAAAACATTATTTATGAATGGTCATCCCGAGCGTAGCGAGGGATCTGCAGTTCGCCGCAAAAATGCAGATCCCTCGCTTCGCTCGGGATGACAAAATCTGGATGAATTGAGAGCTGAAACGCGCTCTAACTTCCACCGCACACTGCCTAACGCCCATCCCTAAGCTTCGTCGCCAGGAACGACTTGACCACAATCTGGTTGGGTTGCATGCCGACGGGGATGATGGTCAGCAAGGAATATTCCGAGGGCTCAAATTTCTTCTTGGGCTGGCGTTTCTGAATTACGGCGAGGTCTCCGGAACCGGAGTCGACGACCAGCAGGTAGTTCTGGTTCTGCGAAAGCGCCAGCGCGTCGGGATGCGTCCCTACGGGGAGATACGCCACTATCTTGCCTATGTCGATGTCGTAGACCGCGATGTTATTCGATCCGAAGTCGGAGATGTACAAGCGCGAGTTATCGAGCGAAACCACGCCGCGCGTAGGCTGCGCGCCGATGAGATAGCTGCCCGAAACTTCGTTGGGCGTGGTCTCGATGATGGAGATGCTGCCGGCGTCGAAGTTGAAAGCGGCCAGTTCTCCGCCGTCCGGTTTCAGCGCCAGACTGACCGGAGATTTTCCAACATCAAGAAGCGCAAGCAGCTTGTCGTTTTTGATATCGATGCTGGCAACCTGCCCTGATCCGGAACAGGAAACGAACGCCTTGCTGGAATCAGGCAGAATGGCAATGTCCTCGGGATGAATGCAGATGTTGATGGCGGAGCGCACAGCCAGCCGCGCGGTGTCGATGATGGAGACGGAGTTATCGGCACGATTGCTGACGACCACGGTGGACCCGTCGGGCGAAACGCGGGCCAGGCCGGGACTTCCGCCGACGTGGAGCGTGGCCGCTACGGTGCGACGGTCGAGATCGAGGACCGAAACGTTGGCGGAACCGGAATTGGCGACGTAAGCGCGGCGCCCGTCGGGAGAAACATCGATGAAGAAGGGGCGTCCGTAAACGCCGACGGTAGCCACAACTTTATTCTGCTCCGCATCAATCACGCTAACGTTCGAGGAGCCGCTGTTGACAACGTAAACTTCATTCCGCTTCGGATTGGCGGCGACTCCAGTGGGCTCGGAGCCAACCTGTAGAGTGCGAACAGGGCGAAAGCTGCGCAGGTCGATGACGGTAACCGTGTTGCTCTTGCCATTAGTTACATATGCGTATTCGCGGTAGAGCGGCCCGTAGGCCGGCAGACTGCGCTCATGGAAGTAGTACCAGCCAGCGGCGAGGACGAGCGGGACGAGGACGGCGAGTAGCAGGAATTTTCTCAAGGACGAGTTGGCCTCGCTAAGAGCACGAGATTATCAGATACGGCTGGGTCAGCCCACCATCAGTCCGCCGACCTTGTGACTTCGGCTGGAACATGGCTCGTTGCGGGGACACTGCGTCCCACGACCGCCGCGATCTGCCTGACCTGTTGCATCAGCGCGTCGAATTGATCGGGGAACAGCGACTGCATGCCATCGGAGAGGGCGCGGTCGGGATCGTGGTGAACCTCTACCATCAGGCCGTCGGCTCCGACGGCGACGGCGGCGCGGGAGAGTGGAGTTACTTTGTTGCGCTTGCCGGTGCCGTGGCTGGGATCCACTATGATCGGCAGATGACTTAGGCGCTGGACGGCCGGCACGATGCTGAGATCGAGCGTATTGCGGGTGTGATCGGCGAAGGTGCGCACTCCCCGCTCGCACAGGACTATGTTGTAGTTGCCCTCGCTCATGATGTATTCGGCGGCCATAAGAAATTCTTCGAGCGTCGCCGAGAGACCACGCTTCAGCAGGACGGGCTTGTGGGCCCGGCCGGCGCGCTTGAGCAGAGAGAAGTTCTGCATGTTGCGGGCGCCGATCTGGATGACATCGGCGTACTGGTCGACCAGGTCGAGCGATTCGTAATCGACGGCTTCGGTGACGATGAGCAGACCGAAGCGGTCACGAATTTCGGCCATGATCTTCAGACCTTCTTCGCCGAGTCCCTGGAAAGAATACGGAGAGGTGCGGGGCTTGTAGGCGCCGCCGCGGAAGAACTGGGCTCCGGCACGGGCGACACGCTCGGCGATTTTGAGCGCCTGGTCGCGAGTCTCGATGCCGCACGGGCCGGCGATGATGGCCAGGTCGGGGCCTCCGATGGTGGCGCGCGAATTGGGAAATTTGATGACGGTGTT
>Ga0224558_1004036_pt1 | contig 11702 bp, 12 predicted proteins | sample 714S32024metaG_FD_180682 | JGI IMG/M metagenome (GOLD analysis project Ga0224558, IMG submission 180682) | Peat soil microbial communities from Stordalen Mire, Sweden - 717 S3 20-24 | ecosystem: Environmental > Terrestrial > Soil > Wetlands > Peat | place: Sweden: Norrbotten County, Stordalen... | reverse complement strand
AGAACGCTCTCGGAGGAGACGATCACCCTCGCAGAGGAAGACGACCCCGAGCTCGCTGCCTACAACGCCTACCTAGCCGGGTTGGCTCGAGCCGACTCTACCCAGACGCAGAAACGGCGCTGAGATCACGCTCCTGCAGGTACGCAGGGCTAAAGGGTCTCATCCCCCGGACGTGACGTAGGCGATCGCCAAACCGTCATAGCCCTTGGTTCCCACCGTCTGGAGAGCGGTGGCGGTGACGCGCAGATCGGACGCGAGCAGCTCAATGGCACGCCGCATCCCCTGCACGCTTGCGTCGTCGCTGGCTGGATCGGCCACGGTCCCGTCGCGCACGACGTTGTCGATGACGATCAAGCTCCCGGGACGTGAGAGCCGGAGCACCCAGGATACGTACTCGGGGGTGCTCGGCTTGTCCGCGTCGATGAACACGAGGTCGAACGGCCCGGCAGCTTCGGCTGCGAGCTTGGACAATGTGTCGAGCGCCACGCCGAGGCGAATATCCACCACGTCGGCCAGGCCTGCGCGGTCTATGTTCGCCTGGGCGACCTCCGCATGCTTCGGATCCGCCTCGAGCGTGATGAGACGCCCGTCGGAAGGAAGTGCTCTGGCAAGCCATATCGCGCTGTAGCCACCGAGAGTCCCGATCTCAAGGATGCTCCTCGCCCGGGACGCAAGGGCGAGCAGGTGCAGAAGCTTGCCCTGGTTGGGAGCCACCGCGATCGGCGGCAGACCGGCGTCTGCACTGGCCTGAAGCGCCGCGTCCAGCGCCGCGTCAGACCCGACCAGCATGTTGGTGATGTAGCTGTCGACGGCATTCCAGACCTCTTGTGTCACCCCACCGGTCTACCAGCCGACCGCCAACAGTCGAGCTCTCAGAAGAGCCGCGTTACCGGTTGGGCGTTACCGGTTGGGCGTTACCGGTTGGGCGTTACCGGTTGGGCGTTACCGGTTGAGCACGATGGGACTCATCGTCGGCTGCGCTCGCCTTGGGCGCCGCGAGAACAGGGTCGGCCAGTTCCCGGCGTCTACGCCTTGGGCTCGGTGCGGTCTGCTCCGAGTGCGACCTCAGCATCCTCCAGGCGGCTCGCGTCCGGAGTGTCGGCGGCGCGCTCGGCGCGCACGTGACGCCAGCGGCGGAGGACGAACCCGGCGATCGCCAGCACAGCCAGAACGACGAGCACATAACCCGCCACGCTGAACCCGTGGGTGAGTCTGTGCCATTGCCCACCGAGGCTGTAGGAGGCGCCGGCCAGAGAACCGATCCAGACGAGGCTTCCTGTAGAGGTGAGGATCCCGAAGCGCGCCGGCTGCATCTGCGCCACTCCGGCCGGTAGCGCGACGAAGGTGCGCACAACCGGCACGACACGGCCGATGAGCACGCTCCACTCCCCTCGATGGTCGAACCAGCACTCTGCACGGTCCAGATCGGCGTGGCTGAGCAACACGTAACGACCGAAGCGCTCTACGAGCGGGCGCCCTCCTAGGCGTCCGATCCCGTACCCGATGAAGGCGCCCACCGTCTCCCCTGCCGTACCCAGCACGATCACCGCGACCAAGTCCAGCCGTCCTGTGGACGCGAGGTATCCCGCAAAACCCACGGTGATCTCGGAGGGGAAGGGTATGCAGGCTGCCTCTGCCACTGTGAGCAGGATGAGCGCCAGGTATCCCCACGACGACAGGAAGTGCTCCACGGGTCCTCATTTCTATACGATCTTCCCTATCCCGATCTACGCGTACCGGGTAGACAGGTAGCGTCCCCTGGATGTCCGCATCGTCCGCTCCGTCTGACGCATGTGATCCCGATGGGGTCCTGCATTCGCTCCTCCAGCCGTCTGGGACTGCGACGACCCCCGATGGGGTTGACGTCTGCTTCTACGACCTCGGAGGCCACGGGCCTGATCTCGTTCTCGCCCACGCCACAGGCTTCTGCGCAGCCGTGTTGTCGCCTATGGCTGTTGCACTTCGCGATCGGTTCCACTGCGTAGCGCTCGACCTGCGGGCGCACGGTCGAAGTGGGCGGCCCGCGGACCGAGACTTCGACTGGCACGGCTTTGCGACCGACGTGCTGGCCGTCGTCGATTGCCTGGATCTCGATTCCCCTGCCGGGTTCGGACACTCGTGTGGGGGCGCCACCCTGTTGCTCGCGGAGCAGGCGCGCCCGGGGACCTTCGACTCCCTCTACTGCTACGAGCCGGTCGTCCGTCCTGCCGACGCTCCCCTTGCACCTAGCCGAAACGGCAATTCCCTCGCGCGCGGCGCCCTGCGCCGGCGCAGCGCCTTCACCTCGCGCGAAGAGGCCCTCGCCAACTTCAGTGCGAAGGCCCCGTTCGACCGGTTCCGCTCCGACGTCCTCGCGGCCTATGTCGACAACGGGTTCGCCTCCGGACCCGAGGGGGGAATCTCCCTACGCTGCCGGCGCGAGGACGAGGCGTCGATGTACGCCCATGGGTTCTCGCACGATGCCTTCGCCCGACTCGCGACCATCAGGTGCCCGGTGACCCTCGCCTGCGGCGCCGAGACAGACAGCTTCGGACCGGACTTCCTGGCCATCTTGGCTGGACGTCTTGCGAGCCCAACGACGCTGGCGCTGCCCGGTCTGGGGCATTTCGGACCGCTCGAGGACCCCGACGCGGTGGCTAGATCCGTAACCGCTTCCCTCGCCAATCGCGATAACCCGAACGAAGCTCGGACCTTCTGCCGATAGGAACCGATAGGAACTGCTGGTAGGAACGAGTCGAACCAGCGAGCCGGTCCACGAAGCCGACACACTCCCGGCGTACCCTCGTGGGGTGCCATTGCCGTTGCCCAGATCCCTGTCCCCGTCGAAGGTGAGCAAGTTCACCGATTGCGCGCTCGCATTCCGGTTCAGCGCCATCGACCGACTACCCGAACCGCCCTCCCCTCACCTTCTCAAGGGAACCCTGGTCCATGGGGCGCTCGAACGACTGTTCTGGGAGCTTCCTCGGGGAGGTCGAAGCGCGGCCGCCGCCAGGAAGGCCCTCGATGCCGCATGGGAGGCATTGGAGAACGGTCCGGAGGCCGAGGGCCTCGAGTTCTCAAGCGACGAGCGCGAGGCGTTCGTCCGTGACGCGTGGGTACTCGTCGAGGGGTACTTGAAGCTCGAGGACCCCGACACCGTCGACGCCGCCGGAGTCGAACTCCTCCTGGAGGCAGAGGTGGGTGGCGTGATGCTGCGCGGGATCATCGACCGTCTGGACGTGACCCCGGGAGGCGATCTGGTGGTCGTCGATTACAAGACCGGCCGGGTGCCTTCCGAGATCCAAGAACGCCATCGCTTGGGCGGTGTGCACTTCTATGCCCTGCTGTGCGAGAAAGTCCTAGGCGTAAGGCCCGCGCTCGTGCGCCTGATGTACCTTCGCGAGCCGCTTGTGATCGAGACCGCTCCCTCCGATCAAGCTCTGCGCGGGCTCAAGCAGCGCACCGCCGCGGTATGGGCAGCCATCGAGCGCTCGTGCGCCGCGGAAGACTTCCGGCCCAAACCCGGTCCTCTCTGCGACTGGTGCTCGTTCCGTTCACTCTGCCCGGCCTTCGGAGGAGACCCTTCGCTTGCCGGTGACCTCGCGGCTGCTGGTACCAGTAGGTGAGGATGTCTGGCGTGGTCAGCCCGTCTGAGTCGCCATCCTTGCTCCCCTCGGCCTTGTCCGAGACGTTTGTCGACTCGGTCGACTGGATCGACTGGATCGACAGAACCGTCGACACCGCCTTTGCCCCGCTCAGAGGCCTCCCCGGCCCCGACGCAATCGCTTCGGTCGCGTCCGCCCTCGGGGACCACGGGCTCGTCTGGTTCCTCTTGGCTTTGGCACGCGCCCGGCGACCGGGCCGGCGCAGAACTGTGGCGATGCGGGCACTGGTGTTCACGGGAGCTTTCACGCCACTGGTGAACGCCAGATTGAAGGCCGCCGTGGGACGAGTACGGCCCGAAGACCAGCCGGCTCGGCCACTGCCTGTCCGTATCCCCCGCACCACTAGCTTCCCGTCGGGTCACGCCCTCGCCGCCTGGTGCGCGGCAACCCTCCTCGACGACGACGATGCATGGGCGCCCGCGTACTACGCCATGGCGACCATCATCTCGGTGAGTCGTGTCCACGCCCGTCTCCACCACACCACCGACGTTTTGGCCGGATCGCTACTCGGGATACTGCTCGGCCGCCTCGGGCGCCTGCTGTTCCCTGTGAAGTACCCGTAACGTGACGGCTTGTTCCTGGTGAGATAACGACTCCTCGCAGCAAAGAACGTGTATTTGCAGACCAACGTTTCTCCCAGCATGCCGATACGGAACTTTGCCGTCACCTACGACTATCGCTACCCCTTCACGTGAAACGCCCATGAGCACGTCATCACCGCTTTGCGCGGCGGGGCGCCCTTGAGATGGAGTTCCTGCCGTTCTCCCTTACCCAGACCCATGTCGCGGAGGGCGCAGCCGACATATGGGAGGACCGTACTAACTAAGCTCGAACATCGCGAGCTGAACGAGGTCAAGCGCACCACGATCCCTCACTGGGCTGGGTGCGGCGCCCCCGCGACGGATCATCCAGACCCGATCGCATCAGGAGGTGGCGAGCTTGCCGAGCAGAGCTCGAGTTCGCGAGAGCTCGTCCGGCGTCCCAAACGCGGCTCCGCAGAAATCAGTGGCCCCGGCATCGGCAAAACGCCCGATCGAGGTGGCAACCTCTTCCTCGCTCCCCACGATCGCAACGTCCGGTGGTCCCGTCGCACCTTCACGGTCGAGCATCGCTCGGTACGAGGGAAGCTGGCCGTAGACAGTAAAGATATGTCCGGCCCGCTCTAGAGCTGCATCAGGATCTGTGGTGACACACACCGGGAGCGTCACCACGACTCTCGGAGTGGGTCGACCGGCTTCTGCCGCGGCGGCGGTGATCGTCGGAACGATGTGATCGGCCACGGTGTTGAGACCGGCCATCCACGTCACGGTTCCCTCGGCTTGGCGGCCGGCGATGCCGAGCATCGTTGAGCCGAGCGCGGCGACGAGAACCGGGGGCGAAGACGTTCGAGGAATCTCGATAGGACCAAGCGTATGCGTCCGAAGCACCTCGCCCTCGAAGCTCACCTGCTCACCGCCTAGCAGAGGTACGAGGATGGCCAGGTACTCCTTCATGTAGCGCGCCGGACGGTCGAAGGACAAGCCCCACACGCCCTCCACGACCACTTGGTGCGACAGCCCGACACCCAGCACCAAGCGACCTCCGGTGGCCGCCTGCACGGTCATCGCCTGTGTGGCGAGGATCGCCGGGTGACGGGGATGGACGGGAACCACCGCGGTACCCAGCTCGACGTCGGCCACCTCACGGCCGACGATCGCCATCACGGTCAAGGTGTCCCAACCGAAGATCTGCGACGCCCACAGCGACGACATTCCTGTGGCTGCCAGCACACGTGCACGATCGACCACCTCGTCAATGCTGCCGCTCGTATCCAGGATGATCCCGATGTGCACGTCTCCTCCTCGTACTCGGCTCTTCCGGCACCCTCGCCAGGGACCTCGGCCGCTCACCCGCCATAGCGACGGTCAGGCCCCACTCGTAGAAGCGTTCCAGGCAGTCTGGCAGTACGGTGCACCTCGTGCCGAAGACCGTCACGTCAGCGTTGCACGCCGACCTCGCCCCTCTCGCCTTCCTCCTGGGGAGATGGGCTGGGGAAGGAGAGGGCGAGTACCCCACGATCGAGTCGTTTCGTTACGGGGAGGAGGTCACCTTCTCCCACGTAGGAAAGGCCTTCCTGGCATACGCCCAGCGCTCCTGGAGCCTCGAGGACGGGCAGCCGCTTCATGCAGAGACGGGTTACTGGCGCTGTCCTTCACCCGAGAGGGTCGAGGTGGTGCTCGCGCACCCGACAGGACACGTGGAGCTGGCAGAAGGCTCCGTCACGGGAACGGCGCTCACGCTCTCGTCGTCGTCCGTCGCCGGGACGCGAAGTGCCAAGAGAGTGGACGAGCTCGTTCGTCATGTCGATGTCGCGGGCGCCCGGCTGAGCTACGAGCTCCGTATGGCCGCAGTCAGTCAACCTCTGGCGGTTCACCTGCGCGGGCTGCTCCGCCGGGTAGCAGGTCCCTGAGGCATTGACGCCCGCCGAACCTCGATCGTAGAGTCGTGAACCTGATTCGCGTGGAATGTGGCGGGGTCCGGCTATACCTGATGATGTTCATGCCCAGGTTATGAAACTTCGGGATTCCGAAACTGCGATACTGCTGGTAGACAGCGGGAACCGGAGCGAGACATCCGAAGTCCGGCCGATCGGGCCGGACGGGGCGGCGGCTCGCTGAGCGCGAGAGCGCGACAGAAAGAACCGCGACAGAAGGAACACAGGGGAGGTTCTATGAGGTGGCGAATGGGGTTTTTCCCGTTTGTGATCGCGGTCTCGCTCGGAGTCTCGTCCTTCTCGTTGGCCACGGACAGCTCTGCGACTTCTGGCGCTCCCCACCTGTCGCTCGGTCGGACCTCCACGTTCAGCGTCCAAGGCGTTTCGGTCCCGGGTACTCCCGCCAAGTACGACCGGGTGATGGTCAGGCGGTTCGGATCACCCTCCGCCTCCAACGTGCTCGTCCTCGTACCCGGGACCCTCGCCGGGGCCGGCGACTTCGACATAGTCGGGCCGTACATCGCCGCGCACGTCCCGAACCTCCAGGTGTGGGCCGAGATGAGAAGGGAGGGCGCCCTGGAGGATAACTCGATGCTGCTACGGGTCCTCCACGGCAAGGCGAAGGTCCAGCAGGCCTTCGACTACTACCTCGGATGGTTGGTCAACCCGAAGATCACCAACCACTACCAGCCGCTCGAGGACTCCCAGTACCAATTCGCGGACCAGTGGGGTCTTGCCGTTGCCATGGGCGACCTGCACAACGTGGTCGAGCTTGCGCGCGAGGGTGGTCGACGAACGGTGATCCTGGGTGGGCACTCCCTCGGGGGAGCCGAGGCCTCTATCTACGGCGTCTGGGACTTCGACGGACGTCCTGGCTACAAGGATCTCGGTGGCATCGTCGGCATCGACGGGGACACGGGACCTGTGACCGCCGGGTTCTTCGGACAGCCGCCCATCACCACCACTTCTCAGGCCCAAACCGCGCTGTCGAAGCTCGCTTCTGGAAGCCCCTGGCTCGATCTCCTCGGATTTGGCTATCCGTGGATCAGCGGCCCGTTCGCAGAAGTCGGTGCCCTGGGCACGCTGAAGGAACCCAACTCACCGTCGATCGCGCAGATGTCGAGCATACTGCCGTCAGAGTTAAAACCTCCGGTCGAGACAACGAACGAGGCCCAGTTCGGTTATGCCTTCGACGCCTCCACCTCACCGGCAGCCTTGGCATTGATCCAAGTGCACTCCGGGCGCCTGGCTGTTAGCGGCACCCCGCGTCGCTGGGTCGACGACGGCCCCACCCCGATCGAGGATGTCGCGTTCGACTTCTCGCAAGAGCCGCTCGGGCCGGTGGACTGGTACTACCCAGAACGTCTCACGATTGATGTCGAGGCCGCCGGCTCTCTCACCCAGACGCCGGCAGCCACCGCTCTCGGGCTCCGTCTCTATCACCTGGGCCAGGTCGACGTGCCGATGTACGTGATCCAAACTTCCCTCGGTGGGACAGACAACTATGTAGCCTCCGCCGCGGTCGCCTACCAGCGTGCCTCGCAGATCCCGAGCGTCACCGTCATCAACCGGGCCTCCACCTACAGCCATCTCGATCCCCTGCTCGCAGCACCGTCCCACAACGCCTTCCTTCAAAGCGTCGTGCCGTGGATCAAGCAGCTTCCCTCTTACAAACGTTAGGGTCCACCACGAACCAAGCAGGGTCAGGGCATGTGCCTATGGCGTCTATGACCTCGATACTGCACTTCGACACCCGGCGCAGAGAATGCGAGCGCTGAGTGAAACACCGGCTACGGTGCGAGGCTCGGACGAGCTACGACCACAGCTGTTCACGGAGTGTCGACAGGAGGACGAGAGATGTCGGTTGCGGTGGTGATGGGCAGCGCGTCGGACGCGCCGGTGATGGACGGTGCGGTCGAGGCACTTCGGGAGTTCTCCGTGCCCGTCGAGGTACGGGTGCTTTCTGCCCATCGCACCCCCGACGATACGATGGACTTCGCCCGAAACGCGGCATCTCGCGGAATCCGCGTGCTCATCGCTGGTGCGGGCGGGGCCGCTCACCTGGCCGGAGTACTGGCGGCAGCCTCTTCGCTGCCGGTGATAGGCGTGCCGATCGCGACGGGTGAGCTCCGAGGCCTGGACGCCCTTCTGGCTACGGTGCAAATGCCACGGGGAGTGCCGGTGGCCACCGTGGCCGTCAACGGCGCTAGAAATGCCGGCCTGCTCGCCGTGAGGATCCTCGCGCTCGAGGACGAACGGCTCGCCGAAGCCTTGACGCGTCATCTCGACGCATCGGCGGCGCAAGTGCGCGCTGCCGATGAAGAGCTGCAAAAACGCTACGCAGACCCAAGAGGATCCGACGCCGAGAGCTCAGACGGCGCAGAGCCCCGGCTTGGCACGCTGCCGGGCTGACACCCCACCGGCCGACATCTTCGCCTCGTTGGGCCACCGCTCACCTCAGGCGCCCGGCGGCTCGGCCTCCGGCACAACTGGTGAGGACGGCGGGGTCCGAGGCGGTACGACCGCGACCGGAGGAACGGCTCCACGCGCTGCGTTGCCGAGGAATCCCGTCAGCAACTCGATGGGCACAGGGAACACGAGCGTCGAGTTGTGCTCGCTTGCCACCTCGGCAAGGGTTTGCAAGGCACGCAGCTGGAGCGCACCGGGCGACTCATAGAGCCTGGCAGCAGCCTGCGCCAACTCCTCGCTCGCCTGTAGCTCTCCAGTGGCGGCGACAACCTTCGCCCGCCTTTCGCGCTCTGCCTCGGCTTGTCTCGCCATCGCTCGCAGCAACTCGGGCGGCAACGTGATGTCACGCAGCTCCACCTGACGGACCTCGACGCCCCGTGATGAGTGGAGGCGGCGATCACGGTACGCAGCTCGTTGTTCACGTTCTCGCGGTGGACTAGCAGGTCGTCGCGCTCGTGGCGACCGATGATGGTCCGGAGGCTGGTCATGGCGATGCGCTGACTGGCGAAGCGGAAGTTGTCCACGCCGATCACAGCCTGGATCGGTTCGACCACCTGGAAGTAGACCACCGCGTCCACCTGGATCGTCACGTTGTCCTTCGTTATGACCGCCTGCGGAGGAATATCGACCACCTCGACACGAAGCGTGACCTTCACCAGCCTGTCGACTATGGGAATCCGGAAGATGAGCCCGGGCCCTTTGGCGTCGGGACGCACGTGGCCCAAACGGAAGAAGACCGATCGTTCGTACTCGGTCACAACCCGAAAGGCCGACGAGACAAAAACGATCGCGACGAAGAGCACCGCGATCACGCCTGCGACGACCCCCACCTCAACACCAGACGAGGCCAGGAGCGTTACACCACAGCTGCCCACGTCCCGCAGTCTCGCGCTCGGAAGCCATTACCCGGGGTGGCAACGCATCTGCGAGACTCTCCCACTAACCAACGACGAGCACAGGGAGGTTGGATGCGAGTCGTCGTGACCGGATCCAGCGGCTTGATCGGCATAGCGTTGCTCGTGCGGCTTCGCCGCGAGGGCCACCAGGTCATCCCCCTGGTGCGTCGGTCCCCGGATGCCGGTGCGGCACACTGGGACCCGGCGGTCGGCACGATCGACGCCGGGGCTCTCGAGAGAGCTGACGCCGTCGTCAACCTGGCAGGCGTCGGGATCGGCGACCGCCGATGGTCCGCTGCGCGAAAAGAAGCCATCCTCAGCAGCCGCGTGAGCTCGACCACGTTGCTCTGCGAGACCGTAGCCGGGCTGACCAGATCGCCACCGGTGCTCGTGAACGCTTCGGCGATCGGCTTTTACGGGGACCAGGGCGACGAGTTGCTCACAGAGGACAGCCCTGCGGGAACCGGCTTCGTGGCCGATGTCTGTCGGGCGTGGGAGGCGGCCACCTCCCCGGCGAGACAGGCAGGTGTTCGGGTCGTCCACCTGCGCACGGCGGTCGTGCTGGCGCGCCACGGAGGGGCGCTCGCGCGCCAGCTCCCACTCTTCCGGCTAGGGCTGGGGGGACGGCTGGCACGAGGCGACCAGTGGCTCAGCTGGATCTCCTTGCGCGACGAGGTGAGAGCCATACTTCACATCCTCGGTGAGGAGTCGCTCGTAGGAGCGACGAACTGCTCGTCATCCGCGCCCGTTACGAACGCGCAGTTCACCCGAGCCCTGGGTCGAGCCGTGCACCGGCCCGCAGCGCTGGTGGTGCCTCGCTCCGCCCTGCGGCTTGCGCTCGGACACGAGCTTGCCGACGAGCTGGTGCTCACCAGCCAACGCGTCATGCCCACGCGCCTGGAGGCGAGCGGGTTCTCCTTCGAGGACCCGTCGATCGACGAAGCGCTCGCTGCGGTCCTTGCCCCCTGAGCCGACGATCTTCTTCGTCGGAGCTGTTACAGCCGTATGCAATCCTACTGGCGTGCAACGACAACTGCAGCTGCCGCTCGGAGAGCTGGACACGGCCGCCCGGGGCGCCGGTCGGCAACGCGACGGAGCGCCCGCCTCCGGGTCCGGTCGCGCCCTTCGGGACCGTGACCACCGCTCACCTGGGAGCCAGAGGGACCCGCTCGCCTCTCGCCCCCGCCATGGAGGACTTGAAGACTGGCGGATCGACCAGCACACACGTGCCGCCGGGCACCGGGGGCTCGCCGCGGCCCGCGCAGCCCTGGCTGGGCTCGGTTTGGGCGAAGTCGGCTCGGGCCCCAAAACCCAGGCCGCCTGAGCCTCAAGGTTGCCCCCTCGAGAACCTGATCCGCTTCCACCGGCATTTCCTCGAGCGCTCGGGCGCTACCGTTCTTCTATGTCGTCACTCGTGGAGCGCCTCGGCTACGCGGACGACGCCAAGCTGCTTATCTTGACCTGCGACGACCTCGGACTGTGCGACTCGTCCAACGCCGGGGTGTACCAGGCCTTGCGCCAGGGCCTGGCCACGAGTGCCAGCCTCATGGTGCCTTGTCCCTGGGCGCGTGGCGCCGTCACCAGGTACCGGGGTGACGACGTTGGCGTCCATCTGACCGTGAACGCCGAGTTCGATCTCTACCGATGGGGGCCGATCACCCACGCTCCGTCACTGCTTGACGGGGACGGCGGTTTCCCTCGCACTTTGGCCGACGTCTGGGACCACGCCGATCTCGACGAAGTCCGCCGGGAGTGCCGGGCTCAAATAGAGCGGGCGATCCTGTGGGGCTTCGACGTGAGCCATCTCGACACCCACATGGGAACTATGCAGATCAAGGCCGAGTTCTTCGATGTGTACCTCGAGTTGGCCGTCGAATTCGGCCTGCCGCTGCGACTGTCGGGACCCGGCACAGAGGTTCTGATTGGCTTTCCTTTCCGCACGCTGGCCGCGCAGGAGGGAGTGGTCTTCCCCGACGACCTCGTGTACGTGAATGGCGTCGGCGGCCGTCGCGCGCTTTTGGAAGCCATTCCCAAGCTCTCTCCCGGCGTTACCGAGGCGTACCTCCACCCCGCCGTCGATAGTCCAGAGCTGCAGAACCTCGCCCCCGACGCGGACGCTCGCGTCGATGACCATCGTCTCTTGGTGTCAGACCCGGAACTGCGTGAGGGGTTGGAAGAGGCTGGGGTGACGCTTATCGGCTACCGCCCGCTTCGTCAGCT